>ENA-UPWP01000539-UPWP01000539.1-human-gut-metagenome-genome-assembly--contig:-NODE-539-length-31803-cov-9.454265_pt1 | contig 31803 bp, 9 predicted proteins | sample MGYA00250052_ERZ773380 | MGnify/ENA primary metagenome ERZ773380 (study PRJEB29103, sample SAMN06112063) | human gut metagenome | biome: human gut; feature: ankylosing spondylitis patient; material... | reverse complement strand
GTTGGATAGAGCAACGGCCTTCTAAGCCGTGGGTCGGGGGTTCGAATCCCTCCTGGATCACCAAAGAAATAAGCGGAGTCTAAATTGACTTCGCTTTTTTATTTAATTCTTGTAAAATATATTGTTAATTAGAGTAGTTGAACATATAATAAAAGTGAATTATAGGAGGAGGCGGTGTGTACATGGCTACAAAAAGTTTTTTAAAAAATGTTACTATCAAAAATAAAAAAGATTGTAGCAAGCTTTTACATGCGTTAGAGAGTGCGCAAAAGCAAAAAAGTGTTCCTGTTGAATTTTCTAGATCTTATTCCTTGGCTACGAAAGAAGAAATAGATAAGATTTTTATATGATAGGATTTAAAGTTGTTAATCTGGATTTACTTTTACAAGTTAAATCTGAGGAATAGATTAGAACAATTTTAAATGACTTCGAGAGTCCTCTTAATCCTGATATAGAGAATTTTTTGAAATATTTATGATTAGCATTAAATTACATACTTTTAAAAAAGGTGAATGGAAAAATCCATTCACCTTTTTGTATATAAAAGAGTTAGAGCTATATATACTGTTATGGAAATAGAACAGGCCTGTACTAATTTGAAGGGCCCTATGTATAGGCCTCGTTAGAAATAGAACAGGCGTGTACTAATTTGTAGGCCCCTATGTATGTGCCTTGATAGAAATAGAACAGGCATGTACTAATTCGTAGGCCCCTATGTATGTGCCTTGATAGAAATAGAACAGGCGTGTACTAATGTGTAGGCCCCTATGTATGTGCCTTGATAGAAATAGAACAGGCGTGTACTAATTTGAAGGACCCTATATATGTGCCTTGTTAGAAATAGAACAGGCGTGTACTAATTTGAAGGGCCCTATGTATAGGTCTTGTTAGAAATAAAACAGGCCTGTTCTAATTTATAGAACCCTATGTATCTCTGTCAAATTATAAATTCGTATCTATCTCTACGGTATTCTTCTGTAACCATTGCACCAGTTCTGTATTTGTCATATTACCTGCGGCAACATCGATAATCATGTTTTCTACGTCTTGTTGTGTTGCCGTAATATCGAATCCATTGATAATTAAATACACATACATGCTATGCAATGCTGTTCGTTTGTTTCCATCTGTAAAAGGATGATTGTTGGCGATGCCGTAACATAATTGTGCTGCTTTATCGTAGAGGGATGGGTATAGATCATTCCCCATAAATGTTTGGAAGGGCGTATTGACGGCTGACGCTAATAGGTTTTCATCGCGTACACCTGGTGAAAGTACAAATGCATTTTCTAATTGGGTATGAAGTTTATAGATATCTTGCAAGGTGAATTGAATGTTAGGTGTATTCATTTGTTCTCCAATGCTTTATAGAGTTCATAATTTCGTTTTAGTACTTGTTGGGAAATGTCTTTAATACGCTTCGCTAGTTCTTTGTTGCTAGCACTTGTCATGATAGGTGTGTTGTGGAGTGCGGTGGAATCGGTATGGGGTGAAGAATTTTGTGCCATAGTTTGATCTCCTTTGATATATTTTGACTTTTATATCTATTATATAGGGAATAAATCAATTTAAACAATCTAATTTATAGTAAATATTTTAAAAGTTTTCAAATTTAATTATCTCTCACAAACCCAGCGTTTATCTATATTCTTGCCATATAAATCTAATTGGTCAAAATAAAAGTCAAAAAAAGTCAAAAATATTTAATTTGACCTATTGACTTTTTGACTTAATAAGATTATTATAATGACATAAGGTTAAAGAAACCTAGAAATAAAGCAAGAAATTAAAGAGACTTAAAAGGTCAAATAGATATACTTGTAGTGAAAAAGTGAGGTAATTTATATGAACAACAACTTCAATAACTTTGGTAGCGAATTTGGTAGCATGAATGATTTGTTCAATCAATTGATGAGTAATATGGGGGGTTATTCCACAGAAAACCGTCGTTATAAAATTAATGGTCGCGAAGTAACTCCTGAAGAGTTTGCTTATTATCGTCAAACAGGTCATTTGCCTACTAATGAAGAAATCCAAGCAGCACAAGCTGCAGCTCAACAAGGTAAAATGAAAAAGGATGGTATCCTTGCTCGTTTAGGTACGAACTTAACAGACGAAGCTCGTAATGGTAAGCTTGATCCTGTTATCGGTCGTAACAAAGAAATTCAAGAAACTGCTGAAATCTTAGCACGTCGTACAAAAAACAATCCAGTTCTAGTCGGCGATGCTGGTGTTGGTAAAACCGCTGTGGTTGAAGGCTTGGCACAAGCAATCGTTAATGGCGATGTTCCAGCAGCGATTAAAAATAAAGAAATCATTTCCATCGATATTTCTGGTTTGGAAGCTGGTACTCAATACCGTGGTTCTTTCGAAGAAAATATCCAAAACCTTATCAAAGAAGTTAAGGCTGCTGGTAACATCATCTTGTTCTTCGACGAAATCCACCAAATCTTGGGCGCTGGTTCCACAGGTGATGGTCAAGGCTCTAAAGGCTTAGCAGATATCTTGAAACCTGCTTTGTCCCGTGGTGAAATGACTGTTATCGGTGCTACAACACAAGATGAATATCGTAATACAATCATGAAAAATGCAGCTCTTGCTCGCCGTTTCAATGAAGTTAAGGTAAATGCACCATCTGCAGAAGATACTTTCAAAATCCTACAAGGTATTCGTCCATTATACGAAGCGCATCATAACATTGAATTGCCAGATGCCGTTTTGAAAGCAGCTGTAGATTATTCCGTACAATACATTCCTCAACGTAGCTTGCCAGATAAAGCCATTGACTTGATCGATGTAACAGCAGCTCACTTGGCATCTCAACATCCTGTAACTGATATTAAAACATTAGAAGCAGATATTGCAGATGCTAAAGCAAAACAAGAAGAGTTTGCTCAAAAAGAAGATTACGAATCCGCTATTAACGAAAAGATGCGTATTCAAAAATTGCAAGAAGAAATCGACAAGCATACTGATAATCAAAAGGTTGTGGCTAAGGTTAACGATGTAGCCGAAGCGGTAGAACGTATGACTGGTATCCCTGTTTCTCAAATGGGTGCATCCGATATTGAACGCTTGAAAGATATGAAATCTCGTTTACAAGCTCATGTCATCGGTCAAGATAAAGCAGTAGAAGCTGTATCTAAAGCAATCCGTCGTAACCGTGCAGGATTTGACGAAGGTAACCGTCCAATCGGTAGCTTCTTATTCGTAGGTCCTACTGGTGTTGGTAAAACAGAATTGGCTAAACAATTAGCACTTGATATGTTCGGTAACAAAGATGCTATCATCCGCTTGGATATGTCCGAATACAGTGATCGCACAGCAGTTTCCAAATTGATTGGTGCTACAGCTGGTTATGTTGGTTACGAAGATAACTCCAACACATTGACTGAACGCGTTCGTCGTAATCCATACTCCATCGTATTGTTCGACGAAATCGAAAAAGCAGATCCTCAAGTTATTACATTACTTCTTCAAGTATTGGACGATGGTCGCTTAACAGATGGTCAAGGTAACACAGTAAACTTCAAGAATACTGTTATCATTGCTACATCCAACGCAGGTTTCGGTTATGGCAGTGACAATGATGATGAAAACAAAGTCGATGTAATGGATCGTATTGCTCCATTCTTCCGTCCTGAATTCTTAAACCGTTTTAATGCTGTTATCGAATTCAATCAATTGAGTAAAGAAGATTTGAAGAAAATCGTTGATTTGATGCTCGATCAAGTTAACAAAACTTTGGCTAAAAAACAAATTACTTTAGATGTAACTGATGCAGCTAAAGATTTGTTGATGGAACAAGGTTATGACAAAACAATGGGCGCTCGTCCATTACGTCGTGTCATTGAATCTGAAATTCGTGACAATGTAACTGATTACTACTTGGATCACATCGATGCGAAACACTTGTTGGCTGATGTTGTAGATGGTCACATCGTAATCAGCGACAAGGATGCTGCTAACACATCCGATGCTAAATCCGGTGATGACAAATCTGCAGATGATAGCAAACAAGCTGATGATGCTGCATCCAAGGACAATAAATAATCGGTAGGCTATTGACCCTTTCATTGAATCCCTTACAACTCTCTCCATATACACACATATAACAATAGTTCTATTGATTGTGAAAGCACTCGACATTACGTCGAGTGCTTTTTTGCGTTATTATATGAATTTTGTATACATGACAAAAATCATTGATAACCTATCAATATATTTTGTATAATCATGTTACTATATTCTATAGAATTAAAAGGAAAGATGAAGAATATAAGGGAAATTAGAATATAAGGAAAACCAAGCATATAAGAAAGATGAAGAACGAGAGGAGCATAGTGATGTCACATTATATAGATTTAAATAGCGATTTAGGTGAAAGCTTTGGCAATTACACATTGGGCATGGATAGTGAGGTGTTAAATCACGTCACTAGTGCCAATGTGGCTTGTGGTTGGCATGCCGGCGATCCTCTCATCATGGAGACCACCGTTAAGATGTGCAAGGAGAAGGGCGTAGCCGTAGGGGCTCATCCGGGATATCTTGATTTAATGGGATTTGGGCGCCGCAAGATGGTGGTCAGCCCTGATGAGGCACGGGCCTATATGATTTACCAACTCGGTGCGTTGCAAGGATTTTGCAATCAGTACGATGTAGAGTTGCAGCACATGAAATTACATGGTGCTTTTTATAATATGGCGTGCGTAACGCCGGAACTTGCTGATGCGGTGTTAGATGGTTTACAAGCGGTCAATCCCAAGGTCCGTGCCATGGTGCTTAGTGGTAGTTATATAGCCAAAGAGGCGGAGCGACGAGGTATTCCAGTGATACAAGAGGTCTTTGCAGACCGAGGTTATACAGAGGAAGGTACCTTGGTGCCCCGTACGGAAGAGGGGGCTTTCATAAAAGACCCGCAAGAGGCATTAGAACGAGTGCTCATGATGGTCAAAGAAGGTAAGGTCGTAACGAATACGGGTAAAACAATCGATATTGCAGCCGATTCCGTATGCGTTCATGGCGATAATCCAAAAGCGATAGCTTTCACAAAGTATATTCGTGAAGGCCTCGCTAAGGCAGGTGTCGTGGTAGCGAATTTTCAGAATCGATAGATTACAATCGATTGTATAAGAATAGATAGAATCAGAATAGATAAAAGGAGTCAGTATGAAACCGATTACAGGTAAAGCGAGTTTATCTGTCCTCTTAGGGGCAGCATTTTTGATGGCCACGTCGTCCATTGGGCCAGGATTTATGTTACAAACGGCGGCGTTTACAGGCCAGTTAAAGGCGGATTTTGCGTTCGCCATTGTGGTGTCCGTTATTTTCTCCATCATTGCACAGCTCAATGTGTGGACCATCATCGGCATATCCCAAATGCGGGGCCAAGATATTGCGAATAAGGTATTGCCCGGCCTTGGTTACTTCGTAGCATTCTTGATTTCCCTTGGAGGCCTTGCGTTTAATATCGGTAACATTGGGGGCGCGTCCATGGGGCTTAACATCGTGTTCGGTATCGATACGACGACGGCAGCGGCCATCAGTGGTATCTTGGGAATTTTATTATTTGCATCCCCTAAAATGGGCGGCGTTCTCGATAACACGGCGAAAGTGTTGGGTACAGTGATGCTCGTACTCATCGGTTATGTAGCGTTTTCTACTAATCCTCCTGTAGCAGAGGCCGCAACCCATGCCATCGTGCCAACCAATTACCCTTGGCTAGCTACGATTACCCTTATCGGCGGTACCGTAGGTGGGTACATTACATTCTCCGGCGGCCATCGCTTGATTGATGCGGGCATTACTGGCCGTGAACATTTAAAAGATGTGCGTCGCGCTGCCTTCATGGGCATGTCCGTAGACGCCATTGTTCGTATATTGTTATTCTTAGCCGTACTTGGCGTCGTATCCATGGGCTTTGCGTTAGATCCAAAGGACCCAGCAGGTTCTGCGTTCTTACTTGGTGCTGGTGAAATCGGCCATAAATTATTCGGTATTGTATTCTTCTGCGCTGCGTTGACATCTGTTGTAGGCGCTGCCTATACATCCGTATCCTTCCTTAAAACCTTGTTCAAGGTGGTGGAACGGTATGAAAAATTGACCATCATGGCATTCATTTTCGTGTCCACATGCATTCTTATCTTTATTGGCAAACCGGCTACACTATTAATTGTGGCGGGCTCTGTGAATGGTTTGATCTTGCCTGTTACCTTGGCTGTAATGCTATTGGCGACGCGTAAGACGAATATCGTAGGGGACTATAAGCACAATCCGATTCTGTTCTACACCGGTTGGATTGTCGTGCTTGTGACTGCTTATATCGGCGTTACATCCTTGCAAGGTATTGCGAAATTATTAGGTTAGGGGGACATCATGAATCCCACAATTTCACCTGTTGGAGATAGTGCTATCTCCATCGAATTTGGTCAAGTCATTGACCCTAAGATTAATCAGCGTATCCGTCAGACTGTGGAGGGTATTGAAAGCCTCCATTTAGAGGGGATTATTGAGATGGTGCCTACCTATTGTGCGCTTCTCATTCAGTATGATGCGCTGCGCTACACCTATGCTGAGCTGTGTCACATTCTTGAACCTATCTGTACGCAGCCTATCCAATCTGATGAAAGTGAACTCGTGACGGTCGTAGAAATACCGACCGTCTATGGTGGTGAATTTGGTCCAGACCTTGGATTTGTAGCATCCCATAATCACCTTACAGAGGCCGAAGTGGTGAGCATTCATAGCGGCATGGATTACCTCGTGTACATGATGGGCTTTATCCCCGGTTTTACCTATTTAGGTGGTATGGATCCGCGCATCGCTACGCCGCGATTGTCTTCGCCGCGCACGCATATTCCGGCAGGGTCCGTAGGCATCGCGGGTGAGCAGACCGGCACCTATCCATCGGATTCCCCTGGAGGATGGCAAATTATAGGACGCACGCCTCTGTCCATGTACGATGCTTCTCGTGAAGAGGCGGCCCTTCTTAAGGCGGGCGATTATGTGCGATATGTTCCTATTGATGAAAGTGCGTTCCACTGTATTAAGAAATTGGGCTCTTCTTTTAAGCCCGTTGTACATCATGTAAAGGTAGGTGACCTCCGTGGCGGTAAGTGAATATAAGAATGCGTCATTTGAGGTGGTTGCGCCTGGTATGATGACCACTGTGCAAGACGGAGGGCGCGTAGGCTTTCAACAATATGGTATGCCCGTGGCCGGTCCTATGGATGGTGAAAGCTATTCTATCGGACAAGCCCTTGTAGGGAATACGACGCCCGTAGGGGCTTTGGAGTGTACCGTCCTCAGTCCTACGCTCAAGGTGAAAGGTACATGTATTGTTGCTTTTACAGGCGCCGATATGAGGCCTACCATTAATAATGTAGAGGTGCCGCGGTACATTCCTTTTGTATGTCATGACGGCGATGTAATCTCTGGCAGCTTTAGCCAATGTGGGGTGCGCATGTATATTTCCTTCGCTGGAGGTATTGATGTGCCTGAAATCAATGGCAGTGTAGCGACACATACAAAGGCGAATATCGGCGGATTTGAGGGGCGTCCTCTAGTAGCGGGCGACGAAGTGTGTTTAAAGGACTGCATGCGTGATACTATTATCTGCGATTATACTAGAGAATCAAATCATTTATTTAATACGGTTCTATTTAATCGGGGCGGCCGTGAATGCCATGAACCGCTGCGCGTTGTACTGGGTTCGCAAGCTAAGTACTTTACAGAAACGGGTATTCGTAATTTTAGCAGTGAACTCTATACATTAACCATTCAATGCGACCGCATGGGATTTAGGTTAGATGGAGCCCCTGTTGAACACATCGACGGCGCCGATATCATCTCTGATGGCGCTGTGTTTGGATCGATTCAAGTCCCATCTGATGGTAATCCAATTATCCTCATGGCGGATCGGCAAACGACGGGGGGCTATACGAAAATTGGCGCCGTTATTACTGCCGATTTGCCTAGACTGAGCCAATTGCCTATTGGGGATGGAATTACCTTTGATATTGTATCTGTGGAAGAGGCACAAGAGATGTATAGGGCATATATGCAAAATTTGCATAGCAAAATCAACTTAGCTTCTGCACAAAGTACATTTGTATTTTCTCTGAAAACAACAATATAATATGTAAAAAACGACTGATTTATAAGCTTACACATAATTTTGTATGTATATGTATTTTATGAAAGCCACTCCTTGTAGTAAGGAGTGGCTTTTTCACGTATAAAGTATAAATCAATATTAAATAATTTATCGTATTACTTAAAAATATATCGACATATTTTCTTAAATAAAAATCTTCTATAAAAAATGAGGATAAAATGAACGGATTTGGTATAGATTAAGTTGTGTGAAATCAATAACGGATTGATAATGAGAATAGCAGAAATGCTATATATGATGAAAATACATGCAATATGAATTAAAATACATAAAGAATTTATATAGAACATAGTGAATACAAGCAAAATATAAAAATAGACAAAATTCGAAATAGGAATTAAATATTCTTAATCCGTATAATTTACAATTGAGAAATATAAGGGGAGTATGATAGAATAATGAAATCAAATTCATAGTTTTTTAGAAGTTAATGGATTTTATTACTCTACAAAGAGCTAAATTTCATTATGTTTTTGAAAATATATTTCATGTAGTTGAGAGGTTAGTTAGTGAAAAGGAAGCGAAAATGAATAAAATCTTTAAAGTTATTTGGTCTAAGTCGAAACAATGCTATGTTGTAGTATCTGAATTGGCTAAGAATACAACAGGGAAAAAGAAAATTGTTGTGGCTAGTATTTTAGCGGCTTTGATGGCTGGACAGGCTATGCAGGCTGAGGCAAGTGGTGCTATTACTGCTAGTAATGATCAGGGATCTATTGCTATTTCTGGTCATGGACATGGGTTGCTTGATAGAGCATCTGCTAATAAGGTAGATGCTATCGCTATTGGACGAGAATCTTCAGTTACTGGCAATGGTGGTATTGCTATTGGTAGAGGGGCTACCGGATATCAAAATGCTGTATCTTTGGGATGGGCAGCCAATGGAGCTGGTTGGGGATCTATTGCTATAGGTCCAAAAACTGAATCTGGATATATAGATGTTGCTAATAAAGAAGTTAAATCGACAGGTAACTATGCTATCTCTATTGGTGCTGGTGCACAATCAAGTGGTGCAGCTGCGATGGCATTAGGTGTTTTAGCATCGGCACAGCAGGATCAGGCTCTTGCTATTGGTAGAAGTGCAAATGCAGATGGTATTGGCTCATTCGCAGCAGGTCTTCAAACTAAAGCTACTGGTGCTGGCTCCATTGCAATTGGTGGTGCTACTTCTAATACTGTATCTGAAGGTGCAACAGCTAATGGTCAAGCTGCAATTGCTATAGGCAACAAAGCAACTGCGAGTCAATTGAATGCTCTTGCTATTGGTACCGGTGCGAGCGTAGATAAGCAAAATGCGACAGCCGTAGGTTCTGGTGCATCTGTTACAGGTCATAATGCTACTGCTGTAGGTAATGAAACAACTGCTGTAAATCAATATGATAATGCTTTTGGTTATAAAAGTACTGCTAGTGGTGGTGCTGCTACGGCCGTAGGTTACTATGCAACTGCATCTGGTAATCAGTCGACAGCATTAGGTTCTAAAGTTGATACAACTGGTTCTGCTGCTACGGGTATTGGTTATACTGTGACATCTTCTGGTAATCGGTCCGTAGCATTAGGTGCATCAATTACTTCAAATGGTGATTATGCTACAGGTATTGGTTATAGCGTAAACTCTAACGGTGAGGGTGCTATTGCTATTGGTGCAGGAACTGATACGTTGGGTGCTATCCCAGCTAAGCAAGTAGAAGCAACTATGAAGAATGCTATTGCGATTGGTCGTGCAACGAGTGCTACCGGTGAAAGTGCAACAGCGATTGGTACTGAAGCAACTGCATCTACTTCTGATGCCATTGCTGTAGGTAGAAAGTCTAATGCTTCTGGTGGTACATCAATAAGTTTTGGTTATAATACAAAAGCAACAAGTACAAATTCTGTTGCTATTGGTACGGATGTATCTGCTACAGCTGAAAGTGCGATTGCTCTCGGTCGTAAGACAACGGCTAGTGATTTAAATGCAACTGCAGTTGGTCCATTAGCCAATGCTTCCGGAAATTCTGCATCTGCTTTTGGTATGAGTGCTACTGCGTCTAAAGCAGAGTCGTTAGCGTTAGGTACGAGTGCTTATGCATCTTTAGATAAGTCTGTAGCACTTGGTAGTAATTCTACAACTGCTACAAATGCAACAAGCCAAGGCTCTGTTATTATTGGTGGTAAAACAATAACTTGGAATGGTGCACCAACAGTGACAGGTACAGGTATGCAAGTTTCCGTTGGCTCTGCTGGTGCTGAACGTCAAATTAAGAACGTGGCCGCAGGTGAAGTATCTGCAACTAGTACTGATGCAATTAATGGATCTCAACTATATGCAGTTGCAGATGCATTGAGAACAAAATATGTATCTATTAATTCTACAGTAGCTAGCAATCAAAATAATGATGGGGCAACTGGTAGTAATTCCATGGCGATTGGTCCTAATGCGTCTGCAACAAAAGCTGATTCCGTTGCCGTGGGCATTAACGCACAAGTAACTGGCTCTAACAGTGTAGCTATTGGTAATACTGCTTTAGCTAAACAAGACTATAATGTAGCTATGGGTAGTGAAGTAACTGCGGATGGTAATAATAGTGTAGCTATGGGCCGAATGGCATCCTCTACAGGCATGGCATCTTTGGCTATTGGTACATATGGTTATAATAATTCGACAGCAAGTGGTAAATATAGTATTGCTATTGGTCGTGATGTCACTTCTAGTGCAGAAGATGCGATTGCAATGGGGCGTAACTCTCAAGCTACAGCAAATTACGCGTTAGCACTAGGTGCAGAAGCTAACGCATCCCAAGCATCTGGCGTTGCACTTGGTTATGCTTCTACAGCAGATACAGCTGCGGGTGTTGCTGGATATAATGCTAATACAGGACGCAGTGATACATATACTGCCTTAAGTGGAAACGTATTAACAAGTACTTTAGGGGCAGTTTCTGTAGGCAACTCTACTAATACCCGTCAAATTACTGGTGTTGCAGCTGGTAAGGCCGATACTGATGCCGTTAACGTAGCACAATTGAAGAGCGTTAACCTAGCTTTCACAGGTAACTCTGGTAGTGGCGACGTTAATTTATCTAAGAGTAAATTAGCTGTTGAAGGTGGTACTGATTCTTTTGTTACTACTACGGCTGCTAATAAAAAATTAGAGATTAAGACGACCCAAGGACAGTTAAAAAATACGGCTGGTACAGTATCTGTTGATGGTAATAATGGCTTAGCGGTTGCTCAAAATGTAGCGGATGTTATCAATCAGGCTAATGCGGATCAATCTATTAAATACAAAGCGAATGGTACAGGAAATAATTCTGTTAAACTTTCTGATGGCTTGAACTTTACAGATGGCACTACTACAACGGCAACAGTAGGTGCGAATGGTCAAGTATCCTTTGATCTTAATACGGCGACAAAACAATCGATTACTGATTCTGCTACAGCTGTAGCCCGTACGATTTCTCTTGGCGGCAATACTGGTAATACAACGGCTAAATCATTAACGTCTGGTAATGTTAACTTTGGTATTAAAAGTGGTAGTACTACGTATCTTACAACTAATGCAACAGGTAACGATGTCACATTAACAATCAATGAACAAGCTATTAAAGATGCGGCTAAGGATGCATCATCTTTCAAGGTGAAAGCTAATACTAATACCGCAGAAGATGTTAAAGGTGGCGATACAGTTGCTTTCAACGATGGTGATAATATTGCGATTACCCAAACTGGTAAGACCTTTAAAATTGCTACGGCTAAAAATGTAACATTTGATGCTGCAACTATTGGTGGTAATACAACTATCGGATCTACTGGTGTTACAACTAATAAGGTGACTGTGGGCACTATTTCTATCGATGGAACTAATGGTATTAATGCAGGTAATAAAGCGATTACTAATGTAGGTACTGGTCGCGTGGCTAATAGCAATGCTGACGATACCAATGTTGCGAACATTGGTGATGTTAAGGCAATCGCTACTGATGCTGTAGCTAATTTGTCCACAAATCTTGGTATTACAGATGGTACGACTAGTGGTACTGTTAACTTAAAGAACCAAAGTTTAAAAGTTGTTGGCACAGGTGCTGCCAAAGCAACTGTCAGCGGTCAAACAATTACGGTTGATGTAGCAAAAGGTACGTTAACAGCTAACTCGACAACTGGGGCCTTAACAGGTACTACTGGTGTGGTTGATGCTAATGATATGGCTGCTGCTGTCAATACAGCGATTACAAAAGCAGTGGATAAGGCTACTGATACACAAGCATTGAACTTAACGGATGGAACTAATACTGGTTCTGTAAAACTTAGTACTCAAACATTAAGTGTCACTGGTGCTAATGGTGTTCAAACTACAGTAAGTGGGCAAGGCATTACCATTGGCTTGGATACAGCTACTAAAAATCTTATTACTAACTCCTCTACAGCAGTAGATAACTTAGGCAAAAATACATTTACATTACAAGCGGATTCTACAAATACAACAGCGCAAGCACTTAATAAATCTGGTGGCTTAGCGTTCAAAGTAGCTGGTGATAGTGATTTAGTATCTACTAGTGCTACTACAGACACTGTAAAAGTAACTGTTAAAAAAGGTACATTAACTACGAATGCAGATGGTACACTTAATAAAGCAACAGATGGTGTAGTGACTGCAGATAACATGACGACAGTGGTAAATGATGCCATTACTAAGGCTGTGACATCTGCTAAAGATGGATCTGCCTGGAATATCTCTACAAATGGTGGTACAGCAACTAAAGTATCTGGTGGTAATACGGTTGATCTCATTAATGGTGACAATATCGAGATTACACAAGATAGTACAGATGGTAAGAAGATTACAGTTAAGACGAAAAAAGACCTTACTGTAGATTCTGTGACTGCAGCGAATACCGTAAAAGTTGGTTCTGGTACTAACCTTATTACACTTGATGGTTCAACTGGCGCAGTAAGTGGTAACGCATTCACAGCTGGCAATGCCTCTATGAATACAACTGGATTCCGTTTAACAGGCGGTCCATCAGTTACTACAGCTGGTATTGATGCAGGTGGTAAACAAATTACCAATGTGATAAGCGGCGGTACAACAGCTACGAATGCCGCTACTATTGGTGATGTGGATACTAAGGTTGGAGATGCCATTACTAACTTGACCACTAACTTGACTAAGAATACTAATATTGCATATACGGCAAATGGTGCGGCAGCAGGTCAAACAGTATCCTTGAAAGATGGATTTAATTTCACTAATGGTACATTAACGACTGCAGAGGTAGGCGCTAGTGGTGTTGTGAAGTTTAATGTAACACAAGGTGCATTATCTACGGATACGAATGGTACTGTATCTGCGGGTACAGCTGGTGTAGCAACAACTGCTGATGTAGCAAGTGCTGTAAATAGTGCAGTGAGCACAGCGGTAAATAATGCTACAAGTAATCAAAAACTAGATATCTCTGCAGGTGGTACAGATAGTTCTGTAAATCTTAAAACACAAAAATTAACGGTAACTGGTACCGGTGCTGCTACAACTAGTGTGGCTGGTCAAACCATCACCGTAAATGTAGCAGAAGGTACATTCACTAATAAGACAGATGGTACAACATCAGCTACCGCTGGTGTAGCCAAAGCTGCTGATGTAGCTACAGCAATTAATAATGCTAATACAGTATTAAATCAAAAAATTGCTGATGCAACTACCTCGTTGGGCACGTTAGGTGGTAATACATTTACATTAAAAGCGGATTCTACAGATACAACAGCGCAAGCACTTAATAAATCTGGTGGCCTAGCGTTCAAAGTAGCAGGCGATAGCGATTTAGTATCTACTAGTGCTACTGCAGATACAGTAAAAGTAACCGTTAAAAAAGGTACATTAACTACGAATGCAGATGGTACACTTAATAAAGCAACAGATGGTGTAGTGACTGCAGATAACATGACGACAGTGGTAAATGATGCCATTACTAAGGCTGTGACATCTGCTAAAGATGGATCTGCCTGGAATATCTCTACAAATGGTGGTACAGCAACTAAAGTATCTGGTGGTAATACGGTTGATCTCATTAATGGTGACAATATCGAGATTACACAAGATAGTACAGATGGTAAGAAGATTACAGTTAAGACGAAAAAAGACCTTACTGTAGATTCTGTGACTGCAGCGAATACCGTAAAAGTCGGTTCTGGTACTAACCTTATTACACTTGATGGTTCAACTGGTGCAGTAAGTGGTAACACATTCACAGCTGGCAATGCATCTATGAATACGACTGGATTCCGTTTAACAGGTGGTCCATCTATGACAACAACAGGTATTGATGCTGGTAATAAAGTGATTACCAATGTTGCTAGTGGTGGTACGACTTCAACGAACGCTGCAAATATTGGTGATATCACAAAGGCGATTAGTGATTTAACTACTAATTTGACTAAGAATACAAGTATCAGCTACACAGCAAATACTACTACTCCAGGTCAAACTGTATCATTAAAAGATGGCTTTAACTTCTCTAATGGTACATTAACAACTGCAGAAGTAGCAGCTAATGGTGTTGTGAAGTTCAATGTAACACAAGGTTCTTTGTCTACTGATGGCAATGGTAATATCACAAACACAGCAGGTGTAGCTACAACAGATGATGTAAAAAATGCTGTTAATACCGCAATTAACAAAGCAGTTACTAACTCTTCTACAGCGGTTAATACTCTAGGGGCGAATACTTTCACATTAACAGGTGATAATAGTACGTCTACAGCAGGACAAGCACTCAATAAAAATGGTGGTTTATCCTTCAAAGTAGCAGGTGATGGCAACTTTATTACTACGTCTGCTGCTACTGATACGGTAACTGTGTCTATCAAACAAGGTACATTTGGTAGTAATACAGATGGTACAGCTAAATCCACTACTAATGGTGTAGCGACAACAAATGATGTAGCTAACATCGTTAATACAACCGTTATTAATGCTGTTACCAAAGCGACAGGTTCTCAAGTACTTAATATTACAGATGGTACTAATAATGGATCTATTAACCTAAAAAATGATGCATTGAAGGTTGTAGGTACAGATGGTGTTACTACGGAAGTGAGTGGTAAAACCATTACTGTAGGCTTAGATGCGGCTACTAAGAATAAGATCAATAATGCTAGTACAGCAGCTAACAGAAATATTTCTCTTGCTGCGGATAGTGGTACTACATCTAGCCAATCCTTAAAAGATGGTGATGTATCCTTTGCGGTGAAAGGTGCTACTGGGGATTACATCTCTACCAACATGAATGGTAGTACTGTGGAGATTTCTACAAAACGTGCAACCATCGATAGTAATGCCACAACAGGCCAAGCATCCGTAACTGGAAACGATGGACTTGCAACTGCAAAAAATGTAGCTGATGCTATTAATGCGGCGACTGCAAAAGCAGTATCTCAATCTGCATGGAAACTTGCTGCAGATGGTACGACCGGTACAGAAACGATTTCCGGTGGTGACACTGTCAACTTCAAAGCTGGATCCAATATGGAAGTATCTCGTACTGGCAAGGATATTACCTATAAGACAAAAGACAATGTTGCTTTCACAACGGTAACAGCTGGTACAGGCGCTAATGAGGTTAAATTAGACGGCAATACTGGTACAGTAACTGCTAAGGATATCACTGCTACTGGCGATGTAACAGCTAAAAATGTAACTACATCTGGTAATGTGACTGCAGCAGGTACTGTGAAAGGTGACACTGTTCAAGGTAATACTGTGAAAGCTGGTAATGTAACAATTACAGGTGGTACAACAAATACCATTACCGGTCTATCAAATACAACATGGACTGGTTCTACAACCACACCAGATCGCGCAGCTACGGAAGGACAATTACAACAAGCAATTAGTAGTGCCACATCCTCTGCAACATTTAAATTTGATGGTGATAACAGTAGCCAACAAACTATGAATCTACAAAATGGTACTTTCAAAGTTACTGGCGATACTATGATTACGACTAATGCTACAAGTGCAGGTATCGGATTATCATTAAATACGAACAATGTTAAAATTGCCTATGCTGCGAATGGTTTGAATGGTCAAACAACGAGCATTGCAAGTGGATTTAATTTCACTGATGGCAATCATACAAAAGCAACTGTAGGCGCTAGTGGAGTTGTGAAATACGATGCTAAAACTTCGACTATTTCCGTCGCAAATGGTCATGCTACAGCTAGTGGTAATGATCTTGCAACTGCAGACAATGTTGCTGATGCTATCAATCAAATGACTCAAAATAATTCTGGTAATACAACGCAACTTCGTCAAGACATTAGCAAGGTTGCTACGGAAACGCAACGTGTAGGTGCTCATGCGGCTGCAATGGCGGCGTTGAAACCAATTCAATACGATCCATTGGCTCCAACACAAATCATGGCTGGCGTAGGTAACTATCGTGGTGAAAGTGCAGCAGCATTAGGTATTGCACACTATACAAATGACAATACTATGTTTAACGTAGGGGTGTCTGTTGGTGGTAATCATAACATGATTAATGCGGGCGTAACACACAAATTTGGCATTAGTGCTGAAAAGAAAAATATTCCTGATCGCTATAAAGCGGGCCCTATTAGCTCCATTTATGTAATGCAAGATGAAATGACTCAATTGCGTTCTGAAAATGAAGCGTACAAGGCTAAGCTTGATAAACAACAATCTGAAATCGATGCATTGAAAGCAGCTGTTGATCAATTACTTGCTTCCAAAGCATAATTTTAGGTGCATACACAATTTATATATTTGTATATCTTCATGTATGAATATGTATATGGTGAAAGCCGCCACTCGTAATGAGTGGTGGCTTTTTTGCGTTTAGAATTATCTCTCTTATTAAAATACTATCTTAAACATAAAATGAATTATAAAATATACTTTAAAAATAAAATATTACATCAATTTGTAAATACGAGATAAAAAATACGCATATTGAAAATAGATAGAAATATTTTGTTGGAAGTCGGTTAACAATTATGTTGCATAATCATTCATAAATATTTATCCAAAAAGATAAAAATATACATGGATAAATATAAAAGAAATAGATTGAATCAATATCCTTTTGATTTTTGAAAACATTTGATTTGCAATTAAATATTCGTATAACGCATCAAATTTCATTGTTTGATATAGATAAAATATGATAAAATTATGAAATGAGCTTTAAAATATAATGGGTATATTTTGAGGCATAACGAAATACAAATACTAGAAATTGATTTATATAAGATATGGTTTTGAGAGATAGTTAGTAAAAGGAAAACGAATGAACAAGATTTTTAAAGTAATTTGGTCTAAGTCAAAACAGTGCTACATCGTAGTATCTGAAATTGCAAAGAACAAAACAGGTAAAAAGAAAATAGTAGTAGCTGGGATATTTGCGGCGTTGGCGATGGTAAATGGAGGACAAGCAACATTTGCAGCGTGGCCAGCAGGTAAAGAAGAAGCTCAAAGTGCATTTTGGATAGGGCGTGGTGCGAGTGCATCTGGTCAAAATGCTCAAGCAATAGGGGTAGCTGCAAAGGCTATGTATAATAAAGCTATAGCTATAGGCTCTGATAGTTCTGCTACAAGTTATGTTAGTGGTAGTACTGTAGTGGGGGCTACAGCTATTGGTGGACATTCTAATGCTAATGGCCCAGGAGCTGTCGCATTAGGGTATGAAACTAATGCTAGTGTAGGTTATTCAACTGCTATAGGTACAGCTACCAATGTTTCCGGGCAATATGGTATTGGTATTGGTTGGAATACTAGCGTATCTGCAGATAATTCTACAGCCATAGGTGTACAATCAAGAGCTGCTAAAGCTGGTGCGACGGCAATGGGCCCATCCGCTAGAGGTTATGGTGAAGGTGCTTTATCATTAGGTTATCAGGCGTTAGCTGGGGCAGATGTTTATGGATCAGGTATTAATGTTAATAATAATCCTAGTGATGATAATACCAATACTATTAATAACTATGCCAAGTGGGGGGATGCCGCGATTGGCTTGCGTGCTGTAGCGACTGGTGGTAATGCAACAGCACTTGGTCGTAGTGCGAGAGCCGCAGCAGCTAACGCAATTGCTATCGGTGGTGGGAATGGTAATTCTGCTACTGATAATACTGAAAAAACAGAGGCTACTGGTGAGAAAGCCACTGCAATTGGGTATAATGCCAAAGCGGGTGCTGAAAAGTCTACCGCGATTGGTGCTAGTGCAACTGCTAATGGGCTAGATTCTTTTGCAGGTGCATCTGGTACAGCTTCTGGTGCTGCCTCTGTTGCTATTGGTAAAGTTTCGAAAGCAACGGATTCAAGTGCTACTGCGGTAGGCGATGGTACTAGTGCGTTGGGGCAAGGTGCGACTGCTTTAGGTAGTAATGCAACCGCGAAGAATGGATTCGATTTGGCTGTAGGCCGCAGTGTAACATCTGAGGGTGGTGCAGCTACGGTAGTTGGTTATAACTCTAATGTTAAAGGTAATCAATCTACGGGTATGGGCTCTGGGATTAATATAACATCCCAAAAAGCTACTGGCATTGGTTATCAAGTTAATGTAAGTGGTGATAATGCTATTGGCATTGGTTCCAGCGGTGATTCTACATTTGTAACCGCTTCGGGAGCAAGTTCTATTGCGATGGGAACTTCTGCTGTTGCAAATCAAGAAAAAGCTATTGCCATTGGTGCAAATTCTAAAGGCACAGATATTGGTGCTACAGCATTGGGGCGTTCATCTGAGGCAACTGGAGCATCGGCTACAGCATTGGGGTCTCTAGCCAGTGCTACAGGTACAACAGCTACTGCTGTGGGTATGCAAGCATCTGCATCTGGAAATGAGTCTCTAGCTATTGGTACAACCGCAAGTGCAACTAGTGGCAGAGCGTTAGCTGTTGGTACGAATGCCAAAGCTACAGGTGAAAATTCCGTAGCTGTTGGTAGTGGTGCGGGAAACTCTGGGCCACGAGGATTTGCAAGTAGCATAAATTCATCGAGGTCCGTTGTTAATACGCTTAAGACTATTAATTATGCCACTACTGCAGAGGGGGATAATGCAGTTGCCTTAGGTTTTTATGCAAATGCTAAGAATAGTGGGGTCGCTGTAGGTCAGAATGCCTTAGCTGCAACTGGTGGTGTAGCAATTGGTAAAGGTGTTTTTGAAGATACAAATAATAATCTTGCAGGTGGGGTTGTAATAGGCCAAGATTCTGCATCAACAGGTATTTACTCATTAGCTATGGGACGAAATGCTTTTGCTACTGGATCTACTTCTATGGCTATGGGCTATGAGGCAAGTGCAAACGGTAACTTTGCTGTTGCGATGGGTCGAAATGTAACTGCTATGGGGACATCTACCGCCATTGGTCATCATGCGACTGCATCTAATGGTGGTTTGGCTATCGGCAGTCAAGAAAATGATGCATCTAACGATAAAACGACTGCTTCTGCAAAAGGTGCTGTAGCTATTGGTAAGAATACTACGGCTAGTTCTGAAGATACCGTGGCTATTGGTACTAATGCCCAGTCAGATAAGGAAGGTGCTGTTGCGTTAGGTAGTGGTTCTACGACTGCAACATCGGCTACAAATATACCTTCTGCTACAATAAATGGTATTACCTATAATTTTGCTGGCGCTACAAACAATCCTAATATGCAAGTTTCTGTAGGCAACGCTAGTGCAACACGACAAATTAAAAATGTCGCAGCTGGTGAAGTATCTGCTACAAGTACAGATGCAATTAACGGCTCCCAATTATATGCTGTAGCCAGCGCGATTAAGCCTATAAAGTATGTATCTATTAATTCTACAGCAACAGGTGCTGGTAGTAATGTTGATAATGATGGAGCACAAGGTGGCAATTCTATTGCCATAGGTCCATCTAGCACAGTTACAAAACAAAATGGTATTGCTATCGGTAGTGGTGCTCAATCCTTAAGTGAAGATAGCGTTGTTATTGGTAGAAATGCAAAAGCAGAAACTAAGGCTGGTGCGGGCTTAACAACTACAAGTCGTGCAATTGTTATAGGATCAAATTCTCGTGTAGCAGCCGATATAACACAAGGGGTTGCCATTGGTAGTGGTCTTTCTCCAGATGAAGGTGCCGTTGTTACAGGTGATCAATCCATTGCTATTGGTGGCAATGTAAAGGTTGATGGCCATTCTGCGATTGCCATTGGTGGCGATGATGCCAGAAAAGCTGCAAATCAGCTAGTCTCCTATACTAATAAGAATGATGCTGAGGTTACTGGTAGCTTACAAACTGCAATTCAAGATCTAACAGGCTATAATTTGACAGACTATAAAGGCACTACAGCAGCTCATGCTGGTGTCGCCTATGGTACAAGTGCTCTTGCCGGTAATGCAGGCGTTGCAATTGGTACAGCAGCAGATAGTATGAGTCGTAAAGATGATAAAGGCCAGGCTGTTAATAATAACCCTGTTACTAATGCTGTAGCTATTGGTACCGGCGCTCGTGCTAACTTTGATAACTCTGTAGCTATTGGTGGTGGTTCTAATACAGATCACTATGCGACAAAACAAGTAAATGCCGTTATTGATGGTGTTGAAGTTAAGTGGTCTGGTGGTGAAAACATTTCTCCTGGTGACGTTGTTTCCTTCGGCGCTAAAGGCTTTGAACGTCAGCTTAAAAATGTGGCACCAGGTGAGGTTTCTCAAACAAGTACAGATGCAGTTAATGGTTCTCAAATTTATTCCTTGGCTCGTAAAGTTACGAACATCATGAATGGTGGATCCGGCTCGGTTGTGAATGTGAATTCCTTAGGTCAACCACTTTCAAAGGTTGTAACGACTGTAGGTGGTAATAAGGTCGAAAAATATTATCGGACAAGTGATATTAGTGAAGATGGAACTGTTCCAAATGGTACTCAAGAACAAACACCAACATCTTTGGCTCTAGTTAATGTTGCTCAACCGAATGTAAATTTACGGACAACAACACCACAAATTCTTGGCAATGTAGCTAATGGTGTAAATGATAATGATGCTGTTAATATATCACAATTAAAAGCGGCGACAGTAAAATATTTTTCTGTAAACTCTACAGTTGGTGACAATAGAAATAATGATAAGGCTACCGGTACAAATGCTATTGCTGTTGGACCAGCTGCACAAGCTGCTGGAAATAATACTGTATCCGTTGGTTATGCTGCTGGATATCAAGCTGATGGTAAAAATAATGTTGGTATCGGGACGGATGCTGGCCGCAAACTTAGTGGTGATAATAATATCAGTATTGGTAGTAGTTCTGGAAATAATTCTGTTGATAATAATCCAAATAAAAGAACTACTTATACAAATAACTCTGTTATGCTTGGTAATGAGGCTAAAGTTATAGATAGTAGTGCTCAAAATAGCATAGATAATGTTGTGGTTATCGGTAACCGTGCAACAAGTAGTGGTACATCAAGCGTTATTCTTGGTACTTCAGCAAGTGGTACTGATAAAAATGTAATTGCAATAGGTAATTCATCAAAAGCTACTAGAATTAGTGCAGTTGCATTAGGTAATACTGCAAATGCAACTGGCTTGAATGCAATGGCATTAGGTTTGAATACAAACGCTAGTGATGAAAATTCCGTAGCAATAGGAAATACTGCTAATGCATCTGCTAAAAATACATTGGCTATGGGGACAAATACAAAGGCATCGTCTGAGGCCGCTATAGCATTAGGAACTAATGCCGAATCAAGTGGATTTGGTTCTATTGCGATTGGTGAAAAGAGTAAGGCTCAACCATCTTCTGCTATATCTCCAGCAGGAAGTGTTGCTATAGGTTATAGAACTGAATCTACTGGTGATTTTGCTGTTGCTCTGGGCAGTGGCAACGGCTCTTTCAAGGGTGCTTCTGCTAATGGAGTTGGGACTGTAGCGGTTGGTACCGCGACGGTTACCGCAAGTGGTCGTAATTTTCAAACTGTTGTAGGTTTTGGGGCGACAACCAATAATGAGGATGCAGCTGCATTTGGTCATGAAGCGAAGGCTTACTCTGAGAAGTCTCTTGCATTAGGTTCAGGAAGTTCAGCTACTGCTACCGGTGGTGTTGCACTAGGTAGTGGATCTGTTGCAAATACTGATAAAAATAAGAAAGGCTTTGATCAAATAACTGGTCGTACTGACACCTATGCTGGATTAAAGGATGAGGCTTTTACGTCTACTGCTGGTGCTGTATCTGTGGGTGATGTAGCGAATAAAGTAACTCGTCAAATTACAGGTGTAGCGGCAGGTACAAATGATACAGATGCGGTAAACGTAGCACAACTAAAAAGTGTTAATTTAGCTTTTACAGGCAATACTGGTAATGGCGGAGATGTTAATCTTTCACAAAGTAAATTAGCATTAAATGGTGATAATCAATACATTACGACAAAAGCTGATGGTAAGACCTTAACAATTTCAGGGAAAAAACAGGAGATTACTGTATCTAATGGCGTGGCATCAGCAAATTCAGGCATGGCTGACGCAAGCAATGTAGCACAAGCCATTACGCAAGCCGTATCGGATGTGAAGTATAATTGGAAATTGTCTGCTAATGGTCAAACTTCAACCGAAACCATTGATAAAGGTGACACTGTAGATTTTAGCGGCGATAATAATAATATTACTGTAAGTAGAACTGGTAAGAAGATTACTACTAAATTAAATGATACTATTACAGTGGATTCTGTTAATGCTAAGAAAAAAGTAACAGTTGGTACTGGTGCAAATCAAATCGCATTAGATGGCACGTTGGGTGTTGCAACTGTGGGTGCTTCCGGACCTAATCAAATTATAATGAATGGTTCTTCAGGGATTATTCAAGGAAACAAGTTTATTGGAAATTCCTTTAAGGCTGGAAAATCTTCGATTGATAATGATGGGCTTACTATTGCAAATGGTCCATCTGTGCTTGCTACTGGAATTAATGCCGGAAATAAACAAATTACAGGTGTTACGAGTGGCGGTACAATAGATACTAATGCAGCAAATATTGGTGATGTAAAAAAAGCAGTTGCAAATGTATCTCAAAACTTAAACATCAGTGATGGCACAAATAATAGTTCTGTAGCTCTTAAAAATCAAACTTTAACAGTTACAGGTACAGGTGCAGCGAAAGCCACTGTTAATGGTCAAACGATTACTATTGACGTAGCAGAAGGTACATTAACACCTAATACAACGGATGGTACTGTAACGGGTACTACTGGTGTAGCTAAAGCCACAGAGGTTGCTGCTGCAATTAACAATACAAATACTATATTGGGTAATAAGATTACAAAAAATGCACAAGATATTGCTACGAATACGTCAAATATCACTGCAAATAAAAATCAAATTACTACTAACACAACCAATATTGCAACAAACACAGCAAACATCGCCCATACTATTGCGTTAGCTGATGATAACGGTGCATCTACGACTGCTAAGTCATTAAAAGATGGCAATGTATCTTTTAATATCAAAGGGGATAACAAGTTTATCTCGACAGCTGCATCTGGCAATGATGTAACCTTGACTGTTAATGAACAAGCTATTAAAGATGCTGCTAAGGCTGCTTCTTCTTTCAAAGTAAAAGCGAATACGCATGCTGAAGAAGCGGTAAAAGGTGGCGATACAATTGCCTTTAATAATGGAGATAATATTGAAATCAGCCAAACTGGTAAGACTTTCACCATTGGAACAGCTAAGAATATAACCGTTGATTCCGTAACTGCAGGCAATACGGTTATTAATACATCTGGTTTAACAAATGGTACAACTGCTATTACAGGCACAGGTATTACAACAGATAAAGTAACTGTAGGTGGTATCTCTATTGATAAAACTGCTGGTATCAATGCTGGTGGTAAGGTTATTTCTAATGTAGCCAGCGGTACGGTAAATAATAATGCTACCGATGATTCTAATGCAGCCAACATTGGCGATGTAAAACAAGCTGTTGCTAACTTGTCTCAAAATCTCAATATTACTGATGGTACAAATAACGGCACTGTGGACCTTAAAAACCAAAAACTTACCGTGGCTGGTGCTAATGGTGTAACAGCGACTGTAAATAACCAAACGATCACAGTTGGTTTGGACGCGAATACTGTTAATGCTACAACGAAGGGCATTGGCCTCACTGGAGATTCAGGTTCCACAGGCAACAAATACCTTAAAGATGGTGATGTATCCTTTGCGATGACTGGTGATGGTAACCTTGTGAGCACAACTGCTACAACAGCAGGTGTAAAAGTTGCTGTTGATGCGGCTAAAGTGAAAGATTTAGCTGTTTCTGCTGTAACAGTAAGTAAGGATGCGCAAGCAGATAATCCGATTACTGTAACTCCAACAGCGAATACTAATTCTAAAGATTATGCAATTGGTATCGATACAACAAAACTTGCGGCTAAAACGGATTTAACATACCGTGCTAATAGTGCGGCAGATGCTAATGCGAAGAAGGTTTCTTTATCTAAAGGTCTTGATTTTGTAGATGGTGACTCCACAGTTGCTACTGTTGATAATGATGGCAAAGTATCCTTTGATCTTAATACAGCAACTAAGAATCAAATCAACACGAATACCACAGATATTGCTACTAATAAAGGTAAAATTGCGACTAATACAACTAATATCGCAGCCAATACAACTGCGTTAGCTAGAAATATCTCCCTTGGTGCAGATACTGGCACTGCGTTCAGCCAATCCTTGAGCACTGCTGATGTGGCATTTAATGTGAAAGGCGCAACAGGTGACTTTGTATCTACTAATATGAATGGTAATACGGTTGAGATTTCTACAAAGCGTGCTACGATTAACAGTAATGCTACGACAGGTGAAGCGTCTGTAACTGGTAATGATGGCTTGGCAACTGCGCAAAATGTAGCTGATGCTATCAACAAAGCGGCTGATGCAGCAAAAGCAGGTGCGGCTTGGAATATTACAACGAATTCCAGTACAACCGATAAAACGGCTGTTAAAGGCGGCGATACAGTAGATCTTGTTAATGGTGATAACATCGAGATTACACAAGATGGTACAGATAAAAAGAAAATCACTGTTGCTACTAAGAAAGATATTACCGTTGATTCTGTAACAGCTAATAACAAAGTAACTGTTGGTTCTGGTGCGAATAAAATTACCTTGGATGGCACTGATGGCTCTGTAACGGGTAAAGCTTTCACAGGTACTACTTTCACAGGCACATCATTTACAGGTACATCCTTCACGGCAGGCAATACGGTTATCAATACAAATGGTTTAACGAATGGTACAACGGCTATTACAGGCACTGGTGTAACAACAGATAAAGTAACCGTTGGTGGCGTATCTATTGATAAAACAGATGGTATCAATGCTGGTGGTAAGGTTATTACTAATGTTGCTAGTGGCGGCACTACATTGACGAATGCGGCGAATATCGGCGATGTTCAAAATGCAGTGGCTAACTTGTCTCAAAACCTCAATATTACGGACGGCACACATGACGGCACTGTAGACCTTAAAAACCAAAAACTTAATGTATCTGGTGCCAATGGCGTAACGGCGACTGTTAATAATCAAACGATTACAGTTGGTTTGGATGCTGACACTGTTAACGCTACAACAAAGGGGATTGGCCTTACTGGAGATACTGGTTCCACAGGTAATAAATACCTTAAAGATGGGGACGTATCCTTTGCTGTGACCGGCGATGGCAGCCTTGTGAGCACATCTGCTACGGCGGCAGGTGTGAAAGTTGCTGTTAATTCCGCAACTATCACTGCTGGTACAGATGGCACAATTACTGCTCCTACCACTGATGGTGTAGCGACGGCTAAAAACGTAGCTGACGCTATCAATTCAGCTAAAAAAGCATCTAAAACTGAAATCACTGCTAATACAGGTGAAGCAGCTAATGCAACAACAGGTAATGTGACATTAACATCTACTACAGCTGCTGATGGTCATACTATCTATGATGTAAAACTCAATGATAAGGTAACTCTTGGTACTGGTGCTAATGCGGTAACAATCGATGGTACAACGGGTGCTATTACAGGTAAAACGGCTACTATTGGTGGCGTTACTGTTAACGGTACGGCTAATACTATTGGCGGCTTATCTAATACAACATGGAATGGTACAGCCGTATCTGGACGTGCTGCAACAGAAGACCAATTGAAAGCTGCCACTGGTGCTACCACGTTGAAGTTCACAGGTGATGTAGCAACCAATACTGGTTCCGTAAATCTTAAGGATGATACATTCGGTATTAAAGGTGATAATAAATATATTTCTACTGACGTAAATGGTAAAAATGTAAATCTTACAGTCTCTGAAGCAGAGGTTAAAAAATCTGCTGTCGCTGCCGTAACAGTAAGCACAGATACAACAGATACTAATAATCCATTGACCGTAACACCTACGACGAGTGCAGATGGTACAACTAAGGATTACAAAGTAACGATTGATGGTACTAAGATTGCGAATAAGACTAACTTGTCCTACAAAGCAAATGGTGGTACTGCTAAACAAGTATCCTTAGCAGATGGCTTAGACTTCACAAATGGTACGTTAACAACTGCATCTATCGATGATGCTGGCGTTGTAAAATACGATGTCAATACAGCTGCTATTACTGCCGGTGCAGATGGCACAATTACAGGCCCAACTACAGATGGTGTGGCTACAGCTCAAAATGTAGCCGATGCTATTAATGCGGCTAAAAAAGCATCTAAAACAGAAATCACTGCTAACACTGGTGAAGCAGCTAATGCAACGACAGGTAATGTGACATTAACATCTACCACAGCAGCTGATGGACATACTATTTATGACGTAAAACTCAATGATAAGGTGACACTTGGTTCTGGTGCGAATGCTGTTACAGTAGATGGTACAGCTGCAAAAGTAACTGCAGGTGTAACAACTGTTGATGGTGCAACTGGCACAATTACTACTGGAGGTACAAACTCCATTAAGGTAGATGGTGTAACTGGCACTGTAACTGGTTTGACTAATAAAGATTGGACTCCTGGTGTAACAAAAGCTGTAACAGGCCGAGCTGCAACAGAAGATCAATTACAAAAAGTAGCAGATGCTGCGTCTAGCCAAACTTGGAATATTACGGCAGATAAAGCGGGTACAACTGGTGCACAAACAGGTACTAAGAAAAATGCTACTGTTGGCAAGGATGAAACTGTCGAATTGGTTGCAGGGGATAACCTTACAATTAATCAAAATGAACGTAAGTTTACTTATTCCTTGAATAAAGACCTTGCTAATTTGACTAGCGTATCTGTCGGTACTGGTACAACTGAAACTATTAAACTTGATGGTGCAACTGGTAAAATCACTGCTAAAAATGCAGCCATTGGTGGCGTGACTATAGATGGTGATAACAAGCATGTAACGGGCTTATCCAATACAACTTGGAATGGCACAGCGACAACTGGCCGAGCAGCGACGGAAGATCAATTGAAAGCCGTAGCTGATACAGCTAAAACAACTACTGATGCGGTTAATTTAAAATTCAGTGGGAATACAAATACATCTCCTGGTGTTATAAATCTTAAAGATGATACATTTGGCATCGTTGGTGATGGTAAATATGTATCTACTGATGCGAATGGCAAGAATTTGACTGTGAAAGTATCTGAAGCAGAGGTTAAAAAATCGGCTGTAGCTGCTGTAACAGTAAGCACAGATACAACAGATGCCAATAATCCATTGACTGTAACACCGACAACTAGTGCGGATGGTACAACTAAGGATTACAAGGTAACTATCGATGGTACTAAGATTGCGAATAAGACTAACTTGTCCTACAAAGCAAATGATGGTACTGCAAAACAAGTTTCATTAGCCGATGGTTTGAACTTCAAGAATGGTACATTAACAACTGCATCTATCGATGATAATGGCGTTGTAAAATACGATGTAAATACGGCATCTATCACTGCAGGTACAGATGGGACAATTACAGGCCCAACTACAGATGGTGTGGCTACAGCTAAAAATGTAGCTGATGCTATTAATGCAGCTAAAAAAGCGTCTAAAACAGAAATCACTGCTAACACTGGTGAAGCAGCTAATGCAACGACAGGTAATGTGACATTAACATCTACTACAGCTGCTGATGGTCATACTATTTATGATGTAAAACTCAATGATAAGGTGACATTTGGTACTGGTGCTAATGCTGTAACTATCGATGGTACAGCTGGTAAAGCTACGATTGGTACCTCTGTTATTGATGGTGTAAATAATACTTTCACTACTGGAGGTGTAAGTCCTGTAACATTAAATGGTGCTACAGGTACGATTACAGGTAAGACTGCTAATATCGGTGGTGTTACTGTTAACGGTACGGCTAATACTATTGGCGGATTATCTAATACAACTTGGAGTGGTACTGCTACTACTGGCCAAGCTGCAACAGAAGACCAATTGAAAGCTGTTGCAGATGCTGCAGGTAGCCAAACTTGGGAAATCACAGCCGATAAGAAAGCTGGCACTTCTGGTGCTCAAACTGGCACAAAAGAAAATGCTAAGGTTGGTAAGGACGATAAGGTGTCCTTAATTGCTGGTGAAAACCTAACTGTAGACCAAGCAGGTAAAAACTTTACATACTCCTTGAATACAGATCTTGTGAAGATGAATTCTGCCACATTCCTTGGGACAGGCAGTAATACAACAGTCATTACTGGCAACAGTATTACACAAACTGCAGGTACGCAAACGAATACTTCTACTGCCGGTGGTAATACTGTAGCAGATGGTACTAAATCCACAGAAACTACTGCAGATGGTCAAGTGATTAAAGATGGTGCTAAGACTAATACATCTACTGTTGATGAAAATACATTAGTGGATGGTGCTAAATCTAATAAAACAACTGTAGATAGTAATGTTATTGATGATGGGACTGGTAATGTAAATACATCCAATGCTACATCAAATACGATTACAGATGGTACTAATACAAGTACAATCACTGCAGGTAAGGCTACGATTGGAACTTCTGTTGTGGATGGTGTAAATAATACATTCACTACAGGTGGTGCTAATGCTGTTAAGTTAGATGGTGCAGCAGGCACAATCAAGACTGGTAATGTAACAGTAACTGGTGGTACGACAAATGATATTACTGGTTTGTCTAACACAACTGTAACTGCAACGGACTTCGCAACAAAAGGCCGTGCGGCTACAGAAGAACAATTAAAAGCTGCCACTGGGGCTACTACATTGAAGTTCACAGGTGATGTAGCGACTAATACTGGATCTGTAAATCTTAAGGATGATACATTCGGCATTAAAGGTGATGGTAAATATATTTCTACTGACGTAAACGGTAAGAATGTAACCCTTACAGTGTCTGAAGCAGAGGTTAAAAAATCTGCTGTAGCTGCTGTAACAGTCAGCACAGATACAACAGATGCTAATAATCCATTGACCGTAACACCTACAACTAGTGCAGATGGTACAACTAAGGATTACAAAGTAACTATTGATGGTACTAAGATTGCGAATAAGACGAACTTGTCCTACAAAGCAAATAACGGTACTGTAAAACAAGTATCTTTAGCAGATGGTTTAGATTTCACAAATGGTACGTTGACGACTGCATCTATCGATGATAAAGGCGTTGTGAAATATGATGTAAACACAGCATCTATCACTGCTGGTACAGATGGCACAATTACAGGCCCAACTACAGATGGTGTAGCGACGGCTAAAAACGTAGCTGATGCTATTAATGCAGCTAAAAAAGCGTCTAAAACTGAAATTACTGCTAACACAGGTGAGGCTGCTAATGCAACGACAGGTAATGTGACATTAACATCTACCACTGCTGCCGATGGTCATACTATTTATGACGTAAAACTCAACGATAAGGTGACACTTGGTACCGGTGCTAATGCTGTAACAATTGATGGTACAGCTGGTAAGGCAACTATTGGTTCTTCCATTGTGGATGGGGTAAACAATACATTCACAACAGGTGGTGCGAGCCCTGTAACATTAAATGGTGCTACAGGTACAATCACAGGCAAGACTGCTAATATCGGCGGTGTTACTGTTAACGGTACAGCTAATACTATTGGTGGTTTATCTAATACAACTTGGAATGGTACTGCTACTACTGGTCGTGCTGCAACAGAAGACCAATTGAAAGCTGTTGCAGATGCTGCAGGTAGCCAAACTTGGGAAATCACAGCGGATAAGAAAGCTGGCACTTCTGGTGTTCAAACTGGCACAAAAGAAAATGCTAAGGTTGGTAAGGATGATAAGGTGTCCTTAATTGCTGGTGAAAACTTAACTGTAGACCAAGCAGGTAAAAACTTTACATACTCTTTGAATAAAGATCTTGTGAAGATGAATTCTGCCACATTCCTTGGGACAGGTACGAATACAACTGTTATTACTGGTGATTCCATAACGCAAACTGCAGGTACACAAACAAATACATCTACGGCCGGTGGTAATACAGTAGCTGATGGTACTAAATCCACAGAAACTACAGCTGCTGGTCAAGTGATTAAAGACGGTGCTAAGTCCAATAAATCTACTGTAGATAACAATGTAATTGATGATGGTACTGGTAATGTAAATACATCCAATGCTACATCCAATACAATTACCGATGGTACTAATACAAGTACAATCACTGCTGGCAAAGCAACTATTGGTTCCTCTATCGTTGATGGTGTAAACAATACATTCACAACAGGCGGTGCAATCCCTGTAACATTAAATGGTGCTACAGGTACAATCACAGGTAAGACTGCTAATATTGGCGGTGTTACTGTAGATGGTACAAATAACCATGTAATGGGCCTTGCTAATAAAGATTGGACACCAGGTGTAACACAAGCTGTTTCTGGCCGTGCCGCAACAGAAGATCAATTACAAAAGGTATCCGATGCAGTTGGCGCTGGCTGGAAAGTAAACACTGGTAAGGTCACTGGATCTACTGGTGAATCTAATGGTGCTACATCTACTAAGGTAGCAAGCGGTGAAGAGGTTCAATTCCAAGCTGGTAACAACTTAATCGTTGATCAAAATGGTAAAACTGTAGCGTACTCCTTGAATAAAGCTCTCAAAGATTTAGAATCTGCTACGTTCAATGGTACAGGTACTAATAAAACGGTTATCAATGGTGATTCCATTACGCAAACTGCAGGTACACAAACGAATACATCTACTGCAGCTGGTAATACTGTAGCGGATGGTACTAAGTCCACAAAAACTACAGCAGATGGACAAGTTATCAAAGATGGTACTAAGTCCAATAAATCTACTGTAGATAGCAATGTAATTGATGATGGTACTGGTAATGTAAATACATCCAATGCTACATCTAATATAATCACAGATGGTACTAATACAAGTACAATTACTGCAGGTAAGGCTACGATTGGATCTTCTATTGTGGATGGTGTAAATAATACATTCACTACAGGTGGTACTAATGCAGTTACGTTAGATGGTGGTGCAGGTACAGTTAAGACTGGCACAGTAACAGTAACTGGTGGTACAACAAACGACATCACTGGCCTGTCCAACACAACTGTAACTAGTGCAGACTTTGCAAGATCGGAAGAGCGTCGTGTAGGGAAAGAGTGTAGATCTCGGTGGTCGCCGTATCATTAAAAAAAAAAAAAA
>ENA-UPWP01000525-UPWP01000525.1-human-gut-metagenome-genome-assembly--contig:-NODE-525-length-32593-cov-12.166533_pt1 | contig 32593 bp, 28 predicted proteins | sample MGYA00250052_ERZ773380 | MGnify/ENA primary metagenome ERZ773380 (study PRJEB29103, sample SAMN06112063) | human gut metagenome | biome: human gut; feature: ankylosing spondylitis patient; material... | reverse complement strand
CCAGATACAAAAGATTTGTCAGTGAGGACATGGATATGTCCGAAATGCGGAGCAGAACATGACAGGGATATCAATGCCGCGAAAAATATACTGACAGAAGGATTAAGACAAATAGCATAAAGAAATATATAGGGCAGGGACTGCCCAAATTAACGCCTGTGGAGATAGTAGGTTACGAGGTCGATGAAGCAGGAAGCCCATCGGCTTAAGACAATGGGTAGTTCACTGGAAAAGGTGAAAAAAGGTGCAGACAGACCAGAAAACAGGCGCACATGTGACGGACCCGATGACGGGGGCAGAGGCTCTGGATCCCGTCTATCGGCGGCGCTGTCTTCTGGGCAGTTTATCTGGCGTTTCTGCATTTTGTGGATAATGAATATCTGGGATTTTTCGTGGTTGCGATTTTGATCACGATCTACTCGGAGATCTGGGCGAGAGTTCTGAAGACACCGGTGACGACGATTTTGATGCCGACGGTCATCCCACTGATTCCGGGAGGATCCCTGTACTATGCGATGGACGCGGCGCTCCGCCATGATGCTCCGGAGTTCATCCTGAAGGCCCAGAAAGCCATCGGGCTTGCGGTCGCGCTTGCGGCGGGGATCATGATCGTGACGTCGTTGAGGAGGCCGATCGAGGCGCTGGTGTACATAGTAGCTAAGAAAAAATATTGACGAACAAATGTTTGCAATATATAATGAATTTATGGGAAAGCAGAATACATAAAAGGCGGCCTGCCCTCCATAAAAGGAGGGGCTTCCCCCTCCGGACGAAAGAAAGGAGGGCGATGCCAATGTATGTTACATATTCGGACTTGATCCAGATAGGTATCTTCATTGTAGCTCTCGTAGGATTGTGTTACACAATTTTCGGGAAAAGAAAATAGCCGCCACTACCCCAATAGTGACGGCTGTTACATTGTAACAAGCTAGTTATAAAGGGTAGGCCGTGTGTATCTGACTTTCCCTTTTTGTATCTATAGTCTATCATATTCGAAAAGTGAATTCAAGTACTATTTCCCTTCAGTTGTCACCGACAACCCCGGCGTTACTGCTTACGCTTTGCGTAAACAGTAACGGGATTTTGCCGATGCTTCGCATCCTAAATCGGCAAAATCCGCATCCAGGACATTATATTATGGTATTTTCGGTGCCGAAAATACCTACTTGGAATAGCTGTTGCATATTTTCATGAATATGGCGACATTTTAATCAGTTCTCTTCGATCTCTTCACACATCAGAACATCTTTCCTGCGCTCAAATTCCTCATACCTCAGTCCGCGCTCTGCGGTTTCGATCTCGCCTAACTGGTTATCGTAGGGATCGGTGCGCCAGTATTTCTTTTCGACGGTAAAAGGTGCCTGAAAGGCGCGGTTGGCGACCATACGGTATGGGTCAAGGTTTCCGAAATAGAAGCGGCGGCGTTCCTCGTTCTCGGCGCGGACAGCTCCGATCCCGTAAGAGGGATCTGCGTAGATCCAGCCAAGCGGGGCAGCGTAGAAGCGGACCCAGTCATGGCCGCCGATGAAGTCCGGCTCTGCGGCGAGTCCGCTCTGCCACTGGGCGGGGATTCCGGCGCAGCGGCACAGGGTGATAAAAAGAAGTGCGAAGACTCCGCAGTCCCCCGTGAAGGTTCTGGCGCAGTTCCCCGGAATATCCTCCAGAGAGAAGTAGGCCGGCATGTAGGTGTACTTGAAGTTCAGGGTAATGAAGTCGTAAAAGCTTCTGGCTTTTTCGAGTGGAGTCTCACAGCCTTTTGAGAGTTCTGCGGCGAGTGCACGGATGTACGGAGTGAAGACGATGTGCGGGGCAAGTTCAGCGAGATCATCAGATACGCCCACCTCAAATTCACGCAGAGACGAAGAACTGGATTCATTACTGGAATGAGCATACAGCTGGACAGTCTCTGCGGCCTTGTGATTCAAACCGGCAGACAGAGTTTGCTCCTGAGATACCGTTCCAGGGTTCACTTCCGTACCAAATGTTTTGCGTGCATCAGATTTCTTTAACGCACTTTCCGTATCATGCCACACCGCTGTATGCACATACGAATACTGGACGGAAAATTCATGATTTTCTTTCAGAGTCTCTTCCCAGCATACAGTGCGCTGCGGTGCGTCTTCCGGTGCGATCTTTGCGTTTTCAGGGAAAACGGATTCGATCCGGAGATCGCTCTGCTGGTCGCAGGCGGCGGGGATCGGGAGATGGACGCGGACGAACATTCCCGGAGTGAATGCAGAATCTTTCACTTTGACAGATGCACGAATCCGGATCCTGTTTGAAAGAGAGCCTTTTTCTTTCATGATTTCCATTGCACGGTTTAAGCGGAGATCTCCGCTGCTTCCTTTTCCGGCACTCTCAGAACCGTCAAGAGTGACAGCGGTCCGTTTCCGGAAGTCAGGCATGGATTTGCACATGCTCTCAAAAAAGCGGTCAAAGATCCGCATTTCGCCGTTTACATAGATCCAGCGGATCTGCCCGATGGAGAGGTAGTGGTCAAATTCGTCTTCCGTAAAGTCCGGGATCCGGGTCCGGATCTTTTTGAGTGCATCTTCGCGGGTAAAAGGATAATCGGAAGGCATGCGAAGGATCATTTCCCGTTCTGCCATCAGGCAGTAACGGAGCGGATCCGGAAGCGCCGGATCGGAGAGCTTCCGGTCGATGAGTCGTACTGCACCGTCAAAGTCTCCGTGAAGCTTCATGCGGAGAATATCTTCCGGGAGTCCGATATTCAGATAAGAAAGAAGATTGTTTTCGATCATAAAAGATTCCTCCTGTGTTAATTCAAGGCGAAGATATGTGAAACTCGGTGTGTGATCCCGTGAGTTGTTCTGACCGGTACAATTTACTGCCGGAGATAAAATGGCATCCCCATTCTAACAGGGAAAGAATGGGGACGCCAGAATTGGATCACTCACAGATGAAGGGACAATGTAGGGAAACACAGTTCCCTGTCATCGTGAGCAGCCATAAAATAGCAGACTCATGAAATGTACTCACGATCAGACAAACAGCTTCAATAGAGCGCCCATTCCGAGTCCCATGAAGTTTCCGATGGCGGCACCGAGAACTCCCATTAAAACACCGATACCTGCGAAGGAACCGTCATAAGCGGTTGCGATGATCGGAGCGGAAGCAGATCCGCCGATGCAGGCAACGGAAGCAGTGGAATCCATGCAGAGATCCCAGTGGAAGATCTTGGAGAGGATGAACATCAGCACAACATGGACAAGAAGGATTCCGAGCCCATAGACAACCCACATCGGAGCAGATAAGAGGTCGATCAGGGTTGCTGTGGATGCGATGAGGGAGACAACCGCATAGAGATAAACGCTGGAGAGCTCTGTAACTGCCGGAAGTTTTCCGAGCGGAGTCATTGCGCAGATCAGTCCGAGGATCGTTACAAATACGGTCGTGCAGGTACCTTTATCAAAGAAGGAAAGTCCGACACCCTTGAAAAATCCATTCATCTGAACGCCGATGTACTGGGAGACTGCAGATACAACGAGGGTGAGACCAATCAGGAAGATCCAGTCTGCAGCATTCGGTTTTACGTTTGTCTCTTTTGCAACTTCCTCGTTTGCAGCTGCAGCGACAGCGTCGAGTTTGGAAGTATCAGCCTTGCAGGCCTTGTTCCACTTCTGGGCATATTTTACAGCAAAGAGCAGAAGTGCGATCCAGAGGGAGTAGCAGGCAGTATCGAGAGCCAGAGCGCAGGAGTAAGCACCGGAATCGACCGGAAGAGCATCCTCCATGGCAGCCATGTTTGCAGAGCCGCCGACCCAGGATGCGTAGAGGGCAGCTGTTGCGCCCCATGTCTTGTCAGCACCGCCGAGTGCATTTGCAAACAGCGGGAAAAGAGCGAAGAATCCGATGCCGAGGGTGATGGCACAGCCCATGAAGATACAGATCATACGCGGTCCGAGTTTTCCGAGCTTGCGGAAATCACAGCGGAGCAGCATGACGAAGATCATGGCATACAGGATGTTGTTCTTTAATGCACTGTAGGCTGCGGAACACTCATCGGAATTGTAGAGACCGATGGTGCAGAAGAACATGTTGAAGATGTAGATCCATACGAGCGGCGGAACGATGTTGAAGATCTTCCACTTCATGTATTTTTCAAGTGCGAGAAGACCGCCTGCGAGCAGCATCAGGAAAGCTATGTAAGTAAAACCGTTTGTAATCGTTAACATAGGATCACGCTCCTTTTTCTATTTGTGTTGTCGTTGTATCAGAGCTGGCGAAGAATGTATTCCTTTACCGGTTCCAACGTGCTCTTTTTCCATGCACCTTCCTCCGCTTTCTCCGAAAACGGGACGATGATGTGGAAATCCATGTGGGCGCCCTCGAAGTAACCGTCAGGCTCAGTGCTGAAGAAATATCCGTTCCAGACATCTTCGGAGGCATCTGTAAAGCGCTCCGGCTCCAGATAGATCATTTTCCTGCGGTCCTCCGCGACAAAGGCCTTTGCGGAGAGCGGTGCCAGAAGTTCATACTCCGCGGCCGGGATGTCTGTGAAGATGGCAGGAAGTGGGGCGATATCGATCCGCTCGTCTCCGCGGATGATCCGGATCCCGATCGCCTCAAAATCGATCGCTTCTTCGGTGAAGATCAGTTTTAACAGGACTCCGACATCCGTATACAGGTGGACGCGCTGATAGTCGGTATCAAAAATGAAGTTTCCGAGTGAATAGAAAATTGCTTTTCCGTTGTCAAAGAGCTCGTAGTTTTCCGGGACATGGGGATGATGGGCGACGACCACATCGGCTCCGAGTTCCAGAAACTTGAGGTAGCGGTCTCTGGTGTAGGGACTTGGAAGACTTGTGAATTCTTCCCCGCCGTGGGAGACGATCACGCACCAGCGGCAGCGGGACTTGATCTCGGTGATTCGTTTTGCGATGAGATCGAGGTCATCCCAGCGGAAAATACCGGGTTCGGTGGCGGTTGCCGGGATGCATTCCGCCTGATAGGCGACACAGAACATGCCGATCCCGCCTGCCTCGTCGAGATACACAGGTTCGGACGCTTCGGTGTCATTCATTCCGGCCCCCATCGTGAGACAACCCATTTCTTCGGCGATCTTTTTTGTGCTCATAACACCTTCCCGCCCGGCATCCATCGTGTGGTTGTTCCCGATACTCCAGATGTCCGCATGGATATCTTTCAGGACGCGCGTCGCCGCGGGATTCATGCTGTGAAAGAAGACTCCGCGGGATCCGTCATCCTTCGCGTCGATCAGTGCGCCTTCCACATTTGCGACAGTGTGATCAGCGCTGTGGAAAAAATCGAGGACGGGGGCAGACAGCAGATGTTCATCCTCCCAGCGGTGATCCATGTAGCGGTCAAATCCGATATCTCCGGTAAAAACGATCGATGTTTTCTTCTTTTCCATGGAACCACCTCCTATCTGGCCAGCCGGTAAAGAGCTTCTGCAAAAATATGTACATTTTCCATCAATCGGTCGATCTCCATGAACTCGTCCGGCTTGTGCTCGCGGACTTCATCGCCTGGGAAGATCGGTCCGAAGGCGACAACGTTCGGGATCGCTTTCGCGTAGGTGCCGCCGCCGATGGATTTCGGTATCGCAGGAAGTCCGGTCTCGTCTGAGTATACATGCAGAAGAGTCTGGACCAGCTCGCAGTCTTCCGGAAGATAGAGACATGCTTTGTGGGTTTCATTTACCTTCAGGAATCCTGCGTTCAGGAATGCCGCGTCGCAGATCGGAGCACAGTCATCGTAGGTGAAGGTTACCGGGTAGCGATAGTTGATGCGGATCAGGAAACTTGTCTCATCGCCCTGGATCGTTCCGAGGTTGAATGTGAGTTTTCCGCTCGGTTCATCGGAAAGAGCGATCCCGAGGGAGGTCCCGTCGCTTTCCAGCCCGACATGATCGGAGAGAAAGTGAACAAAACCGAGTAACGGTTCATCGAGCGGAAGTGTTCCGAGCGCATCCATCAGGAGGCCGATCGCATTGATCCCGAGTTCCGGGGAAGCTCCGTGGGCACTGACGCCGTTTGCGAGGATCTCGAATCCGTCTGCAGTTTCAGTGCAGGTGATCCGGTCACATCCGGCGGCGAGGACCATGAGCTGCGGCTTCATATCGTCCGGGCAGGTGATCTCTGCTCTGGCGGAGGCCGGGACTACATTCGGCGCGGATCCGCCGGAAATCTTTGTGAGACGGACATCGCCGGTCTGGGTGTAGTCTGCTTCATAGTTGACATTGATGATCCCCTTTTCCCCGTTGATGACCGGATATTCTCCATCCGGGGTGAATCCCATGACAGGGAGTTCGCCGCCGTGGCTCTTGTAGTATTTCATGTCATTGCTTCCGGTCTCCTCGTTTGTTCCGAAGAGGATCCGGATCCGGCGTTTTAAGGGGAGACCGCTGTCACGCAGGGCGGCCATCGCGTAAAGGGCGGCCATTGTCGGACCTTTGTCATCCATGGAACCACGGCCGAAGATCTTTCCGTCCCGGATCTCACCGCCGAACGGATCGAAGGTCCATCCTTCCCCTTCCGGGACAACATCGAGATGCCCGAGGACGGCGATCATCTCATCGCCTTCACCGAATTCACACCATCCCATCTGGTGATCAAGATCAGTGGTGCGGAAACCGAGTCCCTTTGACACAGCCAGGGCGTGGTCAAGGCATTTGCGGACATTGGGGCCGTATGGGGCGCCATCCGCAGGCGGTTCCTGCACACTGCGGATCCGGATGCTTTCCGCCAGGGATTGAAGAAATGGTTCTTTTTGAAGTTCGACAGCTTCTTTCAGAGTCATAGATACTCATCCTCCTCTCAAAAAAAATCCGCCAAAAGCAGACCAGGAAGACAAGAGCGGTTTGATCTCGCTTTTGTCGTTGGTTCTCGCTTTTGCCGGATTTCAGATTGCTTGCCAGACAGCGGTAACTGCCATTTGCAGAATGAAGCAGCAACATTGCGTATTCATTTGTGTTTATTATAATGAGGTGGAAATGGTTTGTCAATAAAAAATAAAAATTTGGTTAAAAATATTAAAATTACTGAAAATACAAAAATGAGAACAAAAAGTACAGATCTTTCAAAACGTAAGACAGGAGACGTGGAAAAATAATTGCGGAAATTCTGGAGAGCATGCCGCCGGTCCGGACGAGAGAGCAGATATGATTACTTTTTATGGGCAGGAATTTTCTGAACTGAAAACCCCGTACAATATAGTAGTGGCCGCAGATGTACTGGAATTCGTACAGGGATTGACAGAATGGATTTCCTATATTATGATGCTGAAATATGGTGGGACAAGTATTGGAAATGAGAGCGTGACTGAACCCAGCCGCGCGCGAGCTGATGAAAAGAGGAGAGCAGAATGGCTGAAACCGGTGAGGAGACATATTATATTGTAGGAGAATCAAGAACGAATGTGGATAACGCGATCACAAAGGTGTATGGAAGCTTTTTTATCGCATTTGAGGTGATCCCATCAACAGGAGAGATCATACAGACAGACTGTTCGAGAACGCTGGAGCTGACAAATGATTTTATACGAAAGCTTTTTCTGCATAAGCACCTGGAAACGGATGCGAAGGTGATCGAGGAGGCGATCCAGCGCCGATATCATGGTTCTTCCTGGAAAGCGCTGATCGTTGCCTATCGGGACGCGTTAAAGCATTATCAGCGCGCGATGGCCGCCGAAGCAGAGGAAAAGGGGAAAAAAGGTGACAACTGAAAAGAATGAAGAGATGACAAGCGAAGAAGTCCTGACCTGCGCGATCAATATCGGGGAGCAGCTCCTCGTGAGCGGGGCGGAGATCAGCCGTGTGGAGGATACGATCCGGAGGATCTGCAATGCCTACGGGATTCGGCAGAGCCATATTTTCTCGATCGCGTCGTGTATCATCGTGACGCTGGAGACGAAGGAGCGGAAGTGGATCACGCAGACGCGAAGAATTTTAAGTTACGGGACGGATATGTGGAAGCTGGACCGGCTGAATGACCTTTCGAGGCGGATCTGCGCGACGCAGCCGTCGTTTGCGGTGATCGATCAGGAATATGAAAAGATCTTAAAGGGACCGACATATTCCCCGGCGGTGCAGTGCGGGATCTATGCAATGACAGCCGGGGCGTTTGCCATTTTCTTTGGAGGAAATCTGTGGGATGGATTTGCGTCCCTGTTTGTCGGGGCGCTGATCCGCGTGACCTTATATGCGCTCTCCGCGATCAAGCTGAAGGCAATCTTCTCCAATATCCTCTGCTCTCTGATCTCAGGTATGGCATGTATTCTTGTCTGCTATCTCGGGATCGGACAGCATGTCGAGATGATCATGATCGGGAATATCATGCTCCTGATCCCGGGAGTCCTGATGACGAACTCATTCCGGGATTTCATCAGCGGGGACATGATCAGCGGACTTCTGCATTTTTCGGAGGCGATGATCACAGCCATCTGTGTGGCAGCCGGGTTTATTCTTTCTAAAATACTTCTTGGAGGGATGTTATGAGTCAGGATGTTCTTTCAATCATCGCATCGTTTTTCGGGTCGTTCGGATTTGCGATCATTTACAACATCCGCGGGCGCAGAGTCTTGATCCCGGCGATCGGCGGGGCAGTTTTCTGGGCAGTGTATCTTGTATTTTTACATTTTGTGAATAATGAATATCTGGGATTTTTCGTTGTGGCGATCCTGATCACGATCTACTCGGAGATCTGGGCGAGGATCTTAAAGACACCGGCAACGACGGTCCTGATGCCGACGGTCATCCCGCTGATCCCGGGAGGTTCCCTGTACTATGCGATGGACGCGGCTCTCCGGCGCGACATGCCGCAGTTTATCGTAAAGGGGCAGGCGGCGATCGGACTTGCGATCGCGCTTGCGGCGGGGATCATGGTCGTGACGTCGTTGAGGAGGCCGATCGAGGCGCTGGTGCACATAGTAGCTAAGAAAAAATATTGACGAACAAATGTTCGTAATATATAATAGTGATGTGGGAAAGCAGAATACATGAAAGGCGGCCTGCCCTCCGGTTTCGGAGGGACTAACCCTCCAGACGAAAGAAAGGAGGTTGCTGAGTGCCGGTGGCACTCGTCCAGCAACGACCGGAGTGGAACGTAGAAATGCCAATGTACGTTACATATTCGGACTTGATCCAGATAGGTATCTTCATTGTCGCTCTCGTTGGATTGTGTTACACAATCTTCGGGAAAAGAAAATAGCCGCCACTACTGCAATAGTGACGGCTGTTACAATGTAACAAACTAAACTATGAAGGGTAGGCCACATGTATCTGACTTTCCCTTTTGTATTTATAGTGTAGCATATTCGGAAATTGAATTCAAGTCTTTATTTATTTTCCGTCGTCACCGACATTCCCGGCGTTACTGCTTACGCTTTGCGTAAACAGTAACGGGATTTTGCCGATGCTTCGCATCCTAAATCGGCAAAATCCGCATCCAAGACATTATATTACGGTATTTTCGGTGCCGAAAATACCTACTTGGAATAGCTGTCTGGAATCATTTTCCCTTCAGCCGCCTTCTTAAACATCTCCTCCATCGTATGCCATCCCAGCACTGCGCACTTGACCCGCGCCGGCATATGGGACACATCCTGTAAGATGGAAGCTTCCTCCAGAGGTTCCAGTTCATCGCCCTTTGCAGTTCCTTTGATCATCTCAAGAAACAGGTTTGCGAGGCGCAGCGCCTCATCCTTTTTCTTACCAATGATCAAATCTAACATCATATCCGCGGAGGCCTGGGAGATCGCGCAGCCGTCTCCGACGAAAGCTCCGTCGACGATCTCATCGTTCTCGACCTTTAATTTCAGCCAGATATCATCACCGCAGCTCGGGTTTACGCCCTCTAAGACGAGGTTTGCGTCCGGCAGCTCATGCTTGTGAGTCGGATGAAGATTGTGTTCAATTAAAATTTCATTATAAAATGTATTACTCATATCCCATTTTTCTCCTTAATCCGCCAAGACTCTCAAGGAACGCACGGATCTCCTCCTCTGTATTGTAGAACGCGAGGCTCACACGCGTCGTGGAGGCGGTTCCAAGGTACTGTAACAGCGGCTGTGCGCAGTGGTGACCGGCGCGGACACAGATATTGTCAGCGTTTAAGATCTCTGCCACATCATGGGGGTGGACGCCATCCACAGCGAAGGACAGGATTCCGTGATGGTTGTCCGGATCGCTGCTCCCGAGAACACGGATTCCGGGAATATTCATCATGCCCTCGTAGGCGATTCTCGTGAGCCTGTTCTCCTGTGCCTCGATCGCGTCGAAACCGATATTCTTCATGTAGCGGACTGCCTCAGCCAGCGCGTAAGCGCCTCCGGCATTGACGGTTCCCGCCTCGAACTTATGCGGAACCTCTGCCCAGACAGCTCCCTCTCTTGTGACAGATTCGATCATCTCGCCGCCGGTGAGGAAGGGCGGAAGCTTCTCAAGAAGCTCTTTCTTTCCGTAAAGAGCGCCGATCCCCATTGGAGCCAGCATCTTGTGACCGGAGAAAGAAAGGAAATCCACGCCCAGATCCTGTACGTCAACAGCGATATGCGGAACGCTCTGGGCACCATCGCCGACCAGGATCACGCCGTGGCGATGGCAGATCTCAGCGAATGTCTTTAAATCATTCCTGCATCCAAGCACATTGGAGATCTGCGTGATCGCGGCGATCTTCGTGCGGTCGTTGATCATGCTCTCCAGACGCTCAGCCGGGATCGTTCCGTCCATGTCGCATTCTAAATATTTTACCGTCGCGCCGTAACGCTTTGCGGCCTGCTGCCACGGGAGAATATTGCTGTGGTGTTCCATGATACTGACAATGATCTCGTCGCCCGGTTTTAACAGGTACTCGGAGAGAGTGTAGGCCGCAAGATTCAGGCTCTCTGTGGCGTTTCTCGTAAACACGATCTCCTCCGGACATGATGCGTGAAGGAGGTCAGCGACTGTCTTTCTTGCGTCCTCATAACATTCCGTCGCCTCTTCGCTTAACTCGTAGAGACCGCGGAACGGGTTTGCGTTATATTTCTCATAAAACCGCTTTTCCGCGTCCAGGACGCATGCGGGCTTCTGGGAAGTCGCCGCATTGTCCAGGTAGATGATGTCACGGTTTTTTAACAGCGGGAAATCTTCCCGGATCTTATTCACATCCATTGGAACCCTCGCTTTCTAAGTAGGAGGCAACGTCTGCCTTCGTCTTCTCATCAGGTACGAAACGGAGAACCGCGTCGATCCTTGCTTTCGCCATCATTTTGTAGATCTCGGCGAGAGCCATGCCGCGGCTTTCCAGATAGAATACAAGGTCCTCATCCAGCTTTCCGATGGTGGCACCATGGTTTCCTTCCACATCCTCCTCGGCGCAGAGGATCAGCGGGATCGTCTGGTTGACCACATCATCGTCGAGAAGAAGAACGTCCTCTTTCTCGTTCCCGACAGCCCCCGCAGCGCCCTTCTTAAAGTCGATGGTCCCGCGGAACAGCTTTCTCGCGTTTTCATGGAGCACGCCGTCGGTCCTGATCTCACTGACGGATTTCTTTCCCTCGTGGAGTGCCACGTAGTTCATATCGAGCACGCAGTCATCGGCAACTGTGTAGGCGATGTCTGCTGTAAAATTACTCTTTTTGCCGATAAGCTCAGCCTTACAGCCGTTGTAGACCCTGTCACCGCCAAGGAATAAGTGGATCACAGAAAGTTTCGCGCCGTCAGCAACCTTCGCCCCGATATCATTCAAAACGGTCTTCGCGTTTTTGTTGCGGATGATCTGGACGAGAGTCACCTTCGCGTCTTTTTCCAAAATTAATTTTGTCTGCACGGCGGAAAGCCCGGTGTGTTCAGACTGGGAGACGGCAGCAGGATTTTCTCCGACCGGGCTGGGACTTCCGGTCCGTTCAGGATCGACGCTTCGTTCAGCCGCCATATCCATGATAACGGTCATATTGCTTCCTTCTTTTGCCAGAATTCCAAAGGTGTTCAGGCTGTGCTCAAAAGCACCGTAGGCAAATCTGATCCGCGCCGGTTCCCCGGAGACATCGCTGTCAGCAGAGAGCAGTACTGCACCCGCGGAACTTTCCTTTACCAGCATATCCATATCGGATCCCATGCCGCCAGCGACATCCTTAAAACGGTCCGGAAGCCCGGCCGGGCAGACAGTTTTTTTGATCCCTTCCGGGATCTCAAGGTTTCCTTCATGCGCTCCGGAGACAGAAATCCCGGAGACCGCAGTCTCATTCATTTTCAGCCAGTTCCATGTCTTTGAAGGGAGCTGGTTGATCTTCATGTTCTCCATCATCCAATACTTCCTTTCATTTCCAGATGGATCAGATTGTTCATTTCCACCGCGTATTCAAGCGGAAGCTCCTTCGAGACATTATCGGCGAAGCCGCTGACGATCAGGGCTCTCGCGTCCTCCTCGGAGATACCGCGGGACATCAGATAGAAGACGGCGTCATCGCTGATACGGCCGATCTTTGCCTCGTGTCCGACATCGGCGTCCTTTGTGCGGATATCCATCGCCGGGATCGTGTCGGAACGGGAGATATCGTCGAGCATCAGGGACTGGCAGGAGACAGCGGATTTGCTGCCCTTTGCCTTTGCGGATACGACAACGGAGCTTCGGAAGGTGCTGATCCCGCCGTCCTTGGAGATCGATCTCGTATTTACATAGGAAGAAGTCTTCGGAGCGTTGTGGACCACCTTACATCCGGTATCAAGGTTCTGTCCCTTACCGGCGAATGTGATCCCGGTGAATTCGGATCTTGCGCCCTCACCGTTCAACATGCTCATCGGGTAGAGGTAAGAAACATGGGAACCGAAGGAACCGGATACCCACTCGATGACTCCGCCTTCCTCGACCTTCGCACGCTTTGTGTTTAAATTGTACATATTTTTCGACCAGTTCTCGATCGTGGAGTAGCGGAGCTTTGCGTTCTTTCCGACGTAAAGCTCAACGCATCCGGCGTGAAGATTGGCCACATTGTACTTCGGAGCGGAACATCCCTCGATGAAATGTAAGGATGCGCCCTCATCGACGATGATCAGAGTGTGCTCAAACTGTCCGGCACCCGCCGCGTTTAAACGGAAGTAGGACTGCAGCGGGATCTCGACGGAAACTCCCTTCGGAACATAGACGAAGGAACCGCCGGACCAGACAGCGCCGTGCAAGGCTGCGAATTTATGGTCATGGGGGGTCACGAGCTTCATAAAGTGGTCCTTTACCATATCGGCATATTTGCCGGTCAGGGCACTTTCCATATCGGTGTAGATAACGCCCTGCTCCGCAACCTCCTTGCGGACATTGTGGTAGACGAGCTCGGAGTCGTACTGGGCACCCACACCTGCGAGGGAGGTGCGCTCCGCCTGCGGGATCCCAAGCTTTTCGAAGGTGTCCTTGATCTCCTCCGGAACCTCGGACCAGTTCCCCTTCATCTTTGTATTTGCGCGGACATAGGTGGCGATGTTGTCCATGTTCAACCCTTCGATGGACGGGCCCCAGTCCGGAACCTTCATTTCATGATATATTTTTAAGGAGTTCAACCGGAAATCATGCATCCACTCCGGATCATGTTTCTCTTCGGAGATCTTTTCCACAATGTCCTCGGTGAGACCGTTTTTAATACGGTAAGCGTCCTTCTCGTCATTGCGGAAGTCGTACATGTTGCGGTCGACGTCCTCAACATACGTCTTTTCCTTCATTAATCGTTCTCTCCCTTCTCATTTGCGGAAGCGATAAACTGCTCGAAGCCGTTCTCATTGATCTCATCGACGAGAGAACCATCGCCCTCGGCAACCAGGCGGCCGTCTACGAGAACATGGGTCTTGTCCACATGGAGAGACTCCAGGATCCTTGTGCTGTGGGTGATGATGAGGAGCGCGCCGTCCTTGCTCTTCTGGTACTCCTCGATTCCCTTGGAAACGGTGCGGACCGCGTCGACATCGAGACCGGAGTCTGTCTCATCGAGGATCGCCAGGGACGGATTTAAGAGGAGAAGCTGCAGGATCTCCGCTTTCTTTTTCTCACCGCCGGAGAAGCCGACGTTCAGATCACGGAAACCATAGGACGGATCCATATCGAGAACCTCCATCGCTTTCTGGAGTTCTTTATTGAAATCCCAGATGCGGACATTCTTTCCGGTCCTCGCGGAGAGGGCGCTGCGGATGAAGTTGGAGAGGGAGATCCCCGGAACCTCCAGCGGGTTCTGGAAGGAGAGGAACATGCCGAGCTTTGCACGCTTGTCAGCGGCTTCTTTCGTGATGTTCTCGCCTCCGAAGAAGATCTCACCGTCTGTCACATGATAGTTCGGGTTCCCCATCAGGGTACATCCGAGGGTGGATTTTCCGGCACCGTTCGGTCCCATGAGTACGTGGGTCTCGCCTTTGTTGATCGTTAAGTTGATCCCGTGAAGAATGGATTTGTCTTCCACATCCACGGAGAGATTTTTTACATTTAATAATGGTTCTGACATATCGGATTCCTCCATGTATTTTATATAAGGTAAAAATGTAGGTTTCAGCAATTTCCGGACAGATATGAACCGGCACCGGAGCTGATCTCCGGGATACGTTCCGTCTGCCGGGACTAAACCTAGTTGCTTACTAGGTGATGCAATGATATTATACCTGTATTGAGAAAAATATGCAAGAAGCAATTCCTACAAACATGCTATGAATTGGTATTTATTCCTGTACAATCCGATATTTCCGGCAAAATCTGCAGGATTCATGAAACTGCAACAATCGGAAAACAATTCTGAAACATGGGCATGGGAGGCTGAGCAAAACAGCAGAAATCACAGACGGGATCGGACCGGAGGCAGGAGGTTCTATGCAGAAATTTTGCAAACCTTACGAAAATATAAAATCATTATAAACTGGAAAAACAGATATTGACAGAATGACAGGGTGTCACTATAATGGTGACGGGTTGTCACTTTTTGAACCGGTTTTTATAGAAGAGGGGAGATGGAATTATGCCGACCGAACGGTTTATGCGGCTTCCGAAGGAAAAGATCGAAGCAATTCGGGCTGCGGCGGCAAAGGAATTTATGAGGGTAGCTCCGGAGGAAGTGTCGATCAACCGGATCGTTCACGACGCGGATATATCGAGAGGAAGCTTTTACACATATTTTGAAGATAAACAGGATCTGTTAAAATGGCTGATCTGCAACCAGGCGGAACAGCATTTCACATCGTACATCACGATGCTGGACGAAAACGGCGGAGACCTATGGGAGGTCCTGGAGCAGATCTTTGATCTCGGGATGGACCGGCTTGAGGATTCAGGGTTGTCTGCGATCTTTCACAACCTGGTCAACAGCGCAAGACTGGTAGAACTATTCAAAGGCGGACCGGATTCGAACCCGGAGGCGATGGAGGCAAACCGGAAATTTTTAAAACTGTTGTATGAACATGTCAACAAAGAGAAATGTGATCTGGATCATCAGGAGTTTTTCGAGCTGATCGAGATGCACATGATCGTATTCATCATGTCACTCAAACGTTTTTTCCGGGACGGTGAGTCGAGAACGGAAGCTTCCGAATATTACAAACGTCATATCCATATGCTCCATTATGGCATATGTGGATATAAAACAGAGGGCAGCAGGAAGAAAACAGACGAGGGACGTTCATAAAAACAGAACAACCGGAGTCGTACCACAGCAGCATGTTACAGAAAATGAGGAGGAACCATGAAAAAAGCAGGTAAGATCGTAATCGGGCTTGTATGCGTCGGTGCATTTGGAGCCCTGATGTTCACAAGATTTACGAAAAAAGAAGAGCCGATTGAGGCTGTTCCGAACCCAACCGTCGTCGTCCAGACACCGGAGACAGGAAATATTGAACTTTCCACAGGACTGACCGGTACCGTGGAACCGGCAGATCAGGTATACATCATCCCGAAGGGAAGCGGAGAAGTTCTGGAGGTTTATGTAAATCAGGGAGATACCGTACAGAAGGGACAGAAGCTGTTCCGCATCGACAACAAGCAGTTAGACGCGGCAAGAATCACGTTAAATACGACCCAGGTATCCTTAAATGATGCCCAGACATCTGTAAACAGGATGAAGGCGCTCTACGAGAGCGGGGATATTTCCGCCCAGGCCTACGAGCAGGCGGTAAGCGGTCTGTCCATGGCGAAGCTCCAGTATGATTCCGCAAAATTAAACTATGATACCCAGAGCGAGAACACGGTCGTTACCGCGCCGATCGCCGGTGTCTTAGAGCAGTTCGGCGTGCAGGTGCATGATATGTCTGCGGGCGGTTCTGTCGCAGGCGTTGTATCCGGTGCAGGCGGAAAAACACTGACCTTCAACGTGTCGGAGCGTGTCATGAAGGGATTAAATATCGGTGATCCTGTGACGGTGGAGAAGAACGGAACGGATTACAGCGGCGCGATCTCCGAGATCGGCAGCATGGTGGACGCGTCCACAGGACTTTTCAAGGTGAAAGCGACCTTGGGGGACGCGGACGGACTTGCCAGCGGAACGATGGTAAAGGTTTATGTGACAGCGGAGAAGGCGGACAACGTCATGGTCGTTCCGGCAGACTGTGTGAACTACAGCAATGGAGACGCTTACGTGTATACATATGATGCCGCGACAGCAACGGCGAAAAAGACTCCGGTGGAAGACGGACTCATCGATTCTGACAAGATTCAGATCGTTTCCGGACTTTCCTACGACGACGAGGTCATCACAAGCTGGTCCAAGGAGCTTTATGACGGCGCCGCTGTGAATATTCAGGGCAGTGATGATGGCGAGGAAACGGAAGCCGACAGCGAGGAGAGCTCTGAAGGAGATACAGACAGTAGTGAGACAACAGCAGAAGAGACTACAGAAGCCGCGGAAACGGCAGCAAAATAAGGAGGCACAAGGAACATGGGACTTACCAAAAAGGTCTTAAAACGGCCGGTCACAACTGTTCTTGTTGTGCTCTGCCTGATCGTATTCGGTCTCAGCTCGATCTTTTCATCCCAGCTTGAGCTGATCCCGGAAATGGAGATGCCGATGCTTATCATCAGCGCAGTCTACCCGGGAGCGAGCCCGGATGACGTGGATCAGCTTGTGATCAGTAAGATAGAGGATGAGATCGGAACGCTTTCCGGTGTCGATTCTGTCACCAGCATGTCTTCGGAAAACTTCGGAATGGTTCTGATCCAGTATGACTATGACCAGAATATCGATAAAGCCTACGATGACTTAAAGAAAAAGCTGGACGGGATCAAGTCGGATCTCCCGGATGATGTCGATACCCCGACGATCATCGAGATGGATATCAACAGTACACCGTCCATCACCCTCGCAGTCAACAATGACAGCGTGGATAACCTCTATAACTACGTAAATGGCGATATCGTTCCGGAGATCGAAAAGCTGACCTCCGTAGCCAGTGTCGATGTATCCGGTGGCCAGGAGGCTTACATCAAGGCGGAGCTGATCCCGGAAAAATTAAGCCAGTATCATGTGAACATGAATACGATTGTTGCGGCTTTAAAGTCTGCGGACTTTTCCATGCCGATCGGAAGTACCTCCGTTGGAAACAAGGAGCTTTCCGTGACATCCGGAACATCCTTTGACACGATGGAGCTTTTAAAGAAGATCCCGATCACACTGGGTAACGGAAATATCATCTATATGGAAGATGTTGCCAATATCTACAATACCGTTGAGGCAAAGGACAGTATCGGACGTTACGACGGCAAGGACACGATGACGATCGGTGTCAAGAAAAATCAGGACAGCGACCACATTACCGTTTCCAAGGCAGTCCAGGAGACAATGGAAACGTTAAAAGCACAGGATCCGTCTCTGGAGTATGTTGTTGTCAACGATTACAGTGATCAGATCAGCGATTCCTTAAAAAGCGTATTCCAGACCATGATCATGGCAGTCATTATCGCGATGTTCATCATCTGGCTGTTCTTCGGGGATATCAAGGCATCCCTGATCGTCGGAACTTCCATCCCGGTATCAATTTTAGCGGCCCTCATCCTCATGAAGGTCATGGGCTTTACGCTAAACGTCATCACCCTGTCGAGTCTGGTCCTCGGTGTCGGAATGATGGTTGATAACTCGATCGTAGTTCTGGAGAGCTGCTTCCGCTTTACGGATAAGGGCGGCGGCTTTATTGAAACGAGAAAAGCCGCGATCGATGGTACGGCAGCCGTTCTGGAATCCATCATCGGTGGTACCGCTACGACCTGTGTCGTATTTATCCCGTTAGCCCTGATCTCCGGAATGAGCGGACAGATGTTCAAGCCGTTAGGCTTCACGATCGTATTCTGTATGATCGCGTCCTTGATCTCCGCGATGACGCTTGTACCGCTCTGCTACGTGTACTACCGTCCGAAGGAGAAGGAAAATACCCCGGCCTCCGGCATCATGAGAGCTCTGCAGAATGGATACCGTTCCCTGATGGAGAAGCTTTTAAAGAAAAAAGCGATGGTCATGGGAACCGCCGTTGTGCTTGTGATCTTCTCCCTGTTCCTTGCGACAAAGTTAAAGACAGAGCTTATGCCGGCAGATGATCAGGGAACGATCGCGGTGACGATCGAGACCCAGCCGGGTCTTAAGATCGAGGAGGTCGATAAGATCCTCCAGAGAGCAGAAGACTATGTGACTCAGGATCCGGATCTTGATTCCTACATGCTCTCCTACGGAAGTTCCGGACTTTCCATGAATATGGGCGGAAGCGGAGCGACCCTGACGGCATATTTAAAGGATGACAGAAGCAGAAAGACGGATCAGGTGCTCAAGGAATGGAAACGCGATATGCAGAAATGGTCGGATTGTTCGGTCAGTCTGGAAAGCCAGAGCTCTCTGGGCAGTGGGATGTCCATGGGAAATGCGGAGGATCTCGAATATATTCTTGTCAGCACACAGTACGATGACTTAAAGAAAGCATCGGATGAGATCGTTTCCGAGCTTCAGAAACGCCCGGATTCGACAAACATCCACTCTTCCCTTGAAAACAGCGCTCCCCTTGTAAAGATCAATGTGGATCCGGTCAAGGCGGCAGCGGAGGGACTTTCCCCGACCGCCGTTGCTTCCCAGGTATACATGATGGTCAGCGGAACGACGGCAACGACCCTGAATGTTGACGGAAATGATATCGATGTAAAGGTTGAGTACGCGGATGATGAGTACGATACGATCGATAAGCTCCAGGGAATCGTCCTTCCGACAGCGACCGGCGGATCCGTAGCCCTTATGGATATCGCGGATATCGGCTTCAAGGACAGCCCGCAGAGTATCACAAAGAGTGATAAGCAGTATCAGGTGACGATCACCGGTACGCTGACAGAGGGAGCGGACAGCACCACGAAGGATAAGATCCAGAAGGAGGTCATTGATAAGTACTTATCCGGCACGATCTCCATGCAGGAAAACACATCCACAAAGATGATGAACGAAGAGTTTGCGTCCCTGGGACAGGCGATCGCCACAGCCGTATTCCTTGTATTTATTGTAATGGCTGCACAGTTTGAGTCACCGAAGTTCTCCATCATGGTGATGACGACGATCCCGTTCGCCCTGATCGGTTCCTTCCTGTTCTTATGGTTAGTGGACTGCCCGATCAGCATGACCTCCCTGTTAGGCTTCTTAATGTTAGTCGGAACGGTAGTAAACAACGGTATTTTGTACGTCGATACGGCGAACCAGTACCGGGCAACGATGGACTTTAAGGAGGCGGTCATTGAAGCCGGTGCGACCCGTATGCGCCCGATGTTCATGACAACACTCACGACGATCGTGGCAATGATCCCGATGGCAGCGGCTTATGGAAATGCTGGTAAGACGATGCAGGGACTCGCACTTGTGGATGTCGGCGGACTGATCGTCTCCACAGCGATGGCACTTCTTGTTCTTCCGGTCTTCTATGTGATCATGAGCGGAAAGAATCAGGATAAGAAAGAGCTCATTGACGTAGATTAAAGCTTTGAACATTGAAAGCGGATCCCTGCAGAGTCTGCAAGAGACGGCCGCTGCCCGGTCGGGAGGCGGTCAGCCGGAATGCGGAATGCTCTGCGGGGCTTCCTGCTTTTGGAAGCGGAAGCCGGGGTGAATAAAATTGCCACCGGATTGCCGTATTTGGAAAGAAAATGTAAGAGAAATGTTATTGCGTTTCTGCGATGAAATCGTTATGCTCATAGATGGAGGGAAACCTATGAGACAGAATCAATGGAAAAAGGCAGGTCTGACCGTGCTCTCAGCCGTTTTTATGGGAAGTCTTTCCCTGGCGGCAGCGGGTACCGGAATTCCTGCGTTAGCTGCGACGAAGGATGTCGCGGTCACAGAATATGACGAAGCAGCGCTTGAAAAGTTTAAGGACAATACCCTGGAATACTGGGAGCTCCCGGGACTGATCGAGAGGTATAATACGGATTATCAGAACCAGCTGCAGAAGTATTATTACAATCCGGGCGGATCCACGGGCCTTACAAAGGACCAGATGTTAGCGCTGGCGGCGGATCTCCGCGCGGAGGCGGATGAGCTGGAGAATGACGCGGATGATCTGAAAAATGACAGCTCAACCCGCAGCGAATATAAAGAATATAGGACAAACATGCATGCCCTGCGCGCTTATGCGCAGCAGCTGGAAGATACCGCAAATGGAAAAAAGAACGGCGGCTCAGCACTCCGCGGACTTCGTATCGCGAGAAATGAGAAGACAAAAACCGCAAGGGAAGCGATGCGCACTTATGAGACATTAAAGGATCAGTATGATATTGCTGTCTTAAATCAGGAGATCGCAAAGCAGAATTATGAGGCGGCACTGAAGAAAAAAGATCTCGGAATGATGTCAACGGAAGATGTTCTGACCGTAGAAGATGCCTTAAATTCCGCAAACGGAAGTGCGCTTCAGGCGGCATCCAGTCTAAACAGCCAGAAGCAGACGCTGATCACGATGTTAGGCTGGGAGTACAACGCGGACCCTGAGATTACAAAGGTTCCGGAACCGGATCTTACGGTGATCGATTCCTTCGATCCGAAGAAGGACGAGGCGAAGGCCATCGAGATGAACTATACGCTGTATGATACAAGAATGGCAAAGGCCAGTTCCTCCGGCGGAGCAGTAAAGAAAGCCAGAAATATCAAGGACCAGGAAGATTCTATCCGTTCTTCCCTGGATCTTATGTACCAGGACGTAAAGCAGAAACAGAAAGCCTACGAGGCATCTGAGACGCTTTACGGAGCCGCAAAGGCCGACAAGGCAGCTGCTGACAGGAAAAATGCCCTCGGAATGATGAGCCGCCAGGAATACCTCCAGGCGGAGTCCGCATGGCTTTCCAGTGAGGCATCCCACACAGCGGCAAAGCTCGACCTTACAGGAGCAATCGAAAACTATCAGTGGGCGCTTGAGGGACTTCTCGATATCGGTTCCTCATCGCAGAGCTAAAGGAGAATCAGAATGAAAAGAAATTTGACAGGACGTGTGATTCCGGCAGCACTTGCGCTTGCGCTTGCGGCAGCGCCTGTGAACGCTTTCGCAGCGACGAAGGCGGTTCAGGCGACCGGTGTTGCGGATGAGAACGGATTTATATCCCAGCCGGGAAATGAGTACGATGACGCGACGATGAAGAAGCTCGCGGATAACATGCTGGAATATGACGAGATCGGGAAGCTTGTTGAGGTCTACAGCCCGACGTTTAAGACAGTGAAAGAGACATATTCCGATAAGAAGGACGCAGCAAAGGATGTCGTGAAGCTGAAATCAAAATTACTGGATAGTTCGGGAGAGCTTGCGGATACGGCAAGTACACTGAAAGGCTCTCTTGACGCAGCCAAAGAGATGATCGGTAAAGTTCCGGCAATGACTCCGACAAACTACGCACAGCTCTATTACAGTTCAGAACTCATGGACTACCAGGCAGACGCAATTGCGCTGCAGGGCGACAGCCTGGAACAGGTATCCCCGGAGCAGATGCATATCAAGCTTGTGGACAGCACCCGCGCGGCGCTGACCGCCGGCGCCCAGAGCGCCATGATCGGCTACAAGCAGTTAAAGCTCAACGAGGAGAGCTTAGAGAGCGGACTCACACTCTTAGAGGCAGTCTACCAGTCCACCCAGAACCAGGCAGCCAACGGTCTTGCGACCCAGAGCCAGGTCCTTTCCGCGAGACAGCAGCTGGAGTCCACCCAGGCAACGAAACTGACACTGACATCCAGTGAGCAGAAGCTCCGTCAGACCCTCTGCACGATGCTCGGATGGAAGTATGACGCAAAGCCGGAGATCAAGGATGTCCCGGCAGCTGATCTTACAAGGATCGACGGAATGAACCCGGAGAAGGACAAACAGGCGGCGCAGGACAACAACTTTACGATCCGATACAACGTGCTGGATCTCGACAACAAGGACGCAGGCTCCGTCGAGTACCAGAACTTACAGCGCACGATCAAGCAGGAGAAGGAAGAAGTCGCGTCCTCCCTCGTAAACCTTTACAACGACGTTCTCCAGAAGAGAAACGAGCTCCAGACAGCAAAGGCAGCTTACGAGCTGGAAAAGACGAAGATGGAGACTGCCGAGAGAAAATGGCAGTTAGGAACCATCGGACGCCTTGAGTATATGCAGCAGCAGAACTCCTTAAAGACAAAGGAGATCGCGGTGAAGACCGGAGACCTCTCATTGTTCCAGGCGATGGAGACCTATGACTGGGCGGTTAAGGGAAACTTAAGTCTTAGTCAGTAAGCTGCGGATGCGCTGAAAATAGTTCAGCGATCCGAAAACGGACTTTCACAGTGGGCAGGGAAGATGTTTCCTGCTCACTTTTTTTACCCGAAGTTTTGGCAGTATTATCAGGGGTGGCTGCAGAGGCGATAGCTGTATGGGAAGTGTGTTCGCCGGTGGCCGCTGGGCTGGTGCTTTTCAGGAAACAGGCCGGTCTTGCCTTTAGCAGCGACTGAAAATCGTCCTCCGGGATCAGATTTTTCAACATTTCCTTCGATTCCTCCGGCATCGACGCATGAACGCTGTCCGTGTAGCATAAGGATGGATACAGGACGCACCAGAAGTTGTGCCCGGCACCGTTCCCGATGGTCACCCGGACGGCTTCATACATCCCGGCGGGAAATGTCATGTCCCCGTAGGTGCGCACCGGAAACCTGCAGGTCTCGATCCCCACATGTACAGCGTAATCATACCCGAAGCTGTGGATAAAGTCTTCTGCTGCGGCTTCCAGTGTGGAAGATTCAGACAGGATATATGCTTTCAGCTCCTCTTTTCCGGCGATCTGACCCGCGGCGGCCCCGTCCCGGATCTTTTCCAGAAGAAGATCCTTCACCCGAAGCTTTAACGCCTGGTCTTTGGCGGAATCACTGTTCGCGAGAACATGGAACCGCAGGATCTTTGGGGCAATATCCGCCGCCAGAGCCTCGTCCCGCGCCCGGATGCCGGACATGGAAAGAAGAAAACAGATCAAAAAACACAGGAAAGAGAGACTGAGCTTACAGGTTCGTTTCATAGATACACCTTCTTTGCTTTTTACTTTTTATGTCAGAGGCAAATGTTATTTCCTGTTTGTAATTATTACCAGTTGTGCTATAATCTAAACGATAACATGTCAAAACAGCCCGTCCAGTGCCAGTGCATCGGGGGAAATGATTCGGGTGCACAGTGGTCCTGTAAGGAATCTGCCGGCTTTGCTGACCGGGATCACGCGCCAAATCTCACGGACGTTCGACTTGAATAGAAAATCAGAGAGGAATCAAAAAAAACATCATGGAAAAGAAAAATATCGTTGTCCTGTTTGGCGGACAGTCATCTGAGCATGTAGTATCCTGTATGTCTGTACAGAATGTGGCAGCAAATATCAATGAGGAGAAATATAATGTGATCCTCGTCGGGATCACGGAGGACGGACACTGGGTAAAGGTGGACTCCTTAAGCCAGGTCAAAGATGATACCTGGAGAGAGTCAAAAACTGGGGCGGTGCTGTCTCCGGACGCAAAGGAGAAATGCCTGATCGTCACAGAGAACGGATCTTTTGAGAAGATTCCGGTGGATGTGGTATTCCCGGTCCTTCACGGTCTCTACGGTGAGGACGGAACCGTACAGGGAATCCTTGAGCTTGCGAAGGTCCCGTACGTCGGCTGCGGCGTTCTCGCTTCCGCGGTATCGATGGATAAGCTTTCCACAAAGCGCATGGTAAGCGGACTCGGCATCTGTCAGGCAGCTTACGTTTCCGTTATGAAAGCGGAATTAAAGGATATGGATGCGGTTATCGCGAAAATCGAAAAAGAGATCCCATATCCGGTATTTGTAAAGCCGTCTAACGCCGGTTCCTCCAGAGGTGTTACAAGAGCAGACAACCGAGAAGAGCTGATTACCGGTTTAAGGGAAGCAGCTGACAATGACCGCCGTATCCTCGTAGAGGAGATGATCGTGGGCCGTGAGATCGAGTGCGGCGTATTCGGTGACGGTGATTCCACGAAAGCCTCCGGCGTGGGTGAGATCCTTGCTGCGGCTGAGTTCTATGATTTCGACGCGAAATACTACAATGCGGAGTCCAAGACCGTCGTTGACCCGGAGCTTCCTGACGGAGCCACAGAGCGTGTCCGTGAGGATGCCGTTAAGATCTTCAACGCGGTGGACGGCTACGGCTTATCCCGCGTGGATTTCTTTGTAAAGGCCGACGGAACGGTCGTATTCAATGAGATCAACACACTTCCGGGCTTCACCGCCATCAGCATGTATCCGATGTTGTGGGAGGCAAGAGGTGTAGACAAGAGACAGCTGATCGACGATCTGATCGATCACGCGTTTCGGAGATATGAGAGATAAAAATGTTCACAGCGGTCCGTGCCTGAAGCCGTGCGGACCGTTCAAAATGATATATCAGGGGAGATTTACATGACAAAGGATATTTTAGTCCGTGTCCGGGGGGTACAGACGATCGGTGAGGAAGAGGACACGGTCGAGATGATCACCCCGGGGACGTATTATGTGAAAAACGGCAAGCAGTATCTGATCTATGATGAGTCGCTTGACGAGACGGGCACACCGACCCACAATACGGTGAAAGTGATGGAGAACCGGATCGAGGTCATGAAACGCGGACTTGTGGAGAGCCACATGATCTTTGAACCCGGAAGACGGACGACAGCAAACTACCGGACGCCGATGGGACTGTTCCTGATGGGGATCACGACTTCCCTGCTTGAAGTTGAGGAGGACGAAGAGTCCATTCTTCTAAGAATCAAATATTCCATGGAGATGAACGGGGAGTATGCATTCGACTGTAATACAGAGATCCTGGCGTCATCAAGAAAAGAAGAGGTATTGGGAATCCCGATGTAACGGAAAACGGATGTGAGGTATTGGAAGGTTACAGGATAAAAAAGAAAGGACGCAGCGGGTCCCGCGGACTGTATTTGGAAAGATCGCGGTCAAAGGGGAAGCTGTGAGAGGACAAACGATGTATGGAGAGTTTTTTAGTCGCGGTTAATGCGGTCATCCCGTTCTTCTGTTATCTGGCGCTCGGATATACGATGAAGATCAGAGGAATTGTGAAAGAGGAATTTTTACAGAAGCTGAACCAGATGGTCTTCCGGGTATTTTATCCGTTTATGACCTTCTACAATATTTATAAAGCCGATGCCGAGTCGCTTCCGAGACCATTGCTTTTGATCTTCACGGGGGCCAGCATCCTGATCGTCGAGGCGATCCTGATCGTGATCATTCCGAAGATCGTAAAGGAAAACCCCAGAAGAGGCGTTATCATCCAGGCGATTTTCCGAAGCAACTTTGTTCTGTTCGGACTGCCGCTCACGATCGCGGTATTCGGAGATTCAGCGGCATCGATCGCGGCTATGATGGTTACGGTCGTTGTGTCGATCTACAATACCACGTCGGTATTTATTCTTGAGATGTTCAACGGAGAGGGAAAATCGGATATTAAGAAGACACTGAAGGCAGTAGTAGCAAATCCGCTCCTGCAGGGTGCCATTGTGGGTCTGATCTTCTTCTTCCTCGGGATCAAGCTTCCGGGAAGTCTTGTGACCCCGATCGCAGCGTTCTCCAATATGACTTCTCCGCTGGCGATCTATGTGCTCGGTGGAACCTTACAGTTTAAGGCAATCCGGAAAAACCTCAAATATCTGGTTCCAACGCTTACCTGCAAGCTGTTTATCCTTCCGGCGATCATCATCGCGATCGCTTACGCCTTTGGACTTCGTAGACTTGAGCTGTTCCTTCTGATCGCTGTCTACGCGACACCGGTTGCAGCCGCATCCTACCCGATGGCGCAGAATATGGGCGGTGACGGAGAGCTTGCCGGACAGTTTGTCGTGATCAGTACGGCGGTGTCCATGTTTACACTGTTCTTATGGATCTTCTTTATGAAGTCTGTAGGATTGATTTAAAATCAAATAAAAAAGCCCTGTCTTCTGGATGAAACTAAATTCATCAGAAGAGGGGGCTTTTTTATTTTGTCTTTTTCTTGTCGATTCAGTCTTTTTTGAAAATTCCTTTGATACGCTGACCGATCGTTTTCTTCTTCGGAAGCGGGATCAGTCCTCCACGCGGAACGGACTTGATCGCTGTGATGTAAAGACCGCTGATCTCAACCTTGACCTCAGTCTTTAACGGGAGCTGAAGGAAAACCTTTTCATCGGCGATCATGGTCATGATCTTTGTACCGATTTTTGCTTTAACTACCGGAACCTTCATCCACTTTGCATACCATGGAGTCTGCTCATAAACGATCGGCGGGAGTCCGGCTTCCTTTATTTTCAACTTTTTCTTGTCGATCGCCATCAGACTCACAGTCTGCTTAGCGGCATCGATCGCGCTCTGCTGTTCTACCTGGCGCTTTTCCATCTTACGTCCGAGGAAGTAAAGCACAGCGAGGACAACGACAAGGATCAGGAGAATGACAAGAATGACATTTGCTACGATACTCCAGTTCATGTGGATACCTCCAGTGTGTTCACGTTCGCCCTGTATCACAGGGCATTACCTGTAAATTATACCATCGCAGGTATAAAAGCGCAAGCTTAATTTGATTCAGCAGAAAGCCAGCAAAAAGCCATGTCCAAAAAACTCCGAAGCCGGAAGCGGCTGTGAAGAGCAACATAAATAGAGGAGAAAATTTGATATAATTAAAACGGAAAATTTACTTTACACACAAAAGAATAAAAAGGTTGCGCATCATGGAATAAAATAGTATAATTATAGATAACTGGTTGCGTATTGTGCAAAAAATCAGAATAACTCGAATATGCAAGTTCGAGGGCCGCTTTTAGAAAAAATGAAAAAAGCAGTGCGGACAACAGCCGGAAATCATGTACAGGAAAGGTGATATGGAGATGGGAAAACAGACAGCTTGGGAAGAAATTGATAAGAAATCCAGCGAGATCTTTACCGCCAGCGACGAGATCTGGGGCTGCGCGGAGACTGCCTTCACGGAAGACAAGTCGATGAAGATCCTCTGCGATGTTCTGAAAGCAGAAGGTTTTACAGTTGAGACAGGTCTTGCGGATGTAAAGACGGCATTTAAGGGCACGTTTGGTTCCGGAAAACCTGTGATCGGTATCTTAGGCGAGTTCGATGCCCTGTCCGGACTGGATCAGGAAGCGGGAGCTACCGAGAAGATCGTTGTGCATGATGGCGCCAGCGGACACGGCTGCGGACATAACATGCTCGGCACAGCGTCCCTCTCCGCGGCGATCGGAATCAAAAAATATCTGGAAGAAAGCGGAAAACCGGGAACCGTGATCTATTTTGGCTGCCCGGGTGAGGAAGGCGGATCCGGAAAGGCATTTATGGCGAAAGGCGGAGTGTTCGCAAACCTTGATGCCGCGATCACATGGCATCCGGGAGATTTAACGCAGGCCGACACGGGAAGCTCCCTCGCAAACTATCAGGTAGCGTATAAATTCTATGGAAAGAGCGCCCACGCAGGCGGCGCACCGCATCTTGGACGAAGCGCCCTTGATGCGCTGGAGCTTATGAACATGGGTGTCCAGTTCTTAAGAGAGCATGTGGTTCCGGAGGCGAGAATCCACTACGCGATCACAAACACCGGCGGATACTCCCCGAACGTTGTACAGCCGTACGCGGAAGTTCTGTATCTGATCCGTGCCCCGAAGAACAGCCAGGTGGAGGAGATCTATCAGCGTGTCAACAAGATCGCTGAGGGCGCTGCCCATATGACAGAGACCCGCGTGGAGATCGATTTCGTAAAAGGCTGCTCGAACCTCATGAGCAACAAAGTGATCGCAAAGGAACTCTGGGATAACCTTGTGGAGCTTGGCGCTCCGGAGTACACGGAAGAGGAGATGAAGTTTGCCAAAGCCATCAGCGAGGGCGTTGGCGACAGCCGTTTTGAGTCCTTAGAGAAGATCGCGAAGAGCTGCAAGGACAAAGCAGCTAAGGCGGAAGTCCTTTCCCATAAGGGCGAGAGCATGTACCGCTTTGTCGCTCCGTTCAACCCGGACGGAATCATGTCCTTCGGTTCCACGGACGTCGGTGATGTGAGCTGGAACTGCCCGACTGCCCAGGCCTACGTTGCTACATGGGCGGCTGGAACACCGGGCCACTCCTGGCAGGTTGTTTCCCAGGGCAAGAGCGGACTGGCACACAAGGGACTGATCTACGCGGCGAAGGCAATGGCAGGCGCAGCGATCGATATGTATGAGGATCCGGAGATCATCGCGAAGGCGAAAGCGGAGATGGAGGAGGAGCTGGATGGCGACACCTATCACTGCCCGATCCCGGACGGCTGCAAGCCGAGAGCGCTTGGAATGAAGATGTAAAAAATTGATGGATGCGATTGAGCGTGAATAGATCTTTCCGGCGAACGTGAAAGGAATGACGCATTGTAATCGTACATAAAAAGTGGGGAGAAGTTCCGTAAAATGGAACTTCTCCCCGCTTTTTATTTCAAGGAAGATCCTGATCAGATCCGTTTCAGCTCATACTGTCTCGTGCCGAGACCGATCTTTTCCGCCTGATCGAGAGTCGCCTGCCATTCGATATTCGGATTGGAATCCTTGAAGTGATCGTGGTGGCAGTGCCATCCCGGCTGGGAGAGATGTTCCCCGAGCTGGCTATTGGCGATTGGCGCTGCTTTCAGACAGGCATCTGCGCAGGCCTGGTCCAGAGCGACCGGATCGAAGCTTGCGAACATTCCGATATCCGGAAGGATCGGGGCATCATTTTCACCGTGGCAGTCACAGTTCGGGCTGATATCCTGCACAAGGGAAATATGGAAGCACGGGCGGTCATAACAGACAGCCTGCGCGTACTCTGCCATCTTGCGGTCTAAAAGCTCGTTGGCATTGTAGTTCGGGTTGTAGATAGCATCAAAGCTGCAGGCACCGATACAGCGGCCGCAACCTTTGCACTTGTCATAATCAATGACGGCTTTCTTATTTACATATGTAATAGCATCACTTCCGCATTCTTTCGCGCAGCGTCTGCAGCCGCGGCAGAGCTTCTCGCGGACAGCCGGCTTTCCGCTTGCGTGCTGCTGCATTTTTCCGGCACGGCTTCCGCAGCCCATACCGATGTTTTTGATGGCACCGCCGAAACCGGTGGACTCATGACCTTTGAAATGGGTCAGGCTGATAAAGACGTCGGCGTCCATAACCGCGTGTCCGATGAGGGCCGTCTTGCAGTACTCTCCGTTTACGACCGGAACTTCCACCTCGTCGGTTCCTCGAAGACCGTCACCGATGATGATCTGGCAGCCGGTGGAAATCGGGTTGAAGCCATTGAGGTTTGCACAGTCTAAGTGATCCAGAGCATTTTTTCTGCTGCCCGGATACAAGGTGTTGCAGTCGGTCAGAAACGGCATGCCGCCCTGTTCCTTACAGAGATCCGCAACGGCTTTCGCGTAGTTCGGACGAAGGAAGGCGAGGTTTCCAAGCTCACCGAAATGCATTTTGATCGCGACGAATTTTCCGTCCATGTCAATGTTTTTGATCCCTGCAGCAACGCAGAGCTTTTTCAGCTTGTCCAACTGGCTGGTTCCAACCGAACACCGGAAATCGCAGAGAATTACATTGGAATTTCCCTCTGCCATGATGTATTCGGAGGCATTGAGCCACTCGTCGATGGTGGCGGAAAGGCCGCGTTTTAAAAGGATGGGGAGACCTGTCTTTCCAGCTTCCTTCAGCAGCTCGAAATTCTGCATGTTTCGGGCGCCGATCTGGAGCAGATCTACGTATTTTACAGCGTCCTCAATGGCGCGGGCGCTGGTTACTTCACAGATGACGGAAAGTCCGGTGGCTTCCCTGGCTTCTTTCATATATTTTAATCCCTCTGTCTCCAGGCCCTGGAAAGAGTAGGGGGAGGTGCGGGGCTTGAAGGCGCCGCCGCGCAGCACAGTGGCTCCAGCCTTCTTTACGGCAAATGCTGTCTCCATCAGCTGGCTGGAGCTTTCGATGGCGCAGGGACCTGCCATGACAGTCAGACTGCCCGGTCCCACAGAGGTATTGGACAGAGATACGGAGGATGGTTCCGGATGGAATTTTTTATTTGCCAGCTTGTAGGATTCTGTCACAGCCACGACTTTATCAACGCCTGCGGCAATTTCCAGATTGGAACCCTGAAGCTTTGATTTGTCTCCTACTACACCGATAATCGTCACCTCAGTTCCATGGGACAGATGGACAGTCAGTCCTTTTTCTTCGATTTGTCCAGCTACGTTTCTGATATTTTCCTCGGAAGCGCCGGGTTTCATAATAATAATCATATCTGATTTCCTTTCTTTCACCAGAATTCAGGTGAATGCAACGAATGAGTTTGGCTTGGGTTTCACTGCTAATTGAACAGAGTGTTTTGTCAGCGTGCAGCTATGTGGCTTATTGTAGAGCAGAAAATTGCTTCTGTCAATAATTTATTGCGTTAAACTTTTGAAATTTAACGTGAAATATGGAAAAATGAGAAAAGTGAGGAGATGTATTGAACGGATATCTTATTTTAATTGGGGCTGTGATAGTCATCTGTGTGCTGCTGAACCGGTTTGCCCAGAAGCTTCCTATCCCGTCTCTTTTAATTTTTATTGCACTGGGGATGTGTTTCGGAGTTAACGGGATTGTAGGAATTCCCTTTGACGATTATCAGATATCAGAGCAGATCTGCTCAGTCTGTCTTCTGTTTGTTATGTTTTACGGCGGATTTGGCACGAATCTGAAGGCGGCCAGGCCGGCGGCAGGAAAAGCAGTCCTTATGTCAACTCTTGGAGTGGTGATGACTGCCGGACTGGTGGGAATTTTTGTCCATTTTGCTTTAAAGCTTGAGTGGCTGGAGAGCTTTTTGATCGGCTCTGTCATCGCCTCCACAGACGCGGCTTCTGTGTTCAGCGTTCTGAAGACGCAGAAGCTGGATTTAAAAGATTACACAGCTTCCCTGCTGGAGATTGAGTCAGGATCCAACGATCCCTTCTCTTACATGCTGACGGTTCTGTTTGTATCACTTCTGCAGGGCAAGAGCATATCGGTTCCCGCGCTTTTGGCAAACCAGATCCTGGTGGGAGCCGCAGCGGGTCTCCTGATTGGGTATGCAGCAGTCTTTTTCCTGAAAAAATGTGATTTTTATATGGAACAGGGGAAAACTATTTTTGTCTTCGCAGCAGCAGCTCTGGCCTATGCGCTGCCCTCTGTGTTTGGGGGAAACGGCTACCTGAGCGTGTACATCTGCGGAATTTATATGGGGAATGCCGCCTTGCCGGACAAGAAAGATTTAGTCCACTTTTTTGACGCTGTGACGGGAATTGCCCAGATGATGATTTTCTTTTTGCTGGGCCTGTTAGTGACGCCGTCAGAGCTTCCGGAAACCTTTCTGCCAGCTCTGCTTATTATGCTGTTTTTGACGTTCATTGCCCGGCCTCTGGCGGCAGGCATTCTGCTGGCTCCGATGGGATCAGGGCTGCGCCAGATAGGCGTTGTGTCCTGGGCGGGACTTCGCGGCGTGGCGTCGATTGTGTTCGCCATCTATGCAGTCCTTGGGGAGATAGAGCTGCATTACAATCTGTTTAATCTGGTATTCTGCATTGTTATTTTATCTCTCGGCATTCAGGGAACGCTGCTCCCCAGGGTTTCGTCTGTTCTTGATATGATTGACAGGAATCAGGATGTGCGAAGGACGTTTAATGACTATCAGGAGGATAATGACGTAAGCTTTGTCAAGCTCCATGTATCAGCCGGACATAGAATGGCGGGAAAGGCTCTGAAGGAGCTTCCTCTGGCGCCTGATTTTCTGGCGGCTCTGCTTCTGCGGGGAAAGGAGACACTGGTTCCGGATGGAGATACGGTTGTAGAGGAGGGAGACCTGTTAATTCTGGCAGCTGAACAGTTTGAGGACAGGGAAAATCTCTCCATGTGGGAGATCTGTCTGGATAAAAACAGCAAATGGACAGGAAAGTCCCTGAGTGAAATCAGGCTTCCTAAAGGAAATCTCATCGTTCTGATTCAGCGGGATGGAAAAACCCTGATTCCAGGAGGTTCTACTGTGCTGCAGGCAGGAGACAGCCTGGCTGTCGCCAGACTGGGAGGAGAAAAAGTGAAGCACAGCTGAGATGTCTGTTTTGACAAAAATTTGACACTATCCCATTGAAACTTAAATAGAAATCATGTAGAATAGAAGACTGAGAGATTTTATAAATTTGATGAT
>ENA-UPWP01000523-UPWP01000523.1-human-gut-metagenome-genome-assembly--contig:-NODE-523-length-32702-cov-118.596322_pt1 | contig 32702 bp, 28 predicted proteins | sample MGYA00250052_ERZ773380 | MGnify/ENA primary metagenome ERZ773380 (study PRJEB29103, sample SAMN06112063) | human gut metagenome | biome: human gut; feature: ankylosing spondylitis patient; material... | reverse complement strand
CCCCTTTCTCGTGGGTCCAGCGCGTCGAAATCGCTGGTGGTTTTCTGGTTCTCTTTTGACATCAAAAGAGAACAATTAGCCTTAATGAAAAAGCGCTCCATCCTGCGCCGCAGGCGCGAGAACCAGTTCAAAGTTCCTTTAAGAACCCATCCAGCTCCCGCTGGTTCCGAATCAATACATATTTCTCCGGGTACTTTTCCCCGATCTTCTCCATCTTCGCCCACTTTTGCTTTGTACGCCCATCGTGGAGGATCCAGCGGACAAATTCGGCATCTATCTTCTCTTCGCATCCGGGCGCAGACGACTCCCTCACACGGCCTTTGTTCTGCTGCCAGCGCCGTATCGCCCGCCAAAGGCAGACCAGCGGTGAAAACCAGAGCACGATGATTTTATCCGCTTCTTTCAGCCGACGGGCATAGCAGGTCTTGCTATAATTGCCGTCGATGACCCAGCCGCCTGCGTTCTCGTCGAGAAACTGCCGGACAATGGCTTCTTCCTCGGCGAAGGGCCGCTCCACCCAGCCGGGCAGGAAATGCACGGTATCCATATGGAGCACCGGCAGGCCGTATCTCTCCCCCAGGCGCTTTGCCAGCGTGGATTTCCCGCTGCCGCTGGTACCAAGTATCGCTATTTTCATCTCTGCCTCCTTCTACCTTATATAAGATGTATCAGACAGTATACGCTGACCGTCTGATAACGTCAAGTTCCGGCTTGACATTTCGTCCACCTGCTCGTATGCTATAATCATAGAGTCTATGACAGGAGGTCTTGCAGATGGCATCTCCAAAAAAACGTGTCAATCCGCTTTTTGTTGCTTTAGCGGTCGTGCTGGTGGCCGTAGTGGTCGCTGTGGGCGTGGTCTTTTTCCAGCTGCACAGCAAAATCTCGGCTCTGCAAACCGGTGCATCCTTCACCTTCCGGTATGAGATAGCGCCCAACAGCCCGGATAAGCCGCCGCTGCTGAACATCCTCGAGCGGGTGAACGCTTCCAGCGGCAGCGTCAGCGGCCAGTATGCGCCCGGAAAGCTGCAACTCTCTTTCTACCAGCTCAACGAAGACGACTCCGTCAAGACGTCTCCCTTCACCCGGGTCTATATCGACTCGGAAGAGACGCTCTTCGACATCGGGCAGCTCTACACCGTTCTGCGTCAGGCTGTCACCGATAAGCTCTCCATCGCAAGCGTTCTTCTGCCCGAATGGAGCCTCGGAGACTACATCTCCCAGACGCAGGCTTCCGCCGTGCTGGGCGTCGAGACGAACAAGGTCGAGCTTCAGGAGCTTTCCGGCTTTACCCTCTCGCTCAAGGGGCTGAAAAAAGTCTCTCCTTCTGCCGCACGGGACGGCTACCGCTACTATCAGTTCCCCGCCGCAGCCGACGGCACAACCCTCGTGCTCGGCTTTTCGACGGACGCTCTCTTCTCGAAGACCACGCCCATCCATGTGCTGCTGACCATCCCGGACCACAACGTCCACATCCAGCTCACCGGCACGGTGACCTCTGCCAAGACGGTGCTCTCTCCCCCGGCTTCCCGGATGAGCGACGAGGACATCGCCACGCTGGCTCAGATACGCCAGAGCGTCGAGTCTGTCTGGAAAATGATACAGTCTGCCGCCCAGACCACAAACTGAATGATACAAAAAAGCAGACGCTTTGTGCAGCGTCTGCTTTTTTTGTTTGCGATTATTTACCGGTCGAGGATGCGGCCATCCACCGAAAAGGTGACGACATTCCAGGGGATGAACTTGCCGCTGTTCTTGAGGGCAGTGACGGCGGCGTGTTCGAGACCTCCGCAGCAAGGCACCTCCATCCGCAGGACGGTAACGCTCTTGATGTCGTTATTGCGGATGATCTCGGTCAGCTTCTCGCTGTAGTCCACGGCATCCAGCTTGGGGCAGCCGATGAGGGTAACATGGCCGCGCATGAACTCCTGATGGATGTTCGCGTAGGCGTAGGCGGTGCAGTCGGCGGCGATAAGCAGCTTGGCACCGTCAAAATAGGGTGCATTCACCGGCACGAGCTTGATCTGGCAGGGCCACTGGGCCAGCTGCGAGGGCTGGGCGGCGGCAGGAGCTGCAGCCGGTGCGGCCTGCTGGCGGTCAAACTGGCGCATGGCGCTGCCCGGGCAGCCGTGGAAGACGGGCTTTTCGGCAGCGGCAGCAGCCTTTTTCTGTTTGTTTTCCAGTACAGCCTGCTCATCGTAGGCAGCGGCCTCCCGCTCCTCGAAGGTGATAGCACCGGTGGGGCAGCCGGGCAGGCAGTCGCCGAAGCCGTCGCAGTAGTCGTCGCGCATAAGCTTGGCCTTTCCGTTCACGAGGCCGATGGCACCCTCATGGCAGGCAGTGACACAGGCACCACAGCCATTGCATTTTTCTTCGTCTATATGAATGATTTTACGGATCATATCCACACTCTCCTTTTCTTGATGGGCCTATTATAACAGATGCTTCGTCCTATTTCTGTTGTCATGACCACAAAGAGAGAGGAAGTTTTTCTCAGTAATGCACGACATTGCCCGCATTGCGGATGCGTGCCAGCACCGGCTCTGCCTCCGGGCTGCGGAAATAGTCGAGGCTGGTCTTGGGCAGCAGCGTCCCGAGGGTATCCCAGTCGCCGCTCTGCAGGCACTGGCGGACGGTGGAAGCACTGATGGCCTTGCCGTTTGCTTCTTTGCGGGGTACAACGACACACTCGATACCCGCTTTGGGCAGTTGCTCGCACATGATCTGGTTGTAAAGCCCCGTCACCTGACTGGTAGGCTCCTCGCCCACATAGCGGGCAGTGATGTTCAGCGCCGCCGCGATTTTCGTAAAGACGGCGAGGTCCAGCCGGGCGTGGCCGTCGATGACAGCTGCCTCATCCTTCAGGAAGTAACTGGGGAAGGTGGCATTCGAGATGATGTAGGGGCCGCTGTCGTGGAGCACCACATTCGGCAGATGGGCCACGCCCGCCTCCACCAGCTTCCTGCGCACGGCAAAAGGCACGAGGCTGGCGTCCTCACTGACCACGAACAGGTGGAGCGTGTCGCAGGCGGCAGCGGCTTTTTCCACAAGATACTGATGACCGAGGGTAAAAGGGTTCGCGTTCATGACGAGGGCCGCACTTTTGCCCTCGGTCCTGGTCTTTTCCAGATCGCGCAAATAAGCCCCGAAGCCGTCGCGGCGGTTCTCCATGAAGACAAGGGTATCCTCCACCCGGGCGATCTCGTAGAAGCCGAGGTCACCGAAAAACTTGGAGCTTTTTACCTTGGTGTAGAGAAACAGGTGCATATTCCCCCGCGTACACTGCACCTCGATGAGATGGGTGATGATCTGGTTCAGCAGACCCTCGCCCTGATGGGCGCTGCTGACGGCGAAGCACCGCAGGGTGTTGCCGAAGCAGCTGCCGGTGCCGATGACATTGTATTCCTCGTCGAACATGGCGCAGATGTAGTCCAGATTGCCGTCGCGGCGGATGCCCTCCTGACCCAGCAGTGTGTCGATTTGGGCCAGAACGGTTTTATCGGTCGGATAGACCTGCGAAATGGTATATTCACTCATTGATATTCCCCTCAGTAGTAACAAAATGGAGCAGCCAGGTCAGCGCCAGCAGGTCGGCACTGCCGCCGGGCGAGAGATTTTCCGCAATGAACCGGTCATCCAGCGCCGCGAGCGCATCTTTATCCGGGTAAGTTGTCTGGGCGAGAAGGGCTTTCAGCTCTTCGGTGAGGGCCAGCTGACGCTCCCGGCTCGAGCGGGCAATAATGTTGGTATCGGTGCTGTTGGCCAGGATGGCCAGCAGTGCGCCGCCGCTGGCGCGGTCGAAGTCGTAACCCTTGGCAAGGCCCTCTTCCAGCACCGGCAGGCCGACATTCAGCACCGTGGGAAGTCCGGCTTCCACCTGCCCCCGCACACCGGTGATGCCGTACTGGATATAAAGCTTCTGGCCCACGGTGGCGGCGTTCTCGGCAGTGACGCCTGCAAAATCCTTCTCGGTCAGGCCCGCCGTCATTGCGGATACTTCCGCCAGAACGCGGGCTGCTTCGGCCCAGAGGGAGCGGTCGAGGCGTCCCAGCGCCGCGCAGACGATGCCCACCGAAAAGACCGCGCCCTTGTGGGTGTTGACTCCGCCGGTGGCGTCCAGCATCTCGCCCTCGGCCTCACAGCCCAGAGGCCGCAGGGCCGCGAATGTCTCGGGCGCAGGCTGTTCCGCCGTCTCGCGGCCCGTCCGGGCGCAGTCTTCAAAATAGGGGTAGAGCGCCGCGGCGCTGTCCATGAAGGTGAAGACGTCCATGTCTTTATGGCTTCCGCTGTTACGCCGGTCCACAAGGCCGGGCTTCGGGGTGGTGGTCACTTCGTAGAGCAGGGCGCGGACGGCCAGACGGGCCGCGTCGGCAATGTCCTGCGCGTCCCGGGCCTCGGTCAAGATCTCCGTCGTCTTTTCCTGCAGTTCGGCCACGGTATGGATACGGCGGCTGCTGCACACCTTAGCCGGCCCGCCGCAGATAAGACAGCGGCGGCCTTCGAGGTTTAGCTCTTCTCTGTCCACTTTGAGGCCGTCCGGGCGGATGACGTCCATGTCGAACAGCCGCCCCAGCGGGGTAGCGTCCTCGATGTCGGTGGTGAATTTCTTGATAGTCAGCGGGTCGGCGTCCAGCACATAGAACGCCTCGCAGCCGGTCACTTCCCGGACGGTGTCCTGATACAGCGGCGTCAGCTTTGCCCGCAGAAACTGCTGGCGCAGCAGCTGACGCCCCCGCGCAAAGCCCCGCTGGATGAGGGGCGAATCCTTTACCGGGCCGCAGATATTCATGGTAAAGCAGATGAGAGGCTTGTGGTACTGAGCCAGCAGCTCCTGCTGATACTGCACCCGGCGCTCCCGTGCATCCAGCATCTGGACCAGCGAAACAGTCGTTTCCATGTTTTTCTCCTCTCAGCGGTGCTTTTTGAGCATTTCCATAAAGAGCTGCACCTGCGGCAGCGCAGCGGCGTCTCTCTGGCAGAAAATATAGGTGCGCCGGACGAAGGGCTCGCCGTTCTCGAAGGTGCAGGGCTTGACATATCCCTTAAAGTTATCCAGCGCCACTTCCGGCATCAGCGCCCAGCCAAGGCCCCGCTCCACCATCTCACGGCAGACCATGATGTTATCCACCACAAAATTGCCCACATCGTTGGTCACGCCGTTCTCGTAGCGCCAGCGGGCCATCTGGGCGCTGATGGTGGCGTCGCTGCTGTGGTCGATATAAAGGTAATCGGAGATGGGCCTGTCCTTGTTCTCCTCGCTGCAGATCAGGCAGATATTCTCCTGCGAGAGCAGGAACTGGGTGCCGTCCCACGGATACTCGCCCCGCAGCACTGCCACGTCCAGCGAAGAATCCAGCATCTGCTGGTAGATGTTCCGGCTGTGGCCGGTAGCGATGTCGAGGCGTACCTTCGGGTAGGCTTTATGGTACTCGGTCAGCACCTCGGGCAGACGGTAGTAGGAGAAGTTCACCGAGATGCCGGCCCGCAGGGTGCCGCAGGCTTCGCCCTGGATGGAGGCCAGTTGGCGGCGCATCTTTTCCATCTCGCGGGCGGCGGCAGCGCTGTGGAGCAGCACCTGTTCACCGGCCGGCGTGAAGCGGATGCCCTGCCGCGAGCGCAGGACGATCTCCACCCCCAGCTCCTGTTCCAGCGCCTTGATGCGCTTGGAAAGTGCCGACTGGGTCATGTACAGTTTGTCCGCTGCGTGGGTGATGTTGCGCGTCTCGTCCAGCGCGTGCAGCAGCTCGTAATCTTTTTCGTCCATCGTAGCTCTCCCTCTATTGCCCTTTATTTTTCTTATCATTCCTGTTTGCGCTTCATCCAGGCGCATTTTGCTCAGATTCCATATCTGTTATTCATAATACAACAGATTACAGCAAATGAAAAGGGGGATATTCGCCTTGATTTTCCCGAAAGTCCATTCCAAGATGGAATAATTAAGCACTTTTCTTGCAGTTCTCTTAACTCTGCCTTAATTCCATCTTAATGCAGTGTTGTTGTACACAACGTCTTCATTTTTTCTTCGCCGACAGACGTTCTTCCTCCCGCAGTACAGAAAACGCAGATCTCTTTTCATTTTTGCTCAAAAAATCAGCAAGAGTACTGTTTATTGGACAGTATTTGCATTATCATAAAAACAAGAAAAAACTCGTTTCTTTCATCTTTGTCACTTTGCAGATTTTTCCGTCTGCTTTTTGTGCAAAGTCCCAGAATTTTTCGTCGAAAAGCGCGTTTTGTTGACAGCCACTTTTTGAAAAGCGTATCCTTATTGTAAATCAGAGTCAGGAGGTCATTTTATGGAGCACTCCACACGTCTTGCCCACATCAGCGAGGACGGCACCCGCACCCAGACCGTCTACGACCATCTCGCCGGCACTGCCAGGCTGGCCGGTTCTTTCGCAGTCCCCTTCGGGGCGCAGAGTGAGGCCGAATTTGCCGCGTGGCTCCACGACGTCGGCAAATACAGCGACGCCTTCCAGCTGCGGCTCAAAGGCGGCCCCAAGGTGGACCACTCCACCGCCGGAGCGCAGGAGGCCTGGGTTCGCCAGCATCTCCACGCCGCCTTTGCCGTGGCCGGACACCACAGCGGCCTGCCCGACGGCGGGAGCCCCGCCGATGACCCGGGCGACGCCACCTTATATGGCCGGAGCAAGAAGCCAGTAGACCCCTACGACGGCTGGCAGGAAATAACGCTCCCCGCCTCGACGCCGCCCGCGTGGGCCTGCGCCGACCCGCTGAGCCTCGCGTTCTTTACCCGGATGCTCTACTCCTGCCTCGTGGACGCCGACTTCATCGACACCGAGACCTTCATGGACGGCAAGGCCGCACCCCGGGGCAGCGGCACGGACATCGCCGCGCTGCGGGACATCGTCTCGGCACAGGCGCAGCGCTATCTCAGGGCCGAATCGCCCTCGCCCGTCAGCGTCCAGCGCAACACCGTCCTCCGCGCCTGTCTCGAGAAAGGCGCTCACGGCCCGCAGGGGCTCTACACCCTCACCGTACCCACCGGCGGCGGCAAGACCTTCGCCTCCCTCGCCTTTGCGCTGGAGCACGCCGCCGTCCAGAAGATGAAGCGGGTCATCTATGTCATTCCTTATATGTCCATCATCGATCAGACCGCCGCCGTCTTCTCGGGCCTGCTGGGCGCAGAAAATGTTCTGGCCGACTTCTCCAACGCCGAGTACAAGACTGTTGAGCAGGACGACCTGACCCCCGCCCAGTACCGCCAGATGCTGGCCAGCGAAAACTGGGACGCCCCCGTCGTGGTGACGACGGCGGTGCAGTTCTTCGAGTCGCTCTACGCCAACCGCAGCAGCCGCTGCCGCAAGCTCCACAACATCGCCGACAGCGTCATCATCTTCGACGAGGCGCAGACCCTCCCGGGCGACTATCTTGCCCCCTGCGTCAGCGCCATCGCCCAGCTCATCCAGCATTACCACTCCACGGCCGTCCTCTGCACGGCCACCCAGCCTGCCCTTGAGCCGCTGTTCCGGCGCTTTGCGCCTGAGCTCCACCCGCAGGAGATCACGCCCGACGCGGCCCACCTCTACGAAGTGCTCCGGCGCACCACACTGCAAGACCTCGGCACCCTGCCGCAGGAGGAGTTCGCCTCCCGGCTGGCAAATCACCCGCAGGTGCTCTGCGTGGTCAACCGCCGCAAGACGGCCCAGCAGCTCTACGCTGCTCTGCCCGCCGAGGGCAGCTACTGCCTGACCACCCTGCTCTGCGCCGCCGACCGCCGCCGTCAGCTGGACGACATCCGCCAGCGACTGAAAGAGGGTCTGCCCTGCCGGGTGGTGTCCACCTCTCTCATCGAGGCGGGCGTGGACGTGGATTTTCCCGTCGCTTACCGGGAGCAGTGCGGTCTTGACTCGCTCTTACAGACTGCCGGGCGCTGCAACCGCGAGGGGCGGCGGGGTACAGAGGAAAGCATCGTCTACCGGTTCCGGCTGGACGAGTGTTCCACGCCCCAGATGCTCAGGCAGAATGTCAGTGCGCTGGACTACACCGCCCGGCATCAGGACACACTGGACACGCCCCGGGCCATTCAGCTCTACTTCAACGAGCTTTCCGACCTGCGCGGCCCCGACGCCGTGGACAAGCACGGCATTCTGGATGCCTTTCTCCGGGGCATCCGGGGCTGCCAGCTCCCCTTCGCGCAGGTGGCGGAGGAATTCCGCCTCATCGAGAACGCTGCCCGCACGGTCTATCTGCCCGTCGGCGAGGGCGCAGCCCTCTGTGAACAGCTGCGCAGCGGTCATGTTACCCGGACGCTGCTGCGGAAGCTGGGCGTTTACAGTGTCTCCTGCTACAAAGACCAGTTCGACAAGCTCGACGCCGCCGGCGCGCTGGAACTGCGACCCGATGGCTCGGCCATCCTCACCGACACCGGCTGCTACAGTGAAAAGACCGGCCTTGCCATGGATGTGGAGACGGGCATCGGCCTTTACTTCTAAAAGAAAGAGGTGGTTTCAATGACCGATATTCATCTTAGTCTGAAAATTCAACTTCACCCGGAAAGGAGGCGATGCTGATGTCCATGCTCATTGAAGTATGGGGCGACTATGCCTGCTTCACTCGTCCGGAAATGAAGACCGAGCGTGTGAGCTACGATATGATCACCCCGTCCGCTGCGCGGGGCCTTGTGGAAGCCATCTACTGGCACCCCGGGCTGCGTTATACGGTTGACCGCATCTATCTGCTCAAGCCCTTCGGCCTTGACCCCGAGGACGAAGCGTCCACCGAGGAGTACACCCAGCGGCCCATCCGGTTCACCAACATCCGGCGCAACGAGGTCAAGTCCACCCTGCTGTCCTCCGCCGCCCTCAGTGCGGCCAAAGGCGGCACACCGCCGGTGCTCTACACCTCGGAGGACATCCAGCAGCGGGCCGCGATGGTCCTGCAGGACGTCCACTACGTCATCGAGTGTCATTTCGATTTGACGGACAAGGCCGCCCCCAGCGACAATCCCGGCAAGTTCCAGGACATCCTGCGCCGACGCCTGCGCAAAGGTCAGTGCTATCACCAGCCCTGTTTCGGGTGCCGGGAGTTCCCGGCCAACTTCCGGGAGTGGCCGGGCGACAGCATTCCGGCACTGAAGGTCTCGCAGGACCTCGGCTTCATGCTCCACAGCCTCGATTACTCTGATTCGGCCAACATCCGCAGCCAGTTCTTCCGCGCAAAGCTGGTGGACGGCGTGATGGAATGCCGGGACGTGGAGGTGTTTACATGATACTCCAAGCACTCACCGCCTATTATGAGCAGCTTCTGGCCCAGGGCAGAGTGGAGGCCCCCGGCTGGGACAGTCGCTTCAAAGTCAGCTATGAACTGCGCCTCGGCCCCGACGGCCAGCTCCTCGCCCTCAACGACCTGCGGCAGGAAGTCCCCAAGGGCAAAAAGACCGTCATCGCCCCCCGTGAGCTCCCTGTCCCCCACCGGGTCAAGCGCGCCTCCGGCGTCGCCGCGAACTTTTTGTGCGACAATACGTCCTATCTGCTGGGCGCAGACGAAAAGGGCAAGCCCGAGCGTTCCCGCCAGTGCTTCGAGGCTTGCGCCGCCCTTCACCACAAGGTGCTCGACGGCGTGGACTCCCCTGCCGCCAAAGCCATCCTCGCCTTTTTTGACAGCTGGGAGCCGGATACCGCCCCCACCCACCCGCTGCTGGCAGAGCAGTGGGCCGACCTGAACAACAACGCGAACCTTATATTCGGCTACGAATCCCCCGACAGCGCCCACTGGCTGGCCACTACAGATGACGCCATCCGGACCGCATGGCAGTCCGCCTTTGACACCTCCGATGCAGACGCCGAGACGGCCCGCTGCCTTATCACCGGCAAAGAAGCCGGCATCGCCCGCATCCACCCCGCCATCAAGGGTGTGATGGGCGCACAGGCCGCCGGTGCGGCGCTGGTCTCCTTCAACGCACCCGCTTTCTGCTCCTATGGCCATGAGCAGGGTGCCAACGCCCCCGTCAGCGAGTACGCGGCTTTCGCCTACACCACGGCCCTCAATCTGCTGCTGGCTGACCGGAACTGCTGTCAGCGCATCGGCGACACCACCATCGTCTGCTGGGCCGAAAACGCCGCTCCCGCCTACTCAAACGCCATGCTGATGTTTTTCTGCGGCGGTGCCGAGGCGCGCGGCGTCTCGGAAAGCGACCTTGCCGCCGCACTGAAAGCCCTTTCTCAGGGACGCCCTGTTTCCTTCCTCGATGACAAGCTGGACCCGAACCAGAACTTCTATGTGCTGGGCATCTCGCCCAACGCGGCCCGGCTCTCCGTCCGGTTCTTCCTGCACAGCAGCTTCGGACAGTTTGCCAAAAATCTGCAGGCCCACGCCGACCGGCTCAGCATCACCCGCCCCGCCTTCGACAAGCGAGAAAACCTGTCGGTCTGGGCGCTGGCGCAGGAGACGGTCAACCAGAAATCCCGGGACAAAAATCCATCGCCCCAGCTGGTGGGCGATCTGCTCCGGGCCATCCTCACCGGCGGGCCGTACCCCGCCACTCTGCTCAACGGCGTGACCCTCCGCATCCGGGCCGAACGGGAAGTCACCCGAGGCCGCGCCGCTATCCTGAAAGCCTACTATCTCCGCAACTACCCCACCGAGCTCAACAAGGAGGTATTTACCGTGAGCCTGAACGAAAGCAGCAATGTCCCCTATGTTCTGGGGCGTCTCTTCTCTGTGCTGGAGACGATCCAGAGCGTCGCCAATCCCGGCATCAACGCCACCATCAAAGACCGGTACTTCAACTCGGCCTGTGCCACCCCGGCAACGGCCTTTCCTACGCTGGTCAAGCTGGCTCAGAAGCATCTGCAGAAGATGAGCACCCCCAACGAGGTGCATTTCAGCAAACAGCTCACCGAGCTGATGGCCCAGCTGCCCGAGACGGGCTTCCCGGCGCGGCTCAGCCTGCCGGAGCAGGGTGCCTTTGAGATAGGCTACTACCACCAGACCCAGAAACGCTACGCCAAAAAGAATGAGGAGGAATAAACCATGTCTGAGCCCATCAAGAACCGCTATGATTTCGTCATCCTGTTCGACGTCGAGAACGGCAACCCCAACGGCGACCCCGATGCAGGCAATATGCCCCGCATCGACCCCGAGACGGGCTACGGTCTGGTGACCGACGTCTGCCTCAAGCGGAAGATCCGCAACTATGTCGAGACCCTGAAAGAGGACGAAAAAGGCTACCGCATCTACATCAAGGACGGCGTTCCCCTCAACCGCAGCGATGCCGAGGCCATCAGCACGCTGGGCATCGACCCCGACCTGAAAGCCGCCAAAAAGGCCGACCCCGACATCGATGCCAAGCTGCGGGACTATATGTGCGAGAACTACTTCGACATCCGCACCTTCGGTGCCGTCATGACCACCTTCGTCAAGGGTGCGCTGAACTGCGGTCAGGTACGCGGCCCCGTCCAGCTGAGCTTTGCCCGCTCGGTGGATCCCATCGTCCCGCAGGAAGTCACCATCACCCGCGTGGCCATCACCACTGAGGCCGACGCCGAGAAGAAGGGTACTGAGATGGGCCGCAAGCACATCGTGCCTTACGCCCTCTACCGCGCCGAGGGCTATGTCTCAGCCAACCTCGCCCGGAAGACCACCGGCTTCTCCGAGGATGATCTGAAACTTCTGTGGACTGCCATTCTGAATATGTTCGAGAACGACCACAGCGCTGCCCGGGGCAAGATGGCCGTGCGGGAGCTCATCGTGTTCAAGCACGATTCTGAGCTGGGCAATGCCCCGGCCTATAAGCTCTTCGACTCCGTCGCCGTCCAGCGCAAGCCCGATGTGGACGCCGCCCGCAGCTACCGCGACTACACCGTCACGGTGGCAGACACTCTGCCGGAAGGAGTCACCTGCGAGAGGCTGTCCTGATGGGCGGCGCAGACGACTGGCTGCCCCTGTCGGGCATCCAGCACTTCTGCTTCTGCCGCCGCCAGTGGGCGCTCATCCATCTGGAACAGCAGTGGGCGGAGAACCGCCGCACCGTCGAAGGCCAGCTCGACCACGCCCGCTGCCATGACGCAAACCAGACCGAACGGCGCGGCGGCCTGCTCATCACCCGAGGGATGCAGGTGGTCAGCCGTCGGCTGGGCCTGAGCGGAAACTGCGATGTCGTCGAGTTCCGGGCCGACCCGGAGGGCATCTCCCTGCAAAGCACGGAAGGGCTCTGGAAGCCCATGCCTGTCGAGTACAAGCATGGCCGCGCCAAGGCCAGCGACGCTGACCGGCTGCAGCTCTGCGCACAGGCCATGGCGCTGGAAGAGATGCTGGTGTGCAGCATCCCGGAGGGTGCGCTCTTCTACGAGGAAATGCGGCGGCGGGAGGTCGTGCCGCTGACCGAAGAACTGCGCCAGACCACCCAGAAGATGGCTGACGAGATGCACGCCTATTTTGCCCGGGGCTATACCCCCAAGTCGAAGCCCGGTACCCACTGCAGCGCCTGCTCCCTCAAAGAGCTCTGCCTCCCCGTGCTGTATCAGCGTGCCGACCCGAAAGCCTATCTCCGCGCCCATCTGGACGAGATGCAGGAGGCCGCGCCATGAGAAAGTTTTTGAACACGCTCTACGTCCTCAACAAGGACGCCTACCTTTCCCTCGAGGGGGAGAACATCGTCCTTCTCTGCAACAAGGCTGAAATTGGCCGGGTCCCGTTCCACACTCTGGAAGGCATCGTCTGCTTCAGCTATCCCGGCGCAAGCCCTGCCCTGATGGGTAAATGCACCCGCCTCGGGGTCGATTTGAGCTTTTTCAGCCCACAGGGCCGCTTTCTGGCCCGGGCCGTAGGCGAAGAGCGGGGCAACGTCCTGCTGCGGCAGACCCAGTACCGCATCGCAGACAGCGAGGCAGAGAGCTGTCTCTATGCGCGCAATTTCATCCTGGGCAAAGTCTATAACGCCCGCTGGGTGCTGGAACGGGCCACCCGCGACCACCCTCAGCGGGTGCCGGTGGAACAGCTCAAGCGCACCAGCGCCCAGCTGGCGGCGGCGCTGCCCCTCATCGAGCAGTGTGACGACCTCGACCAGCTTCGCGGTCTGGAGGGCGAGGCGGCACAGCGGTATTTCGACTGCTTTGATTCACTCATCCTGCAGCAGCACGATGATTTTCCTTTCGCAGGCCGGAGCCGCCGCCCGCCGCTGGACAATACCAATGCCCTGCTCTCTTTCGCTTATTCGCTTCTGGCCTCCGACTGCACGGCGGCTCTTCAGAGTGTGGGCCTCGACCCCTACGTCGGCTTTCTCCACCGCGCCCGGCCCGGGCGCAGGAGCCTCGCCCTCGACCTCATGGAAGAGCTGCGTGCAGTTTATGCCGACCGCTTCGTGCTCTCCTGCATCAACCAGAAAATCATGACGCCGAAGCATTTCCAGAAGCAGGAGAACGGGGCCGTCCTTCTCACCGATGAGGGCCGCCGCGCCTTTCTGGGCGGGTGGCAGACCCGCAAGCAGGAGACTATCACCCACCCGTTCCTGAACGAAAAGCTTCCGTGGGGCCTCGTGCCTTATGTGCAGGCTCTGCTTCTGGCCCGCACCCTGCGGGGCGATATGGAGCTTTACCCGCCATTTTTCTGGAAGTGAGGGATGCGTATGCTGGTCCTTATCACCTACGACGTCAATACCGAAACTCCTGCCGGGCGCAAACGTCTGCGCAAAGTCGCCAAGCGCTGTGTAGACCACGGCCAGCGGGTGCGGAACTCCGTGTTCGAGTGTCTGCTGGATGCCGCGCAGTATGCCGTTCTCAAGGCGGAGCTGACGTCTCTCATCGACCCTGCGCTGGACAGTCTGCGCTTCTACCAGCTGGGCAACAGCTATAAGAGCAAGGTGGAGCATGTCGGCGTTCATCCGCCCTTCGAGCAGGACGGCCTGCTGTTGTTCTGAGTTTCCCGCCCCGGTGCGAAGGGCGAGTTCTCAGCATTTTTCCGGCACCTTCGCACCGGATTTTTGTGTCATTTTGCATGATTTGGATAGCTCTTTGACCCGTTGTAAATCAAGGCTCTTCTAAATTCGTGCAGAATGTTGTATAATTTGTTTGAAAATAGAGATTTTGTCTCTGTTTTTGCTGTCGCCCTCCTCGCGGAGGGCGGGGATAGAAATTCAGATACCAGGCATCCACTCCTGTGATTTCCAGTCGCCCTCCTCGCGGAGGGCGGGGATAGAAATTGCTCTGCGAGCATGGATTCAGCCATGTCCGCGGTCGCCCTCCTCGCGGAGGGCGTGGATAGAAATCGAACGGACTTGATCTTTGCGCTGATCCGGGTGAGTCGCCCTCCTCGCGGAGGGCGTGGATAGAAATCGATCAGCACGCTTTTCTGGAGTGCGAGACCGAAGGTCGCCCTCCTCGCGGAGGGCGTGGATAGAAATTGGCAGAGGATGCCATCAAAGTCGATTGCGATGGGTCGCCCTCCTCGCGGAGGGCGTGGATAGAAATCATTTTCACAGACCTTGAACTTTTCGGACAGGCTGAGTCGCCCTCCTCGCGGAGGGCGTGGATAGAAATCGATTCCGGTAGAGGATTACCACGTCTGCCGCCACGTCGCCCTCCTCGCGGAGGGCGTGGATAGAAATCATTTGAGAGTGGTCTCCTTGCCGCAATCGCCGCGTCGCCCTCCTCGCGGAGGGCGTGGATAGAAATCACTCGAAAAGCCGCTGATCATCGCATCCGGCGAGTCGCCCTCCTCGCGGAGGGCGTGGATAGAAATGCGGAGGCATATGCCTACTCAAAGGAGAATGGCCGTCGCCCTCCTCGCGGAGGGCGTGGATAGAAATCATGTATCCGATCTGTTCCATGATATGAAGATTATAGTCGCCCTCCTCGCGGAGGGCGTGGATAGAAATCCGCGTTGCTGTGTAGCCTATGGGTTTTTGCTGTCGTCGCCCTCCTCGCGGAGGGCGTGGATAGAAATAGAATAGGTTACTTGACCGCCACTTTCAACTTTCTGGTCGCCCTCCTCGCGGAGGGCGTGGATAGAAATAAAGTATACTGTGCGTATGACGAGATCGTGGAAGTCGCCCTCCTCGCGGAGGGCGTGGATAGAAATATGTCAGAAGCGCACAGGCCTTCGATGAACTCCGCGGTCGCCCTCCTCGCGGAGGGCGTGGATAGAAATGATTCGGTCTATGTGCTGCTCTCCCGGTGCATGAGTCGCCCTCCTCGCGGAGGGCGTGGATAGAAATCTTGATAAGAGCAATGGCAATCGTGGTTTTTCCTGTCGCCCTCCTCGCGGAGGGCGTGGATAGAAATACACGGAATGCCGGGTGAATGTCGGTGCTGGTGGGTCGCCCTCCTCGCGGAGGGCGTGGATAGAAATTTTTTCGCTCATGTTATCACGCTCCTTGTTGTCGTCGCCCTCCTCGCGGAGGGCGTGGATAGAAATACCTGCCCGCTGTGGAAGTACACCGACAAGCCAAGTCGCCCTCCTCGCGGAGGGCGTGGATAGAAATTCGCTGGTCCGCAAGCTGGTCAAGGGCGCAGAGAAGTCGCCCTCCTCGCGGAGGGCGTGGATAGAAATCCGAATATCAACCATACATAGAAAGGAAAAATTTATGGTCGCCCTCCTCGCGGAGGGCGTGGATAGAAATCGCACCACCACGCCCCAGTCCGTAAAGCTGGCAGGTCGCCCTCCTCGCGGAGGGCGTGGATAGAAATCATCGGGGCTTTCCGGCTTTTGCGGCCTCCAGCGTCGTCGCCCTCCTCGCGGAGGGCGTGGATAGAAATGACGTCATCAGCGAGCAGGCCACGCGCCACGCCGAGTCGCCCTCCTCGCGGAGGGCGTGGATAGAAATCCATCGCCTTGAAGTCAGCCGTTACAAGGTTGACGTCGCCCTCCTCGCGGAGGGCGTGGATAGAAATGTTTGCCATCTGCTTATCCTCCTTTGCATGAAATGTCGCCCTCCTCGCGGAGGGCGTGGATAGAAATCAGCTCACCGACGACAACAAGCGAGCAGCGGCGGCCGTCGCCCTCCTCGCGGAGGGCGTGGATAGAAATTTGCAATAGGATTTGCACAACTTCTAGTGCATCTCGTCGCCCTCCTCGCGGAGGGCGTGGATAGAAATTCAAAATGCCGTTGTCTGACCTGATAGCGACCACAAGTCGCCCTCCTCGCGGAGGGCGTGGATAGAAATCCCTCGCCGGGGAGAAAGGATGCGCTGTTGTCCTTGTCGCCCTCCTCGCGGAGGGCGTGGATAGAAATAGCCTCATGGACGCAAGAGTTTTTGACAGCCAGTGGTCGCCCTCCTCGCGGAGGGCGTGGATAGAAATCGCTGTTCGTGTGCTTTGCTTCAAAGGTCACGGCGTCGCCCTCCTCGCGGAGGGCGTGGATAGAAATTGGACGAGCTCCGGGTCAATCATCTGCGCCGTGCATGTCGCCCTCCTCGCGGAGGGCGTGGATAGAAATTGGCAAAGCTGGACGCAATCTATCATGCACTGGCCGTCGCCCTCCTCGCGGAGGGCGTGGATAGAAATTCCATCCGCTGCTTGCTCTTGTCGGTCGTGTCCGGTCGCCCTCCTCGCGGAGGGCGTGGATAGAAATTGCCCCAGCAGCCCGCACAGGACGTTATACAGCCGGTTGCCCTCCTCACGGAGGGCGCAGGTAGAAATCGACACAAAAATATGGTAAACTCTTATTATCGCAAGGCAAGAAATTAGTGCAACATGAAAACAGCATATTTGCGATATGCAATTCAACGCTGTTGCTATTGCATTAAAAAGTTGAATTGCTATAAGTTGTTGCCATGCGCTCTCTAAGGAACCGAGTATTTTGACCTACAATTCCGTCTCTTAAAGACGTTGGTTGAAATCAGTTTGTGTTCCCCGGTGCATTCTTCGACTTGAAGTCGCTCTATTTGAGGGGTGTGGATAGAATAACATAATAATCATATCGCGGTTCTCAAAGGCGTAACCAAGTCGTCCTCTTCACCGAGGGCGTAGATAGAAATCGTCACAACCACGCCGGTCTTTTCAGCATCAAGGTTGCCCTCCCCGCAGAGGGTACGGATAGAAACCAGTTTTCACCTCGAATCGGGCATCGCCACAATTTTTCCAAAAAGGAGTTTTCCATGCATACCGTTCCCCTTACCCATCAGCTCGTCACCATCCAGGACGACTTTGACCTCGACAAGATCATCGAGAGCGGCCAGTGCTTCCGGCCACAGAAACTGGCCGACGGGCGATACCGTTTTCTTTCCGGCGGTGCACTCCTTTATCTGACCCCGCTAGGCGATGGGAAATACGACGCCGCGTGGCATGGCTCAAATCGGGAGTACTGGGCCAACTACTTTGATTTGGGCCGGAACTATGCCGCGCTGCGGTGCAGCTTGGCGGGACAGAGCAGCTATCTGGACAAATCGCTCGATTTCGGGCAGGGCATCCGAATCCTGCATCAGGACCCATGGGAAATGCTCATCACCTTTCTTATCTCCCAGCGCAAGAGCATTCCGGCCATCCGCACCGCCGTAGAACGCCTTGCCCGGTGCTGCGGCGAACCGCTCAATGCCGAAGACGATGAAGTTTTCCTCTTCCCCACCCCGCAGCAGCTCTGCGGCCTCTCTGGGGCGCAGCTGATGGGCTGTGGTCTGGGCTACCGCACCCGTTACATCCAGAACGCTGCCGCACAGGCTTCCAGCGGCACACTCGACCTCAGTGCTCTGGCGGCGCTGCCCGACGACGCTCTCTTTTCCCGCCTCCTCGAGCTGGACGGCGTCGGCAAAAAGGTAGCAAACTGCGTCTGCCTCTTTGGCTATGGCCGTACCGCGATGGCTCCCATTGATGTTTGGATACAGCGACTCATTGATGAGGAATTCGGCGGCCGCGACCCTTTTCCTTCCTATGGTCAGCAGGCTGGCATCGTACAGCAGTACCTGTTCTACTACAAGCGCAGCACCCGCCGCAGCGTCGCTCACAAAAAATAAAAAAGTTATTGACAACTCTCCTTTTGGCTGGTATAATGATACACGTCGTCAGGAATGATACGCCAGCTATGGGGGATTAGCTCAGCTGGGAGAGCGCTTGCATGGCATGCAAGAGGTCAGCGGTTCGATCCCGCTATTCTCCACCAAAAAAGCACTGTACTTCGTTTGAAGTACGGTGCTTTTCTTTTTGCTTCATCCAAAAACAGGCCCAAAATCAGCAGGCGGATGAATGGCACCCCCATTTTGCAGGTGCTTGAATGCAGCTGCCAATTTCTGATGCTGCGTTGTTTTTAAAAATGCTTGTTTCAATCCCGACTGCTTTGTAGGCGGACGCATCACTCCCCCTCAATGTAAGGAGTGAGATCGAAGTTGAACGAGATGTTGATCTGATAAATGGTAAACAGCAGCCATTTTGAATCCATCAATTTTATTTTGAAAAAGAAAACCTGCCGTATGAAATGATACAGCAGGTTTTGAGAGAAAATAATCGTGAAACGCCAGGAAAATTTCTTTACTGGCCCAGATGCCAGATGTCGCGGTCATACTCGGCGATGGTGCGGTCGGAGGAGAACATTCCCGCTTTGGCAATGTTCACCAGACACTTGCGCCGCCAGCCCATGGGGTCGCAGGCGTAATCGCTGAGAGCCTGCCCCTTCCGCACGACATAGGCGTTGAAGTCCGGCAGGGTCTGGAACCAGTCCTTGTGGATCAGCTCGTCATGGAGGCGGGTCAGGTTTTCGGCGTGACCGGCGGCCAGCATCTCCGGCCCGGTGAGGAAGTCGATGGCCCGGCGGATGTTGGCATCACCCTCGTACCACTGGGCTGCGCAGTAATCCCCGGCAGCGTAGCGGTGGATGACCTGATCGGAGGTCTGGCCAAAGATATAGATATTCTCATCGCCTACCTGCTGGCTGATCTCCACATTGGCACCGTCCATGGTGCCCAGCGTCAACGCACCGTTCAGCATGAACTTCATGTTGCCGGTGCCGGAGGCCTCCTTGGAGGCAAGGCTGATCTGCTCGGACAGGTCGCAGGCCGGGATGAGTTTTTCGGCGGCGGTGACGTTGTAATTTTCCACAAAGACCACCTGCAGCCACTTGGATACCTCCGGGTCGGCGGCGATGACCTTAGAGAGGGTCAGCAGGGCGTGGATGATGTCCTTGGCAATGGTATAGGCCGGAGCGGCTTTGGCACCGAAGATGCTCACCAGCGGGACAGCAGGCAGGTGCCCGGCCTTGATCTCGTAGTACTGGTGGATGAGGTACAGCAGATTCAGCTGCTGACGCTTGTACTCATGCAGACGTTTGGACTGGATATCGAACACGGCCTCCGTGTTCACGGTGACGTTCTGGGTGTGCAGCAGCCAGTCGGCAAGAGCCTGCTTGTTTGCCTTTTTCACGGTGGCCAGCTCGCTGAGCACGGTCTCGTCGTCGGCAAAGGCCAGCAGCTTTTCCAGTTCAGCTGCATCCTTGCGGAAACCGGAGCCGATGCGCTGTTCCAGCACAGCGGTCAGGCGGGGGTCGCATTCCAGCAGCCAGCGGCGGAAGGTGATGCCGTTGGTCTTGTTGTTGAACTTTTCCGGGTACAGCTCGTAGAAGCCGTGCAGCTCGGAGTTTTTCAGGATCTCGGTGTGGAGCGCCGCCACGCCGTTGGTGGAATGGGTGAAGTGGATGTCCATGTGGGCCATGTGCACCCGGTCGTCCTTGTCGATGATGGCAAGGCTCTCGTCCTTGGTGCGGGTGCGGGCCAGAGCATCCAGCTTTTCGATAATGGGCATCAGCTGGGGCACAACGGCATCCAGATAGGCGCGGGGCCACTTTTCCAGCGCCTCGGCCAGAATGGTGTGGTTGGTGTAGGCGCAGGTCTTGGTAACGATCTCCACGGCTTCGTCAAAGTCAATGCCTTTTTCACCCAGCAGCCGGATCAGCTCCGGGATGACCATGCTGGGATGGGTGTCGTTGATCTGGATGGCGGCGTAGTCGGCCAGATCGTGATAGCAGCAGCCCCGGGCGGCACATTCGGCCAGAATGAGCTGGGCACCGGCAGAGACCATCAGGTACTGCTGGTACACCCGCAGATAGCGGCCTGCTTCGTCGGAGTCGTCCGGGTAGAGGAAGAGGGTCAGGTTCTTGTCGATGGCGGTCTTGTCGAACGCGATGCCGTCGTGGACGATGCTCTCGTCGATGGTGTCCAGATCGAACAGGTTCAGGGTATTGGTACGGCCCTCGTAGCCGGTGACGGCCAGCTTGTACAGCCGGGCGGTGTATTCTTTGCCTGCCAGCTCCACCGGATAGGTAACGTCGGTCTTTTCGGCCCAGCTGTGGGCGGTCAGCCACGGGTCGGGCTTTTCGTTCTGGACGCCGTCCTCAAAGGACTGGTGGAACAGTCCGAAGTGATACCGCAGACCCACACCGTCGCCGGGCAGGCCCAGCGTTGCGAGCGAGTCCAGAAAACAGGCCGCCAGACGGCCCAGACCGCCGTTGCCCAGAGAAGGTTCCGGCTCCACCTCTTCGATGTCCGACAGGCGCTTTCCGGCAGCAGCCAGTGCATCGCGGGCTTCCTTGTACAGACCCAGATTGATAAGGTTGTTGGACAGCAGCTTGCCGATGAGAAATTCGGCACTGATATAGTACAGCTTGCGACCGGTGACGGGCTGTACACGGTCTGCGCTCTTCTGCCGGACAAGTTCCAGCAGAGCGAGGTACAGCTCCTGATCCGTGCAGTCGGCCAGCGGCTTGCCCGTAAGATTCTGTAAGGTCTCGGTGAAGTTCATAAACGGATCCTCCTTTGCTACGGAAAACAGGTTTGACATCTGCAATTCAAGATATACCACATAAAACAATCAAAATCTTGCCTTAAAAGTGCAAACTATGGTACAATCCTATCATCAGGAGGTGAGACGATGCAAAATTGGGCTTCTTTGCAGGAAACCAAGCAGCACGGTGCCGTGCGGTTCCCATTCAATCTGTATCCCTGCACCATCCCGGGGGATTTCCCGCAGGTGGCGCTCCACTGGCAGGAGAGCATGGAGCTGGTCTTTGTCAAGCGCGGTGCGGGGCTGGTACAGGTGGGCGCTGTGTCTTATCTGGCCCGCATGGGGGACATCTTCGTTTTTACGCCCGGCACCCTCCACGCCCTGCGGCAGGCAGAAGGGCAGTCCATGGAATACGAGAATCTCATCTTTGAGCTGGAGCTTCTGGGCGGCGCAGAGGACCTTTGCGCCGAGAAATACCTGCTTCCGCTCCAGAGCGGGCGGCTGTCGCTGCCTGTCCGTCTGACCCCAAACGATTTGTGCTATCTTCAGGCTGCCGCCTGTCTGCGGGAGGTGGAAGAGGCCAGCCGCTCGAAGCTCCCCGGCTATGAGCTGCTGGTCAAGGGGGCGCTGCTGCGCTTTCTGGCCCTGCTCATTGCACAGGGAAAACAGCAGCCCCCCGCAGAGACTGCCGACACCCAGCGGCTGAAAACCGTTCTGCAATGGCTCTCGGCCCATTATGCCGAGGCGCTTCGGGTCGCCGATGCTGCCGGGGTCTGCTCCTTCAGCGCCAGCCACTTCATGCGGTGGTTCCGGCAGATGACGGGGCAGAGCTTCATCGCTTTTCTGAACGAATACCGCCTGAACGCCGCCGCCGAAGCGCTGCAAACCACGGATGAGACCATCCTGACCATCGCCTCCCGGTGCGGGTTTGAAAATCTCTCCTATTTCAATCGGGCCTTCAAGGCACACTTCGGTATGACACCACGGGAATATCGGAAAAAATAAAAAAATCGGAGAGAGCAGGCCAGCTGAAAAAAAATCATCCGCGATAAGATCTCACGAGGTCCAAACCGTTCATGAGAAACGATCGCGGATGATTTTTTTGCTATAAGATCAGACCTCCGGCGGCGGGCAGCAGCTCTCCCGCTGGATGAGCTGGTGCGGCACGATGATCTTTGTGGCCAGCAGGTTGGGGTTTTCGATGTGGTTGATGGTCTGGCTGGCCGCTTCGATGCCAAGCTGATAGGGATTGACGTCCACGGTTGTCAGCGGCGGATTGGTGATGCGGGAGAACAGCGAGTTGTTGAAGGATACGATGGACAGATCTTTCGGGATGCCCAGGCCCAGCTTGTTGCAGAACTGTTCCAGTACCACCGCAAGAATGTCATCGCTGACCAGAACCGCTGTAGGGCGGTCAGGAGCGGTAAGCAGCGCTTTCAGGGCAGGTTCATAGGAATCATTCAGGGTATCGATCTCCACGCAGTCCCCTTCGCGCGGGGTGATGCCGTGCTTAAGCAGAGACATCTGATAGCCGCGTTTCCGCTCGGCAGAAAACAGCATGGCATTGCTGACCCCAAAATAGGCGATGCGGCGATGTCCCATCTCGTAGAGATAGTCGGTTGCTTCCTCGCCCGCCAGTGCGTTGTCGTTGTCGATATAGATGGTCTGGTTGGCCGACTGCGCTGCCTTGCCCACGATAACGTGAAGCAGACCCTCGCTGCGCAGATAGGCAGCCACCGGACAATCTTTTTTGGAGTAGAGCAGGATGAATCCATCGGCCTGTGTGTTGGCTACCATGCTCTGGATGGCATCCAATACTTCGGCATCGTCCTCGCCGGTGATGACGGTGTTTACATAACGGCGCTGGTTGCAGAACTGCCCGATGCCCCGGATGATCTCCAGATGAAAGGCATTTTCATATACGTCCCGCTGGGAAGAAGGCAGGATGATGCCGATGGTCTTGGAAAACGCTTCTGACGGTTCGGCCTCAAAATTTGGTTCATAGCCCATCTGCGCCATGATGCGGCGGATGCGTTCTTTTGTGTCCCGGCTGATGGATGGGCTGTCCTTGCAGGTGCGGGAGACCGTGGACGGCGAAACGCCCGCAGTGGCCGCAATATCTTTGATCGTAACTGCCATGCTCTGAATCCCCTTTCTGATATTTCTATTGTAAAGGGCTTTGCACGCAAAGTCAATGTTTGCGTGCTCGTTTGCGCAAATCGCGCAACGGTGTTGCTGCAAAGGTTCGACATTTTCAACAAAAATCGCTTCCGACAATATACAAAATGCAGAAAAGCATTCTGCATATCAAAAAACTCTTGTAAAATTTGCGAAAACGAGTTATTCTTATTGCGCAATTTAACGCAATTTTAGCGCAACGCTTGCGTAGCGCAATGCAAAGAGAAACCAAGGAGGAAAATCATGACAACAATAACACATTCTGCTGTTGTGACAGCACCTTTCAGCGGCAAGCTTGTACCGCTGAGCAGTGTCCCGGATGAGACATTCGCCAGCGGCGTTCTGGGCGAAGGCATCGCCATTGAACCGTCCGATGGACTGTTCTGCAGCCCTGTGAGCGGTACAGTGGAGAGCATCGCAGAGACCAGGCACGCTATCGGCTTTGCCGGGGACAACGGGCTGGAAATTCTGGTCCATGTGGGTCTGGAAACGGTCGGTCTGAAGGGCGAGGGCTTTGAGATTCTGGTCAAGGAGGGTGACACCGTCAAGGAGGGTCAGCCCGTGGCCAAGGTAGACCTTGACCTCATCCGGGCGCGCGGCCTGAACACCATCACGTCCATCGTCCTGACCGGCGGCGCAGACGATATGGAGCTGAACTGTGCCGAGGGGATCGCGGCGGCAGGCAAGACGCCGGTGCTGACCCTGACGGCCAAAGAGGCACAGCCCGCCGAGGCAGCGGAAGCGGCACCTGCGGCCAAAGAGGCCAGCGCAGAGAAGCCGAAAAAGAAGAGGTTCATCAACTTCGACTTTTTGCAGAAGCTGGGCAAGGTACTGATGACCGTCATCGCCGTCATGCCCGCCGCCGGTCTGATGATCAGTCTGGGCAAGCTGGTGCAGATGGGCGGCGGCGACATTGCGGCGGTCCTGACCATCGGCACCACCATGGAGAACATCGGCTGGGCTGTCATCAACAATCTGCACATCCTGTTCGCCGTGGCCATCGGCGGCAGCTGGGCAAAAGAACGCGCAGGCGGTGCCTTTGCGGCTGTGCTGGCCTTTGCGCTCATCAATGTCATCACCGGCAACATCTTCGGCGTCACCAGCGCCATGCTGGAAGACCCCAACGCCGTGACCCACACCCTGTTCGGGCAGGAGATCGCCGTCAACGGCTACTTTACCTCCGTGCTGGGTGCTCCGGCGCTGAACATGGGCATGTTCGTGGGCATCATCGCCGGTTTTGTGGGCGGCGTGGCGTACAATAAATACTACAACTTCCGCAAGCTGCCGGATGCGCTGGCCTTCTTCAACGGCAAGCGCTTCGTGCCCATGGTGGTCATCGCCTATTCCGTGGTCATCTCTCTGGTGCTCGCCCTGTTCTGGCCTGTGGCCCAGACCGGTATCAACAACTTCGGCATCTGGATCGCCAACTCCTCTGAAACTTCTCCGGTCCTGGCTCCGTTCATCTATGGCACGCTGGAACGTCTGCTGCTCCCCTTCGGCCTGCACCATATGCTGACCATCCCTATGAACTACACCTCCTTCGGTGGCACCTACACCATCGCTACCGGCGTCAACGCGGGCAGTCAGGTATTCGGTCAGGACCCGCTGTGGCTGGCATGGGCCAATGACCTCATCAACTTCAAGAAGGCCGGTGACATGGCCGCTTACAATAACCTGTTGGCTACCGTTACCCCCGCCCGCTTCAAGGTGGGCCAGATGATCGGTGCCACCGGTCTGCTGCTGGGCATCGCACTGGCCATGTTCCGCCGGGTGGATGCCGATAAGCGCGCAAACTATAAGTCCATGTTCATCTCCACCGCGCTGGCTGTTTTCCTTACCGGCGTCACCGAGCCGCTGGAATTCATGTTCATGTTCTGCGCCATGCCGCTGTACATCGTGTACGCGCTGCTGCAGGGCTGCGCCTTCGCCATGGCGGGCATCATCCATCTGCGTCTGCACTCCTTCGGCAATCTGGAATTCATCACTCGCATCCCCATGTCCCTGCAGGCCGGTCTGGGCGGTGACATCATCAACTTTGTGCTCTGCGTCGCTGCGTTCTTTGCCATCGGCTACTTTGTTGCCTACTTCATGATCGGCAAGCTCAAACTGGCAACGCCGGGCCGTCTGGGCAACTATACCGACGATAACGCAGACGATACCGCCGCCGCCAAGACCGAGAAGAAGTCCGATAACGGTCAGGCCGAGCGCATCATCGCCCTGCTGGGCGGCCGGGAGAACATCGTGCTGGTGGACGCCTGCATGACCCGTCTGCGCGTTACCGTGAAGGATCCCGCCAAGGTCGCTGACCTTGCCGCATGGAAGGCCGAGGGCGCTCTGAGCCTGCTGGTCAAGGGCGACGGCATTCAGGCCGTGTACGGCCCCAAGGCAGATGTTCTGAAATCTGACATCAACGATATTCTGTAATTGCTTATGAAACTGCTGACATTGAATACCCACAGCCTCATCGAACCGGAATACGAGGCAAAACGGGAAATTTTCGTGGAGTTTATCGCAAAGGAGCAGCCGGATGTGTTCGCTTTGCAGGAGGTGAACCAGACCGCCGCCGCACCGGAGCTGGAAGCTGTCCCGGCGGGATACTACCCCTGCCCCGGCAATATGGTGCTGCTGAAAGCGGACAACCACGCCGCAGCAGTGGCCCGGATGCTGGAAGAGCGGGGCGTGCATTACCATTGGAGCTGGCTCCCGGCCAAGATCGGCTACGACAGGTACGATGAGGGGATGGCGGTATTCAGCCGTGCGCCCATCACACAGACCGAGAATCTGCTGCTGAGCCGGTCGAACGATTACAGTTACTGGAAGACCCGCCGTGCGCTGGGCATCTGTGCAGGAGATGTCTGGTACTATGCTGTGCACATGGGCTGGTGGAAGGACGAAGAAGAACCCTTTGCTGACCAGTGGAATGCGCTGGAATCAACGGCTGGTGCGAAGCCTATGGCATTCCTGCTGGGCGACTTCAACAGCGAAGCCGATGTGCGGGGCGAGGGGTATGACCTTATCCTCTGCAGCGGCTGGCAGGATACCTACCGGCTGGCACAACAGCGGGATGACGGCTATACCGTTGTGCAGGCCATTGACGGTTGGCGGGATGCCCCGGATGCTTCCGCCAAAAAGCGCATCGACCAGATCTGGTGCTCCAAGGCTGTTCCGGTGCGCAGCAGCCGGGTGGTATTCCGTGGCACACAGGAACCGCAGGTTTCCGACCATGCGGGTATCCTGATCGAATTATAAAGGATAAGAAAGAACATGAAGATGCAGAGAAGTGCAGGCATTTTACTGCCCGTCAGCAGTCTGCCGTCCCCATATGGCATTGGCTGCTTTTCGCAGGAAGCATACGATTTTGTGGACTGGCTCAAAGAGGCCGGACAGACTTATTGGCAGCTCCTGCCGCTGGGTGTGACCAGCTATGGTGACAGCCCCTACCAGAGCTTTTCGGCCTTTGCGGGCAACCCGTACTTTATTAGTCTGGATGAGCTGGTCAAAGAGGGCGTGCTCACGGCAGAGGAATGCAAAAAGGCAAAGTTTGGCCGCAAGGCAGATGATATCGACTACAGCCAGCTCTACAAGGAGCGGGGCCGCCTGCTCCGGCTGGCCTACTCCCGCAGCGACATCGGCCACAACGAGGCATTTGCGGCCTTCTGCGAGAAAAACAAGTGGTGGCTGGACGATTTTGCCCTGTTCATGGCAGTGAAAGGCCGCTTTGAGGGTAAGCCGTGGATCGAATGGGCGGAGGATATCCGCCTGCGCTGGCAGAATGCCATGGACTACTACCGCCGGGAGCTGTATTTTGAGGTGGAGTACTACAAATATCTCCAGTTCAAATTCGACCAGCAGTGGCGTACACTAAAGGCTTACGCCAACGAAAAGGGCATCCGCATCATCGGCGATATCCCCATCTATGTGGCACTGGATTCCGCCGATGCATGGGCGAACCCACAGATGTTCCAGCTGGATGAGGACAACATTCCCACCGCTGTGGCAGGTGTTCCGCCGGATGGTTTTTCGCCCACTGGCCAACTCTGGGGCAATCCGCTCTACCGCTGGGAAAAGCACCGGGAAACGGGCTATCAGTGGTGGATCACCCGCTTGTGGTACTGCTTTGAGCTGTACGACGTGGTTCGCATCGATCACTTCCGCGGCTTCGATGAGTATTTCTCCATCCCTTACGGCAGCGAGACCGCCGCGCCGGGTCACTGGGAAAAAGGCCCTGGCATCGAGCTGTTCCGTGCGGTGGAGCAGGCACTTGGTAAGCGGGAGATCATTGCCGAGGATCTGGGTTATATGAGCGAGACCGTCCGGCAGCTGGTGCAGGACAGCGGCTTCCCCGGTATGAAGGTGTTGGAATTTGCCTTCGACTCCCGTGACACCGGCAGCGCCAGCGATTACCTGCCCCATAATTACCCGGTGAACAGCGTGGCCTACACGGGCACCCATGACAACGAAACGCTGGTATCGTGGTATCAGACCATCACCTCTGCCGAACGTACACTGGTGCGGGATTATCTGTATGATTACACCACGCCGGAAACACAGCTTTACAAGAGCATGATTGCCCTTATCTTCCGCAGTGCCGCTGCCACCTGTATCATCCCCATGCAGGATTGGCTGGGGCTGGACAATTCCGCCCGTATCAATAAGCCCTCCACCGTAGGCGAGAACTGGCGCTGGCGGCTGAAAAAGAGCCAGCTGACCCCAAAGCTGCAAAAAGAAATTTGCAGCATCACCACCCGCTATGGCCGGATGAACTGGGCATAAACAGATAAAAAAGAAAGCCTGAACGTCAGCTTTACGCAGACGTTCAGGCTTTCTTCAAATTTTATCGTTTTACCGTGAATCACCATCCATCCCCACAGCTGTGTGTGGGGGGGATGTATTGAGTCGCGTGCATACCTTTTGGGCTTTTGCGGAAAACCGGGATGTTCCCTCAGATAAGCGGGTCTGCCTCATAACAAAAGAGACCGCAGTACAGCAAGCTGCTGCACCGCGGTCTCTTCTTCTTTTTTAGCTCCGCGGGATGGCCATTCGTCGCTCTGCTTTCTTTACGAGCCATGCTCCCGCCCATCCACAGGCAGCTCCCAAAATGACACCACCCAGAATATCCGTCGGGTAATGGACACAAAGGTACATCCGCGAGAATGCGATGAGAACGCCTACCGGCAGAGCCGCCATCGCCCACTGCTTTTTCCCGGCCAGCCAGAGGGCTGTCACCGAGGCGAAGGACGCCGCCGTATGGCCCGAAGGGAAGGAGAAATCGTCCGGGTGCGGGATAAGCAGCTGTACCTCCGTGAGGATGTCGCATGGACGGATGCGGGCCACCAGCGGCTTGAGAAGAAGATTGCAGAGGACAGCGTCGATGAGGAGCGCCGCTGCCAGCACGCAGCCGACCCGCCGCGTTTTGCGGAACACCAGCAGCAGCGCTGTCAGCGTCACCCAGAGAATACCGGAGTCTCCCAGACGGGTAATAAAACCCATGCTTCCATCCAGCATGGGGCTGTGCAGGGATTGCAGGAATTGCAGGAAAGTGAGTTCGGCGTTCATAAAGCTCCCTCTTTCTCGTTTCGTTGTGTACAGGATAAAAAGCGTCACGAAGGGATGCGCAGCCTGCATTGGGAAATGCAGATCAAAGGGGCTTGGGGCATTCCCCAACAAGCGTTTTGCAACGCAAAATAAGCAGATGTATATACGTCTGCACTGCTTGCTACAATGGTGTTGGTTCTGAGAAGTTCACAGCCAGTGAGCTATACAGATGCCCAAACCTAAGCTACAATGAAGATGTGCTGAGAGAACGAAGCATTGCTTGAGCTGAACGCTCGTACGCGCAAACTGTTCTCCGCCATCTCCATTGCAGCGTTCGATTGACGCAGGTTGAGTTATCGGCAGATATGTGGTACAAGGGCCACACCTTCGAGAGCAAGCTGTTCACCTTTAATATCCTCGACCGCGTGGGCGGCGGTGATGCCTTCGCCAGCGGCCTCATCTACGCCATGCTGCACGACTACAAGGCCATGGATATGATCAACTTTGCCGTGGCCAGCAGCGCCATCAAGCACACCATCCACGGCGATGCCAACATCACCGACGATGTAAGCTCCATCCGCAACCTGATGAACATGAACTACGACATCAAGCGTTGAGTTTCGCCTCAGCGTTTCCGTCTGCCGGGAACCGACCGCTGTACGTTGGTTTCCGGCTTTTTTATACCGTCAGCGTCACAAATTGACACCAATTTATCCTTCTTTACGAAGTAGGTGCTAAAATCTCTTGACAGAACCTTATAAAATATGTTATCTTTTGTAAACATCCTTGAAAAGGTATGACCTTTTCTGGGGGCCGAACAGAAACCGATTTTTCTCTGGAGGAAAGACCCATGAAACAGGAGATCATCCGCAAACTGAGCGCTGCCGTGGCCATGAGCCTCGTTGTTGGCGTCTCTCTGGCCGCCTGCGGCGGCAGCAGCAGCTCCACCGCAGCCGGTGTGACTAAGACCGGCTCTGCAGAAGGCTTTGGCGGTGCTGTCACCGCCACCCTGACCGTGGATGCCAACGGCACCGTTACCGACTGCAAGCTGGAAGGTGCACAGGAGACCGAGAGCATCGGCGGCGCTGCACTGGAAGAGCTGTCCAAGCAGGTCGTGGCCGCCAACGGCCCCGCCATCGACGGCGTTGCAGGTGCCACGGTGACCACCAAGGCCGTCCGGAAGGCCGTTGCCGCCGCACTGGGTGTGGAGCTGGCCGAAGAAGCCCCCGCCGACTCTGCTGCCGCAGCCCCCGCTGAGCCCGCCGCCATCGTCCCGGTGGAAGGCGGCATCCAGATCGGTCAGGCCTATGCTGCCGCCCACGGCACCAAGTGCTTCACCGAAGCGGTGGCTGTGGTGAAGGATGACGTCATCCTCGCCGCCTACCTCGACGATTTCCAGTTCACCAGCACCGATGCAGGCGTGACCGCCGTGCCCAACTCCGACTCCGACTTTGCCGCAGGCTACGCCGAGGGCAAGGTGCTGATGTCCAAGCGGGCCAACGCCGATTATTACAGCAAGATGATGGCCGAAAAGGGCGGCTCCACGGTCGCTCTGGATGCAAACTTCGACGCCATCCAGAACTTTGCCGTCGGCAAGACCATCTCCGAGCTGGAGGATGTAGCCGCCAAGGGTGCCGAGGCTGTGGATGCCGTCTCCGGCGCAACGCTGGTGGATACCGCCGGTTATCTCTCTGCCATCGTGGATGCCGCCAAAAACGCCCAGACCACGCAGGCCGTGGAGTTCAACGGCAGCTCCGAGGAGCTGAAGCTGAATGTGGTCTATGGGGCCGCACACGGCACCAAGTGCTTCACCTCCGGCGCTGTCGCCACCGCCGGGGACACCATCGTGCTGAGCTACATTGACGAGTTCCAGTTTGCCGGTTCGGACGCCGGGGTCGTCGGTGTGCCCAACTCCGATTCTGACTTCGGCGCAGGCTACGCCGAGGGCAAGGTGCTGATGTCCAAGCGGGTCAACGCCGATTACTACAGCAAGATGATGGCCGAAAAGGCTGGTTCCACCGTTTCGCTGGATGCCAACTACGACGCCATCCAGAACCACGTGAACGGCATGAGCATTGCCGACGCCGAGGCTCTGAGCAAAGATGAAAAGGCTGTGGACGCCGTTTCCGGTGCCACGCTGGTGGATACTGCCGGCTACGTTGGTGTGCTGGTGGATGCCGCAAAGTAAGGCAAGAAAAATAACGTTCCTCTGAACACAGCAGCGCCCGCCGGGAGATCTCCCGGCGGGCGCTGCTTATTTATTATATGTTTTTATTGTATCCAGAACGGTTCGCCTGAACCGAGGGCCGCGCTGCGCGCTTCTGACGTTCCTTCTCCCTGTACATCCGGTCGTCGGCTTCGCGGAGGAAGGCGGGCAGGTTTTCGACCAACGACTGCCAAAACGAGCCGATGGCTGCATCCACCTGATGGCGGACCAGTGCCGCCCGCAGAGCTTCCACCTGCTGTTCAAATTTTTCCTGCGTGACCGGGCAGCAGATGACCACGAACTCGTCCCCGCCGATGCGGCAGGCTTCACCGGGGAACACATCGTTCAGCGCGTCAGCTGCACGGCAGATCAGGGCGTCGCCCGCCGCATGGCCGAAGCAGTCGTTGCAGAGCTTCAAGCCGTTGAGATCCATGTAAATGCCGCCCACCTGTTTCAGCGCGTTCTCCTTCCCTGCCTCCAGCAGCTCCATATACCGGTTGCGGTTGTCCAGCCCGGTCAGGGTATCCCGATAGCTCAGGCGATACAGCTTTTCCTGCACCTTTTTCTGTTCCAGACTGTTGGTGACGAAGAACTGGATGGAGGACAGCAGCGTCGGGTCATGCGAATGTTCTCTGGGGTTATCGACGCCCAGAAAGCCGATGATGCGCGTTTCCCGCCGCAGTGGCACCGCCAGCAGGCGCTGCACATTCTGCTGCTGCATCATCGCGTACAGCTCCGTGCCTTTTAAGAAACGCCATTGTGCCTCTCGGAAAGGATTCAAAGTGCCACTAAATTTTCCCGTGCAGGCATCTGTCCCGCCGCTCTCTGGCGTATTCCGGCAGTGCATTGCACGCCGGACAAAGCGCCTCGCCCCTTGTCCAATGCACGCCACAACAATACCGGCGCACCATGAGGGTAACGGTTTCGGTCTTCTTTTCCTTGTTCAAGTTCTGAAGTCCTTTCTGTTTTATACATAGTTAACCAACACTAACCATCTGGTGGAAGAAAAGGCAGGCCACCTGTATGTAGTCTGCCTTTTGCCTGATGCGAAAGCCCGCAGACACGCGGGGCTTACAGCACCAGCGAGGGCGCGGTGTAGACCCGTGCCTTCAGCTCGCTGTTTAGCATATACAACCCCTTGCTGTCACCGCCGAACAGATCCATCTTGGTAATGAGGTCAGCGGCGTTCTTCTCCTCCTCGCCCTGTTCCTTGATGAACCAGTCCAGCATCTGCATGGTGCGGAAGTCCCTGACCTCGTATGCGGCGGCGTAGATGGCATTGATGCTGGCGGTGATCAGCATCTCGTGTTCCAGTGCTTTTTTCAGCGGGGCCATGTGGTCGCCTCGTTCCCACTCCGGCTTTGCGATAGCCTCAAAGGTGACGTCCTCGCCGTTATTCTGCAAATACTGATAAAACAGCATGGCGTGATCCCGTTCCTCCTGCGCCTGTACCCGGTACCAGTTCTCAAAGCCGTCCAGTCCGACGGCGGCGTAGTAGTTGGCAAAGTCCAGATACAGATAGGCGGAGTAGAACTCCTTATTGATCTGCTCGTTGAGCAGAAGAGATACGTTAGTGTTCATGATACTTCTCCTCCATAAGATTGTCTTTTCCTGCTCTCGGCATGGGGGCAGATATACCGTACCCAGAGCGATGCTGAGATGCTCCCTTTTCATCTCCAGGAACACCTGCTCCGCCTTGGGATGCTGCTGCAGCTCCGTTGCGGCGGCCAATATCTCCTCTGCGTATTTTGGCATACTGCCAACTCTCCAAATGCAAGAATGAATCTTATTATTTTGCTTTTATTATATCTATATTTTTTTCTCTGTCAACAACCACAAAGGGCTTGTGCTCCAAAAGCTGCCTCGAAGCCGATTTTCTCAAATTATGTGAAGCCGTCACAGTAAAACCGCTTGTCACGCGGTATACTACGCATAAAAGCACAGCCGCAGAGTACATCTGTGGCTGTGCTTTGTGTTCAGTTGCTCACTGTTGTGTGGACTGGATATGGAGAGACAACATATCTCCCGATCTTACGTGGGTTATCTTATCTGCCATCACTCTGGCAGTTTGCCTTGCAGATATGTCGGCATCCCCACTGCGGTCGTATCCGGCCTGACC
>ENA-UPWP01000521-UPWP01000521.1-human-gut-metagenome-genome-assembly--contig:-NODE-521-length-32759-cov-5.495747_pt1 | contig 32759 bp, 36 predicted proteins | sample MGYA00250052_ERZ773380 | MGnify/ENA primary metagenome ERZ773380 (study PRJEB29103, sample SAMN06112063) | human gut metagenome | biome: human gut; feature: ankylosing spondylitis patient; material... | reverse complement strand
TTTTTTTGTTTTTTTTTTAATGATACGGCGACCACCGAGATCTACACTCTTTCCCTACACGACGCTCTTCCGATCTTTGCTCCAGAAGGGAAGACTTTATGCGTGGCTGACTTCTCCGCTATTGAAGCCAGGGTGATAGCCTGGTTAAGCGGTGAGCAGTGGCGTCAACAAGTATTCGCTCATGACGGCGATATATACTGCGCTTCGGCATCCTCGATGTTCGGCGTTCCAGTTGTGAAACACGGTGAAAACGGCCACCTTCGACAAAAAGGTAAAGTTGCTGAATTAGCCCTTGGGTATCAAGGAGGCGTGAACGCATTAAAGGCTATGGGTGCTCTTGATATGGGGCTAGCGGAAGAAGAACTTCCGGACATTGTTCGATTATGGCGTGAGGCGTCACCACGTATTCGAGATTTATGGTACCAAGTTGAAAACGCTGCCGTGTACACGGTAACCACGGGCAACCCTATGGGCCTTGACCATGGCATTATATTTCGATTAGAAATTGATCCGATATATGGCTATCATTACATGACAATTGAGTTACCAAGTGGGCGGAAGTTATTCTACCCTGGGGCATATATCAAAGAGAATCAATTCGGTAAGGACGCCGTTCATTTTAAGGCACAATTCAACAACGCCTGGGTGGATGATAGCACCTACGGCGGAAAACTCGTCGAAAACATTACACAAGCTATCGCTCGAGACTGCCTGGCAGTTACATTGAGACGATTAACGATAGCCGGGTATCCAATTACTATGCACATCCACGATGAAGCTGTTATGGAAATACCGGCCGAAAGTAAGGATGAAACACTTAATAAGGTTAACGCTTTATTTGGGGCTCCGATTCCCTGGGCGGAAGGATTACACCTATCTGCCGCCGGATTCACCAGTGATTATTATATGAAGGATTAGAAAGGGCGTTGGCCATATGATTAATGATAAAAAACTAATAATTAGCGTAGGCCAAAGTCGCACGTCTAAACAATGGATTCAAACGGAGCTGATGTGGTCCGAGTTCATTGAACGACTTCGTACACCGCAACGTACTACGGAGACCGTTGAACAGTATCATCAGCTTCCAAAGTCTGCACAGGCTAAGTTAAAGGACATCGGCGGATTCGTCGGTGGTAGCTTAATCGGTCTCCAACGTAAGGCGATTAATGTCACAGGCCGTGACCTTATTACGCTTGACCTTGACGCCATTGAGCCTGGTCAAACGGATAATGTAGTGCGTACAGTGGACACTTTGGGTATGGCGTACGTCGTGTACAGTACTCGTTCACACACGCCACACCGACCACGGTTACGGGTAGTCATTCCGGCCGACCGCACCATGACCCCTGATGAGTACGAGCCTATCGCTCGTAAGGTGGCCAGTTTAATCGGTATCGGCATGATGGACTCAACAACCTTTGAGGCCTCAAGGCTTATGTACTGGCCAGGATGTTCAAGTGATGCACAGTATGTATTTAGATTTGCAGATAAGCCGTTCTTATCGGCTGACGGAATCTTAGCGGAATACACCGATTGGCGGGACGTGGCGTCATGGCCACAGGTGCCAGGTTCTGAGACATCGGTGAGAGTCAAACAGCTTCTTACGAAGCAACAGGACCCTCTAACTAAGCACGGTATCGTAGGGGCCTTTTGTAGGCAGTATGGTATCCGTGAGGCTATCGATACATTCTTACCTCACGCCTACGCTTACGTTGATGGTTCTAACGACCGCCTAACCTACGTCGAAGGTTCTACCATCGGCGGTGCGGTGATATATGACGATGATAAGTTTTTATACTCACATCACAATACGGATCCGTGCGATGGCCAACTCGTGAACGCCTTTGACCTGGTTCGGCTTCATAAGTTTCATGACCTCGACGAGACAGCCAAGGACGGCACACCACCGCATAAGATGCCATCGTTCCTTGCGATGAGTAAGCTAGCCTTTGAGGACTCAGAGGTGGCTATCAGCATCCAACAAGAACGTGCTCGTGAGTCAGCTACGAACGTGTTCCAAGAATCGATAAGTAATACTAATACTACCGATGTAACCGACCTTGACGCCAACGCTATGCTCGAGACGGAATGGATGAAGTCCGCAGATCTCAAGTATAACGAGAACAATGGTCTCAAGAAAACCCGTGATAATATTCTTAAACTATTAACACATGACCCGGCCATCAAGGGACGTATCGCATACGATAAGTTCGGTAGTCGGTATATGGCGATGGGTGCCTTACCATGGGCCTTATCGGAACATGGTAAACGCATTTGGACTGACACCGATGATAGTGGTATTCAGTGGTACTTAGAAAACCGATTCGATATTACGGGTAAGGATAAAGTCTTAGATAGCGTGTTACTGATAGCGAAACAAAACGCATTCAACCCGGTAACCGATTATTTGGATAGTCTTACCTGGGACGGTGTGGAACGTTTAGATACAATCTTCATCGATTACCTAGGCGCAGAGGATAACGTGTATACCCGTGCGGTAGGTCGCAAGGCCTTCGTAGCTGCGGTAGCACGCGCGTACGAGCCAGGGTGTAAATATGACACCATGCCGGTATTAGTCGGCGCACAAGGAATAGGGAAATCATCTCTCATTCGATTAATGGGCAAGGACTGGTATGCTGATGGGCTTAACACATTTGATGGTAAGGAAGCTGCAGAAAGCATCCAGAATAGTTGGTTAGTGGAAGGCGGTGAAATGGCCGGATACTCTAAGGCGGAAGAAAATGCGTCAAAGCAATTCTTATCACGCCAGGTCGACGTATTCCGTAAGGCATATGGTCGCCGTACGGAAGAATATCCACGCCAATGCGTGTTCTTTGGTTCCACTAACCAACACGAGTTCTTAAAGGATATTACGGGCAACCGCAGATTTTGGCCAATTCAGCTTGGTTTAAAGAAACCAACGAAAAACGTATTTAAGAATTTACCTGGTGAGGTTGATCAGCTGTGGGCGGAAGCCAAAGCTAGATACCGCCAAGGGGAAAGCTTAATTATTGAAGATAACGAAGAAGTACTTCGCCTTGCAAATTTAGCACGTGAAAGCCATATGGAAGGAAATGCTAAAGCAGGTGTGGTAGCTGAGTTCTTGAAACAAAAAGTACCTGAAAACTGGAGCACGATGTCGCCTAAAGCACGGGATATGTTTATGTCGGGTACACATGCGGTACCTGGACAGGTGTTAGTGTTCCGTGACCGGGTGTGTGCTGCAGAAGTATGGGTTGAATGTTTTGGGCGTCCGCTATCCTGGATGAAGAAGTCGGACAGCCGAGAGCTTAATCAAATTTTAGATAACATTCCATTCTTAATGAGGTTTGATTCGATGAAAAAATTTGGGCCTTACGGAGCCCAAAGAGGATTCTCAATTATACCCGGATTGATGTAATTTTCGAAGGTAACATTCCTGAAAATACCCCTATATTCTCAAAAAGAATGTTACCTGAGAATGTTACTATGTTACCCGAATGTTACCCGAATGTTACCTAGAATGTTACCCTAACAAACCTAGTGTTTATCTATATTTATAGAACTTATTATATATAAAGGTAACATTTATATATATATGTAGTAGAAATATATATATTTAAGTACGTTATAGGGGTTAAACGGGGTTAAATAGGGTATGTATCTATATGTAAAGAAAAAAAGTGTAACTTTGTTACCTTGCGTAAATGATAATCTCAAAATGGAGGTGTGATAGATGCTTGAAAAACTTGTCGAACAGAAATTGGTTCGGGGCGTTAGAGAGTTGGGCGGTAAGGCCTATAAGTTCGTATCGCCTGGCAATGTCGGGGTGCCTGATCGGATTGTGATATGGCCGGACGGTACCGTTCAATTCGTAGAGCTTAAAACGACACGAGGTCGATTAAGCCAACTACAGGATGCGCAGTGTAAGAAACTATTGAGCCTACTGCAGACCGTTTACATCCTATACGGCCCTGAAGCCGTTAAGGACTACCTAACGAATGAAGGTGGTATTCATGGCGAGAGTTCCGTGTAAGAACTGTACCAGACGTACACCCGGCTGTCATGGCATGTGTTCCGCGTACAGCTTGTACAAATTACTTAGTAAGTACGAAAAAGCGAAGGACCATGATGATACCGTCGTACAGTCATATACCATGACAAACGTACGTAAGATTCGTCATAAGATGCAAAAGGCAAAATACGGATGCACGGTTAAGGATTAGGAGGTGATGCCATATGATATTCAAGCCACATCCCTATCAAGATTACTGTATTTCACGAGTGATTAAGCAACAAAAGATAGGGCTGTTCTTGGATATGGGTTGAATGGTTTAGGAAAAACCATCATAACCCTATCCGCTATATACCAGTTGAAATACAACTACTTTCAAGTTAAGAAGGTGCTTATCATAGCACCTAAGAAGGTAGCGGAAGCAACCTGGCAACGTGAAGCCGCTAAATGGGACGGCGTTGGTATTCTTAGAATATCCACGGTATTAGGTCCATTAAAGAAACGCATACAAGCACTAAATACACCGGCGGATATCTACATCATCAATCGCGAGAATGTATCGTGGTTAGTTAGCTACTATAAGAACGCCTGGCCATTCGATATGGTGGTAGTCGATGAATCGAGTTCCTTTAAATCACATCGTGCCAAACGATTCAAGGACTTATCAAATATGTACAACCATATCAACCGTATGGTGCTGTTAACAGGCACACCATCACCGAATGGGTTGATTGACCTATGGGCCCAGGTTTACTTATTAGACCGTGGCCAAACATTAGGTAAGACATACACCGCATTTAGGGAACATTATTTTGACCCAGACCAACGAGGCCGTGATGTGATCTACAGCTACAAGCCAAAGGCGAATACAGATGATGCGATTATGTCAGCGATAGCCCCATTATGTATCTCGATGAAGGCTAGTGATTACTTAGACTTACCACCAATTGTGTATGATACCGTCCCAGTTGTCTTAGATGCTAAGGCGAAGAAGGCCTATGAAAGCATGGAACGTGATGCCGTCCTTGAAGTATTTGGAGCGGATGAAGAAATCACCGCCATGAGTGCGGCCGCATTATCCAATAAACTCCAACAGTTGGCCAACGGCGCCGTGTATGATGATGAGCGTAACGTCCATGAAATCCATGATTGCAAGATAGAAGCCTTCATGGAGCTTATCGAACAACTACACGGCAAGCCGGCGTTAGTGTTCTACAACTTTAAGCACGATTGTGCCAGGTTGAAGGAAGCCTTAGCAAAAACGGATCTGCGTGTCCGAGAGTTAAAAGGCGCCGATGAAGAGTTCGATTGGAACGCCGGCAAGATTGACGTACTGCTAGCACATCCCGCATCAACGGCCTATGGGCTAAATCTACAAGATGGCGGTAATCATGTAATATGGTTCGGGCTTAATTGGAGCCTAGAGCTATACCAACAAGCGAACAAGCGATTGCATCGTCAAGGGCAAAATGAAAAGGTTATCATCCATCACCTTATATCCGTAGGTACACGGGACGAGGATATGATGGAAGCCCTAGAAAAGAAAGACGAAGCGCAAGAATATGTCCTTCAATCGTTGAAGGCACGGATTGATAAATATGTGAAAGGATAACACTATGAAGAAACTAATAGCGTATGTGCAGGGAAACATGAACCCTGTCGGATTATACAGACCTGTGGGTTGGCTAGTTATGCCGATATCAAGTGCGTGTGTAGATGTGATAGACCTTATTCATGATGGCGCTAGAATATCTGCGATAACTTGGCGTCAAGTATATTCCACGATATCGAGAGAATTGGCTAAAACTCCATGGCAACCTGTTTATAAAAATCCATTTAGGGTTGATGGAAATGATGAAATACGAATGGTTAATTTTGATAAGTGCATACAAGGAGCATTTCACGTGACCGATTTCATGGTTATGGATGAGTGGGAATACTATTTACGATGTACCAAGAAGGAAGGTTAAACTATGAGCAGAATATGTAAGACTTGTGGAAGCCTATTCCGGGCTAAAGGCAATGAACAAGAGTGCCCTACCTGTAAGGAAGGGTTCAACGATATCATGGATATCATTAAAGGCAAAGACAGAACGGAGACAGTAAAAGACAGTAAAAAGACAGAAGCGCCACCGGCTACAACAGAGCCATCACCTAAGATGACTACCTGTAAGGTGTGTGGCAAGGAGTTCGAACAAACTGGCAAAGGTCGACCTGCGGTCAATTGCCCGGAATGTCGAGAAGCATTGAAACATGAATCAAAGGCAACGGTTAAGGTGAAACCTGCTGAGCCTAAAGCAACGCCTACAGTAGTGGTAGCAACTGATGAGGATAAAGTTAAGATGTACGGCAAGATTGAAACTGAGCCAGTAGTAACAGATGCGGCTTCAACCGGCGTATCAGTAGCCGACAGTAATCCTACTGATACAATGAACGATGCGGTACATCATCCTTCGCATTACACCCTGCCAGGTCTAACCATTGAAAGCGTTGATGTCATTCGTGCGGTATTGACGCCGGAAGAGTTTAAAGGCTGGTGCAAGGGTAACGCATTAAAGTATTCCCTTCGAGCAGGTCGTAAGGATCCAACGAAAGAAGTTCAAGACCTAGCGAAGGCAGGCGTGTTCTTAAGTTGGATTAATGGGGAGTAGCCTATGCATACCAGTGCTAGTTTTGAAAAGCTACTACGCGACCAGGGGCATTACCTGGATGACTTAAGCATCATTACTCTTCGATATGTTAACTACTTGGAGGAACAGTACGAGAAGGCAAGCATACAAGAGAATGAAGTCATTCGCGAATATAAGGAAGCCGGCAATGACCAGTTCGATGATAAGACGTATTCGTATCCGTGGTATCACGACGAGAGATGGGATGAAGCTACCGATACCTTGGAAGCAATAGAGGATGAACTCGATGAGCTGTACAAGATTGTAGAGGGGATGGATTATATATGACACAGGATAGTATTGATAGGATGTGAACGTATGGGTAAACGTACGAGTAAGGGGACACATCCTGGAATAAGGAAACTGCAAAGGCTGATGGATAGCCATAGGAGATTAACCGACGTCGAGGCGCACTTGCAGCGTCTGGAGCACGAAGCACGAAGTGAGTGCCCTATCACCGAAGAGCAACAGCTGAATCTTAAGACGGCGTATCGTGATTTGCTAGAAGAATCAAGGCGACTATCAAGGGAACGATATGAGCTATGGGCTATCATCCATCAAGTGCCGAGCGATTGTGAGCGTACATTCCTTGAATATCGCTATTACTTTGGCCTTGGCATGAAGGATGTTATTGAGGCGATGCACTACAGCGAGCCACAGGTCTACCGCATAAGGAAGATGGCTGTCAAGTCTTTTTGCAAACTTTTTGAAAATTTCTAAAACATGATATGAAATGATAGTTGCACTTTGTGTTACCTTATGGGTGTGGATACGGAAACGAGCGCCGTGTCCACGCGCTGTAGGGTAGTTCATAGGGATACCTTTCATGTACTTACACTTCTCTCCTGGGCAGTAGCCCAAACATGAAGCGAAGCATTGAGGACTACGAACAACCGCGTAGTCCTTTTTGTTAGCTTTAATTAGAAAAGAAATACCCTAAATAGAATTGAAATTATTTTTAAAATTTTTGAAATAAAAGGTACTTCCTCGACGGAAAATCGCCGGTGGTCGCCCCCGCGCGATGCTTGTCCGCACGTGAAAAATTTTTTCAAGTAGAAAGTACCCCTACCAATAGACACTAACGGAAGGAGGTCCAAAATGGCCACGGAAAGACCCAAAGTCAAGTTCGATGACAATGGCGAGATCATTGTCACCACAAAAGTGTTATGCCAAATACTGGACCTCGGTCCGGAAATGATATCACGCCACAATCGTGCAGGTATGCCGAAGGTGGCTACGGGTTGGTGGAATGTTCGTGAAGTTCTTGTATGGCTTGGCATGTCTAAGGATAAGGACGGAACGAAATCCGCTGCTCAAAGAAAACTTGAAGCTGAGGCGGACTACAAGGAAGCCAAAGCGAAACGCGAAAAGCGAATGAACGAAGTTCTTGAAGGCCAGTATATTGCGGTCGAGGACGTAACTCGGGAGTGGACTGGACGCGTTAATGAATTGAAATCATCCCTTGGGCTGTTAACTAAAGCGGTTAGCAAAGAATTTCCAGACGCAGAAACAAGGGTGATTGTAGAGAGGACGGTGAATGAGTGTGTCAACGAGTACCTCGAAAGCTACGCGCGCGACGGCGTCTACACGAAAACGAAGAAAAGTTAATTCCAAAAATTCAAGGAATCCGAATAAACCATGTCATTACAATTCATCACAAGATTCTAGTACATCGTTTACGTGGACAGCCCAAGAGCTCGCAGCCTTCAAGCCTCCGGAGCGGTACACCGTTTCCACATGGGCCGATAAGTTCAGAGTACTCCCAAGCACTAGTGCAGAACCCGGACCCTGGCACACGCACCGTACTCCATATTTAAGAGAACCTATGGATATGCTCAACAACGATTTAATCGAATCGATTGTACTGTGCTTCGGTGCACAGATTGGTAAGACGGAGGCGGAACTCAATATGATAGGGTTCGCACTTCATCAATCTAAGGCACCGGTCATGATGGTATATCCAACAGACATGCTGGCCAAGTTTAATAGCGATAAACGTGTTCAGCCAATGATCACGAATACGGAACCGTTGGCCAATATGTATGACGAGAACGCTAGTTCCAAGTTAGAGCTCAACTTTAACACAGGAAACTACATGGTATTGTCCGGCGCTAACTCTCCATCGAGTCTAGCGTCAAGGGCTATCAAATATGTGTTCTTCGATGAAGTTGACAAGTACCCAGTATTCTCGGGGAAGGAAGCGAATCCAATTAAGTTGGCAACGGAACGTACTAAAACGTTCGTTGATGCCAAACACGTGATGGTATCAACTCCAACAGTTGAGAATGGCAATATCTGGACCGCTTTTAAGCAATCTCACGCACAGAAAGAGTATTATGTACCGTGCCCACACTGTGGTGAGTATCAAAAGCTCGTGTTCAAGCAGATTAAATGGCCCGATGAGGCTAAAGGCAATAAGGACCGCATCAGGGACACCGCCTATTATGAATGCGCGCATTGTAAGAAAGCGATACACGATAAGCACAAAATGGACATGCTCCGTAACGGAGAATGGCGAACCGAAAACGAGCCCGATTGTCGAGTGCGTTCGGTTGGCTACCACTTATCGTCTTTGTACTCTCCGTGGATAGCCTTTGGGAAAGTCGCGTACGAGTTCTATACTTCAAAAGACTTTCCGGACCAATTTATGAACTTTATTAACTCATGGCTAGCAGAACCTTGGCGAAGCGCTAAAACTAAGAGTACACAAACACTACATTTCACAGAATCAACCTATGACCGTGGCGTAGTACCAGATATGGCAACGCTACTTATCGCTAGTGTTGACGTACAGCTTGACCACTTCTGGTGGGAGGTTAGGGCCTACGCGCCAGGCGTGAAGTCCTATCTCATCGACTATGGCCAAGCCAGTACATGGGATGACCTAGAGGAGATCATAGTCAACAGGGAATATCCAACAGAATACGGCGAGCCTAGACAGGTGATGAAGGCGGGCATTGACTCAGGCTTCAGAACTGATGAGGTGTACCAATTCTGCGCAAGGTTCCCTGAAATATGTATTCCGTTAAAAGGTTCATCCAATCATAAGACGCTAACGGCACCGTACTCCATGTCAAGTGTGGAGAAGGGCGTTATCGGGGGATTAAAATTGTATGTCCTTAATACGGACTACTGGAAGGACTTCATATTTGCTCGGATGGTACGGCCAACCGATGAGGTAGGTACAATCCATTTGTTCAAGGATTGTCCTCAAGAATATACTGACCATCTCCGGTCGGAGGAAAAACAAGAAATCCGCAACGTGAAAACGGGCGAGGTTACGGTACAGTGGAAACCACTTACCGGGCACCCTACGAATCACTTGCTTGATACATGTACATACAATGCTGCAGTTGCAGATATTGCAGGGGTGAAGTATTTAACCGAACCCGAAGAATACGAAGAATCCAATTCCGTAACCGAGGATATCGACTACGGTGTAGGGATGGGTAATACGAACCATTGGTTTAGATAAGGAGGTGAACCATGAGCGATGTAAACGAACAATTGGACCGTATCCGTGAAGTCATCGAGGATATCGAAACAAAAGGATACTCCGAGTTACAGATTGGCGGTAAGCGGTTCAAAGCGATTGACCTTCCCGTGTTATATGCACGAGAACAAACGTTAATGCAACGTGTTCATGAGGAAGCAAACGGCTTCCAGAGTGATGCATACGTGACATGGGGTGGACGATGAATATCTTAGATAAGGTAATCGGTTGGGTTAGCCCTGAAAGGGCGCTTAATCGTATCGCAGCACGAGAGGCTATCCGCCAATATGATGCGGCGTCAATGGACCGATTGAGTAGCGACTGGCAACCTGCTTATGGCACAGCCGAACAGTTGGCCACCGGCGCACGTGATCTTATTCGAGGTCGAGCTCGTGCAGCTGAAATGAACAGCGACTTAGCAGAGTCTGTGGTGACGGCTTTAATTCGTAACGTTATTGGCGTTGGGATAAAGCCACAGGCTAAGGTAAGAAGCGGTAAAGGTAAGTTAAATACGAACCTTAACAACAAAATCGAAAAAGCATGGGACAAATGGACTGACGCTGAAAACGCGGATGTCCGAGGCATGTCTAACTTTTATGAATTGCAGTCTATCGCACTACGACGGATGCTGTATGATGGCGAAATTCTAGTCAACAAAACCGCACAAGGCGAATACCTTCCGTTATCGATTCAATTGATTGAGGCGGAGAATATCGGAGCGGTTAGCCTACAACATGGTAAGAATAACATCATCAACGGCGTGGAGGTTAACGAATATGGGAGACCAGTTGCGTATCACGTATATCAAAGCGATCCAATGGGGTTACGCAGTTTCGACGCATTACGGCTAACTACTAACCAGGCGTTCTTATTGTTCAAGCCAACTCGTACCTCTCAGCTTCGAGGGATGAGTCATCTGGCATTAGTCCTTCGTCGTATCCACGATATTGACGAATACATGGACGCAGACTTAATCGCCGCTCGTGTATCGGCATGTTATAGCGCGTTCATCACGTCTCAAAATTCAGCACGTCAAACGGCGATGCTACCAAGGGATAGTAAAGGACGGCCTAATATGACATTAGCGCCAGGTATGGTTAGACATCTTAGCCCTGGTGAATCCATTGAGTTTGCGGACCCTAAACGTAATGCAGGGACTGCTAGTGAATACTCGGCAACTCAGACACGGAGAATATCCTCCGGTCTAGGAATGAGCGCGGACATCGTGGCTCGTAATATATCTGGTAACTTCTCCGCAGCAAGACAAAATCTGTTAGAGGACCAAAAGACCTTCCGACAATGGCAAGAATTTGTTATCGCACATTTCTGTATGCCGATTTGGAAAGCCTTTATCGACGCATTGTACCTAGCCGGTGAACTACCATCTGACTACTTGGCGAACAAAGACAAATACCAGGAAGTGTCTTGGCTTGCGCCAGGGTGGTCATGGATAGACCCAGTTAAGGAAGTGTCCGCCAATAAGGAAGCTATCAAATCCGGTCTTACAACATTAGAGGATGTGTGCGCGGCATCTGGGCGTGATTGGGAGGAAGTTCTTGAACAACGGAAACTCGAACAGGATAGAGCTAAGGAGCTCGGGGTGTTACTAGATTATTCCAGTGAGTTGCAACCATTGATGGACCCAGATAGTGACAATAACGTCCAACAATCACAGGAAGGAGCTGATGGCTAACCATGGACGAAAATGAAGAACGTAGCATTTATGGTAACTATTGCCGTGAATCTACGATTGACCAAGTCGACTCCGACAATCGGACGGTAGAACTTTCCTTCTCCTCCGAAACGCCATATGGCCGTTGGTTCGGCGATGAAATCCTTTGCCATGATGAAGAGTGCATCAACCTTGAGCGCTTTAATAATGGTTTAGGTATAGCGTTGTTTAATCATGATCGTGATGCGGTCGTGGGGCACATTGAAAAGGTGTGGATTGAAGATAATCGAGGTAAAGCGCTAGTACGCTTTGACGAAGATGAACAATCCGATGCCATATTCAAGAAAGTCCAATCCGGAACGCTTCAAGGTGTTAGCGTTGGTTACTCTATTAAACGCTATGAAGTGTTAGAAGATGATAGTACTACATCCACGAATGGCCGTTTTACAGGCCCTGCATACGTCATCACCGATTGGGAACCTTTAGAAATCAGCATTGCATCCGTACCTGCAGACCCTACGGTCGGCGTAGGTCGCAGTGCAGATGATATTCAAATTCATACAAGTATTGATACACAGGAGGAAAACAAAGGTATGGATGAAAAAGAAAAATTGACTGAAACTCCAGAAGTGAAATCCGCTCCAGTTGAAGGCGGTATCACAAAAGATGAATTGGCGAAAGCTATGGAAGAAGAACGTAAACGTACTTCCGAAATCACTGCTATGTTCCGCGACTTCGACGTTGAAGGCGCAGACGAAGCAATCGTATTGGGCAAATCCGTTGACGAAGCACGTGCAATGGTTATGGACCAATTACGCGCACGTAACGCAGGCGTGTCCGTTAAAATGGGCGAATCCGAATCCGATAAATTCCGTGCAGCTGCACAAGATGCAGTATTAATGGCGGCGGGTATTCAAGTGTCTGAACCAGCGCCAGGTGCTAACGAATTACGCGCACATTCCTTAGTTGAATTAGCACGTGAAGCGTTACAACGTGAAGGCCTTCGCGCTAACTTTGGCGATAACTTGGAATTGGCGCGTGAAGCTATTAACTCCACATCCACATTCCCTGCTATCATGTCCAACTTGGCAAATAAATCCGTAATGAACGGCTTTAACGAAGCAGAAACTACTTACCAATTATGGGCGGGTAAAGGCTCTAACCGCGACTTCAAGGAAGCTACACGCGTAGCATTATCTGAAGCAGGCGATTTGGAATTAGTTCCAGAAGGTAGCCAATTCAAAGCTATGACATTCAAGGAAGCTTCCGCACGAACTAAAGTCGCTACATACGGCAAATTATTCAGCTTAACTCGTCAAGCTATCATCAACGATGACCTTGGTATGTTCTCCGCTATCGCAACTCGTTTCGGGTCCGCGGCTAAACGCTTGGTGAACAAAATGGTGTACGCACAATTGACAGGTGACGTAGTGATGGACGATGGCGTTGCATTGTTCAATAGCAAACATGGTAACGTTGCATCCACCGGCGAAGCTTTATCTGTCAAAGCTATTGCTAAAGCAGTAACTGCTATGCGCCGTCAAAAGGGTATCCAAGGCACTGCTACACTTAACATCACGCCTAAATACTTAATCGTTCCGCCTGAACTTGAAATGGTAGCATACCAACTCATGAACTCCACCGCAGATGTGGCAGGTGTTAACTCCGGTGTAGTTAACCCATACAAAGGTCGATTCACGGTTATCGCTGATGCAGAAATCACTGACCCAGATGCATGGTACTTAGTAGCGGATGCAACTCAACACGATACGATTGAAACTACATTCTTGAACGGTGTAGAAGCTCCACGCTTAGAAACTCGTCAAGGCTTTGATGTGGATGGTATCGAATATAAAGTCGCATTAGACGTAGGCGTACGTGCTCTTGATTTCCGTGGCTTATATAAAAACGCTGGTAAATAATTAGGGGGTAACGATATATGATGACACAATTCGTACAAGAAACTGACCGCATTGACATTACTGCAACTGCAGAAGTCAAAGCCGGTAACATTGTTGAAGCCGGTGCACTTCATGGCGTGGCTATCACTGATATGAAACAAGGTGAAGTCGGTGCCATTAAAGTAACTGGCGTATTCAAAGTAGATGCTAACAAAGCCGATACTTATGAAGTCGGTGACGTAGTTAACTTCTTGACAGATAAAGCGGTTAAAACTGGCGGTAAACCATTGGGTATCGCAGTAGCGCCTAAAACTGCTGCACAAGATACTGTTACCGTTATGCTAGTGCAAGCTGTCAAAGTTGGCGCATAGTAATAGCCATATTATGAGAATGACGGGGGCCCTACGCCCCCGTTAAACCTATGAGGTACAAATATGTATACATACGATGAAAACGTCCTCCTGGGGGCATTTGGTGAGAAAATCACATATGAAGGTAAGACCATCAAGGCGAGCGTGGAAATCGGTGAGTACGATGGCAAGGGTTCAGGGTTCGTAACTGGACTAGCAGATAAGGCTAAGATTTGGGTACGAACTAAGGATATCCCTTTACCTAAGACAAAGGATGAAATCTATATCCACGGTAAGAAGTGGTATGTGGATCATATCTCCGATAGCGATGATAAGATGCATTGTCTTGAAATCGTGGCCAACGTAAGGACGGTGAGACCATGAGTAATGAGCCTATCACTATTAATGATGGGGCTACACCGTATCTTGAATTTATCGCTAAAACGAAACCTGACTGGATGCGTAAGGCGATGAAGTCGATGGGATTCATGATGTCCAAGGCTATCAAGGAGGGCATCAAATCTGGAGCACCAGGCGGTAAGAAGTATGCTAGCTTCATGCCACCGGCTATGAGGGCACAACTCGAAGCAGCATTCGGCGCTAAAGTTAGAAGAGCCTACAGAAAAGGCGGTAAGGCTGACCGCGAAGGTTGGACGCATAAGTCTCGTGATGAACTTATCGCGAGTGGTGTAAAAGCCGGCACAGTTGGGTATACGCCTCTTGGTAAGATGTACCGAGCTGTAGGGTACCAGTACGACGCTAAGTCTGAATCGGTCAAAGTTGGATGGCTATCTAATTCTGCTAAGAAATTAGGGGAACAGATAGAGAAGGGCTACACCAAGGAAATTACTGAAAACATGCGTAAGAAATTATTCGCGCATGGGTTCCAGTTGGCCAAGGGGAAAACGACCTTCACCATTAAACCTCGTGAAACCTTCGGCCCGATGCGTAACGCCCTTCAACCTAAACTCGTACCGTTTCTTGAAAAGAAAATCGGTGAGTACGCACTCGGTAATACCTCATGGGGCTCCAGTAATCGAGTATACAAAGTGAGGTAGCTATGCAAACAATTCCACTTGCAGTGATTGCGAACCGCTGGGTTGAGGCTATTAAGGATAACGATCGTATCAATGAGTTCTGTCAAGCAAAGTACGGTAAGGACCTATCCATATTCGTAGGGTATGACGATGCAGGGGCTCCTCTTGAGGAAGATTGCCCATGCGTTATTGTCCTTATGGATAGTAAGTCCGAGGGGCTTGCGGATTCCTATTCGTATACACTCCAACTCGTATGGGGCGTACATCGGAAGGAAGCGGAGCGTAATGGCCGTGTCATTACCTATACCGGGGCCTTTGAAACCGATGAACTTGGCCAGTTACTCATTGAATGTATTATGGCCGTCAACCCTAATTATCCAGTCATTAACATTGACTATGAAACGGATAATGTATCGTGGCGCCCTGTGTATCCAGGCAAGGCCACATTCACAATAGAAATACCGCACGTAATAGGCGGTCACGTTGAATATTAATAGGAGGATAACATGGCAGTAGCTAAACGTGCGCAAGGCGCACAATCCAAATTAACAATGGCTTTTGAAACTGACTTTGGCGTTACACCGTCCACCGGTGGCGTGGTTATGCCAATCATTAGTTCCTCTTTAAAAGCAAGTCAAAATCTAAATGATTCTAATGTAATTCGTGGTACACGAAATCCAGCTGCGCCTAGCCGTGGTAACATCGACGCATCCGGCAGTATTACACCACCGGTCGATGTAATCGGCTTCGGCTATTGGTTGAAATTAGCCTTTGGTGCGCCTACTTCTACAGCTGGTGCAGGTTCCGCGCATAAGCATGTGTTTAAAATCGGCCCGGATATGCCATCCGCTACATTCGAGCAAGGCTATAAGGATATCAGCACATATCAACAATTTAGTGGCGTTCGCATGAACAAAATGGCGCTTAACTTTGGCGGTGACTCCGAGTTAACAGCCACTATCGACGTAATGGGATGTAAGGAAACAATGGCGGCAGTGCCATTTGATACAGCACCTACTCAAATTGCATTTACGCCATTTGTAAATCTTGAAGCTACAATCAAAGAAGGTGGAGTGACAGTTGCTAACGTATTGTCTCTAAGCCTTAACATTGATTTCGGCTTGGACGGTGATTCCTACGCTATCGGTAATAAAGGGTTCCGTACTTATATCGATACAGGTATCGTCGGTGTATCTGGCACATTGAAAGCGTTCTTCCAAAACATGGACCTTTTGAACAAAGCTGTAAATGGTACAGAATCTAGCCTTGAATTGACGCTCACCAAAGGTGATAACTCCTTAGTTATCAAATTACCTGAATTGATTTACGAGCGTAACTCCCCAGGTATCGATGGTCCTAAAGGCGTTAACATTGAAATGCCATTCAAGGCATACTACGGCGATGATGCTGAGGCATCCGCCGTGCTATTCGAATTAACTAATACGCAAGTAGCATATTAATAGGAGGTAATGATGAAGATACAAGGTAAGGAACTAAAAGCAAGAGCCCTCACATGGTCTGAACGTGAAATGTTGATTAAAGCAGGATTGGATTTCGTATATTGTCCAGTCGAAGAAGATGATCAACTAGCAGGTATCATTCGTAGCCGTGATATTATGCGATTCATCTTGATGGATGTATATGGCCTTAGTGATGAGGACCTTAATACTGTATCTGATAAGGAAGCTATGGACTTTGCAGGTAAAGTTATCACAGCTACATTCCAGGTACAAGACGCAACGGAAAAAAACTAAAAGAGGTGTGGGGGTGGATGTCCTCTGATCGTCCGAAGTATTGCCAAGGGTGTAGGGAGCTACAATCCGCCACCCGGCAGTCCTTCGACTGTTCGGAGTGTGAATATAATCCTCCGCACCTATTATTTGGTACGAAATTGGCTATGAAACTGTATACCCTATCACGCAGTCAACGCATATATCACACAGGAGGGTTAGCAGGATTTGATTATCCGGCTATCCGCACAGTTGCGGAAATGAATAATATCAACCTGGGTCCGATGTTATTCAACCTCATGTGGATATTAGAGGGATTAGAAATGGAGGCGATGAATAAGGATGTCGAATAATGTAGTAGATATCGTAGTGCAACTGACCGATAAGAATACGCAAGCCGGTTTAGAGAAAATCGCAGCCGCCTCTAAGGGTACAGTTGCAGAGCTAGCAAAATTAAAAACAGAAATGTTGACCATTGGAGCTGGTGCAGGTATCACTGGTCTGGGGTCAAAGCTCGCCAAAGAGGCACTCGACTGGAATTTATCTGTTAAGAAAATGCAGTCTTTAACAGGTGCCACTGCTGAGCAAGCTAGTACCTTTATCTCCGTGGCTAACTATATGGGCGTAGCTACCGACGTAAGCACTACGGCGTTTGCCAAGTTTGCGAAGGCAGTATCAAACGCACAAGATAAAATGCAAACAGCCTCGGCTGAGGGGAAGCTCGCGACCGATATGTTCAGTCGGTTAGGTATTAGTATTGATCAGATTCAAGGGAAGAACACGCTTGAAGTATTCCAGATTATCCAAGAACGCCTAAGAGGCATGAAGGACGGAGCGGAAAAAACTCGCGTCGAAATGGAATTATTTGGTAAAACCGGGTACCAACTTCACGGCATGTTGAACATGTCTGCAGAGGCGATGAAGCAAGTCGAGGACCGGGCACGTGCTATGGGCCTTATTATTGACGATGAAGCGGCTAAGAAATCGGCGCAGTTTAATCGCCAATTAAAGGACATGGAACAGACTGGCAAACGTTTGGCCATCATGATTGGTCAAGAGTTATTGCCAGTGATTATGGACTACACGCAATGGGCTATCGACTTAACAAAGTCCTATAGTAGTATGGCCTCCGAACAAAAGGAAGCTATCTCGGGGGTAGTGAAATTTAGTTTTGAAGCGGGTATCGCTGTTACTGTAATTCAGTCCGTAACGACTGCATTGAAATTCATGAGGCTTGCTACATTAGCGGCTGCAGGTCCTTGGGTAGCGTTGGCCAGTGCTATTGCGTTGGCGGGTAAAGCATTACTTGACTATCGATACAAGGAGCGCACCAAAGGTACTGACCTAGGTGTTGAAGTCAATGGTATGAGGGCCCATCGGAATCTGAACCCCGATAAGGGCACCAGTGAAGCCTACATGGCTAATCATGACGGCAGATATTATGTTGAGGATAGTTACTTCTTCGGGCTTTTTAAGAATGACCGCCTAGCCACTAAGGAGGAAGGCGCTCAAATTGACGCGGCGATGAAAGCCAAAGAAGAGGCTGATGCGGCGAAGAAGAAAGCTGAAGAGGAACAGGCCAAGTTAGATCAGGAAATCGAGAACACTAAGAATGGTCTTACCAATAACGAAGCCATTAATAAGGCTAATGAAGAGGCGGGTAAGGCGGCTAAAGCGCAAGAAGCAGCCGCTAAGAAAGCTGAACAAGCGGCTGAAAAATTAGCAAGCTCCGTGGAACGTCTCAACGACATGATTCGAAGTCTAACACTCCAATCGTTGGAGATTGACGGTAGTCAGTACGAAATTGATAAGCTCAACGCCAAGAATCAATATGAATCGAACAATAAGAACATTCGAGATATTATTCGTTCCGCAGCGGGGCTTAATAGCGTAGGTGGCGGAAGTGGTGAAGCCTCTGGCGTATTAGCTGCCGCTAATGCTCAACTTGGCAAGGCCTACTCACTAGGCGCTGATGGTACCTGGGCTACGGATTGTGGCAAGTTGTTCGCTGATTCCGTTAAGGAAACCTTCGGAAAGGACGTCCCTCGTTATGTTCCTTCCATTATGGATGCGGCAGCCGCTGCGGGTGCATGGCATCCGGCTGGTGATGGATATACACCTCAAGCAGGCGATGGCGTTGTAGTCCTTGGCGATAATCACATCGTAATTTCTGATGGTAACGGCGGATACACTGGTGCTAATTCTAGCACAGGGGTAGTTGCTAAGCAGTCTGTTGAAGGTGATTTCGGGGCGGTTACTGGGTATGTAGATACTGCTAAATTGGTAGGCACATCTGCAAGCGTATCGGCTTCTACAGATGCCCTTAAAAACGCTAACGCGCAAGCGTTGGCCAACTCCAACCTAGAGGCCGAGGCAAGGGCCAAGAACGAAGAAGTATATCAAAAGAAACTTGCCGAGGCAGAGCGTAATCAAACTATCCGCGTTCGCAAGATGAATGAGGATATTACGAAACTTGACCTGGAACGTACAGGGGATAGACTCCAACTTATCAAAGCTGAGTCCGATGCCCAAAAGGCTCAAATTGATGATAACGTTCGCGAATATACCAAGGCTGTAGGCGATAAGAAACTCGCTGAGAAGAAGGCAGAGTCGGAACGATTGAAACTCGTAGCCGATACTGAACAGAAAATCAGAGAGCTTGCCTATACGCAAACATCGGAGGCACTAGATCATCAGTCCAACCTGGTGAAACTTGGCCACCTTACACAGGACCAGTCCGATGCCATCTTGGTGGAGCAACTGCAAGCCTACATCGACTATTCCAAGGACGAGCTAGCTAATGCGCAGATGACGGCTACGCAACGTCTACAGATTGAGAAGAACCTAGTTGAGGCCCAACAAAAGCTCTGGGAGATGGCAGGGCGTAACTTAAAATCTCGATTAAAAGAAGCGTCGCGTCAATACCAAGAGGAAACAGTGAACTACGCTGACCTTGCGAAGTCGACCTTTGATAGTACGATGAGTAATATCAATTCAACCTGGACAAGTAATCTTGAGGCTATGGCCACAGGCACGAAGTCCTTCAGTAAGGGGCTCATTAGTATATTCAAGGATATGACTAACAGCATTATCAAAATGATGGTGAACTTATCCTTCCAACAATATTTACAACCTAAGTTACAAAGCCTATTCGGTGGAGTGGTCGGAGGTATAGGAAATATTGGTGGAGGCGGTCGTACCTTCTCCACAGGTAGGTCCTTTAGCTCAGCGTTCAGTAGCAGAGGATTCTCTAAGTTCGCATCCGGCGGTGTAGCGCCTACAGGGATGACTTTGGTCGGTGAAAACGGACCGGAGCTCCTTCAATTCAACGCTTCACATCGTATTTATAACGCAAGCCAAACTCGTAAGATGCTAGGTGGTAATCAGGGGAATAACGTTACAGTTAACATCATTAACCAATCTGGCCAAGCACTTGAATCCGAACAACAAAGCTCGAGATTTGATGGAGAAAACTACATCATCGATGTAATGGTTAAGGCTGTAACAAATAATAAAGGAGGTGCGCGGGATGCAATTAAAGCAGCCGCAGGTTAATCATGGCAACATTTCCAAATATTAGATATCCAATATATCCAATTCAAGAAACTACACCGGATATGACCTATAAGGGCCAAGTGGAGAATATGACGATTATTAGTCGCCGTAAGACGACTAAGGCCTTACGGTCATATAACGTGAATTATAAGGTGCCAACCTCTGAGTACTTACGGCTAAGGGCGTTCTTCGACGAGGTCAACTGTTCGACCGTGTTCGACTGGACGAACCCTGAAACGAAGGAAACTATTAAGGTACGGTTCAGCGATCAGTTAGACTTCGCAGCGAATGACTACGGCATATGGGTTGGTACCGTGAAATTACAGGAGGCATAACATGTTAACACTTTCAACAGCTTCTATCTTGGAGAAAAACAAAATAGACGCCACAGGTGTATGGCTCATGCTCCTTGATATTGAATACAAAGGCGATATCGTACGGCTCGTATATAACACCGAGGATATCACCTTCCAAGGGAATAAGTACATCGCGTTCCCATTCAAATTAGCGGACGTCAACCATAACTCGACTGACCTTCCAAACGTGAAATTGTCCGTGTCCAATGTGACACGGACTATCCAACGCCTGGCGGAGGATAATCAAGGGTTCACAGGTGCGAATGTCATTGTCCGCGTAATAAATACAAATGTACCAAATGTGTGCGAAGTAGAGGAACACTTTGTTATTACCGGTTCAGTCGCTAATGCAGAATGGATGGAGTTCACACTAGGTACGGATTTTAGTTTCACACGTCGGTTCCCCTTAGTCCGCATCATGAAGGACTTCTGCCCTTTCAAATTCAAAGGTGTTCAGTGCGGATACAAGGGCACCGAGACCGAGTGTAATAAGACATTGTCACGATGTCGAGCACTAGGTAATAGCGTTCGTTTCGGTGGCGAACCTACGATTCCACAGGGAGGTCTATATGCATCTAACAAGTGATATGACTGATATGCTCGGTACTCCATTCGAGGAGCTCAAATGTTGGGATGTAGTGGCCGAGGTATATCGCCGCAATGGTGTTATGCTTCCAAACTACACAGATATTCCTATGGACGAGTGGCAAGAGGTCAAGGAACCTACGGAGGGCAGTGTCCTGGTCTTTTCGTTAAAAGGTAAGGAACTCGACCATGTTGGCGTGTATTTAGGTGATGGTCGATTCATTCATGCCACTAAGCCAAGCGGTGTATGTATCGAACATATATCTAAATACGTTCCTAGGCTTAAACATATATACGATAGAAAGGAGTAGCCGATGATAAATGTAGTGCTAGTAAGGAATCCGTTTAAACCGGATCAGCGCGAAACACAATACCGCCCTTATAAGGCAAACATGCCATTAAGCTTTTACGCTAAACAAGATGGCGACTGGGTATACTCCATTAATGGCCAAGAGGCTACGCTTGATACCATTGTTAGCGATGGCGATTATATTGTGGCCATACCTCAAATCGATGGTAAGTTCTTAGGAATCATTTTAACCATAGGTCTTAGTATCGCCACAGGAGGTATCGCTAGCGGTGCGATATTTGGTATTCAAAGTCTAATATGGCGTACAGTACTCTCCATGGCCATTGGTATGATTGGCAATATGCTGGTCAATAAGTTAACTCAGCCAAAGGCTGACCGGTCCCATACGGACTCCGCACAAGCTAACACGTATGGATGGGGTGGCGCTAAGACTGTAACCGGTCAAGGGTACCCTCTAGCCGTGACATATGGCCGTATGAAGAGCGCCGGGCTCCTTTTATCACGTCACATTATCAGTGATGGCGAAAAGCAGTACCTCAACCTCTTATATTGCGCCGGTGAAGGCGAGTTATCCAAAATCGAGGATATCCGTATCAATGCTAACCCTGTTAGCAACTACCAGGATGTGCAAGTGGACATCCGATTAGGTACCAATGACCAAACTGTTATCCCTAACTTCAACGATAATTACGCGGATCAAGTACTCAACTATGAACTTAAAACCGGGTGGAGCACGCAACGTGTACAAGGCGACGCGTGCAATGCTATCGAGTTAACTATCAGCTTTCCAAATGGCTTGTATTACTCCAACGATACAGGCGGTATGGATGCTACATCGGTTACTCTTGATGCAGAAATCCGGAAAGTCGGTGAGAATGAAGAGTGGCATAAGTTACCGCTTTCCAATCAAAAAGGCATGCAAGCATTTGTTAAGAAATCCGGTGACGGATGGACCTTTACTCGTCAAAAGTCAGACGCAGAAATCGCTGAAGGCGATTATAAGGGCAAGGTTACAGAGGCTACTAACACCGCGTTCTATCGAGTGTACCGATTCGATAACCTCGATAAGGCACAATATGAAGTTCGTGTTCGGTGTTCTAACAAGGACGGTAGCTCTATTCGATACAGTAATAAGGTGTACTGGAACCAGTTAACGCAGATTATATACGATGACTTCGTACATCCAGGTAAGGCTCTTATCGGTATTAAAGCTTTAGCCACATCTCAACTTAACGGCTCTGACCCTGAAGTATCTTGGATACAAGAACGCTCCGCCGTGTATGTATTCAACCCTTATCAACAAAAGTACGAAGTCCAACGCGCGGATAACCCGGCATGGGCGGCGTATGATCTACTTCATATGGCTCGTAAGTTTGGCGATGAATATGTAGTGTTCGGTCAGCCTCATGGACGTATGGACTACGATGCATTTAAAGCCTGGGCGAATAACTGCGATAAGAACGGATTCACCTTTAACTATATCTACGATAGCGCTAGCCGGTTATGGGATGCGTTAAAATATCCGGAAAACGTAGGACGCGGTAAAGTCATTCCACAGGGAACGAGATTCACATGTGTTAGTGACTATAAGTCAACACCGGTGCAATTATTCACGGTGGCCAACATAAAACAAGGTAGCTTTTCAGAAGAGTTTCAAGGTATTCAGAGCCGTGCCAACTCCGTTGAAATTTCCTTCCTTAATAAGGATAAGGACTACGAGCGTGATGTTATTCCAGTATATGGCGATACATACGATGAATCGGATACACTTACCAACCCTGCGCAAATTGAGCTCATGGGATGTACTAGCCTTGACCAGGCGTTCAAACATGGCAAGCACTACCTACGATGCAACAAGTACGAGGTGCGTACTGTATCTATCGAAGCATTCACCGACGCAATAGCGTGTACGATAGGGGATATTATTCTTATCCAACATGACGTACCTGAATGGGGCGAAGGTGGTCGAGTGATATCCACGACCAGTAGTACTATTACCATTGATAAGGAAGTATCGACATTACCTGGGAAGCAGTACCAACTACTTATTCGTAACAATGCCACTGATGCGGTGACTACGCTTACCGTATTAAGTGTCATCGGGCGGAACGTCACTGTTAAGGAAACGATTGCAGTCGAACCTGGTAGTGTGTATGCGTTTGGTGAGCTAACCAAAGCAGCTAAACCATTTAGGGTGTTAGCTATCACCGAGGGAGGTACAGACCTTACTCGTAAGATTCAGTGTATGGAATACTATCCGGAAGTATATACAAGTGATGATGGTACAGTTCCAACTATCGACTATAAGTCTGAGGTTGGTAGCGATATTAAGGATATTGGCCTCGTAAGTGATGTATACGGCGCTAATGGCATTATGTACTCACGAATCGCCGTCCGTTGGCAACTGCCTCGTGATGGCAAGATAACCAACGTAATAGTTAACTATCGGAACGCTAAAAGCGATACCTGGAAATATGTGGGGAACTTCCCTGCATCGCCTAATAGCACGGAAATATCCGATGTACTATTAGGGGCTACCTATGAGGTTAAGGTGCAAGCCATTAACGATTTAGGGCAACTCACCACTGGGGTCACTAAAGAAATCGTCATTCCGCGCATGCAGGCGCCTGGTGATGTGCAGAACCTACACGTCATTAGTCGATATAATCTAACCGCCGATAAAAGCGTGTACTATGACCTTCAAGTTATGTTCGAGCCACCTGCTAACCCTGGTAACTTTGACAGTGCTGAGGTGTGGTACATGCTTAAATCTAAGAATGGCCAAGCCGTAACCGGTCAAGATTGGCAGTACGCGGGTAGCAGTAACAGCCAGGTTATTATCAAAGCATTAGGCCCTGGCGAAGAGTACGAGGTTAAGGCCGTAGCTGTGGATAGGTTCGGTAATAGATCCGATACGGCTCAAGTCGTGGATGTCGTAGTCAAGGCGATGGACGAAGTACCGGATATGCCTAAGAACTTTACGGTAGCCTTTAAGGAACACGCCACCGCATCATGGAGCGATGTGCTAAACGCTGACGTGGATTACTATGAACTACGCACAGATAATGACCCAGGCAAGGATACCAACGCTCTTCTTGCAAAGGTAAAAGGTACATCAGCTAACTTACCTCTTACGAAACGAAGTGGCACGGTGTACTTGTACGCACGAAGCACATTAGGCAAATACTCAACACCTGCAACGTATTCGTATAACTTGCCACAGTTAGAAGCGCCTACGTTTGAGATCAAGGACCAACTCGGAGGGTTCAGCCTGTACTTTGGGGCGAAGCCACCACAGGCCTACGTTATCCGTTGCCACGTTATCGGTGACGAGCGTACAGACGATTTAGAGACTACGTCGAGTATGCTCACGTACTCTAACAAGGCTGGTGTATATCGTGTACAGTGCGAATATGTCGATGTGTTCGGTAGTAGCTTAGTCGCTGAGAAGTCGGTCACTATTAAAGATAGAGTCGATAAGAGCCTACTTGATGCGGAAGCATTAGGGCTAAAAGCTATGGACGAAGCAATCCTAGCGATGAGCTCTGAAGTCGGAACGATGAAAACCTCCATTAATGGGTTTGAATCTAAATTGGTTCAACTTGATAAAGGCATTACCCAAAAGGTATCTGACCTTAATCAGAACCTATCCGGGCAAATTACTACGTTATCCAATGGTATTGATCTTCGGGTAACACAGGCTATCGGAAGTATGAGTGGTAAGGATATTGTAAGTCGGATTAACTTATCTCCGGAGGGTACCCGAATTGAAGGCAAGTTATTACATGTCACTGGCCAAGCGCTGTTCGATAATAACATCATTACCGAGGGCATGCTCCAAGCTAACTCGGTAAGCGCCGATAAGATACAAGCGTTATCCATTAGTGGTGATAAGCTCCAAGCGGATAGCGTTACAGCCAATAAGTTAAAGGTTAATAGCCTTGACACGATCACTGCTACTATCGGCACATTGCGAACTAAAACGAGTGGTGCAAGGGTTGAAATTAGCGATAACTTAATCCGTGTATTTGATGATAACAATGTACTGAGAGTGAGGTTAGGGGTGTTTAGATGATAATTCTAATAATCTTAATTCTGCTACTATTAGCGATGGCGGTTGCAGTACTACAAATAAAAATAAGGAGAAAACATAAAATGTCACAGGGGATTGAAATATATAACGAATATGGAGAAAAAATACTGTCTACTGATGCGAGGTTGACTCGTTCGTTAATGTGCGTCCCTTGCACATCGTGGACTGGGTCAGCAAAAGTAATAGGTAAACAAAAGGATACAACTATATACGTCATTCCTTTTGTATCCGTTTCTTATAAGGGGAACTTCCCAACAACGAAATTTATCAAAACTTGGATTAATCAAGATACGGTGTACTGGGAATATACACGGATTAATAACCATTTCTTTGATAATGATACGTTGGCGATTGTATTGTTTATAGGAGAATACTAATATGAGCGCAACTTATCTCGAAGTCAACAATGACAAAAATCAAATCATCATTAACGATGAGTACAGAAATTTTAAATTGCACAGCGTCGTGCCAAAAGTTGTTAGCCTGTTTTTCAACACGCGTGTTGCGGCTGATGATAGCGGAAGAATGTATTTGAACTTTATTAAACCTATTAACGAAGATTGTGTTATCTCCTCAGCATTTGCGCGTCAAGTGAGTATGGTATACCCGCATTATAGAATGCATACACACCCTCAAGCATTATCGCCAGAATCGTCGGGAGTTGATTGTTATTTATTTGATAACTATACATCTCGGGATACTAATTCTACGGGCAAGATTCGAGCAGGATTGCAGGTATTTAACGAACAGGGGCAAACGTTATTTGATTCAGATTATCCTGCTTTGCGCATATTAGATTATATCGATATTGATATAAATGACTGTAAGCCTTGGCAAGACCCAAAGGATGATCGTTATCTAAAGTTTGGTAATGATATATTGTCTCGTTCATACAATGTTCAGTCTATTGCAGTTTGCTTGCTCAACTCCCCTCCATCTCCTTTTGGCCCATCGGACGGCGTGTATTCAGCGGAATACCTTGGTTATGGCGTATCTATCAAGGGCGGAAACACATTGAGCCTAGGAGCTACATGGCAAACAGATATAACGACCAAAGATGCATTAGCAGATGCTGGCGTTGATTCGCGCCTAAGGTTGCTAGTTGCCGACGTAAGTAATCTTAGGAAATCGTAATTTGATATATGAATGAGAGGCATATCTAATGATTGAACAAGACATCACATTATACGCGGGGCAGGACTTTGGTATGACATATATCGTGCCACCTGGCTCCGATATGGACCTAAGTCAATATGAGGCCGTCTGCAAAATTCGCAAACGGCCTTATGATGATATGAAATTAGAGTTAACACCTGTGGTACAGTCTAAACAGGTAGGGTTCTTCATCAGTGGAAAGGATTCTGCTAAAGCCCAATTAAAGGGTGGTGATTACCTGTATGACGCGTTTATCTACAATGATCATAAGTGGATAAAGCTAGGACAGGGAACCGCTACCATCGTTCCAGATATTTCCATGCATAAATAAGGGGGCATACGATTATGGAAACAAATGAATTAGTATTGAAATTTGACCCAGAAACTACACTTTCACTTATTGAAGGATTAGGTAAAAGCGCCTACGCTATTGCAGTGGCACATGGGTTCAGAGGTACTGAACAGGAATGGCTTGATAGTTTAAAAGGGTTACAAGGTCCGCAAGGCGAACCTGGACCGAAAGGCGAACCATTCCGATATGAGGATTTTACGCCAGAGCAACTAAAGGCTTTAAAAGGGCCTAAAGGTGATAAAGGTGAGGACGGGCGAGACGGCGCAAGTGCTACGGCCGACAACGCTCATCAGTTGTTGCTGCAAGGTAATGTGTGGTGTGAAAGTGCCAGCGTTGACGATGTACTCACCGCATTAATTGGTAATATCGGCGAGCCGTTTCCTCGTACCGAATTTAAGCCTTTAACTATTTCTAGCGTAACCCAAGGTCAACAAATTGTAGCAGTAACAGGCGAGCCACATTATACAGTTAAGGTAGTCGGCAATGATACACCATTCACGCTCGATAGTACTGGGGCTTGCACTATTACAATTCCGCCTCTAGGCGAAGATGATATTAAACTCACTTATCATAATCTTACAGGCGTAAAAGTGTCAGAGCACACAATCAAAGGCAATCGAGCAGAGGTGTTGGGCGAGCCAGATAAACAGTTTGAACTTAATAAAGCCGTATACAAATTGTATGGGCGAGATCTGTATATAGATATTTCGAACATAGATGATACGCAATCTAGCGAATTAGTATACTTCTACGGCAACCTAAATCTAACAGATATAGATAAAATTTACATCTCATCTTCTAATACGAAATATCTATATTTGGATAGGACCAACTTTACGGAATACTATTCTAGCTTAGTCAAGAATAATGACAATCAGCCTATTTTCATTAAAACAATAAACACGGTTAAGTTATTGTCATTAATGGATAGTAGCGCATATCAGATAGTGCCTAAAATTGGCACGCCTTTATATGGGGCGTTCCCGGTGCAATTAATCCAAAACAAAGAGATTGTGTTCGATGAATCAACTCATAGATATGTTTGCAAGTAATTAATCAAACTACAATGGAGAACACATGCAAGTAATATCAGATTTTTTATGCGAGGCATGGCGAATGCTGACGGATTCGTTCGCTATGAAAGCCGTGCTTGCATGTGTTCGACCTGCTTAACTATTACACTTAGGGGGGAGTGAATGGATATATTGAACGACATTATTCTAATGCTGATTAGCGGTGTGTCACATGAGCATATTGTCAGTATGGGAGTTATTATCATATTAACGACGGTACTGCTATTCATTGACGCAGCGCAACGTATTACGACGGAGGTGCTTAGGTACAATAAGGATAATCACAGGAACAATACACCTATTACATTATTTACAACGCTCGCATGGTATGGATGGGGGAAAGGTGGATATGTTGACGCCACTACAGGGCTGAAGCGTAGGTACTTAATGAGTGAACGCTTACGCTCCGATTTACTAACGAAGCTATGTGTACAGTATCCCGCCTGGATGGTCTTATCGGTAGTGTTTGAATCTCTTCCCGATATCCCGATTCCGAATACTGAACTATTCCTGGACCATATCTTCTCATTCCTATTCATGCTGATTCCGTTCTTCTCCGAATGTTGGTCAATTATTGAGAATTTACGTGAAATAGTTGAGGATGACCTCGTCGACTTTGGAAAGGTATTCCATGGCGTACTAGAGATTATCAGAGCATGGAGGGGTAATGGATAAGTTAGCTATCATTAACCGCATCAAGCGGTCATATCAATCCATCCGAATAGCCGGCATAAGGCCAACTGGTGTATTAGCAACGAGGGCTCTAGTCCTCGTTATGCTAGTACCGATGATATTAGTCGTTGCCCAGTATGTGCTATCAACGATTAGAGGTTATGTGTCACCTGAAGCGAATCAGCTTATCGATAAGGGCGTATTTATTATTGACCATATATTCGTGCCGTCAGTACTTATGACAATTGTCGGCCTATGTGGCATGTTCATCGACAAGGACCATAACGGGATACCGGATAAGCTAGAGGAGCAGAATACATTACCTTTGAACCGACCCAGTATTCAACAATTAGCAGATGATATTAACCATGATGAGAGGGGGAAATAAATGTTTAGACAAATTACAATGGACGAGTTACAGTCCTTAGCGCTAGATGCGTATGGACAAATTGAAAAGGCGTACTACCATTGGACGGGAGTCAAAGGCGGTAAGCATTTCAAGGATTACCATATCAACATCGATAGAGAGGGCGTGATGTGGACAGATATGGAGGCCTTAACAGATTATAAGGAACACACCTACATGCGTAACAGTAACGCCGTAGGCATAGCTATTGAAGCGTGTTGGGATGCGGTCAGTGAAAATAATCTAGGTAGTGAACCACCTACAACAGCACAGTTAACTACTATGACACAAATTATGGCAGTGCTTACAATCAATGCAGGTGTTCCGCTTGACATACAACATCAAATGACACACGCTGAAGCGGCCGATAATATGGACGGCCTAGACCTCTATTATCTAGATCCGACTGGATATCCTAACAACACCTACGGCCCAGACTCCAACGTTGACCGTTGGGACCTCTTAGTGTGCCATGAGGGCGACGAACGATGGAGCGGTGGTGACTGGTTACGTGGCACTGCTCGATGGTGGGGCGCTCAGTGGGGCAGTACTATTTAGGAAGGAGTTACCATGTATGAAAAAATTAAAACTATGGTGGCCAAGTATCCTCGCCACTATTATATTATCGGTGCTCTTATCATTCTCCTCGGTATTTGCGCAGGATATATCCTCTATCAACCAAGCGGAACCGACTATCACCGTGCCGTTGACGCAGTGGAACGAGCTCAAGAGCAACAACGAGAAAGCCTTGAACTTAATAGAAGCATCCAACGTTCCATTGACCGAAGCGCAGACCTTAGTCGTGAAGCAGGGGCAAGAATTGAACGAAGCGCACAATACAATCAACAGATTGGAACGCGAATTGGACAAAGCCAAAGCGGACTCAGTGAAGCAAGAAGCTACCTTGAGCGAAATGCAGAAATCATTAGACGTGTTGAAGAACAAAATAGAGCGGGACAACCGCACAATCAAGCGACTACGAATGCAACGCAACCTATCCCAGGTAGCGGGAGCTGGAGCGATAATCGGAGTAGTAATTCGTCGATGACTGAGAGGTGATCCGTATATCTCCTGAGCAGGAGCAGGTGGACTCCTGGATTAGTTTCAAAAGATTGTCGAAAGAACGACAAAAGATTGATATAGCCTACTAGCCTAGATAATATCTGTGTTGGTAGGCTTTTTATTTTTACGCTTTTTTGAAATTTATTAAAATTAGTACTTGCAAATACATCGAATACGATGTATGATAAAAACAAAGGTAAGGGAAGTAATAAAGGAGTACATACCATGAGCAAATATAGTGAATTTCTAAAAAGCGTAAAAGAATCTCAATTGACTAAGTTCTTCGGTGAAGTGAAACACACTTCTAATAAATATTTCAAATTTAACCATGTTATTAGCGACGATGAAATCATCCTCGTAACTAATAATGTGAAATTCGTTAAAGGCAACCCGGTATTAGTCATCGACAATAACAAAGTTGTATATCTAAAAGATTGGAACGTTGCAGAAGTTCGCAACTATAATAAAGACTTATACGCATATGCTGTTAAATTGAACCGCAAATACTGGAAGGAATACACTTTCAAAAGCGACTTCGAAGATATGTGTTTTGAACAAGCTGATACATTCGATAGTTTGAAATCAGTAGCTGAAATGCAAAATGATACTGAAATCGCATTAGGTTGGGGCAAATAAGGAGGTACTTATGAAATTCGAGGACGTTATGACCTCTGCGGAAGCTGCGGAGCGTTGGAAGATTAGTCCAGTTACGGTGAAGCAAGCGTGCTCCGGTCAACGGAACACGCCACCGCGATTCACATCGGATGAGTGCAGAAAGGCAAAGGGGACCTGGTTAGTATCACGCCAGGGCATGGAACGATTATACGGGGAGGAGCCTAAAATGTTAAAAGTCTACAGTACAGCAACGCAAAAACCTTGGTTCATGGGAACCGCAGAAACTTACAAGGAAGCATGGGACATGATATATGAGCATGAAATGCGTCAATCTCCATGCATCGGTAAGTGGAATAAGGAAGCCTGGGATGATGGCGACATGGAAGAAGAATTTCCTAACTTCGTATGGCCTAAAGGCGTTGATTATGTATGGACGGCCGATTGGATTGCGGAAGTCGTTCCTGATCCAAAGGAGTATAATGAAGAAGGCGTAAGAAATTTAATTGATGATTTGCTATTATCCTATGAAATTGTAGAAGAAAATGAGTAAAGATATATAATAGTATATATTATATAAATGCTTAAAATCGCTCTAAAATTTCAAGCGTTACTCAACTGTTACTCAACTTTTTAAAATTGAATGTCTTATAAACATAGTAAATAAGCGGTTTTATATCGATGTCAAATTTGTACTCCAAATAATTTGGCGCTATTGCCCGCAGTGCTATGCACTGCGGGTTTTTGTATATATTGTGTTGTATTGTATGTATTATTAACAAAGGGTTGGTTATGGTAATATCGAGATTTAAAAAAGGGGCTTTGTGTACAGGTTTATTAGTCTTATTTGCTGCATCTACAGCGGTAGCTACATCAGTTAAAATTATTAATGCAACTCCAATAGAGGTTAAGTCATATATTTTAACAAATAGAGCGTTGAGGCATCCAAATTCAACGGTTAGTCTTATTCCTAATTATGGTAGCTCATTGCAAATGGGAAGTAGTAGTTATGAAACGATTGTGTTTAAGTCTGCAAAAAAACTTAGAGTTGGATTATTTGGTGAATCATCGGTGAAAACAAATCGCGATACCTATTTTTCTATTTCTACACCATTAAATCGTGTAGGTGTGGAGGTGTCTTATTTTGAAAGCACTGAACTATATAATCCCAATAAAGGGAAGTTTGATGATCAAATAACTAGCACTGATGAATCAGAAAAAATCATTTTAAATAAAATCAAACTTCACTTTGATGGCGGTTATACAAACGGATATACTTTGAGCCATGAAAAAGGTAAAAAAGGCTATCCGATTGAAAAAATTGAACCACATAGTCCTGCTGAAAAAGTTGGGTTAAAAGTTGGAGATATAGTTGTAAAGATTAATGGCCAAAAAGTTAACTTTAATAAAGACATTAATACTTTTAATATCTCTAATAATATTGATAAGAAAGAACTTGAGACTGTAACTATAATTAGTGATAGTGGTGTAGAAAAAGATATAGTAATAGAGAGCGCTTATTGGAATCCTAAAACAGGAATGTTTGAATAAAAGTGGATATATATAAGCTTAATAAAAACTAAATTTTCATTGACATGAACCACCAAAATCTGTATACTATTTTGAGTAAGCTTTAGTCGTGTTTCCATTAGCCCCGGAAGCAAAGGACAAGCTGATTTTGG
>ENA-UPWP01000472-UPWP01000472.1-human-gut-metagenome-genome-assembly--contig:-NODE-472-length-35923-cov-9.662026_pt1 | contig 35923 bp, 19 predicted proteins | sample MGYA00250052_ERZ773380 | MGnify/ENA primary metagenome ERZ773380 (study PRJEB29103, sample SAMN06112063) | human gut metagenome | biome: human gut; feature: ankylosing spondylitis patient; material... | reverse complement strand
GCGGTAGAGCGAGTTAGAAAGCGTGAGCAACATAAACTGGCTGCTTATTCACGTATGTTAAAACAGAATCGACGTGTGCTAATGAAACATCCAGATCATTTAACGGAAGCTGAACACATTAAGCTCTGTGAAATACTTCGAATTTCTGAAGATATACGGAAAGCATATGCTTTAAAACTATCTTTTAGAAAAATCTTTTCAACCTATGGTAAACAAGGAATAGCTGCACATTTAACCCATTGGTTAGAATTAGTGAAAGCATCTGGTTTGAAAGAATTTAATAACTTCTTTACATCATTTCCTGCATGGATGACTCAATTAACTAATGCATTCTTACTTCCATATTCTAATGGATACACAGAAGGAACTAATAACAAAATTAAGGTATTAAAACGAATAAGCTATGGGCTTCGCCACTTTGGTAGATTTAGAGTACGTATTCTACTTTTGAGCAAAAAGAATGGCACCAACCATACATATGATTGGTGCCAAAGAAGACTCGTAGGGTGAACACCCCAACATTTGACAGAGAGCCTCTTTTTATGTGTATAATTTTCTATTTTAAACAAAATAAATGTTTTAAATCTATCTAATGTGTTATAATAATTAAAAAAGGAGGTGTTAAAGTGCGGTTGTTAGGATTTGAAATACACAACACTAATCTATTTGGTAAAAATTTACATATTGATTTAGTGGCAACTGATAAAGTGAGTCAGTTAATTACTGATAATGACAACATAGAAAGGGCTTATAGGATTGACAGTGGAGCGTCTATTTATTCCCAAAATTTAATAGCTTTCACAGGTCTTAATGCGACCGGTAAGACAACGATTTTAGAAGTTATCCAGATATTGTTACAGATTGTAGCTAATGATGCTAGATTGAATGATTCTCACATTAAACCCATTATTCAGAAAATTATAGGAAGTGTTGATGGTACAAATGAGAAACCAATAGTTTTTGTTATGTGGTTTGAAATTGATAAACAAATCTTAGAATTAACATCTTCAATTATAAAACGATATACAATGGATGATGAATATGATTTTGTTTATAAAAATGAGATATTGAAAGTACGATCGTTTTCTAAATTGACTAAAAAGAATCTATTTAATTTTGTACATTCTAAGGTTATTAATCAACGTACTGATTTTGAAGATGCTAAGTTTTTACTTGATGACATGAGTATTGCGAGCATGTTTAAGGATAAGGCAACAAAGGTACTTTGTTCGTTTGAAAAATATAATACGGTTCGGAATATACGTCCTACGATTCCTGATGTGTCGATTATACAGTGTTTTGATAGTGCAATCAGTTGTATTGAACAGTCAGATAGTAAAGATAAATATAAGTTGAAATTTAAAAAAGATGGTGATTCTGAGTATGATGTATCCTATGATGATTTAGAATCCATCTTATCTTCTGGTACTGTAAAAGCATTGCACTTTTTCCCCGCTCTCCAATCTGTATTGAAAGTAGGAGGGTATATTTTATTCGATGAGATAGAAAATCATATTAATAAACGTCTTGTAGAATGGATCCTATCTTTATTTGAAAATAGGGATTATAACCCTTATGGGGCCTGCTTGATTTTTACAACTCATTACCCAGAACTGTTGGATACTTTTGTAAGGAAAGATAATATTTATATTACTCGTAAACGTAATGATGGAACATTAGAGGCTGTTAAATACAGTGATGAAATTGAACGTAATGAATTACTCAAATCAAATGTTATTTTAGGTAATTTAATTAAAGGGACAGTGCCTAAATATGCATCAATGAAAGCAGCAGAGCAGTCGTTAGCGGGTACTGTTAAATAGGTGTAATATGTCTTCATTAACAGATATATGTATAGATCATTATATTATTTTCTTCTGTGAAGGCCGAAATGAAGAGGATGCCTTAAAGTGGTTATCTGAAGAAGAAAAATTAACTTTAGATGTAAGCAGCTCGTGTATTAAAGGTACAATATAATAAAATACGTGATTTGAGAGATAAATATGGACTTTATGATTTATGTCATTAGTTTTTTGCATTAAGTAGTTAAAATTTTATAGTAATAAGGCTGTATCAAAATGTGAGCTTATCAGATTTTAGTACAGCCTTTTTTTTGCTTGTGTAAAAATAAAAATAATATGAATATTTTATTCTCTGCTTATCAATTATTTAGCTCTCATTGTTATACTAGAAAGAAATATTATGTTTGTATGGTGTGTATATAAGGGAAACGAGGGTACTTATATATTAATTCATGCGACTATAGCGTGTGTAACATATAGTTTCTGTATAAGAGAGGTATTTATGAAACATCAATTGGCTGCTATGTTCGCAGCAACAGCTGTGTTGGGTGTAACGACTGCCTTCGGCGCTAATCCATTTTCCGATGTAACGCCAGATTCTTGGGCGTATCAATCTGTGTCTCAATTGGTGAGTGCGGGCATTATTAATGGCTATCCAGATGGGACTTTCAAAGGCCAAAAGGATATTACCCGTTTTGAAATGGCCCAAATGATTGCAAAGGCCATGGCTAATCAAGACCGCGCAAATGTAGAGCAACAAGCGATGATTAATCGTTTAGCTGATGAATTTTCCAATGAGTTGAATAATTTAGGCGTTCGTGTTGGTCGTTTGGAGGACCGCGTAGGTAATGTAAAAGTCAATGGCGATGTACGGTTGCGGTATCTTGGCACTAAAGATACGGACGATGGTTTCATAAGAACCCAAGGGGAGTATAGCAAAAAGTCCCAATTTGATATGCGTGCACGTGTCCAATTCAATGCGAAGATTAACGACAAGACTGATGCGGTAGTGCGTATGACGACCGATTCTATTGAATTTGGTAATACTTACGATGATAATACAGGTGAATCGACTGGAGCCGCTTACATCGACCGCGCTTATGTGGATCATCGATTCGGCAAATATGTATCTGCAAAAGTAGGTCGCTTTAACCAAGTCATCGGCAATGGTTATTTCTATGACGATACATTTGACGGTGCTCAAATTAACATCGGCAACGATAAAATTCAATTCCAAGGGGCCCATGGCTATTTCTTAAAAGGAATGTTTACCAATACCTCCGCAGATATGAATGATACCGTTACCTATGCTAGCCTCAAAGGTCAGCCAAATAAACATATCAGCATGGGTGGTTTCTATGCTCGTATGAACTCACCATATAATATGGGCTTCACATTTAGAAAGCTCTATGGTTTCCATACGGATATTAATTTTGATAAGGTTTGGATTGGTGGCGAATGGGTGAAAGCAGCTCATACGGACCGCGGCACAGGGTGGACTGCCGGTGTAGGATATGGTCAGTATGACATAGCTAAAAAAGGCACTTGGGATGTAAAAGCCCAATACTTCAATATTGATGATAAAATGGGCGCTGTATCCTCCAAATGGAACCTTGCCTATGATTCAACACAAGTTGAAAATAGTGGACATTTATGGTTCCACGGCTATAAAGGCTGGCTCGGTACTGTGGACTATGCATTACAAGATGATTTAGGTCTTAGCGTTTATGCTGGGTTCAAAGGTAAAACAAAACCTGAACTTGCTAGTTATAAGCGATCCTTGGCTAACTACTACCGCGTAGAGTTAAATTACCAATTCTAATCAAATAGATTTGCACAACTTAATACAATGCAAAAAGATGGCGAAATAAGATGGCAAAATGTATATTTCGTCATCTTTTTTGTTATATTTGCGGTTTTTCTACAGGTGTTGAGGTTACCTTTACAATCCTATGAAAATCCAATGAACTTTTCTCTAAAATATAAAATATTTGTTATAGTATGTTATACTTATGTTATATTCTGTATATAACGGTTATCACTTATAAGGGGTTAGGGAGATACAGTGTTAGTAGGGCCGAATTGCAGATGTGTATGATTCTTTTTTGGAGAGAGGTATAGTTATGAAAAAACAATTTGCCGCTATCTTTGCAGCAACAGCTGTGTTGGGTGTAACAACTGCGTTTGCAGCGAACCCATTTTCCGATGTAACCCCTGATTCTTGGGCCTACCAAGCCGTGTCTCAATTGGCTAGCACTGGTATCATCACGGGCTATCCAGATGGGACTTTCAGAGGCGAAAATGGTATTACTCGTTTCCAAGTAGCACAAATGGTGGCGAAAGCGCTTGCTAACCAAGATCGTGCGAATGCGGAACAACAAGCCTTGATTAACCGTTTGGCTGATGAATTCTCTAACGAATTGAATAATTTGGGCGTTCGCGTGGCTCGTTTAGAGGACCGCGTGGGTAATGTGAAAGTAACCGGCGATATGCGCCTTCGTTATCTTGGTTCCCAAAAGAAAGATGGTAACTATGTAAACGCTGTAGGCGATTACAGCAAAGGTTCCCAATTCGACGCGCGTGCTCGCATTCAATTCAATGCGAAGGTCAATGACCGCACAGATGCTGTTGTTCGCGTAACATCCGGGGACTTTGAATTTGGCGATGCGACTAATGGTGGCAATGCAACGGCTACTATCGATCGCGCTTATGTAAATCACAAATTTGGTGAACGCGTGTCTGTGAAAGCTGGTCGCTTCGATCAAATGCTCGGCAACGGTTTGATTTACGATGACACATTCGACGGCGTTCAATTCAATGCAGGTAACGATAAAGTTCAATTCCAAGCAGCCTACGGCTATGCTGTGGCAGGCGCTTTTGACGGCTTAACTAAAAAATCTAACAAAACTTTCACCTATGCAGGCGTTAAAGGTCAACTTAATAAACATGTAAACCTTGGTGGCTTCTATGCCCGTAGAAATGCACACAAATCCGGCAGTGGCGACCTCAGAAACATGTATGGCTTCAGCACAGACATGAACTTTGATAAAGTTTGGGTTGGTGGCGAATGGGTGAAAGCTGCTGGCGTTTCTCACGGTTCTGCATGGACTGCTGGCCTTGGCTATGGTGACTACGACCAAGCAAAACGCGGTTCTTGGGACGTAAAAGCACAATACTTCAACTTCGGCCAAAACTTAGGCGCTGCATCCTCCACATGGGACATCGCTTACGATCTAACTAATACCGCATGGATGGCTACACCAGCGGGTACAATTAGTGCAAGGAACTACCAAGGCTTCAAAGGCTGGTTATTAACTGCTGATTACGCATTACAAAAGAACGTGGGCTTAACAGCATACTACGGATTTAATAACAAAACAAACAAGGCTACTGGCGATAACGAAAAACTTTCCAACTACTACCGCGTAGACCTTAACTACCAATTCTAATATGATGATTGGTATCGTTCATAACTAAAACAATCCCCTTGATGAGTATCTCGGTACTTATCAAGGGGATTTTATATTAGAACATGCCTGTAGTAATTAGCAAGACGAGCCTGATATAGTGTCTCTAGAATTAGAACAGGCGTGTTCTAATTTGTAAGATAGCCTGATATAGTGTCTCTAGAATTAGAACAGGTGTGTTCTAATTAGTAAGATAGCCTGATATGGTCTCTCCAGAATTAGAACAGGCCTGTTCTAATTTTTAGGAGAGGTATTAAAGGGTCCAGGCAATACTACAGGCCTGTACTAATTTTCAGATGAGATATTAATAGAACAAGGCCTTACCTCTAGAATTAATATATCTCCTCGTGATATATTACAGATAAGTAGTATTTTTACGTTCATATGTATAAGGAGATACTCTATGTTTAACTTTTATACTGAGTTATTATTACGTTTACAGAAACAATTTGTATCTGAACATGAGTCTGATTTCAAACCTATTGAGGATTTGATAGAAGCATTTATGACTCAATATAATCGTGGTGATTTTAATGATACGATAGAAATGAAATTACGTGATTTATACGAGGCTGCAAAAGAGGCTGATACGACTGAGGAATCAAAGAAATTGTACAATAAGATTCTTGCGTTATGTCCTGATGAAGTAGATGCTAAACGGGAACTTATAGCTCTTGAGTTGCATCCAAGTTTTCAACTTCATCAGCTAAAACAGCTAGTAGAATCGTTGAAAAAACCTAAGAAAATGGATTGGCATATAATCGAGGCTCGTCCTTATATGCGCTGCCTCATCGACATGGGGATGATATATTTAGAATACAATATGTATAATGATGCGATTGCATGCTTTACTCCTGTCTTTCACGGGGACAAGCAAGACCATTCAGGATTCCTTGTGTACATGATGGTTGCTTGTTGTGGCGCGGCCGACTGGAATCGTGGTCGCAAGGTGTATCAGCGCTATCTCGCATGTTGCGATGATATACAAAATGCATTTAATCAGGCACCGGATATCATGTTGCCGATGCATATGTTGTATATTTTATTGGCTTTGCAGTGTGGTGAAAGTAAGATTGCCCATGATGTATTAGCAGATCTTGTTGACGAATATGAAGATATTGATTGGTTATTACAAGATGCAACGCGGTGGAACGATTTTGTGGAAGACCACTTAGAGACCATTATGTATATGGTAGACCAAGTGATTGATATAGATTTTGATCCACGGGAATTAATAAGCTTATATACTGCTATCTCATTTTTACCGACTCAATTGGTGAGTTTTGAAAGCCCATTATGGCAGACTTTATATGATGCGTATGAATGTGTTACCGGTCTAATTGTTGTGAATCGGTACTCTAATGATAGTTATATAGGAAAATGCGAGACAGCTCATATGAGTACCGTAGAGGTTGCTAAAGGTGTGGCTGTGCGAGGAAATCCGGTATATGACAATATACGGTTTGGTGCACAAATTACACTTTCACAAGCCGGCTTATATACAGTAGCTGATTTTAAAACAGTTACTAAACAAGAAGTATTGATGCTACCAGGCATTGGTAAAAAAACGGTGGAACAACTAGAGCATAATGGCGTTATATTTAAAGCGTAAAATGTGACTTGAGCTCACTAGCTATCCTAGGATAACGAAGGGCTATTTGTCTTTTCCATAACTAAAACAATCCCCTTGATGAGTATCTCGGTACTTATCAAGGGGATTTTAAATTAGAACACGCCTGTAGTAATTAATAAGATAGCCTGATATAGTGTCTCTAGAAATATAACAGGCGTGTTCTAATTTGTAAGATAGCTTGATATAGTGTCTCTAGAAATAGAACAGGCCTGTTCTAATTTGTAAGATAGCCTGATATGGTCTCTCCAGAAATAGAACAGGCCTGTTCTATTTTTTAGGAGAGGTATTAAAGGGTCCAGGCAATACTACAGGCCTGTACTAATTTTAAAAAGTATGTTAATGGAATCAACAGATAGTACAGGTCTATACTAATTTTATTTCTCTCATATTTACAAACGACAAACTATAAATTATAATTTAAGATAATTTATAGTTTATTTATATTATGAGAGTGAGAGGACTATTATGAGACATGTAAGTAAAGCAAAGCTATCGCTAGCTGTAGCGCTGACGATTGCTGGATCTGTAATTCCCAATATGGTGGTAGATGCGGCTTATACCGCTCCGTATATTGATAATACAGATTTTGTAGCTAACAGTGATGATATGATACGTGTATTCCCAGAATACGATAAAAATATATCTTCTATAGTAGCGAATGGTGGTATGGTTATTATTGAAGACGGGTATTCTAATATTGGCTATGGTCATAGTGCATTTGCTACCAGTAAAAATGGTGGAGACATTAAATTGAAAAAAGGTGTATATAATTCTGGTAGAGTGAGTACACCTGTTGCTCTTGCTCAAGGGGGCACAATTAATATAGGCGTCCATGATCATCACGGCGAATTTACGGGTGATAAAATATTCGTTGAAGGCGATGTTATAGTTAAACATGATCCAATTCATAGCTCAACCATTAATATCGGTATAGATGGTGAGGAATCCAATTGGTCTGGGCTAGCTTTCAATTTAGCTGATGAAAATGACAGAAAATATAATCATATCAATGTGTTCCTTGGTGAAAGAGGGGCTTGGGAGCTATTATATCAAGGTGGACTTGATGGTACTAACCTTGATAGTAGTACTATGCCTAGCCGTGTACATCGACTCGTTGGTTCTACGAATCGAAATTTTCAAAATATAGTAGAGCAAAATGAGCATAATAAACTGTATATTGATAAGCTCGAAGGCCATGTGAATTTTATTTATGATCCTAATGATGAATATGCAGATACCGAAGATCCAGAATATACACCGCCAACCACAACATATAATGGTTTAACGGCCGATTCCTTCTGGGGTGGAGACATTCATATCACAAGTGCAGCCCCTAATGCTGGCGCTCATCTATACACCAGCCGCAAAGGACTAGACTTGTCTACTGAGGATAATGTAAACAAGGTTTTAGATAATCTTGCACATAAGGTGTATTACCATAACTATGTGACTGGTGAAAGAAACCTTGAAGGCACAGTAGCCATTGCTTCTGAAGGTGCTGAATCTGGTCGTTTTAAGGTAGTAACGTCTGGTTATGCTAAAGAAGGTGCTATTACATGGCAAGCCGATCAAAATGGTCAAGGTAAATATGTGTACGGTAATACAACAGTAACGCCTGCACCGCAACCAGTGCCAACACCAACACCGGCGCCACAACCAACACCAGTACCGCAACCGGCGCCAACACCAGCACCGCAACCGGCGCCACAACCAACACCGGCACCACAACCGGCGCCAACACCAGCACCGCAACCGGCACCAGTCCAATCAACGGCATATGATACCCCTCATATGCGTGGTGCTCGTTCTGCGATTATGAGCAACATCAACGGCTGGCGCACATTAACAAATACTTACCGTCCTCGTGCATTGCAACAAGGTGCAACAACAGGTATTTGGGCCCATATCGGTGGCGGTCAATATAGCTATGATGCACAAGGTATTGATACCGACACAACCTATACACGTATTCAAGGTGGTTACGACGCTAAAACTGGTAGCGGTTGGACCGTAGGCGGTCAAGTGTCTTACCTTCGTGGTCATGATGATTATGTGTTCAATGGCTCTGGCAAAGAAAAGGCCTTTGCTGTTGGCGCCTATGGTTTGAAAGACCTCGGCCGAGATCAATACATTCAACTTGAATCCCAAGTTGGTCGTGTAACGAATACTTTCACAGCTCGTAATGAAATTGGTGAAAGCCTATCTGGCGAAACGAAGGCTAATGCATACACTATCGGCGCTCGCTATGGTAAAACTGTGAAATTACAAAATGGTGTATACATCGAACCGCAAGCACAATTGAGCTATACTCACTTTGGTGGAGATAGCTTTAATGCAGGCACCATGCATGTAGACCAAGCTGGCGTAAGTAGCACTGCTGGCGGTCTTGGCCTTGAAATTGGGAAGACTTTTGGCGTAGGCAGTATCTATACTCGTGTCGGCGTTAACCATGCTTTCTCTGGCTCGGTGAAAACTACATATACAAGTGGTTCTACTGTGAAATCAACAGAACAAGACCTTAAAGGGACATGGACTGACCTTGCATTCGGTGGCCGTTACGGAATCAATGCTAACAATAGCCTTTATGCTGATATTAGCACCGGATTATCTGGCGACTATAAAGCAGGCTGGTCTGTGAACGCTGGATTTACACATAAATTCTAAGATATATCTACCTAAAGCAATCTGAGAATATAGTCGATATATAAAATAGCCCCCGAGTACTAATAGCTGTATATATTAGCTGTTAGTACTCGGGGGCTTTTATAAATATGGTCTCTCCAGAATTAGAACAGGCCTGTTCTAATTTTTAGGAGACATGTTAAGAGGTTCCTCCAATACTACAGACGTGTTCTAATTTTTTAAGGGTATATACGAAGGTTCGGAAATTACTACAGGCCTGTACTAATTTCTAAGAAGGGTTATCAAGGTGTGCTTCATTGATACTACATTCTATATTCATGAAAATACTATGAAAAATATTTTATATATGATACACTTACAATGTATAAATATTTTGATGATAATAACCTGTATATAATGACTTATGGTGGTTATTAATAGTTAATTTTAATCGTGTATAGTTAGTGTTTTTGTGGGGTAAGATTATGAAAAAACAAATTACCGCAATGTTAGCAGCAACTGCTATATTGGGCGCAACAACTGCATTTGCTAACAATCCATTTTATGATGTGAGCACAGATTCTTGGGCTTATCAAGCTGTATCCCAATTGGCTGCAGCAGGTGTTGTGAATGGCTATCCAGATGGGACTTTCAAAGGGCAAAAAGAAATTACTCGTTTTGAAATGGCTCAAATGATTGCAAAAGCAATGGCTAATCAAGACCGGGCTAATGCGGAACAACAAGCGATGATTAATCGTTTGGCTGACGAATTCTCTAACGAATTGAATAATTTAGGAGTTCGCGTTGGTCGTTTGGAAGATCGCGTAGGTAATGTGAAAGTGACAGGCGATATGCGTCTTCGTTATTTGGGGGCACAAGAAAAGAATGGTCACTATGTAACTGATAGAACTAATCTTGATTCCCGTGATTATAGTCAACGTTCTTTATTTGATGCTCGTGCTCGCGTTCAATTCAATGCAAAGGTTAATGATCGTACAGAAGCAGTAGTTCGTATGACTTCTGGTAATATTGAATTTGGTGATGCACATACTCCATCTGGTGTAGGCGCTATTGGTTTGAAACCTGGTACTGTAACTATTGATCGTGCGTATGTAAATCACAAATTTGGTGAAAGAGTATCCGCTAAGGTTGGTCGTTTCCAACAAACATTTGGCAATGGTTTAATCTATGACGATACATTTGATGGTGCTCAATTTAATGCGGGGAATGATAAAGTTCAATTCCAAGCAGCATATGGTTATGCTGTTGAAGGTGGCTATGCAACCGATGAATATGGCGAACGTACAATTGATAGAGATAAAAACTTCACCATTACATATGCTGGTTTGAAAGGTGAATTGAATAAACATGTAGCCCTTGGTGCATTCTATGCTCGTCACAACAAGGAAAAATCATCTAACAATGATATCCGTAACATGTATGGCTTCAGCACGGACATGAACTTTGATAAAGTTTGGGTTGGTGGTGAATGGGTGAAAGCTCCTGGCGTTTCTCATGGTTATGGTTGGACTGCTGGCCTTGGTTACGGTGCGTATAATCAAGCTAAACGTGGTACATGGGATGTGAAAGCACAATATTTCAACTTTGGTGAAAACATGACTGCTCAATCCTCCACATGGCAAATTGGCTATGATGATACTACTAGATACCTTGATAACACATCTACATTTGTAACTAAATTACGTGGCTTCAAAGGTTGGTTAGCAACTGCAAACTATGCATTAGAAGACAATGTAGGCTTAACTGCATACTACGGCTTCAATAATAAGACAAACAAATCTACTGGTGATAATGAAAAACTTTCTGATTACTACCGTATAGATCTTAACTACCAATTCTAATGTGATGATTGGTATCGTACATAACTAAAATAATCCCCTTGATGAGTATCTAGGTACTTAACAAGGGGATTTTAAATTACTACAGGGCTGTACTAATTTATGAAATATCATATATTTATTAATTTCATTTGAATTTGACGATATATATAATTATCTTTATAATATAAGAAGATAGTCAGACGAGTAGATCCGTCAGGCTCATCTCAAGAAACAGAAAAGTGATGAAATGGCCTTTCAGTTACCTAGCTATCCTAGGATAACGAAGGGCTATTTGTCTTTTCCAAGACAAATAAGAGCCACAAGTGCGCCAAAGGCAATAACAACAGTCATTACCTCTAGAATTATCATGATCAACTCATAATCACTCATAGAGCACCCCTCCCTCCATTAAAGAAGAGAGGCCCAACCTCGCCGACTATCTTAGGTTAATTATAATGCGAACATATGAGTTAAGCAATAAGCATCTATAAATACAGATATACGAATTAAAGGAGAATAAGTGGCTTAACCAATACTACAGGGCTGTACTAATTCTAAATAGGTATGTCAAAAAAACGCAATCTCAGAAAATGTGGTATAATAAGTTGTTAAATCGTATACAATCATTTTTATACCTACACAATCTACCTACCATTAGTATATATTAATGTATATATTAAGATGTGATTCATATAATATATATAGTATTAATATAGGTAGTAATTCATAATGAGGAGGCCTCATGTTTCAACGTATGTGCGCAGTGGCTATGTTTGTAGCAGCGCTGTTTATATCTGTTATACCCAATGCCGATGCTCGGCAAGATATTTATGCTTTCACCTATAATGGCAATAATTGGTACGTGGACCGCGATTCGATTGATCGCAGTAAACCGGATGGGTTGCTACATTTTACGGTGTATACCATGATTGGCTTGCGTTATGATGTGGCCAGTGGCAGTGAATATTATAATGCCGATGTATATTATTATGATCAAAAATTGTCTACCGAAGGTGGTCAGTTATTATATCGCAACCCAGGTATCTTGGCGGCGGCTCGTGTGGCACGTCAACAACCGGATGCGCCTAAACAAGCACCAAAACCAGTGGTAGCACAGCAAACAGCATCTCAATCGATAGCAGCTCAAACGGCGGCTCAATCTGTAGCGCCAACGGCACCGCAACCAAATATCGTCAAGGCTTTATCGACACCGGTTCAAGCCCCTGTACCTGCTAATGGTCCTGTGAAAGTAAACACTCAAATACCTATTGTATTACCAACAGGCCCAGTGAAAAAGGTGGCGGCTAAAACGGTGATGACCTTCCATAACACATCGAAACAAACGACAGGTACGACATCTGAATCCGATGAAACAGAGGCTAATCGTACTCGTAAATAATCTTAAAAACTGCAATTTAGTCTTATGTATACTGAGAATGTATCAGTTACAGTATATGACTAGGTTGCAGTTTTTATTTTGTATATATGAGGCTGTCTGAAGAAATTTCTGACTTGTAATCTGTATGCATTCCTTTCTATCAATATGCGAAATCAGCAAATCAGCAGGTTGAAAATTGTGGTCTTTTAATGAGGCATTAATGAAATAGATGGTATATAATAGAATGTATAAAGTGTTAACAATAGACTGATGGCTGAGAGGACAGAGGTCTAACCGTAACTTGATTGTATTTGAGCTGTCAATAGAGGGTAGAGAGATATGGAGCAGTTCGTAAAGAGGCTGGCTTGCGGTGTATTGACAATAGCCATGATAGGCATCCTTGTAGGGTGTAGTCGAGAGACGCCGAGTACGACGGCAAGTTCTGACCGTGCGCCCGTAGGGTATAAGGCGATTGCCGCCATGAATGCGTCGGCTGCGGAAAAGGCGGACCGCAGTGTGCGCACGATGTCACAAGAGGATAAGATTGGTCAGTTAATGTGTATCGGTCTAGAAGGCACTACATTTGACGAGTCACAAAAAGAATTAGTACGTAAATATCGCGTAGGTGGTATTGTATTAGATAATGATAATATGGAATCTAAGGAACAAGTGCGGGCTTTCACAAAAGGCATACGAGATACTGCGAATACGTCCAGCCTCATGCCACCGTTCATCGCCATGAATCGGGAACGCATGCAGTATAGACCTAATTTGATGCTGCCTTGGACGGACCCTAAGTTGTTATCGAAGCAGGGGCTTGATGCGGTGTCGAGTCTAGCGACGCGCACGGCCATTGAGATGCGCGACCTTGGGTTCAATCTCAATTTGGGTGTCATGGTGAATACCCACTCGTTTTACTCGTACACGAGCGATGTGGACCGGGCGGCGCACATCGGTGAGACCATTACTAAACGCTATGCGGCGAATCGCGTGTTTACGGGGTACCAATATTTTCCAGGCGGCGCTGATTACACGGTGCCGGGCATGAAACTAGATGCGTCGAAGGCGAGCCTCATGGACGATGATGGCCGCGTTTTTGCTCAGCTCATCGATGCGACGCGTGACGAACATCCTATGATTATGGTAAATGCTGTGAAAGTAACCTCTATTGACGCCAATCAGCCGGTGAGTCTCTCTAAACCGATCATTATAGATTGGCTACGGAATGAACTGGGCTTTGAAGGCGTGGTGATGACCGATGATATCGAGGTCGGCGCCGCTATTGCTGGTATGTCCATAGAGGATTATGCGGTGCGTACCATTAATGCAGGTAGCGACATGGTTATTCTTTGTAAGCATGCCAAGCACATCAAGGCAGTTCACGATGCGTTAACACAGGCTGTAGCAGATGGAACTATTTCCGAAGCACGCCTTGATGAATCGGTGCGCCGCATCATGCTCATGAAATTTAGCAATGACCGATAGATATGGCTTACAACTGTAAGCTTTAATAATAAGAATGTAAAATTAGGCATAGAAACTCTTTTCTTGTAATAATGTACCCTCTTTACTGGACAACCAGTGCAGGGGGTACATAGCATAATGGGAAAAGAGTTTTTTTATGTGTAAAAAATGAATTTATTATCTATTTGTTAAAATTTGCAAGGTATATTTTATAGTTTATTTAAAATATGATATAATAAACTCCTGAGAACTATTTTAAGGGAGGTGAGATCTTATATGAAATGTAGTAACCATGAGGCGGTCATTGACGCCATAATGGAACTATACAATCAGGACCGCATGGAAATGAGTGTTGTACACGGTCCTTACAGCGTTGGTAAAACGTATATCGCTAGAGCGTTACAGGCTCGATTAGGCAAAGATCATACAATATATCTGCTTGGTCGCTTGGCGAATGAGTCCATTCATATTCGATCAATTGAGAGAGAACTAAAGGTGCCATCAGGGTCTTTTAAGACCTTAGAGGATGCATTGCGTGGCGTTTTTCAAGCAAGTCTTGACAAGCGGATCATGCTCATCATAGATGATTATCCTTCATTTGTGGATACGGTTCCACAAGCGCCTATCATATTGCGTGACTTGATGGAAACCTATCGCGACCATGGCAAAGTATTCGTACTTCTCATGGGAACCCATGTAGAGGAGTTGAAAGGCCGCATCATCGGCGAATCAAGTTTGATTGCAGCCTACATTCATAGTTATTTCAAGGTCAATCCGTTCACACTTGATGATGTGAGAGCATTAGGTTGGGACTATATGGACGAAGATCTTGTTAAGCTATACCATGTAACAGGTGGTATGCCGGGGAATCTCGTGCATATAGATCCCGCCTTATCGGTAGATGAAAATATTGTGCGTCTATTCTTCAGACCACAAGGCATATTATGTACGGAACCACAGCGATTGCTTATGCGCTACATTCGTAATGTAGGCGCCGCTAATGCGATTCTCTATGCGTTGGCACAACTGGATAAGCCGTTCTATACAGAATTATGTCATGCCAGTGAGCTTAAGAGTGGTACCTTTGCAACCCGTATGGCCGACCTCTTAGATATGGAAATTATTGGACGTATTCAAGGTGGTAGCCGTGGTCCCTTGCGCTACGCAGATTACCATTTTGTGAATACTATGTTCCAATTTTGGTACCAGTTCGTGTTCCCAAATCTTGAGGAAATTAATTGCGGTCAAGGGCAGTACATTTACGATACAGTTGTAAAACCCGCATTAGCTAATAGCATATAATGGGGACGTATTTCTGAAAATTTTTCTAAATTAACGCACTTTACTGAAATAGGTTTGTAATTATACACAAATACATATGTAACAACAAAAATTCCGCTGTAAATCTATGCATTTATGGCGGAATTTCTCGTTTGTCTAAATACTCAATTGGGTGTATATTCCAAGTAAGCCTAGGCAGAAAGGAACGAATATGAACGTGAAACATGTGGTTTGTCCCCAAAAGGTATTACAAGCGGTGACAGACCTTAGTTTAGTGCGCGTCTGCCAAGAACGTCGTGTATCGGTGCTCAGTACGGAACGAGCCGTGTGGCCTATCGAGGAGTTGACTATTGATGCGGCACAAATCGAGCTATGCCGACGCTATCGGCCGCTTATCATGCGGTATGCAACCCGATGTAGTACGGCTATGATGACGGATGACGTCGAATCATTTCTGTGGATCATCTTTATCGAATCCATCTATAGCTTTCACACATCGGGAAAGGTACCATTTTCTGGCTATGTGAAAGCAGCCATTCATTATGGTTATCTTAATTTTTATAAACAATCAGCTCATCAGTGGTGCCACGAGTTGACCTTGCCTCTATGTACCGGTGATGATGTATCAGAGCCCGCGATGGATCAGTTCCCTAGCGATGTGAATCTTGAACGAGATATTGTCGGTACGGTAACAGAACACGAATTGCGCAATCGTCTGTGGTCTGCTTTCAGAAAACTGCCACGGCAGCAACAACAGTTATTGTATGCCCTATATCGAGATGGCAAGAGTTGCGCAGATATAGGCTGTGAAACACATCAGTCTAGACAGGCTGTGCAACAACGCCATCAAAAGGCCATCGACCAATTGCGGTACTATATGATGGTAGCTGATAACAAACAATTCAATATGCAAGATATGCAAAATATGAATAGTTATAATTAGAGTTAAAAGAAATAAAATATTTTTAATTTATATATTTACAGCTTGTAATTATAGGTATACAATTAACTCATAAGTGCTGCTAAAGCACATTTATATAACACGTGTTATTTATACAATTTTACAAGAGGAATTCCTTAGTTTTATTACTCATTAATCTTAAGAAAGGTTATAATGATGCATAATACAGCGTATCAAAAGGTAAGTAATAAAGAATCAATTTCTTGTAATCCAAATACAATATATGGCGATGTAGATCACCATATATGTTGCTTAATCCCTGTTTACATAGATGGTGGTGACTGCACCGCCTGTTACTATGTAGATGGTCGACGTGATATCATTCACAAATCCATTAAAACGGTATTGCGAGAGATAGCACGACATGAGGGTGTTCTAGCAAACGGTATTCAATCAACGAGACGGTCAAAGCCGATGTATACGGATCCACGAACGTTAGGTCCTAACATGACATTTGCTTGTCTTAAAGCACGGAAACCAATTGCGCGCGATGTAGTGTATGGTTTATTCAACGTTATCATTCCATTTCAATACCATATTGAGCCAGGACCAGAACCACATACAACGTATATCATCATAGGAGACTTTGATCCTATACTCGTATTTCATTCCCCTGACCACGTGCAACGCAAACTACGGGATGCTATGTTAGAGCATTTAGATTATACGAAACGGATGCTTGCTAAATTGAGTACCTGCGGTAACCCTTATGTGGTGGCTGAAATCTATGGCGCATCGAGAACATTAGCGGGAGTATAACAACACATGTTTAGAGAGTCTGGGAGGGACGTAATATGAATTACGCAACAAAATTACGTGTGATAACAATGGTTAGTTTGCTTGGTGTATCTTCTATCGGGTTGGTTCAAGCTGCTGATACACCTATCGTTTCAACTGGTGGTGTGGCTTATAATATTGGCATACCAGGAGATTCTAAGTTTACTTATTCGGACAATGTATCCCTTGGTGGACAAGCGGGGACTACTAATGGCAATTCATATCTAAAACCTGGTGGTGATCCTAATGCAACGGGAAATAATATTGCCATTGGCCGTATTTCTTTGAATGGCTCTAGTGGTGGTGGTAATGTTGCTTTGGGGGGCAAGACATTTTTAGAGGGGAAAGGTGACTATAATTTCCTCGGTAATTTTGCGGCAGGTTTCAAATCTACCATATCCAATACAATTGCTATTGGAGCTTTCGCTGGCTCCAATGCTACAGGTAATAAAAACGTGTGGCTTGGCAATGGACAAGGCGCTGGTAGTAATGGCAACAATACTGTGTTAATCGGATCTAATTCCACAGTTGATGGTAATTTTAATTATGGCGTAGGTCATAATGCTGTATTAAAGGGTGAAAGCAATGCTGTTGTTGGTGCGTATAATCATGTAACGGCAAATAATACCTATGTACTAGGTGATCATGTAACGACAACTTTAGATAAAGCAGTTGTGCTTGGCAGTCGTTCCACTGCTGAAAGTAGTGATGTGGTGAGCACTCCAAGCTATACCTATGCAGGTGGTACCGTTAACTTTGCCGGTACTGCACCGGTATCCACCGTATCCGTAGGCGCTACCGGTCAAGAACGGACGATTACTCATGTAGCGGCAGGCCGCGTAAGCGCGGATTCTACGGATGCCATCAATGGTTCCCAATTATATGGTGCGAACCAACAAATCGATAATCTATATAACAAAATTAGCAACATTGGAAAAGAGGCCAACAAAGGCGATGCTCGTGCTGCGGCACTAGCTGCATTACATCCAATGCAATTTGATCCAGATAATCGAGTACAAGTGATGGGTGGTATTGGCCACTACAAAGATGCCAATGCGCTAGCCCTCGGTGTGGGGTATTATCCAAAGGAAAACTTGCTCCTCACTGCAGGTGCTACAGTTAATGACCACATCATGGCCAACCTTGGTGTATCCTATAAATTCGGTGAAAACAAAACGCTACAAAAAATCTCTCCTGCGTCCTATAATGCTCTCGAACAACGGGTTGATACATTGGAGGCTCAAAATAAAAAGTTACAAGAAACAGTAGATATGCTCGTGCAAAAATTGAATAACAGATAATATTGAGATACTCAGATAGCTGTATAATATAAACAGATCATTCATAAAAACCTCAGTATATAAGCGGATAGTTAGTCCATTGCGATTAACTATCCGTTTTTTATTATATTAATTATCTTATAAATCTGTTGATAAATTTAAGATAATTATAAACAAACTATTTACAAATATTTAAAATATGATAATATAATTCATGTAAACATCATGAATAAATGATGAGTGAGAGATCGTATTATGTATTTGTTTATAAATGGAGAGGGAAGATTATGAACAAACGGAAACGCTTATTGGCGATATTGATTAATGGTATGTTGTTGTCTAGCTTATGTGTGGCTAGTGCAGCGGGTGTTACTGTAGGTGCTGGTAATGGTATTGCTTATGGAACAGGTAGCAATGCGCCAAAGATTGAAAACGTAGCAATTGGTAATGGTGCTAAGATTGGGTATTCTAATGGCGCCAGTGCTGCTACAGGAGATATTGTAGTCGGTAACGGTGCTAACATCAATAACTATGCTAGCCAAGGTGGTAGTGTTGCAATCGGTAAAAATGCAAAAGTTGAAAATATGGCTGGTGGTGTTGAGGCTAGCTTTGCATTAGGTCAAACAACATTTAGTGGTAGTTGGTTCTCTTCTGCAAGAATTCCTGCAGATCCAACAAAGGTAGTAGGTAGCGTAGCAATTGGTGACAATACATTTGCTCGTACTGGCAGTACCATGATTGGTTCCCATAACTATAAAGGTGAACTTGGTGATACTACAGTAGATACAGCAACTACTCGTAAAGATGCATTGAATGCGTATGCCACTACAGTAGGTGCTAATAGCTTTACTAATGGTGCATTTGCTACTAATACAGGTACTTATAACATCATTTCCAGTGGATATAATGGTGGCCGTATGGCAAATCCTGTTAAGAACTTGGGATCTACTATTAATGGTTCTTTAAATAGTATCGAATCTAAAACAGCTAATAACTATTACTCTGGTGTTGCTAATAGCATTGTTGGTACAGCAAACCGAACTTTCAATTCCAATGGCTCTATTATCATGGGTGCTGGCAACGAAATCACTAATTCCGTTACATCTATTGATGGTGCACCGGAGGATGGTGGCAATTCTGCGAAGGAATTAGCTGAAAAATTCCGTGAAGCCGTAAAAGAATCTAACGGTGGCGGCGCAACGATGGCCTTCGGTGGCGGCAATAAGGCAGATTATACATTACGTACATCCCTGATTGGTGTAAACAATACCGTTACGGGCGTACGTGGTGACCAAAGCAAGGACAATTTAGCACTTGGCGTTGGCAATACAGCTACGAATGTGCAACATATGACTGCTATCGGTTCCAAGAACGCTGTATCCGATGCTAAGAATACTGTCATCGTTGGCGATAACCGTACCGTAACAGGTGCTAATAATGCTGTTATTATCGGCTCTAGCGACAATGGAACGACAACAACTGTTCATGATGCAGTGGCCCTTGGTCATAACACAGACGTATCCACCGAAGGTGGTGTAGCACTTGGTAGTGGCTCTAAAGCAACGGTAACAGCAGGTGCGGTTGGTTATGATATCCTTACTAATGCGCCATCTACCGATACATCTGCTACCTGGAAATCCACAGCATCTGCTGTGTCCGTTGGTGATGTAGCAAATGGCGTAACGCGTCAAATCACATCCGTTGCTGCTGGTACAAATGATACTGATGCGGTAAACGTGGCACAACTTAAACGATTACATGACATGATATCCGTGAATGCATACAATACTGTCAACGTTCAAGGGGATGTAACGAATCTTAAAAAAGATGTATCCCGCTTAGATAAACGCGTTAACAAGGCCGTAGCTGGTTCGGCTGCATTGGCGGCCCTTCATCCGCTCGACTTTGATCCAGATGCAAAATGGGACTTTGCGGCTGGCTATGGTCATTACCATAATGGCAATGCTGCTGCACTAGGCGCGTTCTATCGTCCTAATGAGGACGTTCAATTGAGCGTAGGTTCCACTGTAGGTAATGGAGAAACTGTTGTGAATGCCGGTCTTTCTGTGAAAGTCGGTGCTCATAGCAATGTATCTCGTTCTCGCGTGGCCATCGGTAAAGAAGTGCTAGAACTTAAGAAAACCGTAGCTCTTCAAAATGCACAAATCCAAAAATTGACAGCCCTCTTAAACGATGTGGCAGGTACGCATATGAAAGCAGACCGCACTACACTATTCCCAGATGTGGCTAGCAACCACTGGGCTTACGAAGCCGTAAGCGATTTATCTCGTCGTGGCTTAGTAGAAGGCTACCCAGATGGCACATTTGGTGGAGATCGTTTATTAACACGTTACGAATTTGCAGAAATCGTATATCGTGCCCTTCAAAACGGCGTACAAGTAGACGAACAACTGGTAACAGAATTCAGCCCTGAAATGGCATTGTTCCGCGTTGACACAGTGGCTAAAAATAGCCAAGGACAACCGACAATTGAACGAGTTAGAGTGAATAAAAAATAATAAGAAGTAATAAAAAGGCAGATAGATATCTCAATATGAGGTACCTATCTGCCTTTTACTTTTGAGGAATATGACTATCTCTGTTTATATATTTAGGATAGTGTTTGTTGAAACTTGCTAAATCTATCAAGGATATTACTTGGTAAAGACGTAAGTTTGCAATAATCAGAAAATAATGATCTTCTTAATTGATTTTGTTCATCTGTGGGATTGTTGAAAATAGTATTTTTAAATTCCGTAATAAACAATGCTTTTAGATATGATGTCTTTAGAAATAAAAGTATGATTAATATTGTGGAATAGAGGCCTTTGCATGCTGCTTTATCAATATTAAGTGGTTGTTTTAGGTCTTTAGTTAGATAAATCAGATAAGGCAGTATTTTATATAGTTGTTTAGGTTGAATTGATTTATGACTTCTAAATTGAACAAAATGAAGATTATGTGCTGCTAAATTTCTAAAGGAACGTACATTTTCAAGACCGTTTCTAATAATATCGACCCTTTGATTATATTCAATCCCAGGAGCATTTTCGAACAATATATCAGTAATAGGCTCTTTTTCTTGGCGATTAAGTACACAGAACAAATTAATTGCATCACCGAATGATATATTTTTAAATAATATCCATGGAGGAATATGGTTATGGTTTTCTTTATAGTGTTTAGTAGGCATTTTACATTTAGCTGTATCTGTTAAAAGAGGTAATATTTCTGAAAGTACATTATCTTTAAATGATATACCTGAATTATATGTTTGATAGTTATTGGTATCCAGATATTTTGTTTCATCTACACCAAAGGAAGAAGCAATTGAATAGGCTAACAAATTTTTAAACATATTCTCTATAAATAGACTGTATTTCATAATAAAAGCCTGAATACTTTTATCTAGCAAATACAATTCATACAGGTATTCTATAGATAGTCCTGGCTTAAATTTGCCATTTTCCATTAGTGTACTTTTGTACCCATTAACGAGATCGTAATAGGATATAGATATTAATGCATGCTTAGCAAAATTGATGTCATTAATCATAAGCCCGTAGTCATTTTGTAGCTTAGTGATTTGTTCATCATAGGTTTTAAAGGGTTTATCGTAGGCCATATAGATATAGACTCCAGCATAAAAAGAAACCCGCTACAATTAAGTAGCGGGCATGGTGATATGCTCAAAGGCAATATCGTTTTACTACCTAATTTATAGCATAAAAGAAAGTTAAGTGTCAATATATATAATATTATTCATTCGTTAATTGAGCGATGTCGCCTACACTAATAGGAGTTATTGTGGGTGGCATAGGCATAGGAGTAGGTGTAACACCAGATAAAGTCATTTCCTCTTTTTTTGTTTGTTTTAGTAAGGACTGTAAAGGACTGAGTACATTTATGGTTGAATAATTAAATAATTTACATTCAGAAAATTGTTCATAAGGTGCATGTATTTCAACTATTGCTTTTATAGCATCATAAGTACCGTAATCATGTTCATCTATAAGAATACGAGGACCTTTTTCTATAATTCTAAGGGTTTGTCCACGTTTAGCACCCTTATTAAGACCATAATTAATGAGAAGTGTATTAGAATTGGGAATAGCAATAACTTCATATTCTTTAAATGACATGTTAAAACCTCCTTTTGCCTATGTTTTTACTTTATGGATTGTATCTTAAAAGAAGCAATCTTATTTCTCAAAGTACCCCAACATTTCAATGTGTGTTAACACTTCGTCCATGTATTGTTCGGTCGGTACAACGTAGTTATAGCCGTCCTTAGTGGTGCGGTTAACAGTTAGGTTTTCGTCGAGGTTGGCGATTAAATCGGCTCGAGAGATTGGTTTAGCCAATTGTTTCATCACATATAATAGGCCATTGTCGACGTCACCGTCCACTTGGTTGTACATGTTACCCGGTGTGAGGTATTGGCTGCCGCCTTTTTCCACAATGGTTTCGATGTATTTAATAAAGCGCTCTGGGATGTAGCTTTCATTTTCAACAAACGGCGTGCGAGGATAGGAAGAACCGTAAATATTGAGGTTGTCCGTTACGATGAGTAGGAACAGACGTTGATATAATACATCGCCATCGATGACATAGCCCGGATAGTGGGAACTAATATAGTTGACGATATCCTGAACGGTGAATTCCTTGAACGTATCCATCAACACCTTGATAGCGATGTGAACAGTATTGGTCCAGTCCTCAGGAACGCCCTTCACATTTCTAGACGGCGCCATAAAGTACAGGTTGTTCAAGATGTCTTGGGTTACCGTTTCGTCGTGGTTGATCTTGTCCTCGTTGGACAGTTTCGTCAATAGGCTCATGCGGAATTGCGTGTCGTACACGTAATCGTAGAACTGTTCCTTGTCGATATAATTGCCGTTGGATAGGGTGGAAATGTTTTTTTCCACGTCTCCTGAAAGCCAGGTAATGAAGGATCGTTGTAATGATTCGTCACCTACATAGGCACAGCCGTGTTGACGAGCTCGTTCGATGAAATCGGATACATACACTGGATCATTGTAGGTTTCCAAGTACTCGTGTGCTACGTAATAATCGTTGGATTGCAACACGCGGTTGATGTTGTTAATTTTGTAATTCGATTGTGCCCGAGAACGATCGTCGCTGTTCATCGTTTCCGCTACAAGCTTTAACACACTCTTCGTATACAACGTGCGTTCTAATAAACCCTCATCTTCCGCCCGTTTATCCGCGTACAACATGATATCGCGCAATTGCTCCAAGCGTTTCCAGCCAGGGTACGTATTGTACGATACATAAGCGATGCCGCGGTTCGATAAATTCTCGCTACAAATATCGAGAATTTTGTCTTTCACCATGTCCGGTACCCAAGACCAGATACCATGAACGATGATGTAATCGAAGGTGCCGAAATTCGTATCCACGTCCATAATGTTTTTTTCGAGCAACGTCACATTCGTAAGGCCGATGGATTCGATAATCTCCTTGCCGTGCTCCACCTGTACGCCGGATAAATCGATGCCTGTGAAAGTCGCCGTAGGGTAGTACATCGCTTGTGGGATGATATTACCGCCGCAGGATGCGCCAAGCTCTAATACGCGCGCCTTGCTCGGCGCCACCGGATCAAGTCCATAAATCTTAGCCTTAGCATACAAATTATTAATATTCGTGCTAGAAAATGGCTTTGAAATATAAAGGAACGTATCGTAGGACGCCTTTAAATCATTAATACCCTTTTCCACATCCGTAGGCACGTCCATAGTATGCGTTGGCGTATCCGTTGCATCCGGTTTAGATACGACATTCTTGTTTGTTGCCGTTTCAGCAGAGGCTGATGCGGCCTTATTTTTTTTAGTTTCTTTTTTCATAATTAACCCCTTTGTTCTACACTCCCTCATGTATTACTGTAGATTAGTATATCATACTGTATTGCTTTATAGTGAAAGTTTATATTCCTATATATAACTATATATAGCAAATGACATAGATCATAGAGACGGCATTTTATAGATATAAATAGAGACAACAGAGAAATTTTAAATTTAACTATTATATCTTTACTATCGTACTTATATTCATGAACATCTCATTCATGTTTTACAAGGTATATTTGATTAGTTTTGCTAATTTAAACACTTATTTTTCTTGATAGGTAATGCTTTTTATATCCTTATTTAACATGATTTAATAGCATTTTACAATATATCGAAAAAACTTGTAGTACATAAACATATTAACATCATATTTATGAAGAAATCGTGATTGTTAATATTTATGTAAGCAAATAAATCGAAAATGATTAATATATGTTTACTTAAATTGAAAAAAATCGCACAAAAATGTGTAAAAAATACACCATTTCTTAACAAAAAATAAAAAAATAAACATTTTTCCAAGTTTATGAGAAAAAAATGAGAGAAAATGTTTTACAAAAAGAAAATTTTTTGTTATAGTATGTACATGAAGTAAGATGAATAAAAAGTGAAACATGAGAAAATGTTCTTCACACAATGATTTTTATTTCTATTGAATAGGGATTAATTAAGGATTATAAGTGTCTTAAAGAAAGAGAAAAAGAAAGGGGTTCATAGAAATATGAATAAGATCTTTAAAGTTGTTTGGAGCAAAACAAAAGAATGCTACGTTGTAGTATCTGAAGTAGCGAAAAACAATGGTGGTAAGAAAAAAGTTTTAGCTAGCGTATTGGCTGGCTTAGCTATGGTTGGTGCAGGGGCTGCTGGTACACCGGTACAAGCGGTTTACTCTGATAGTGGTAGTGCTATTAACATTTCTCCAAATGCAAAAACTGGTAACTATGCTGGTACAAATTCTGTAGTAGTTGGTTATGAAAATAAAACTGATTCTGATAATAATAACTGGGGCCGTATTATTTATGGTGCTAATAATACTGCAGCAGGTGCTTCAACATTAGCTCTTGGTAATGAAAATGAAGCGCGTGGTGCAGCAACAACTGCTATCGGTGTTGGCTCTAAAGCTTTGGATAAACAATCTGTTGCACTTGGTAATGTGGCTCGCGCAACTAAGCAAGGTTCTGTTGCTATTGGTTCCTATGTAAATGCAGAAACAACTAATTCAGGTACACCAACAGCGCCTGTATATAACTCAAAAGACGTAGGTCAATATTCTACAGCTGTAGGTTCACAATCTTGGACAAAAGGGGACTACTCAGCGGCTTATGGTTACCAAGCTGAAGCAACTGCTGCTAATGCAGTAGCAATTGGTCGTGTGAGCAAAGCAACAGGTACTTCTGCAACAGCAGTTGGTGTTAATAATAAGGCTCAGGCTCAAGATTCTTCAGCAGTAGGTTCTTCTAATACTATTGAGGCAACTGCTACACAAGCGAGTGCATTTGGTCGTGAAAATACTGTAAATCGTGGTGCCACTATTGCTGCAGGTTATAAAAATACTGCAGATGGTGATCGCAACGTTGCTATTGGTAACGAAAATACCACTAAAGGTGAAGAGACTATTGGTATTGGTACTAAAGTAATTGCTGGTACGGGAAAAACAATAGCTATTGGTAGTGTATACAATCCTGGTGGTGGTGTTGAAAAACAAACTATTGCTCGTGGTGATGATACAATTAACCCAGCTACAGGCCAAGTAAATAATGTTTTTGCTCTTGCAATTGGTAATGGTGCTCAAGCAGATGGTAAAGATAATAAAGCATCTGGCATGATTGCAATTGGTCAAGATGTATTGGCTAACAATAACAATACAATTGCAATGGGCATTCAAGCAAAAGCTACTGGTGCTCAAGCGATTGCGTTTGGTAAAGTCGCAAATGCTAGTGGTTCTGGGGCATTTGCTCTTGGTCAAGCAGCAAATGCAACTTCCCATGGTTCTATTGCGATGGGCAATGGTGCACAATCTACTGGTAGTGGCTCTACAGCGCTTGGTCGTACAGCTAAAGCTACAAATGATGGTGCTGTAGCGTTAGGTTTCAGTGCAGAAGCAACTGGTGATGGTGCAATCGCTATCGGTGGTGATGGTAAAGGTGCTGCATATGATGCTACTAATACAACATTTGCTGGTTTAGGTGAAAAAACAACTGCAACTGCTAAAAATGCTGTTGCTATTGGTCACCAAGCTACAGCAAATATTGAAGGCGGTGTTGCTCTAGGTTCTGAATCTAAAACAACAAAAGATGCGGGTGAAATTGGTTATAATCCAGCCGCAGGTCGTACTAATAAATATGACAATTTAACTAATAATACAAAGGCTGCTTTAACATCTACACGTGCTGCTGTTTCTATTGGTGATGATAGTACTAGTGTTACTCGCCAATTAACAGGCCTTGCAGCTGGTACCCAAGATACTGATGCTGTTAACGTAGCACAATTAAAAGCTGTTAACTTGAAATTCGCTGGCGATTCTACGCAAGTAACTGGTAGCACTGACGTTCGTCTTAATGATGGTACTTTCAATGTCAATGGTGATGGTACTCTAATCTCTACTGAGGCAACTGCCACAGGTATTAAGGTAAAAGCTAAGGTTGGCGGTACTATTAATAATACAGATGGTAAAGCTGTTAAACCTACTACAAATGGTATTGCAACAACTGATAATGTAGCTGATGCTATTAATGACTCCTACTGGAAAGCAACTGCTGGTGGTAACACAGATGGTACTCCAGCTGTGGGTAAAGTTAAACCTGGTACTCAAGTTACTTACAGTGCAGGCGATAATTTAAAAGTAAAACAAACTATTAATAATACTACTGGCGATCAAGAATATAAATACTCTTTAAATCCAGTTTTAACAGGTATTACATCTATTGCTAATACTACAACTGGGCCAAAAATGACATTTGGTGGTAGTTCTATCAATATTACTGGTGGTTCCTTAAATATGGGTGATAATAAGATCACAAATCTTGCGACTGGTACAGATGATAAAGATGCAGTTAATGTAAAACAGTTGAAAGATACTGAAATTCATATTACTCCTGGTACATATACACCGGATTCTAACAAAAAAGTTACATTAACATATGAAAATGCTGATAATAAAACTGTAACTGGTAAAACAGCTGTTATCGACTTGTCTGGTTTGGCAACAGGTGGTACTACTTCTACTGAAAAAGTACAAAAAGCAGCCGATGCTACTGGTGATAAAAATATTGCAGAGGTAGGACCAAAATCTGGTGATACATTTGGTGCTGCTAATGCGACTTATGAAGTATCCGTATCTCGTAATGCAGTTAAAGACGCAGCTCGTGAAGCCGTAACAATTAATAATGGTGGTACAAAATCTGGTACTACATACACACCAAATGCTGATAACCCAATCACGGTAACACCTAAAGAAGATGCAGCTAATCATAATACAACTTATGAAGTGACTTTCGATGGTAATAAAGCAGCTAAACAAATCCCATTGACTTATAAAGCAAATGGTAATGGCGCTAAAACAGTTACATTGGAAAAAGGTTTAGACTTCACTAATGGTACAAATACTACAGCTGTAATCGGTAACGATGGTGTTGTTAAGTACAACTTGAACAAAGATGTTGATTTATCTAATACTGGTTCTTTGACTATTGGTGATACTAAAGTAACTAATGGTGGTGTAACAATTACTGCTCCTGCTGGTGGCACAACATCTAACGTCACTTTGACTCAATCTGGCCTTGATAATGGCGGTAATAAAATCATTAATGTAGCTCCTGGTACTCTTAGCAGCACATCTACAGATGCTGTAAATGGTAGTCAATTATATACTGTTGATCAAAAGTTTAACAATAAAATCAATTTAGGTGCAGATGGTAGTACAGAAACTACTAAATTTGCTCTAGATAATACTGGTGGTATCAAATTTAACATCAAAGGTGACGGTTCTGGTGCAAGTGGTGCAAACCAATACATCAGCACAACTGCAAATGGATCTAATGTTAATGTTGATTTAACTGCCGATGCTAAAGCTAAATTAAACAAAACATACACTGTGTCTTCTGGTTCTACTAACGTAACAGTGACACCTACAACTACTGGTGATAACACTGATTTCAAAATCACTGTAGCTAGCACAGGTACTACAACATCTTCCTCTTGGAATCTTGCAACTGATAAAGTATCTGCCACAGAAGGTACTGTTGCGGCAGGTTCTGCAGCGACTCAAAATATTGCTGATACTAAAACAGTAACTATGAAAGCTGGTAAAAACTTAACAGTTAAACAAACTAACGATGGAACTGGTAATGCATCCGTTGCATATTCCTTAGATAAAGATATTTCCGTTGAAACTGTGACTGTAACTGGTCAAAACGGCAAAGATGGCTCAATTGGTATCAATGGTAAAGATGGTGTAACTCGTAATATTACTGTTGAGGTTCCTGGTCAAGCAGGTCAACCTGGTACACCTGGTGTAGATGGTACAACAACTACACGTATTGTATTCGATGGTAAAGCACAAGCTAACCTTGATGATGGTTTGAAATTCACTGGTAATAATGAATCCACTGAAAACAAACATAAACTTAATACACTTGTAAAAGTTCAAGGTGAAGGTACTAAAGAAGGTACTGATGCAACTGGTACTAAAGAAATTCAAACTTCTGACGGTACTAAATTCGAATCTGCTAAAGATAACATCGCAGTGGAAGCTAATGGTGCTGATACGTTAACTGTTAAGTTGAACAAAAACCTTAAAGGTTTGGACAGCGTAACAACTAAAGAAATCAAACTTGGTGATGCAAACGATAATATCTCCATCAAGAAAGATGGCGATCGCATTACATACACTACTAACAATGGTGGTACAGCAACTACTAATAAAGTAGCTAACCTTGCTGATGAAAAACATATCACTCAAGGCAACTATACAGTAGGCGATAAAACTATCGACACTAATGCAGCTGATGATGAAGTAACATTAACTTACACTGATGGTAATGGTAATCTTGTTAAAGATACAGCTAATAATCCTATTATGACTAAGATTAAAGGCATTGCTAAATCTGACCTTACCAATATCAATGATGCTGGTAAGAAAGTCATTACTGGTCTTGGCTCCGTCGTAAAAGCTGGTGATAATGTAACAGTTAAAACTGATACAGATGCGACTACAGGTCAAAAAACGTATACTGTAAACGCTGTAACTCCAGCAGTGTACACTAAAGCTGATGGCACTAAAGTAATTAAACGTCCGGATGGTACTTTCACGACTAACCTTGATGGTTCTGCTGGTAATGATGTACCTGCAAGCGATGTAATCGTATCCTTCCAAGATGCAGCTGGTAATACAACCGGTGGTAACTCCATCGTTAATAACGTTGGCTCTGCAATCGATAAAACTGGTACATCTACTGGTGATACATTCTTAACTAAACTTGATAATGCAGCTACTGCAACTCCAAATGCAGCTGTTAACGTAAAAGATCTTAAAAATACATCTGATGCTATTATCGGTAAAGGTTTGAAATTTGATGCTAACGAAGGTGGCGAAAAAACAAACAAACTTGGCTCTAAAGTAACAGTTCAAGGTACTGGTACTTTAACTGCTGGTAAAGCATATGCTGATGAATACAATACAGCTAATATTAGAACTAATATCGAACAAGGAACTGATGGTAACACAACAATCAATGTTGGTTTAGCTAAAGCCTTGAAAGATATTAACTCTATCTCTAATGGTGGTTCTTCTATCACTATTAGTAATGTTCCAGCTGGTGCAACTACTCCTGCTGTAACTATCTCTGGTGGCAACTTGTCCATGGGCGATGGCACAACAAACAATAAGATTGTGAACTTGGCTCCTGGTACAGATGGTACTGACGCAGTTAACTTGAACCAATTGAAAGGTATGCGTACAGTTGTAACATCCACAGATAAATCTGTAACTGTTACATCTAACGAAAATTCTACAACAGGTCAAGTAACATATGACTTAAAAGTAGCAACTACTGGTACAGTATCTAAATCTACTTGGGATCTTAAATCTGGTGTAGCATCTGCTACAGAAGGTACTCACTCTGGTGATACGACTCAAACGATTGCTGATACTAAATCTGTAACAATGCAAGCTGGTAAAAACTTAACAGTTAAACAAACTAACGATGGAACTGGTAATGCATCCGTTGCATATTCCTTAGATAAAGATATTTCCGTTGAAACTGTGACTGTAACTGGTCAAAACGGCAAAGATGGCTCAATTGGTATCAATGGTAAAGATGGTGTAACTCGTAATATTACTGTTGAGGTTCCTGGTCAAGCAGGTCAACCTGGTACACCTGGTGTAGATGGTACAACAACTACACGTATTGTATTCGATGGTAAAGCACAAGCTAACCTTGATGATGGTTTGAAATTCACTGGTAATAATGAATCCACTGAAAACAAACATAAACTTAATACACTTGTAAAAGTTCAAGGTGAAGGTACTAAAGAAGGTACTGATGCAACTGGTACTAAAGAAATTCAAACTTCTGACGGTACTAAATTCGAATCTGCTAAAGATAACATCGCAGTGGAAGCTAATGGTGCTGATACGTTAACTGTTAAGTTGAACAAAAACCTTAAAGGTTTGGACAGCGTAACAACTAAAGAAATCAAACTTGGTGATGCAAACGATAATATCTCCATCAAGAAAGATGGCGATCGCATTACATACACTACTAACAATGGTGGTACAGCAACTACTAATAAAGTAGCTAACCTTGCTGATGAAAAACATATCACTCAAGGCAACTATACAGTAGGCGATAAAACTATCGACACTAATGCAGCTGATGATGAAGTAACATTAACTTACACTGATGGTAATGGTAATCTTGTTAAAGATACAGCTAATAATCCTATTATGACTAAGATTAAAGGCATTGCTAAATCTGACCTTACCAATATCAATGATGCTGGTAAGAAAGTCATTACTGGTCTTGGCTCCGTCGTAAAAGCTGGTGATAATGTAACAGTTAAAACTGATACAGATGCGACTACAGGTCAAAAAACGTATACTGTAAACGCTGTAACTCCAGCAGTGTACACTAAAGCTGATGGCACTAAAGTAATTAAACGTCCGGATGGTACTTTCACGACTAACCTTGATGGTTCTGCTGGTAATGATGTACCTGCAAGCGATGTAATCGTATCCTTCCAAGATGCAGCTGGTAATACAACCGGTGGTAACTCCATCGTTAATAACGTTGGTTCTGCAATTGACAAACCAGGTACAGCTACTGGTAATACATTCTTGACTCAGCTTGATAATGCAGCTGCTAACACTCCGTTTGCAGCGGTTAACGTAAGAGATCTTAAGACTACTGCTGATGCGTTGAAAGCAAATGAACGTCATATTGCACCTACAACTGTGGCAACTGGCTCTACTGAAACTAAAGGTGGTACAGCTAATGCTGCAGGTACTGCAAATGTATACAAATATGATGCAACTAGTAAAACTGTTACATTGACATACAATGATGGTAATGGCAATGCAGTAACTGATACCAAAGCAGTTATCGACCTCTCCAACTTGAGTACTGGTGGTACAGGTGCTTCCTCTTGGAATATCGCTTCCGATAAAGTATCCGCTACTGAAGGTGCTGTGGCTACTGGTTCTGCAGGTACTCAAAACATTGCAGATGGTAAAACAGTAACTATGAAAGCTGGTAAAAACTTAACAGTTAACCAATCTAACGATGGTGCTGGTAATGCGTCCGTTGCATTCTCCTTGGATAAAAATCTAGAAAATCTAGATAAAGTTGTTGTCAATGGTAATGATGGTGCTACTGGTCAAGCTGGTGTAAGCATTGTTGGACCTAAGGGTGCTAATGGTGTTGATGGTAACGACGGTAAAGTAGGCATTGCTGGTAAAGACGGTAAAGATGCTGTATCTATTTCTGGTAAAGACGGCGTAGGCCACATCGGTTTACAAGGCCCTAAAGGTACTCCTGGTACACCAGGTGCTCCAGGTGCCCCAGGTGCAAACCTAGACATTACTACAGATCATGGCACACAAACACTTGTTAAACCAGAAAGAAACAATAATAATCAATCTGAACGTATCGTATACGTACCAAAAGATGCTAGTGGTAATCCATTGAAAGATACTGATGGTAACGATATTAAACGTGAAGTTGCTACTATGGATGATGGCTTGAAATTCACTGGTAACAATACTGCTACTGAAAATAAACATAAACTTGGTTCTTTAGTAAAAGTACAAGGTGAAGGTGTAACTGCTGCTGATGAAGCTGCATTCCAATCTGCATCTGGTAATATCGCAGTTACTGCTGATGGTACTGATACATTAACTATTCGTTTGAATAAAAACCTTAAAGGTTTAAATAGTATCCAACTTGGTGATAACACTATTAAGAGCAATGGTGATAATATCGAATTCACTACAAAAGGTGGCGATACTAAGACTGTAGCTACTACAGATCAATTGTGGACAATCCAAGCTAATGGTACTGATGTTCCTGCTAAATCTGGCAAGGTAAATCTTGTAGCTGGTGATCATATCACCATTACTCCTGATGCAGCTAATGGCAAAATGACAATCAGTGCAACTGGCTTTGGTTCTATGGATGGATTCAATGTGAAAACATCTGCTGATGCAAATGGCACACATGCGGGTGATACAACAGAAAACATCAAAAATGGTAAAACTGTAGATATGCAAGCTGGCAAAAACTTGGTTGTTACTCAAACTAATGATGGTAGTGGCAACACAACTGTTAACTATGCATTGAACAAAGATGTTGATCTTGGTACTAATGGTTCCTTAAAAACTGGCGATACTACTATCAACAACGATGGTTTCAAAAATGGTAACACTACAGTTGGTGGTAATGGCATGACTATCAAGGACCCAACTGATCCAACTAAGACTGTATCCTTAACTAAAGATGGTCTTAACAATGGTGGTAACCAAATCACTAATGTTGCATCTGGTGGTAATGTTGATACAAATGCTGCTAACATCGGCGATATCAAACGTCTTGCTAAAGATACTCGTATCAAAGATGGTACATACACAGTAGATAACAATGGTACTGTTGAATTGACGTATGTTGATGGCAATGGTAATCAAGTGAAAGATGCATCTGGTAATGCTATTACAGCTAAAATCACAGGTCTTACAACACTTGACTCCACTCGTGTAAATGTAGCAGTTAATGAAACTGGTTCTGGTAAAGCGGTAGGTTCTAAAGCTGCAGTAAAAGTTACAAAAGGTACAGAATTTGTAGCGGGTGATAACTTAATTGTTGAACGTAAAGCAAATGCAGGTACTGATGTAGATAACTCTGTTGTATATTCCTTGAATAAGGACTTAAAAGGTATTGAAACTATTAAAAATGGCAATACTACTATTACTTTACACAACAATCCAACGACTGCGACAGATCCAACTGCAGTTACTATCACTGGTGGTAATATCAACATGGGCGGTAATCGAATCGTTAATGTAGCACCTGCCAAAGATGGTACTGATGCAGTTAACCTTGATCAATTGAAGGCTGCACGTACAAAGGTAACGTCTAATGATGGTACTGTAACAATAAGATCTACTGAAGATAAAACAACAGGTCAAATGACTTATGATCTTCATGTAACTCCAGGTCAAAGCCCTGATTTGACTAGAATTACAAACAAAGTTGACCAACTCGGCGAAGAAATCGGTCGTGTAGGTGCTCAAGGCGCAGCTCTCTCCGCATTGAAACCTATCCAATACGATCCATTAGAACCAACTCAAATCATGGCTGGTTATGGTAACTACCGTGGTAACTCCGCTATTGCAATGGGCGTTGCTCATTACAAAAACGAGTCCACAATGATGCATGCAGGCTTAGCTTGGGCAGGTGGTTCCCGTCACATGATGGCAAACGCTGGTGTAACTTGGAAAGTTGGCAACCGTGATAGCGAAGCTGCTGTAGCAGATCGTTACCGCAAAGGCCCTATCAGTTCCGCGTATGCAATGCAACAAGAAATGGCAGCTATGAAAGCTCAAAATGCCGGATTAAAAGGCGAAGTATCTGACTTGAAAGCAGAAAATGAACAAATGAAAGCTCAAATTGCTGCAATGATGGCAAAATTAGGTTTATAATTTGATAGATTAAACTTTCACAGATAACGGGAAGAGGGAACTCGATACCGAGAACCCTCTCGTCCCTTTTGGTTCGACTAAGAAAAGAGGAATAGATATGAAAAAATCTACAATGCTTGCTTTCACAGCAGCAGTATTAATGAGCGCTGCATCCCTTACTGGTCACGCAGCCAGCGCACCTACATATGATGATGTATTAATTGTTAAAAACCCTGTAATGACGCCACAACTCGGTTCTGTTGTACTCGTTCCTGTAGCGAGCCCACAAACGGTGGCAGCTGTTCATGATTATGTGAAAGCTTGGCAAAATGCAGAAATCAACATTGCAAAAGCTAAGGTTAAATACGATGATCATAAACAATTGACGAAATCTGAAAAGGTTTGGTTGCATTCTTATGACAAACATAACTATGCTGACTATTTCCGCACACATTCCATCGGTCGTGTGCATGGTCAAGAAGTGTTCATGAACTGGAACGGCGAAAACCGCAACAAAAATGAATACGAATACTTTGATATGCCAAAATACAATGAGCAAGATGGTTTCACCAATAGCTATGGGTACAATGTACTTCGTGGCATGGTAGACCAAATCAATGCAGTTATCCAAGAGCAAAAGAAAATCGGTGGTCCTATGACTGATGAAGAAGCACAAGCATTGGAAGACTCCATTTTGGACATCATGGCTCATGATCAAGAACATGTAAACAATGACGAACTTCGTCACTACATGAATGAAACAATTTGGTACGCCGCAAAACAAACGGTGAAAAACAAAGCTAGCGAAGAACCTCAAGCTGGGGATGACCACGAAGTAGACCTTCGCGCAGCTATAGCTAATCCGCCTGTAGATCAACCTCAATCCCGTAAAGTAAACTTACGTGATGCTATAGGTAGCAAATAATCTGGCTGAACACTAAATTATAAATCCATATGGCCCTTATAGGCTCTCTAATCCCACCCCCTTTCTTCTATAGGGGCCATAATAAAAACGCTCACACTGTGAGAACGGACTTTTGAATTGAACGCAATTTTGAAAGTACCGTCCCATAGTGTGGGCGTTTTTTGGTGCATAGAATATGGTTTTTAGTAGATCCATAGGTTCATTTTGTGTGTAGTTTTATTTGAAATACTAGCATATATTAATAGATATATATTAACAAACCATAAAATTTAGAATTATACAATTTAATGTGTTGAATTAATGAATGTCTTATAAATACAGTATTTTACTGATTTATCGTGTAATTTCGATTTATTAAATTTATAGAATGGTGGCGTTGGTTAAATGCCTTATTTTGTCTGATTTTATATTATTTAACATATTTATAAACTAAAAAGAACTATGACTT
>ENA-UPWP01000467-UPWP01000467.1-human-gut-metagenome-genome-assembly--contig:-NODE-467-length-36285-cov-10.553137_pt1 | contig 36285 bp, 40 predicted proteins | sample MGYA00250052_ERZ773380 | MGnify/ENA primary metagenome ERZ773380 (study PRJEB29103, sample SAMN06112063) | human gut metagenome | biome: human gut; feature: ankylosing spondylitis patient; material... | reverse complement strand
ACACTTTTTCGACACGAGCAAGCTGACAGACCTTGCTCAACAGAAACCCGGCAAATTTAAGAAAAAAGGATGTGAAAAAGCCTCTTTCTTATTGATATCTTGCATTACAAAAAAAGCCAAAGGCCTTGCTGGTGTCGATGGCTAGAAGGAGGTGACAACAAGGCTCACAAACTTAATCTTTTCATATCTCTTAATAATTTTGAGCCGGAAAAAATAAAAAAGACCGACACATTGGCCGGCACTTTCTGAAAGACGATATAACTATTATATCACACAAGAGGGGTGTCATGGCAAGTATCAATCTATTTGCGGAAGTAGATAAAACCGCAACTAAAAAGAAAGCTATAAAGGTGCTAAGAAGGTATCGCATGCTAACACGGATAGCGGGCTTGGAATACGCCCCTAAAGTGACAGCTTCATTCTCGTTAGAACCCAAATCATTCGACGGCATGGTCCATAGCCAGACCGAAAGCATAGTAACACGCAAGGTAGCCGCTGAACAAGACTTACAAGCTATTGTTAGAGCTATCAACGCATTATCAGATAGGCATTACAGCCAAATTTTGATAGAGTGTTATTGTAGAAATAGAAAACAATACAACATCGAAGTCTATATGGACCTTGGATATTCTGAAAGTGAATATTACCGCATGAGAGAACTAGCCATTTTAGAGTTTGCTGAGAACTACAGAAACGGTGAATGTCTGGTATTTTCAGGAGATTATTGCGAAGAATAAGCGAGAATATAGCGGTATAACGGCGGTATAATATTAGTATTGATAATTATAGCATCGTACCTTGAAAGAGGGTGATTGCTTTGAAATAACATGAACAAAAAGAGACTTATAAATCGCTTTGATTACAAAGTGGGACTTAATAACTATTAAGTCTCTTTTTTTATTGTGAGGAAAACATGCAGATCTATGACAAACCGTTAGGGTGGTTAACCCCTTATGAGAACAATCCAAGAAATAATGATGAAGCGGTTGAGCCAGTTGCTAATTCCATCAGTGAGTTTGGCTTCAAAGTGCCAATTGTGGCAACGTCAGACGGCGAGATTATCAATGGACACACGCGCTGGAAAGCCGCTAAAAAACTAAAATTAAAGACTGTTCCAGTAATTATTGCGGATGATTTAACAGAAGAACAGGTCAGAGCGTTCAGACTAGCTGACAACAAAGTTGCAGAAATAGCCCAATGGGATATCGAGCTGTTATTGAGTGAAATCGAGAGCGTCGACAATCTTGACATGACACTTTTTGGATTCACGGACAGCGACTATACGTTGGATGATTTTGAAGACGAAGAAACCGACACCGATATTTCAGAAGATGAAATCGAAAGCGAAGGCGATTCAGTTTCGTCAGTAGAGTACGGGGATATTTACCAACTAGGACGACATCGCTTGATGTGTGGAGATAGCACCTCTGCAGGTGACATGAAGGAACTTATCGACGGTGAAAAAATAGACCTCTATGTTACTGACCCGCCCTATAACGTAGCGTATGAAGGGGGGACTGAGGAAGCCATGACGATTATGAATGACAGCATGGATGACGCCAGTTTCCGCCAGTTCCTACGTGATGCGTTTTCGGTCGCTGATCAACACTTAAAACCAGGGGGAGCATTCTATATCTGGCACGCAGACAGTGAAGGGTTAAACTTTAGAGCTGCTGTCAAGGAGACGGGATGGTTGCTAAAACAGAATATTATCTGGGTAAAAAACAGCATCGTCTTAGGACGCCAAGACTATCAATGGAAACATGAACCGTGTCTCTACGGGTGGAAAGATGGCGCTTCACACTACTTTATTGATAACCGCTCGTTAGCTACAGTCATCGAAGAAGATGAAGAAAATCTGAAAGAAATGACTAAGGGGGAACTTATTTCTTATATCAAGACGATGCAAGAAAACAGCCCCACTAGTATATTCTACGAAGACAAACCTGTTAGAAGTGACATCCACCCAACTATGAAACCATTGAAATTGATTGCTAGATGTGTCCTTAATTCTAGTAAAAAAGGCGAGCGCGTGCTGGATAGTTTCAATGGCGGTGGTTCCACTTTGATGGTTTGTGAGAAGACGGAACGCATTTATTATGGAATGGAACTTGACCCGGTATATGTGGAACGCACAATTAAACGTTGGGAAGAAGAAACTGGGCTGAAAGCTGAAAAAATAAACTGAAACGACAGGAAGTGAGGCGATGGCTAATGAACAAAACTTGAAACCAATTACTGAGAGAAGTAAGAAGGAACAACGAGAAATACAACGCCGAGGCGGCATAGCTTCAGGCAAGGCTAGGCGAAAAAAAGCCGACTTAAAAAAAGCATTCAATACTATTTTAAAAGCTGACGTAGCGAACGAAAATATATCAAAGCAACTTGAAGCGTTAGGCTTCGAAGCTACCAATGAAATGGCGTTAGCTATGGTCATGATGCAGAAAGCCATGAAGGGTAATGTCAAGGCGTTTGAACAGATAGCCAGATTGGTCGCTATCGATACCAAGGACAGCTTAGACCGCAAAGAACAACGAGAGCGAATCACTGCCATTCAATTGGGGAACGAGAAGCTTAAGTCTCAGATTGGCAAAGAAGAAGGTCAAGATGAAAAAATAGCTGGCTTCCTCGACATCATCAAAGGAGCTGTAAGCGATGGACTTGAGTAAGCTATACACTAAGCGGCAGTTAGACGTGCTTAAGTACATCTGGAATAACGACTGGTTTATATGTGGTCTACATGGCGCTAAACGTGCTGGTAAGACCGTGGTCAATAATGACACGTTTGTCACCGAGTTGAGCCGTGTCAGAAAAATTGCTGACCGTTTAGGTGTGGATGAGCCCATCTATATCTTAGCGGGGACATCGTCAACGTCGATACAGAACAACGTATTGCAAGAACTCTACAACAAATACGGCTTCGAGCCTAAGTATGATAAGCATGGCTCGTTTGTGTTTTGTGGTGTTAAAGTTGTGCAAGTGTACACTGGATCAATAAGCGGTCTTAAGCGTGCCCGTGGTTTTACGGCATTTGGGGCTTATGTCAACGAGGCGTCGCTAGCGAATGAGATTGTCTTCAAAGAAATCATCTCACGCTGCTCTGGTGAAGGTGCTCGAGTGGTATGGGATAGCAACCCAGACAACCCTAATCACTGGCTGAATCGAGACTACATCGGCAAGAACGATGGCAAGATTATAGATTTTAGTTTTAAGCTCGACGATAACACTTTTTTATCAAAACGCTATATTGACTCTATTAAGGCGGCCACACCGAAGGGGAAATTCTACGACAGAGATATCCTTGGACTATGGACAGTCGCAGAGGGCGCTATTTATGCCGATTATGACAGCAAGATTCACGTAGTTGATGAATTGCCAGATATGAAACGCTATTTCGGTGGCATTGACTGGGGGTACACTCACTACGGCTCTATCGTGGTAGTCGGTGAAGGCGTGGATAACAATTACTACCTTGTTGACGGTGTGGCAGCGCAATTCAAAGAGATAGACTGGTGGGTAGAGCAAGCTAGGAAACTGACTGACATTTACGGGAACATTCCATTCTATGCTGATAGTGCCCGTCCAGAGCACGTAGCGAGATTTGAGAACGAAGGGTTTGATATCAGCAACGCTAACAAGTCAGTGATAGCTGGCATCGAGCTTATCGCTAAATTATTTAAAGAACGCAAACTATACGTTAAACGAGGATTTATACCTCGTTTTTTTGATGAGATATTCCAGTACCGGTGGAAAGAAAATAGCACGAAAGATGAACCGTTAAAAGAATTTGATGACGTGCTGGATAGTGTGAGATACGCTATATATTCTGATTTCGTTATCGGTAGCACAGAGAGAGCAAGTTATGATGACTTGTTAAATATGTTTGGTTAGGAGGAATGATGGAACGAACACTATTTACAGATAGCACCGGACAAGAACGAGTTTTAAACTTGCGTTTCCATCGAGGGTCCCGCATTCGCTATCGAGCAGATAGTTTAGAGGAACTCATGGCTGGTGATTGGGAATTGTTGAAACATTTCATCAATCACCACAAGTTGAGACAAGCACCACGCATTCAAGAGCTTATGGACTATGCGAGAGGTGAAAACCACGACGTTCTTAAATCCGGAAGACGTAAGGATAAGGAAATGGCTGACAAACGTGCCGTTCACAATTATGGTCGCATGATTAGCAAGTTTAAAACGGGCTATCTCGCAGGTAATCCTATTCGTGTTGAATACGACGATAAAGAAGACCATTCTCAAAACGACGAGGCAATTAAACGCATTGGGCGTGTCAATGATATTGATACACACAACAGAACGCTTATCAGAGATTTGTCGCAAGTTGGTAGAGCTTACGAGCTTATCTATCGAAGTGAGTATGATGAAACACGTATCAAGAGGCTTGACCCGTTGGATACATTTGTAATCTACGACAACTCGCTGGAAGATAATTCAATCGCAGCCGTTAGATATTACAAGCGTGGATTTCTAGAGAGTGCCAAAGAGGTTGTGGAAGTTTACACAGCCGACCACATCTACACCCTGGATGTGTCGGATAGCTTCAATGAAATATCAGTTACATCTCATGCATTTGGCACTGTACCGATTACAGAATTTCTGAACAACATTGATGGAATTGGCGACTATGAAACCGAGCTCTATCTGATTGATCTATACGACAGTGCAGAATCGGACACAGCAAATCACATGAGCGATATGGCAGACGCTATCCTCGCTATTTATGGAGACCTCGCCTTGCCTCAAGGCATGAAGGCAAGCGATATGAAGCGCACGCGCCTTATGCAACTCAAGCCACCTAAATCAGCGGACGGGAAAGAGGGGACGGTTAAAGCTGAATACCTCACGAAGTCTTACGATGTGACTGGTGTTGAAGCGTATAAGACACGCTTGAATAAAGATATCCATGTTTTTACAAACACCCCGGATATGTCTGACACTAATTTCAGCGGGAATACGTCTGGTGAAGCATTAAAATACAAATTATTTGGGTTGGATCAAGACCGTATCGACACACAATCACAATTCACTAAAGGATTGAAACGCCGCTATCGTCTTGCCGCTCGCATTGGCTCACTGGTCAACGAGTTTAAAGATTTTGACGAAAGTCTCTTGAATATCATCTTCACGCCAAACTTGCCACGCTCACTTGCTGAACAAGTTGAAGTATTGGCTGGTTTGGGTGGTCAAGTTTCGCAAGAAACAGCCTTGAGCTTGTCTGGTTTGGTAGAGAGTCCAACCGAGGAACTCGACAGAATGAACAGAGAGGTGTCTGAAATCGACGTTAAGGGGTATTCTAGCGAGTTCAACGAACAAGTAGGCGAATATACAAACGATTCTACGAGGGTTGACGTATGACGTATTGGTCAGAACGTATCCAACGAGAACGTGAGCGAGCTAACCAAAAAACAGAGGCAGAGTTTAAAAAAGAACTCGAAGACCTCTACAGAATGGAGTTAGGTCAGCTGCGCAAAGAGTTGGATGCTTATATCCAGAATTTTGCTGAAAAGAACGGGTTAGCCGTTGAAGATGCAAAGAAACGAGCTAACGAATTCGACATTAAAGGCTTTGAGAGTAAAGCTAGACGCTATGTTGCTGAGAAAGATTTCAGTGCTACGGCTAACGAGGAATTAAGAAATTACAACTTTTCGATGTCAGTTGGTAGACGCGAGCTGCTTATCCAACAGTTAGAGCTTGAATTGATGTCTCTTGCAGAGGGTGAAGAAAAGCTTATGCGTGAGTACCTAAACACTGCTTATAAAGCTGAGATGGCGAGAGGCAGTTTGTTAGATCAGAGCGTGCTAAAGGGCAATATCTTAGCTCATGCAATGGAAACGGCAGTTAACGCTAACTTCGAGGGTGCTAAGTGGTCAGAACGTATTTGGGGCAGGAATGCACAGTTGAGGCAGTTAGTTAGAACGGAAGTAACAAGGGCTCTAATCCGTGGGGATAACGGTTTGACGATTGCAAGACGTATCAGGAAGCACATGGATGTGTCTCGTACCAATGCAGAACGTTTAGGCATTACAGAACATGCCAGAGTCCAGACGTTAGCTCAGCAAGACATCATGAAAGAGAATGGCTTTGAGTATTTCAAACTTATGCCAGAAAGCCGAGCGTGTTCGATTTGTAAGGGTATTGGCGAGGAGACAGAGAAGAATCCTGTCAGAATCGTTGATATGGAAATCGGAAAGAATGCGCCGCCTATTCACCCTTACTGCCGGTGTGCAGTAGTTGAGGTTGAATAGTGCACCATGTTTTTAAGAAACCGTAGGGGGCAAGCCTCTAATGGTGCATAGGGCTATTTTAAGCCCTAAATAAACATTACTACCGTGGCTTATAGGTGAACCACTAGACAGGACTAGATAGGGGGTAGCTAGCCTTATCGTGGCTTGAAAGGAGTGGGGCTTATAGGACTAGATAGGAGAACAAAATGGAAACAGATAACACAACAGTCGAAACGGTCGAAGCTACAGAAGTAAGCCATGACGTTGATAACAATCAACCGAGCGACTTCCAAGCGCCGCAATCACAGTCAGAACTGGATAGTATTGTTAACAAGGCAGTCCAAACTGCTTTGAAGAATCAGAAAAAGGGCGAAGAAGCACGAGTAAGCGAAGCTATCGCCAAAGCATTGCAAAAAGAACAAGACTATTCAAAATTATCTGCTGCTGAGCGTGCGAGCAAGGAATTTGAAGACCAAAAAGCAGAATTTGAAAAGCAAGTAGCACAATTTGAATTTGAAAAATTGAATATGGCAGTTAAAGAGGACCTTGTTTCTAAAGGCTTACCAGTCGAATTGGCTGATATGTTTAGCCATGCTGAGAATGCCGCTGAGGCTCTTAAATTGGTTGGTACTTTTGAGAAAGTCTTTAATGATGCCGTTGCTAATCAAGTCAAAGCCACTATCCGTCAAAACTCGCCTAAAGCTGCAAGCGCCGGTGATGCTCAAACGGACAATTTTGGGGCTCAACTTGCTAAGTCTACGAGCGTTACGGCTGCTCGTTTTATCTAAAGCAGAAAGGAATCTTTAAATGTCAACAACAAAAATCTTTGACACTTCAAACATCGTTCGCTCATTGCCTTACAAAGCAGTAGCGGCGACAGTAGACAAAACTTATGACGGTGTATTGGTAGATGGCAAGAAATACATCAAAGCAGGTACATTGGTTGCTGCTAAAGACGGCTCAATCTTTGATGATCGCACAAAAGCCGTTGTGGAAAACAAAACAGCGCCAGAAGGCATTGTTCTCTACGACGTAGATTTGACAATCGAGAACGCTGTATCAGTGCTCTATGCCGGTGAGGTTTACAAGAACAAAGTTAACGGCGGCGATGTAACCGAAGCTGTTAAGAAAGCTTTGCCGCTTATCAAATTCATCTCTGAGAAATAAAAGGGGGACTATTAAAACATGGGACTTATTTACGATAAAGTAACCGCATCTAATATTGCTGGTTACTTCAATGCGTTGCAAGAAAATGTTAACTCTACTTTGGGTGAGTCTATTTTCCCAGCACGCAAGCAACTTGGAACTAAATTGTCTTACGTCAAAGGAGCGTCTGGTCAAGCTGTTGTGTTGAAAGCCGCTGCATTCGATACTAACGTTACAATCCGTGACCGTGTTAGCGCTGAAATGCACGACGAACAAATGCCATTCTTCAAAGAGGCTATGCTCGTTAAGGAAAATGACCGTCAACAACTTAACCTTGTGAAAGACTCTGGCAACGAAGCGTTGGTTAATACAATCGTAGCCGGCATTTTCAATGACGATGTGACGCTTATCAACGGCGCTCGTGCTCGCCTTGAAGCCATGCGCATGCAAGTGCTTGCGACTGGTAAAATCGCATTTACAAGCGGCGGTGTTGACAAAGATATCGACTACGGCGTTAAACCAGAGCACAAGAAACAAGTAACTAAGAGCTGGGCTGATGCGGATGCTAAACCTCTTGCTGATTTGGAAGAAGCAATCGAAACAGCTCGAGAACTTGGACTTAACCCAGAGCGTGCTGTTATGAATGCTAAAACATTCGGTCTTATCCGTAAGGCTGCATCAACAGTTAAGGTTATCAAACCTCTTGCTGGTGATGGTGCTGCGGTTACTAAATCTGAGCTTGAAAACTATATCGCTGATAATTTTGGCGTGTCAATCGTTCTTGAAAACGGCACTTACCGAAACGATAAAGGCGAGGTTTCTAAATTCTTCCCGGATGGGCACTTGACACTCATCCCTAACGGTGCTCTTGGTAACACTGTATTTGGTACTACTCCAGAGGAGTCAGACTTGTTTGCTGACAACACTGTTAATGCGGACGTTGAAATCGTTAATAACGGTATTGCGGTGACTACAACAAAAACTACTGACCCAGTTAACGTACAGACTAAGATCTCTATGGTAGCATTGCCATCGTTCGAACGTTTGGATGATGTTTACATGCTTACTGTAATTCCAGCACTCTAATAGGTACTAATTATGAATATTGTATTAAAAGCATTCATGGATAAGACAGACGGCACAGTTTACTATGTCGGTGATTTGTACGACGGTGAACGTACTGAGGAACTCATTGAGTTAGGGTACGTTCAAGACGACAAGCCGAAGAAGAAAACTAGAGCCAAGAAGACTGCTGAATAGCGAGGTATGGCATGAAGACGTTAGATAAAGACCAAATCATTGAAAATGTATCTGTTGATCTCAACACTAACGACGATGACTTACTTGAGATTCTGTTAGAGCGTGTCGTTAGCCACTTCAAGGCTGAGTATGGTGTCGATGAAATCGACAACAAATTGGCATTCATTTTCGAAGATTGCGTAATCAAGCGCTTCAATCGTCGAGGTGCTGAGGGCGCTAAATCTGAGTCAGTAGATGGCCATTCTATGTCGTATTATGACAACGAGAATGAGTTTAAGCCTTATGATGACATGTTACAGCGTTTATACGGCAATTCTGGGCAAGCTAAAGAGGGCGAGGTGCTATTCCTATGAGATACGCTGATACCGTAGTGCTAAAATACAACGATAAGACAAATAAGCGCTACGACCCCGAATCAGGTCGTATGGTAGGTGGTAAGGAGTGGGCTAGAACGATAGCGTGCAATGTCACTGGTGCTAGCCTTGACTTACAAGCTAAACTAGGAGACCTTCTAAATACTAATAGCATCGTCATTAGATTTAGAAGCTCCATAACAGTTGGAATCGACACAATCGAATACAATGGCTCTAAATACACGCCCGTTACTGTGAGGGACTATTTAGCTGGTCGAAACGTCATCTATGCTAACAAGGTAGGCAAATAATGGCGACACTAGAATTTGAAGGCTTGGACGAAATGGCTCAAAGCCTTTTGAGGAACGCCTCGCCCGAAAAACGCTTGAAGGTTTTGCGCAAATATGGTGCTAAAGTAAAAGAGGCTGCCATAAACAATGCGCAATTTAAAGGGAAGTACACAACGGGTGCGACTCGTAGAAGTATTACCTTGCAAGCCAGTGGCAATCAAGCTGTTATCGAAGCCTTGACTAACTATTCGGGCTATGTCGAAGTTGGTACACGAAAGATGGAGGCACAGCCATTCATGCAACCAGCGCTCGAAGAAGTAGTGCCAGATATGGTCGAAGAAATGGCGAGATGGGATGAAACATGAAACAACCGGATCAGTTACTTCATGACAAAATGTTTCGGATTAGTGAGAAGTTAGGATACAACACCTATACTTATTTGCCACCCGATGACGTGGCCTATCCATTCGTAGTCATGGGTGAAACAAAGGTCTTGCCACAAGCTACCAAATCGCACTTGATAGGGCGTTTATCGTCTACGGTGCATGTTTGGGGGCGTGTGGATGACCGAAAATTATTATCAGATATGGCTGGACAGTTAATGTCTAGCTTTTTTGCTATCAAAAACATTGACGGCATGCAGTTTTCAGCAGAAGTTAACCAGTCGTCAATTGATAGCAATCGAGACAATAGCACGGATGAAGTTTTATATCACTTTATCGTATATACGTATTTTAAATTTATTTAGGAGGAAGAAATGGCTGAAACTAAAGTCAAAGAAGCCCAATTAGGGAAAGAAAAAATCTTGATGTTCCGTAAGTTTGGAGACAAGACAGCAGCGGCTAAGCTTGCCTTGCAAACTGAGCATGAGTGGGAATACTCACGAGATGCAGACGCTACAAAAACCAAAGATGGTGCCGTAGTTGCTGATGGCGGTCTTGAAACTAAACTCTCAATCACTGCGATTGGAACAAAAGACGAACTCAACGAAATGTTGAAAAAATCAGTAGTAGACGGCTACAAAGTTGAAGTTTGGGAAATCGATTTGTCTGACAAGAAGGACAATGGAAAATATGGCGCTCTTTACGCTATCGGTCGTTTGTCTAACTGGAAAGTACCAGCTAACGTTGAGGAACTTGTGGAGATTGAATCAGAAATGTCAGTCGAAGGGAAACCTCAAGCCGGTGAAGCTACATTGACGGCTGAGCAAGTCAAGGAAATTCAATACACATTCCAAGACACAACTGCGATCAATTCCCTCTAATAGTATGTAATTATCTTGAGCCAAGCTGTTTCAGTTTGGCTTTTTATTTTTAAAAAAAATAGGAGTAAACAAACAATGAACACAATCACTATCGACAACAAAGACTACACTTTGACTTACGGCTTCGACTTCATCCGAGAGCTTGACAAACGCTATTCTGTTTCAGACGGTGGTGTTTCGTTCGGTTTCGGTGTACAGCACGCAGTCGTTGATTTGCAACAAAAAAATCCAGTAATCTTGCTTGATATCATTCAAGCGGCAACAATTACAGAACGTCAAAAACCGTCTGTTAAAGGCATTGAAGCTTATGTTGTTGAAGTGGCCGAGAAAGACCAACTTGACACACTCTTTGACGATTTTTTATCAGCATTGCGTGCTCAACCTTTGACAAAAGCAACCGTGAAACGAGTGGAAGAAGCAACAGAGTAGCCAAAACCGCAAGTGATAACCAAGATTCAGCTGAAACATACGAGGAATTAATTACTAATGCTATGGCTGATTTTGGTGTGTCATTGCTCGAAGCTCGAAGGATGACGCTTAAAGAGATGAGACTCTATCAGAAGGCGCATAAGAAGCGCTATCTGAACAAAGAAAGAGAAATTTATCAACTCGCATACCTAAACCGCCTGGCCAATGCCACGACGAAAGATGGTAAAAAGTATTACTTCGAGAAATTTGACGACTTCTATAATGCTAAAGAACGAGCCCGTGAGGTGTTGGGTGAGAAAATCACTAATAGCAAGCTACTAGAACGGGCTAGGAATAATCTTAATTACAAACGAGAAAGAGGGTTGCTAGATGGCAGATAAAACATTCAATGTCAGAGCTATATTGAGTGCACAAGATAACGGCATGTCTAGCGCTCTGAAAAAGGCGCAACAGAACGCTGAGAATCTCGGGAAGACAGGCACTAAGTTAGGCTCGGTTTTCAAAAGTGTTTTGGGTGCTAATTTAGTTAGTGCTGGTATTACTAAGGGAATCGGTGCATTGACTAGTGGCATGCGTGGCATGGCTAGTGAGCTTAATAGCTCAGCTAAAGCATGGAAAACTTTTGAAGGTAACATGCGTCAAATCAACATGCCCACTGATCAAATACAAAAAGCCAAAAGCGAGTTGCAAGACTTTGCCACTAAAACCATCTATTCAGCGTCTGATATGGCCTCTACCTACTCTCAGTTAGCAGCGGTAGGAACGAAGAATACAACAGAACTCGTTAAGGGCTTTGGTGGTCTTGCGGCAGCGGCTGAAAATCCAGCCCAAGCAATGAAAACTTTGAGCCAACAAGCGACCCAAATGGCTGCTAAACCTAAGGTACAGTGGCAAGACTTCAAACTCATGCTAGAGCAAACGCCAGCGGGTATCGCAGCGGTTGCAAAAGAAATGGGCATGAGTACGAGCGAAATGGTCAAGGCTGTCCAAGACGGCAAGATTAAGACCGAGGACTTCTTCGATGCGATTACTAAAGTCGGTAATAATGAGGCGTTTAGTAAGATGGCCACAGAATTCAAGACTGTTGACCAAGCTATCGACGGTATGAAAGAGTCGCTAGCTAATAAACTAATGCCACAGTTTGAAAAACTCAATCAAATTGGTATCAAGGCAGTCGTAGGGCTTACTGATGCACTCGAAAAGATTGACATCAATGGCATTGCTGACAAGATTGGCAGTGGTTTGTCTTCACTTTGGAAAGGCTTTTCAAACACGGGAGCTTTAAAAAATTTAGGTGCAACCTTCACTTACATTTCAAGCTCAATCAAGCAATTATTCAGCAAGATTGACGGCAGTAAGCTCATGCAGGGCATTGGCTCAGTCTTTGGTGACATTGCTAACGGTATCTCACAAGCCTTGAATATTGCCACAACATCAGTCAGAAGTTTCATCAGCTCATTTGCTGACACGGGAGCGTTCCAGTCATTCAAAGCAGCGGTGCAAGATACTTGGAACGCTGTCAAAACTATCGGTTCCTCATTCGCTGAGGTATTAGGTAGCTCACAAATGCAGTCGATCATTTCAGGCATTGGCTCAGCGTTTGGGACACTAGCCAAATGGATATCACAAGCTGCATCAGCGGTTGCTAAATTTGTAAGTAGCCTACCTAAAGGGGTGCTCAACGGCGTTACTAGTGGGATACTAGCAATGGTAGCTGGTTTTATGACTGCAAAAGCTGGTATTTCAGCGGTAGGTGTTGCATTGAAAGGGTTGGACTTCATCAAGAGTCTAAATCCATTCAAGAAATTCGGAGCGGATGCAGCAGAAGGAACAGAACAAGCTGCTAACAGTGCGAGACGTTCTAAATCAACTATCACTCAGCTATTTAGTGGAATGGCTAATGTCATTAAGTCAGCAGGAACTAGTATTTCAACGGCTGCAAGAGGCATCGGAACAGGTATCTCTACAGCATTTAAGGGGATTGGTACAGCTATCAAATTCGCCTTGCAAGGTCTTAAAGGTCTCAATCTAGCTACATTACTTTCATTCGGTGCATCCGTAGCCATTGCCGCAGTCGGTATCGGTGCGGGTATTGGGATTATTGTTGCATCGTTCACACTTTTAGCTACTCAATCTCAAGGGGTTTCACAAATTCTGAACGCTATAGGTTCAGCGTTCGGGACTGTGGTTGAATCGATTGGCAAGGCAGCAGGAACTATCGTTGAAGCGTTCGGGACTGCATTTGGTATTGTCGTTAAGGCAGTCGGTGAAGCTGCGCCGGGATTGGCTAAACTTTCACCATTGGTTGAAGCTATCGGCACTGCCCTTGGCAATGCAGCACCATTCATTACGGCATTCGGTAACGCTTGGACATCTATCCTGGGAACGTTGCCAGCTATTATCAGTGCATTTAGCGGACTAGTTTCTGCTATAGGCTCAGCGATCAGCCAAGTAGCTACCGCTATCACTCCGATTGTTCAAATTATCGGAAATACTATCACGGCAGTAACTCAGATTATCGCTAACGCTATCGTGGCAATTGCTCCGGTTATCGCGAATTGCATTGTCCAAGTAGCCCAGGTAATCGGTCAATTTGGACCACAGATTGCAATGGTTTTGCAAGTGATTGTCCAAGCTATTCAAGCAACGGCACCAGTCATTATGACCTTGATTCAAGGGATTGTGACAGTCGTTCAAACACTTGCACCAGTTATTAGTCAAGTGATTTCTGCAATCGTTACAGTCGTTCAAACTCTTGCACCGATCATTAGCCAAATCATTTCAGCTATTGTGACAGCTATCACTCAAATCGTGCCTATCATTACGGCAATCGGTGGTGTGATTAGTGCTGCATTTAGTGGCATTGCCTCAGTTGTTTCAGCAGCAGGAATGGCAATTGCTACGGCTGCGATGGGTATCGGTACGGCTATTAGTACGGCTCTAAGTGGTGTTTCTGGTGTCATTAGCTCGGTTGGGTCTGCGATTGGTACAGCATTACAAGGCATTGCTGACGTAGTGCAATCAGTCGGAACTTCAATCAGTACAGCGGCGCAAGGTATCGGTGACGGTATCAAGTCAGCATTTGAAGGCATTTCAGACGTGATTACCTCTGCAGGTAGTGCAATCAGTAGTGTATTGGATAGTCTTGCTAATGTGTTCAACTCAATCGGTACGGCTGCTCAAAAAGCTGGTACTGGTTTCAATCAATTGGCAAACGGTGTCGTTAAGATCACCAATACTAACCTTGGAGACATGGCTGCGTCTCTTGCAGCAGTAGCTAAAGGTGTGGGCTCGATTGGTAATAATTCAGCGGGGCTTGCAAAAGCTGGAACAGGTATGACTCAGCTTGGTAATGGTATGAGTAAGGTGTCTAGTTCAGCGTCTAGTGCTGTATCTGGTTTGACATCATTCTCAACTACGATTACAAGCATTCAATCGTCATTCACTAGCTTACAATCACTATTGACATCAGCGGGAACAGCGTTTAGCACGTTCTCAAACCAAGCTAGTCAATCGCTAGTTGGCTTAACGGCTATTGTAGGACCTATCACTACGTTTAGAGCAGAAGTCATGACACTAGCCCCAGCATTAACGCAAGCGGCAAGTGGATTGACTCAATTCAGCTCTATTTCAACAACATTGAGCTCTAGCATGGCTGCTATTAGTGCAAGCATGACTGTGTTAACTGCTAGTCTAACAAGTTTGGCTAGTCAATTAACCATGATTACTAGCAGCATGACAACCGTGTCAGCGGGTATGACCATGTTTGGCACTGGTATGACTGCGATTGGCACAGCGCTAACGATGTTGAATAGTCAATTTATGATGTTCACTACATCGCTAACACAATTGACAACGCAATTCATGACAGCGGTAATGCCGCTTAACATGTTCAATATGGCACTAACCATGATGACACCAGCCTTGATGTTAGCATCTACTGGATTCATGCAATTTAACGCTCAAGTCATGCAATCTGTAACTGGAATGACTGCTCTATCAACTGCAATTGCTACCATTCCAGCTATTCTTACAGCCGTAGCGAGCACCGCTAATAATGCAGCATCAGCTATCATGCGCATTGCAACTAGTGCACCACTTATTGCTAGCGCCATGAATAGTGCAGCTGGACAAGTTCAGTCAGCTATGCAACGTATGGCACAAGCTGTGCAGTCTAGTGGTCAGCGTATGATTCAAATGGGTCGTCAAGCGGGGACTCAGACTGGTCGAAATATCGCAAGCGGTATTCAATCAGCGGTTGGGCAAGTAGGCTCAGCTATGGATAGTTTGGTTAATGCAGCCGCAGCTAGAGCAAATGCTGGTGTAGGGCGTATGAGAGCCGCTGGGGCGCAAATTGGTAACGGTTTGGCTCAAGGTATGCTGTCAGCTCTAGGAGCCGTTACAGCAGCAGCTAACGCCCTTGTGGCACAAGCGGAACGAGCAGCACAAGCGGCAGCCCAAATCCACTCGCCATCACGTTTGTTCCGTGATAACGTTGGTATCTATATTGGCCAAGGTCTGGCAGTAGGTATTGACAAGAGTGTTAAATATGTTAAATCATCAATCGCTGACATGATTGATACTGCTAGCCGCTACGCTATCAGTGCCCGTGATCTGTTCGAAGGTAACAATATCTTTGATAACTTCGACGGTGGCAAGATGCGAGGTAGCATTGATCTGTCATTGGCGGACGATGCGAGAATGGATAGATTGGAGCAAGCGCTTGACCTTATCACCGATTTGGTCGAACGTCCAATTTCACTTAACATTAATGGCCGTGAATTTGCTTACGCTGCTGCTGATGATATGAGCAGTTACCAAAAAGCACAAGAATTTACTTACAAACGAATGAGAGGGCTTGAATAATGGCTTTATTTCAATTTAACGGATATGACTTAAACGACTATTTCAAGCTCATCAAAGTAGAGCATGAGATAGGAAATGAACGGTCTATCTCAACAGATTCAGCGCCGTCAATCGGCGTTAATGTTCAACATGTCAATATCGGTGCCAAGAAGATTAAGCTAACAGTCAGTCTAGCTACTAGAGATTTAGCTGATATGACATTCATTGACCCTAATCAACCAGCACCGACTGACAACGGGCAGTTTTACCGAGTTAGGGAAGAAGCTGCTAGAGTGCTACATACAAAAGAGGCGGTTAAGCTCTGTTTACCAACGGAGCCTGACCGCTATTATTTGGCGCTTGTTAAAGGTGAGGTCAATCTGCGAGGTATTTCTGACTGGTACGACCAAGCTACGATTGAATTCATCGTTCCGGACGGTGTGGCGCATTCGACTACTTACAAGCGTGTTACTGATTTTCGCGAAGACAAAGGAAAAATGATTTTCCCGATTAACAACGAAGGCTCAACGGATGCTTATCCAGTAATTACCCTCAAAGCAAACGGAGACAATGGCTATTATGGCCTTGTCAGCGATAAGTTTGCGTTTGAAGCAGGGAATACAGAAGAAGCAGACGGTAAAATCGTTTCAAAGGCTGAAAAACTTTACGATTTCAGGGATGACCGTATCCCTCAAGCATTTGCCCAAGGCGCTAAAAACGTCGGTATTACCAACGTTCCAGAAGATTTAAACGGGACACTGGAAATTCAAAATGTATGGGACAGACCACACATAGGATTGAGAAATCCAGACGCTAACATCAATCAGACTCAGACAGCATCGCTAACGCTTGATGTTCCACGAGATAGCAGTGGGAATGTTGGAGCTTTAACTGAGTATATCTGGTGGAGACAGATTTTTTGGGCTGGTGACATATCGCAATATGGTTTCTTGAAGCTTACTGTAACCGACGCAAATGGTGATTTTTTGTATGGCGTAGAAACGTTTAAGCGTAGTTTGGGGCTTAGCACTGAATACAATCTGTTAGCTCCTGATGGCAAGGGGGGCTATAAGTTTCTGAAACAATGGACACTCTACGCTACACATCTAAATGAACACAACCCATTCAACGAGGGGCGTGGTTGGTCTGATATTAGACGAGAAGATGATAAGGTCACGTTCTTCTGGTGGGGCTCTTATCATAGTTTCACTATCCCAGAAATCAAGGGGAAAAAATCAGCTAAGATACACTTGACGATTTCAAATGTGCCATCAAAACCGTTTGTAACGCACGCTTATTTTGATCAGTTGCTTTACATGAAAACTAATAACAATTTCTTTGAAGACGTTCCAAACCGTTATATTCAAGGGAGTAGCGTTGTTATAAATAGCGAGAATGACACGCTAATGCTTAACAATCTATATAATTTAGACCAAATTGTTGATGGCTCGTTGTGGCCAGTGATTCCACCAGGCAGGTCAGAAATAGAGATTGTTCAATCGCCTTGGGCAAAAAATAAGCCTAGCGTAACTATCGATTTTGAAGAAAGGTGGATTTAATGCTTTTAACGATTCATGATAACGAGTTGAAAAAAGTTGCTTATATCGACAATGAAAAACAATCCACGTTGAATTTCTTCAACGACAAATGGACTCGTTCCCTTGAGAGCGGGACGTCTGTTTTCGAGTTCTCGGTTTTTAAAAAAAGCGTTAAAGCAAACTCTAAGTTAGAACTTGCTTACAAGTATCTCAACGATAGAGCTTTCGTCAGCTTCAAACATAAGAAACGCTCGTACCTTTTCAACATCATGAAAATTGAAGAGAACGAGCATACTATCCGTTGTTACTGCGAGAACTTAAGTCTTGAATTGCTCCTAGAGTACCGAAACGCCTACAAGGCACCTAAGCCGATGACGTTCAAAGAGTATTTTGACGATTGGGGCTTGTCGCAGTACGCCAAGTTGACACTTGGTATTAACGAGGTTTCTGATCAGAAAAAAACTCTTGAATGGGAGGGGCAAGAAACAACTCTTGCACGATTACTTTCATTAGCTCGAAACTTCGACGCTGAAATTGAATTTGACACACGATTAAAACCCAACAGCCAACTAGATAAGTTTATTCTCAACGTCTATAAGGCACACGGTGGCAAGAATCAAGGCGTAGGGCGCAAGCGTTCTGACATCGTTCTTAAATACGGGAAGAATATAACTGGCATTAAACGTAGCATTGATAAAACTCAAGTTTACAATGCTATCCATCCAGTTGGACGGAAAGAAGTTACAAAGAAGGGTACAAAGAAAGTTTCCAACCCGTCTACTGCTCAAGCAGCTAGTGGTGGTAAGAAATACACTGGGGGCAATTTGTCTTATGCAGGGCACCCTTTGAGTGCTGCATTGGTGCAAACCATTTTAAATCTATGTGTCCAGCGTAATCTCTTGCCGTCTGGTGTCCTAGCTCAACTCTATCTTGAGTCGTGGTGGGGCGCTTCTAACGTAGCCCGAGTTGACAATAACTGGGGTGGTATCACTGGAGGTGCTCAGACTCGCCCGTCTGGTGTGGTAGTAACAACTGGTAGTGCCAGACCTGCTAATGAGGGCGGGACGTATATGCACTATGCCAACGTTGATGACTACATGAAGGACTACACCTATCTGCTAGCAGAGCAGACAAGCGGCGGTCGCAAAATGTATGGCGTTAAAGGCAAGCAGAACATTGAGGAATATACAAAAGGGCTCTTCCGAATCGGAGGGGCTCTTTATGACTATGCTGCCGCTGGATACGCTCACTATATCGCTCTTATGCGTGATATTCGAAACGGGATTAACCGAACGAATGGAAATATTCTGGACAAGCTCGATGATTTGTGGAGGCAACCAAATAACCAAGTCACCCAACCTAATCAACCAGTCACTAGGACGGTCAAGGCTGATAAAGTTATAGCCGTCATCAACGAAATGCACGGTTTAAAAGGCCGTCGAGTTGGTAGTGGTCAATGTTACGCATTAGCGGCATGGTACTCCATGAAGCTAGGTGGCCCCGGACTTGGTGGGGGCGTAACCGGTTTATCTGGTTTGATTGGTGCTGGTATGGCAGCCGGCAAGATTGGTACTGACTACGCATGGGATCGATTCGGTTGGAGTGTTGTTAGACCTAGCAACACCAACCAACTAAAAGCTGGAGCTATAGCTAATATCAAGCCATATAACGCCTATCAAGGAACGGGGGTTTGGGGGCACGTTTCAATTATCGTTGCTAACAACGGTAGCACCGTTACGGTTTTAGAGCAAAACTACGCTGGACGTCAATATGTTGTCCAAAACAGCTATCCAGCTAGTGCCTACCTAGGCGCTATTGAAACGCTATGTTACCCGCCCGAATTAAAAGAGGGCAAAACCGTCGAAGGTAGGACGGAAACTGGTAGCACACCAAACGTCACGGCCCCAGAGGTCGAAGTTGAAGAAACTTCTGTCAGCACGGTTGAAGTCACTATTGACGGCAAGCGAAAACAAGAGTGGAAAAATGAAAAAGGGCAAGTTGAATTCTATCTTGCCAACAGTGTGTTGTTCGCTCCAATTTCAAAAGAGCTGTACCCAGCCATTCTCACGGGTAAAGAGAATGACGATAACTGGATTCGTAAGGACATGGAAATTGAAACAGACAGTGAAGATGTGCTTATTTCAACGGCATTGAGAAATCTACGCAAATTCTGTTATCCAGCCATTACTTATGAAGTTGATGGTTTCCTTGATCTCGATATTGGCGACACAGTTAAAATCCAAGACACTGGTTTCTCGCCTATGCTTATGCTTGAGGCCCGTGTCAGCGAACAGCAGATTAGTTTTTCTAATCCAGTCGAGAATAAGACAGTATTTGCTAATTTCCAAGCGTTACAGAACAAAGTATCTGACAGTCTATTGGCTCGCATGGCTAAATTAGCCGAGCAAGCTATCCCTTACGAGTTGAAACTTTCGACTGACAACGGGACTACCTTTAAAAATAATGTCGGTCAAAGTGTCTTGAAGGCATCCCTTGAAAGAAACGGCAAGGTTTATCAACCGCTACTCTTTTACAAAAATGGCGATGCTATTATTGGCACTGGCAATCAGTTAGTTGTTAAACCAACAGACTTTGAGAACACTTTGCAAATTACCGTTGAAGCTTATCTCGATGATGAGTTAGCGGCTAGCGCAGAGATAACATTTACCGAGGTCGTTGACGGCGAACGAGGTCCTAAAGGGGATAAAGGTGATAGAGGTAACGATGGTTTACCCGGAAAAAATGGGGTAGGTATCAAGAATACAAATGTTACTTATGGGCTATCTGACAACGAAACGACACAGCCTACTAACTGGACGGCAAATCCGCCAGCATTAGTCAAAGGGAAGTATCTTTGGACAAAAACAGTCTGGACATATACCGACGACACCTCTGAAACAGGGTATCAAAAAACCTACGTGGCAAGAGACGGCAACGATGGTAATAACGGTATTGCGGGTAAAGACGGCGTGGGAATTAAGAAAACCACGATTACTTATGCAGTGGGCACGTCTGGGACAGTTGCCCCAACAAGCAGTTGGAACAGCCAAGTGCCTAATGTGCCAGCAGGGCAATACCTATGGACCAAGACGGTTTGGACTTATACGGATAATACCAATGAAACGGGCTACTCAGTGTCTAAAATGGGCGAAAAGGGCGAAAAGGGCGAACGTGGAGCGCAAGGTGAGCGTGGTCCACAAGGCTTGCAAGGCCCACAAGGAACCCAAGGGATACCGGGTGCAAAGGGCGCTGATGGTAAAACACAGTATACCCACATTGCTTATGCTGATAACACAATCGGTGGTGGTTTTAGTCAAACAGATACTAACAAGCCATTTATTGGAATGTATCAAGATTTCAATGCTATTGATAGTCAAAACCCGCAAGACTACCGTTGGTCTAAGTGGAAAGGTAGCGATGGACGGGATGGCATCCCGGGTAAAGCTGGGGCGGACGGAAGAACACCTTACGTCCACTTTGCTTATGCAGACAGTGCCGATGGTCGAAATGGTTTCAGTTTGAGCCAGAATGGCAACAAGCGCTATTTGGGTGTATGTACCAACTTCAACCAAGCAGACAGCACAAACCCAGCTGATTATTCTTGGAATGATATGACTGGCAGTGTTTCAGTCGGTGGTGAAAATCTAATCGTTAACTCAGCGTTTCCGGATAATCTTGATAACTGGGGTTTTTGGGAAGTGCCACAGTCGAACGCCAATCTATCCATTTCGAACCATGGTTTTTACTACAACAGCGCTAGACCGCTGTTCTTGTTGAAAGCATCATCATCAGTGTCAGCGTCTACGCTTCGTTTTCCAGTTAAGCGAAATACTGACTATTCTTTCAACATTCAGACGTTTGGGACGGGGAACGTCAAAGGCGTAGATATCTATTTCCTTGGTCGTAAGTCGAACGAAACAGATAAGACATTCTCTAAGGTTGTTAACTTTAAATCACACAATGGCTCACCATCTACTGGTGGGGTTGTTAAATGGCATTTGACATTTAATTCTGGCGAATGCGACGAAGGGTTTATCCGCATTGACAACAAAGGGTCAAATAACGGCAGTGAGTCGTTGCTATTCTTCACCGAACTAGACTGCTATGAGGGGACGACTGACCGAGCGTGGCAAGCGTCCCCGAAAGATTTAGAGAAACAACTAAACAGCAAAGCGGATGGCGCATTGACGCTTGAGCAGATTAATGCACTTAACGAGAGAGCTGGAATTATTCAAGCTGAGATGGAAGCTAAAGCAAGCGCTGAAATCTTGAATAATTGGATTAAAACATACCAAGATTTCGTTAAATCAAACGAAACCGAGCGAGCAGCGGCTGAAAAAGCCTTGGTTAGTTCAAGTCAGCGAGTGTCAACCATTGCTAAAAATCTAGGTGAGCTGTCTGACCGCTGGAATTTCATCGACACATACATGAGTTCATCAAATGACGGTTTGGTTATCGGTAAGAACGACGGTAGCTCAAGTATGATGTTTAACCCAAACGGACGTATTTCAATGTTCAGTTCTGGGGTTGAAGTCATGTATATTTCGCAAGGTGTAATTCACATCGAGAATGGTATTTTCTCGAAGACAATTCAAGTCGGTCGATATCGTGAGGAACAGTATCACATTAATCCAGACATGAATGTCATTCGATACGTAGGAGGATTTTAATTGGCTGAATTTTGGAGTAATAGCGATAGAGGTTATAGACTTAGGCTTTGGGTTGACCAACTTGATATTGACCCGGCAACGAACACAAGCCGAGCGCGCTTCCGATTAGCGTTGTTAAACACAGGTTGGACGTTTTCGGGCTATTCTTGCAGCGCCTTTATTGATTTTGATGGTGGCCGTCGTTTGGAGTGGTCTGGAAGTCCAACTATGACCAGTCAAAACTCTGTCATTATGCTAATCGACGAAACTGTGGCAATTAGTCGCACCTCTTATGATAGGGGACAATTCGGCGTTATGGCTCGTTTTACGGGTGGCGGTGGGTACAGCCCGAACACCCTTGAGGTTAGCGGGAACGATTTCTATTTATCGAACACTCGGAAAGCTAGTGATTTTAAAGTAGCTAACGCTGTTTTTGGAAAAGAAGCAACAATTACCATTGACCGGAAAGACTCGCTATTTAAACATACAGTTAGATACCAAATTGGGGATGCAGCCGGCACAATAGCCAGCAACGTTGACACTTCAACGACTTGGACGATTCCACTTGATTTAATCAACAAATTTCCAAACGCTAACAATGCTCAAGGTACCATCTCGGTTGACTCGTATTTTGAGGGGGCTAAAGTTGGGACGCAATCAACTACTATTAATATTAGTGTTCCAGATAACATAAAACCAACTTTGGATAAAGTAACGCTAACTGATACTAACGAAGTGGTTCGACGGATAATGAGCGGTAATAATTTCGTTCAAATCATGTCAAATATCCGAGTTGATTTCAGTGGTGCTAACGGTGTATATGGCTCTACTATCACAGGCTACTATGCTGAAATTGCGGGCAAAAATCAATCCATTAACTCAAACGGTGCTACGTTTGGAATAATGAATTACTCTGGGCAAACAGTAGTAAGAGCTAGGGTTTCCGACAGTCGTGGACGATGGTCTGATTTCAAAGAAGTTAATATCAACGTCCTTGAATATTTCGCACCATCGCTAAAATTTGATGTAACACGGGTAGGGGCTACATCAAGCACCTTGCAAGTTTTAAGGAATGCTAAAATTGCGCCATTAACCGTTAATGGTGTTCAAAAAAACACTATGCGTTTGACCTTTAAGGTGACTCCTTACGGCAAGGAGACTTACACAACGGACACAGGTCCAGCGTCGGGAGATTGGGCTGGTGTTTCAAGCCTAGTTAATTCTTCAGCTAATTTAGCGGGTGTATATGCAGCTAATAAATCATGGCAAATTTTGGCAGTCTTAGAAGACAAATTCACTTCCGCAAGTTTTAAGGCAGATGTTCCCGTTGAGAGCGTAGCGCTTTCTTACGACCAATCTGGTTTAGGTGTCGCCAAAATCCGAGAGCGTGGGGCTCTTGATGTTGCTGGAGACATCTATGCTAATAATAGTCAAATCCAGCAATATCAGCTAACTAGCAATAACGGCGCTCCGAAATGGATAGATGGCAAACCTAACGTTACCAACGCAAATTGGTTAGATCAGCCAGGCCAATACTACATTGATAAATCAGCACCGGGAAACCCTAACGGACAGTGGGGATATCTATTCCACTACAGTAATTATGGGAAAAATACCGACGGTTACAAAGAAGCTATCCAGATTTTTTGGGGAAACAATGGCCAATTGTTCTTTAGGCACCATCGATGGTCAAGAAAAATCGATGATTGGGAGCCGTGGAAGGAGTTTGCTAGGAATGAAAACACAAATCTAATCAACACTGGATGGAAACCAGCAGGCTTCGATAAGAGCTTCTACAAGCGTGTCGGAGATGTGCTGACAGTTAGATACGACTTCACTGGAGATGGGAATAACGTTGCATTTGCAACCCTACCGAAAGAGGTTTTGTCTTCGCAACAGAATTACATGTTTGTGGTTGCCGTGTGGACAACTGATGGTACAGTCAATACGCACGTTCAATTTAACAAGGACACGAATGTTTTGACAGCGTTAGAAACCAAGAGCGGGCTATTCTATGCCGGCCAACTAACAATCATGTTATAAAAAGAAAGGTTAATCTATGAAATTTGAATACGCTTCAAAATCTCAAGAATACGATGCAAGTGGTGCAGCGTCCGCCACCAAGGTCGTTTTGAAAAACACAGACGGGGCTATTATCCCCGTCTTTTTGCCAGTCGAAAAAATTGACTTATCAAACACCGAGCTATTAAATGCAGCGCTAGAAGTAATCTATCAAGAAAATTTCCCACAACGTGCTGAAACCGAGAAATTTAATGAGCTTGATGAAAAAATTAAAGAATATAACGCTTTGAATAATAAAGCGGCAGATACCATCTCAAAGATGGAAGCGCAAATGACGAAACAGCAGGAACAATCAAGGACGGCACAAGTAACGCTAATGAATATTATTGCTAAATTTTATGAAAAAGAGGTGCTTAACGATGAAGACTTGGCTGAATTGTCCATTATTGACGTTAAAGAAGATTAAAGAAAAAATAGAAAGAGATAAAGATATGATGATTAAACTATTTGCAATCAATATTGTTGAAGGGAATTTTCCGTTTAAACGAGTTCCTAAGATTTTGAAACCAAAAGTAAAAGAGCAGATTGCTCTTATGGTAGACGACGAGCTCTTGGCTCAGCTCACAAAAGAGTAATCGGATTGTTCTTTAAATGGGGGTTAAATAAATAAAAGAGGTACAGTACATTGAATGTTTCTGATCTAATCGCTCACCTAGCCCCCACGGTTGGGGTGGTTGCGACAGGTTGGTTCGGGATGAAAGCCAGCAAGTCAGCTAACTTAAACAAAGAGCAATTTAGTGAGCTTAAAGGAGAGTTAAACACCATTCAAAAGTCGGTTGAAGTCGTTCAAGAGTTTGGAAAAATTAACGGTGAGAAAATCAACGAGTTAAACGATAAGCTGGTAGTGCATGATGAAGCACATCTTGTCACCATGTATCTACGTCTTGAGCGTGACATTAACAAAGAATTAGAGCGTGGATATACGACTGTTCACAATTCTGATGTAATTCATAAAATGCACTCAAGTTATAAAAAATTAGGTGGCAACGGGTACATCGATGCCCTTTATAAAAAATATATTAATTTAGAAGTGAGGAATTAAACATGAAAATTAATTGGTCTATTCGTTTTAAAAACCGTACATTCGTAACACGTTTTGCACTAGCACTGGTGTTGCCCATTTTTGCTTACTTTGGTATCAAATTTGAAGATATCACAAGTTGGGGAGCGTTGTTTGGATTGGTTGGAAAATTCTTGTCCAATCCATACTTGGTAGGTTTGACAGTGGTTAATGCCTTGAATATGTTCCCAGACCCAACAACAAAAGGTCTTAGCGATAGCGAACGAGCACTATCATACACTAAACCTTATGAGGACTAGCCTATGGCTAAGCTCATGACCTCAATTCGCCAACTCAAAGGCGGTAATGTGTTAAAGAGCGGAGATGTTTCTTCGCTTTTTTCATTTGAGATTTTAGACGCTGACGAAAACCGCATGGATTTAACGGGCACTGGCAAGGTGTCGATTTTTAAGAAAGACAAAATAGCGGTTTATCAAGACGTTGCTGTCGAGAATGGGGTGTTCTCGTTCTCAATGGGCAGTGTAGTAGCTACTGGCACTTACTACCTCGAAATTAAACTGGACGGGCATATTTTCCCGTCTAACAATTTCAAGGTTAAAGTGAAAAACTCACTAAATGCAGACAGCGCCATCCCATCGGACAAGAGCCCTAAACTGAAACTGCTAGCTGATGAATTGCGAGAATCTGGGTTAATCAGTGGTGGCACTGATACGACGGAAGACCTCGTTAATATCTACAATCTAGCTAAAATTTAGAAAGGAAACTATAAATGAGTAAATTACATGATTTCGCCCAGGCAGTCGGTACAGATATCAAGGAAATCAAGGCATCTATTGCTAGCAAGGCGGCTGGTGTCAGTGAGGAACGCTTGACGCAAGCAATCACACAAGCTAAAGCTGACATCATTGGTGGAGCTCCCGAAAACCTTAACACACTCAAGGAAATCGCTGATAACATCGAAGCAGCTGGTGGCAACACTGACAGTGGCATCATTACGAAAATGACTGAATTGGGTGGCCGTCTCGATACTATTGAGCAAGAAGACCTTGTGAGCGTCTATAATACTGCGAAAGCGTGAGCGCTATGAGTAAGTTCACAGAATTTGCTCAAGCTGTGGGGGCGGATATTAAGGAGATTAAAGGGAAACAGTCTTCATCGTTGACTATCGACAAAGCGTATTCGTCATTTCCAACATACGATAACTTTGTGACTCATGTTGTAGAAGCACGCGCGTGGATGACAGACCCATTTGTACTAAAATCTCAATTACCCACAAAAGAAATTGAAGATTTAAAAAAGAAAGTCGACAATCCCAAAGCTGGTGAACGATTTATCAGTCCTATCTCTTACTGGTATCCAGATTATCACAAGACTGACTCCAAATGGAATCAAGCTATCACTACCAAAGATAACATCGGTTTCGTCATCATCAACATCGACAGTGGCAGTGGCACAGTCCAACCAGAACACGTCGAGCAAGCCAAACGAGCTAAAGCGGTCGGGGCTAGCGTCCTAATCTATCTCCCAACAGGCTATGGTAATTTTGATAAGGATGACTTGCTAGGTCGTTACCGCAAATACAAACAAGATATGCCAAACATCATTGACGGCGTATTCTTCGATGAAACTATCAACGGCTACTCTGAGCAAGCTAGCTTAATTCCGAAATACAAGGAATTAAATCAGTATTTCAAGAAATTTGAGGGCGTTGATACTACTGTCGTAGCTAATCCCGGCTCGAATGTGGTAGAAGAATTGCTTGACAGTGCCGATGTCTTCATGAATTTTGAAAGCTCAGCTGACAAGTACCTTGAGCGTGAAATCACACCCGATTATTGCAAACGTGAGAACTCAACAAAATTCTGGCATTGTATCTTTAACGTGACTAAAGAGAATTACAAGCAAGTGCTGGCCAAAGCTGATAAAGAGCATGTCGGGCATCTCTATCTGGTTGATAATCCAAGCTATGGCAACCCAGCAGCCCCTTGGTTGCAAGAGGCTATGCGTGATTGGGTTTTCAAGCGTCAAGCGATTGCTGACCGAGTGAGCAAGCTAGAAACTACGGGCGTACCCACAAGCACCGTATCAGTCCCAGAAATGGCCGTTTACAAGATTCCAGACGAATACTTTCCAGCTTCGTTTAAGGGTAAGATAACCGCTAAAATGGCGGTCTATGGCAATGCTATTGATATCTCTATCAAGGTTAATGAGTATATCAGTAGCTCTACAGAAACCGATAAGGACGAAGCGACGGAAACATGGCCTAGTGGATTGCTAGACTACGCTGGCAATCTAACCGTGCCATTTACTAAATACAGCTCAAAACAAGGGTATGCACCGTTTCTGGTCGCTAATGCAAGCGGTAAGCTCACATTTAAAGGTTCGGGCATGGACGCCAACGGGGCATGTTTCGGACATGTCAACTATTTAGCTACTAACCCAACCGTTCGGAACGGTTGGACGAAATTAAATTAAGGAGGCCTACTATATGCCAACAGATAATGACATTATTCTATTCGCAGAAAATCTAGCTGACGCTGGTGTCGGTACTGATGCAGATGGATCGTGGGGGACACAATGCGTTGACCTGCCTAACTCTATCTCAATTAACTTCTTTGGTCGAGCTCTTTGGGGTAACGCTATTGACTTGCTCAACTCAGCGGCAGCAGCAGGCTATGAGGTCGAGTATAACCAAGAAGGCAACCTCGACAGCCGTCCACGTCGTGGGGCAGTATTCGTCATGGATACTACTTACATCTACGGCCATTCTTACGGCCACACTGGTCTGGTTATCGAAGATTCAGACGGCTACACCATGCGAACTATCGAGCAGAATATTGACGGCAACGCTGATAGCTTATACATTGGCGGCCCTGCTCGTTACAATACACGCAATTTTGACGGTATTGTGGGCTGGTTCTATTTCCCAACGGATAACCAATCACAATCCCCTGCACCAACCCCAACGCCTTTCGATGGTATAATTACTATTAACGAGGAAACCGGGACATTTACGGTTGAGGTATCAGCTCTTAACGTTCGAGCTGGTGCCGGTCTAGGCGCTGAAATCGTGGCAGTCTATGGAGCTGGTGAAACTATCAACTATGACGGCTGGTGTGACGTTGACGGCTATATCTGGATCAGTTACATTGGCGGGTCTGGAAATCGTCGTTATGTCGCAGTCGGACAATCAGAGAATGGCCGCCGTGTAACGTCATTCGGTTCATTCGCTTAATCAAGACCACGCAAACTAAAAAAACGAAAAGGAGTATATCACCTCCCCTCACACTGCAATAGGGATACCATGGCAGTAGTGGTCGAAGCCTCAGCATTTTGCTGGGGCTTTTTTATTTGGTATAATACATCTAGGAAAGTGCCAGTAACTCTACGGGGTCTGGTGCGTTTTTTATTTTTTTGTTATAATGTTATTGGTTTTGATGAATAAGTACCGCTTTCGAGCGGTTTTTATTTATTTGTGTTATAATATAAGTCCATCATAGGCAAGAGCTACGAGGTTATCTCATAGCTCTTTTTTATATTTGCGATTCTCACAGATAAGTGATAACATAGTCATCGGAATACTTGGTATCATTTCGATAAATTCCTCGAACTGTCCCCCGGCTTTTAGTCGGGGTTTTTTGTGTATTCTTTGTTTTGCATTAGACATTTAATCTGAGTAAAGATACACTATAGATGTACTTTAGGCGATTACGCGCTGAATGTTTTTGTTTTTCATGTCGCTTGGTAGCTCATGCTGCCAAGTTTTTTTGTCAAAATAAAAAAAGCTAGAGTGGCAGTCCTAACTTTTATATTTTCTTGTATCATAAACAATTTCTTTCCCGCAAAACATGCAATATTTCAGAGTCGGCCCCATCCAAGAGTAATGCTTACCGCAATTTGTTTCTATTTGATTCACTTTGGCAAAAAGCAATGTTTCTATATCTTTGGTTTTGTCATCATAAATCTCTATTGTGTGTTTACAAACATCCATCTCGATTTCTCCTTTTTGTTTTATTATACCATTTCAAAAAAGGCTAAGCATTAATGAGTCTTTTTTTATGCTCGAATAAAGAATTTTAGTATCCTTGATTGAAATGCTGGTCGTGCTTCTCATTATCAGTATTCTCCTTTTGCTCTTTGTACCTAACTTGAGCAAGCAGAAGGATTCTGTTAAAGAGACTGGAAATGCGGCTGTGGTCAAGGTCGTGGATTCTCAAGCAGAACTTTATGAAATGAAGAATAACAAGACAGCTAGTTTAGCAGCTCTTGTTTCAGAAGGTCAAATCACGCAAAAACAGGCAGATTCATACAATGATTACTATGCGAAACATGGTGGCGAAAGCCGCTCAGTGGCCAATTAGAGCCTTTACCTTGTTGGAGAGTCTGGTGACTCTAGCAGTTGTTGCCTTTCTCACTCTGAGTTTATCAGGCTCAGTCACAGGTATTTTTCAGCAGGTTGAAACTAATCTTTTTTATCTGCGCTTTGAGTACCTATACCGAGATAGTCAGCGCTTGGCAGCGGCGGAAGGGTCCAATGTTGAATTGCAGTTGTCCAAGGATAAAATCAGTAATGGAAAATCCAATCTGGTGATTCCTAAAAATATACATCTGGATAAGGGGCAGACGCTAGTGTTTGATGCCAAAGGAGGCAACTCTAGCCTCACCAAGATTCGTTTTTCAAGTGATAAGGAGGTGGTGACCTATCAGCTTAACATGGGCAGCGGTAAATATAAAAAGACGGTCTCTTAGAGGCTATATTCTTATCGAAAGCCTGATAGCAATGGCTGTCTTAGTACTCGTCAGTGGTCTTATCTTGGATCAGATCAATACCAATCGTAGGCTAATGGCTAGGAATCTCCACCAACAGGAGGTCTTGAGTGTGGCAACCATGGCAGTTCAGACCAAACAGGATCAGTTGACCTTAAATGGCATCACAGTGACGGTAAAACGTAGCCAGCAAGGTATCGCGGTTTATGAATCAGGAAAGGAGATTATTCATGTCTCTCAATAGCAAGGTTCGTGCTTTTACCCTCTTGGAATGTCTAGTAGCCCTATTGGTGATTGCTGGTTCAGTTCAAGTTTATCAAGGACTGACTACAGTATTGGTGAGCAATGTTAAGCAGGTCAAGCAACAAGAAAACCAAGACTGGCTTCTATTTGTTCAACAAATGGAGGCAGAATTAGAAGGTTGTCAGTTGGTAAAGGTAGAGGGGAACAAACTCTATGTCAAGCAGGATAATCAAGACTTAGCTTTTGGACTATCAAGTGCTACTGATTTTCGAAAAACAAATGCTGACGGTCGAGGCTACCAACCAATGCTTTTCAATGTAAAAGCTAGTACAATTAGTCAAAATAACCAGATAGTCACCATCCAAGTGACTCTTAAAAATGGGCTACAAAGGAGTTTTGTTTATGCTTTTGAAAAAACAGGTTAGGGGAGGCGTTCTTCTCTACGCTCTTTTTATGGCTGGCATTTTCACACTTCTTCTGCATGTTTATCTGGAGCGGGTGGTTGCTAGCTCTAGACAGAACCAAGCGCAAATGATCTCCAGTCAGAGTCGTCTCATGGCAGAGATGACCATGGACTTGGCGGACAAGGAAGCAGGTGCTTTTAGTTTCTCTCAGGGAACTACGACTTATGAGGTTAAGGACAAACAAGTGATTGTTAGAGTTGCCAGTAAAGGCCAAATCAAGACTTATCGTTATGTGAAGAAGCAGGAGCAGAAATAGAAATTCTCTTTCCTTTTTGATATGATAGAAGGACGGAGGAAATCATGAATTTTGAAGCAATTGAGACAGCCTTTGAGCTGTTGTTAGAAAATGTCCAAACCATTGAAAATGATCTTGGAACCCATGCTTACGATGCGCTTATTGAGCAAAATTCCTATTATTTGGGGGCTGAGGTAGCTAATGAAGTCATCATCAAAAACAACGAAAAATTACGTGCCCTTAATCTGAGTAAAGAAGAATGGCGTCGTGCCTTCCAGTTTTTGTTTATCAAGTTAGGGCAGTTGGAAGCCTTACAAGCAAATCACCAATTTACACCTGATGCGATTGGATTTATCATTCTTTACCTACTCGAAGGTTTGACCAAGGGCGATCAATTAGATATTTTGGAAATTGGGTCAGGTACAGGAAACTTGGCTGAAACTCTTCTAAATAATAGTCAGAAAACCCTTAATTATATGGGAATGGAAGTTGACGATCTCCTTATCGATTTGTCAGCTAGTATTGCTGATGTGGTGAATTCAAGTGCAGTTTACATCCAAGAAGATGCTGTTCGACCACACATTCTCAAAGAGAGTGATGTTATTATCAGTGACCTTCCTGTTGGTTACTACCCAAATGATGAGATTGCGAGTCGTTTCAAGGTGGCAGCAACTGGTGAGCATACTTATGCCCATCATCTTCTCATGGAGCAATCACTTAAGTACTTGAAGAAAGATGGTATTGCTATTCTTTTGGCACCGACTAATCTTTTGACAAGCCCACAAAGTGATTTGCTTAAGAAATGGCTATCAGGCTATGCTGATATTATTGCCGTTATCACTCTTCCAGAATCCGCTTTTGGTAATAAACAGAACATGAAATCTATCTTTGTGCTTAAAAAACAAACTGAAAATGCTCCTGAGACCTTTGTTTATCCGCTTAGTGATTTGCAAAATCCAGAAATTCTCAAGGATTTCACAGAGAATTTCCAAAAATGGAAATCAGATAATTCCATTTTCTAGCAAAACATGTTAGAATAGGACTATATTATTGAAAGCGTTTTACAAAGAGGTGGCTTATGACAAAAACAATAGCAATTAATGCAGGAAGCTCAAGCTTGAAATGGCAACTATATGAGATGCCAGATGAAGTTGTTCTTGCTAAGGGTTTGATTGAACGTATCGGCTTGAAAGATTCTGTTTCAACAGTAAAATTTGATGACCGTTCAGAATCGCAAACTCTAGATATTGCTGACCATGTTCAGGCAGTAAAAATCTTGCTTGATGATTTGATTCGTTTTGATATTATCAAGAGCTATGATGAAATTACAGGTGTTGGTCACCGTGTGGTTGCTGGTGGAGAATATTTCAAAGAATCAAGCTTGGTGGATGAAGATGCCTTGGCTAAGATTGAAGAATTGTCAGCCTTAGCGCCTTTACACAATCCAGGTGCAGCTTCAGGGATTCGTGCCTTTAAGGAGCTCCTCCCAGATATTACAAGTGTTGCTGTTTTTGATACAGCCTTCCATACATCTATGCCAGAAGTGGCCTACCGTTATCCAGTGCCTAATCGTTACTATACAGACTACCAAGTCCGTAAGTATGGAGCACACGGAACTAGTCACCAATATGTTTCTCAAGAAGCAGCTAAGTTGTTAGGTAAGCCAATTGAAGAAACTAAGATTATCACAGCCCATGTGGGAAATGGTGTTTCAATTACTGCGGTTGATGGTGGTAAATCAGTAGACACATCAATGGGGTTGACACCACTTGGTGGCGTTATGATGGGAACGCGTACTGGGGACCTTGACCCTGCGATTATTCCATTTGTTATCGATCGTGAGCCTGAAATGGCAGATGCTGAGCGTATCCGTCACGTCTTTAATAAGGAATCAGGTCTTCTTGGTATTTCTGAAAAATCAAGTGATATGCGTGATATCATTGCTGGTAAGAATGCTGGCGATGAAAAATGTGCCTTGGCTTATGATCTTTATGTGGATCGTTTGCGTAAATATATCGCTCAATACTTTGGCGTTTTGAACGGAGCGGATGCGATTGTCTTTACAGCAGGTATTGGTGAAAACTCTGCAGAAGTTCGTGCTTCAGTTTTGGATGGTCTCACATGGTTTGGTATTGAAGTGGATCCTGAAAAGAATGTCTTTGGACATGTAGGCGACATTACAACAGCAGAGTCAGCTGTTAAAGTATTTGTTATCCCAACAGATGAAGAGTTGGTGATTGCGCGTGATGTTGAGCGCCTTAAAACTAAATAAGTTATCAAAAATTTGATAAGACCAGAAAAGTTGGCTGAGTGATTGGCTAGCTTTTTTGAATGCACTGACAGAATCATTCGAATATTTCTATTTATGTGTAATTCTATAAGTAAAGAAAACTTTACAAAAAATGTAAAAAAGACTTTACAAAACATGTAAAGTGAACTATACTATAAATGTAAAGTTAACTTAACAAAGAAAAGTAAGGAGTTTAATTATTTGAGAATAAACGATAAGGTTGAGGTGCCACATGGAAACAAAAATTCAGGAACTTCGCAAGGCTAATAAGATTAGTCAAGCAGAGTTAGCAGATGAAATGGGGGTCACCAGACAGACCATCATTTCACTCGAAAAAGGTCGCTATAATGCGTCGTTGGAACTGGCTTTTAAAATTGCTAGATATTTTGGAAAGACTATTGAAGAAGTCTTTATTTTTGAGGAAGATTAAGGAGAAAAGATATGTTTAAACAAGTCATGAAGAAAATTGGTGTTATTGTTTTAGCGCTCACTCTACTAATCTTAGATTTAACACTATTAGGTGCTTTCCCGCTACTTACTCAGGATGGTAAGTTTTCACTTGTGGAGCAAATAGGTTACGGTATTTGGGCATTAGGTAGTTTGGCTATTTTTATCGTGATTGCTTATAGATTTAAACTCTTATCGCTTAAAGAGATTAATTGGAGACGTCTCGTTGCGATTGCTTCTCTTAATCTCGTCATCTTTTTCCTAGGTGATCTTCTAGGGTATTTTATTGGTCAGTTAACACACAATGCGACTATGGAAAATCAAGATGCTTTAAATGATATCTTTGCCCACGTACCATTCTATCTTCACCTAGTAGTCGCCGGTTTTATTATTCCGATTATGGAAGAAATCATTTTTAGGGGACTCTTAGCCAAGGTGCTCTTTGGAAAATACTTTAAGACGGGTCTTGTTATTTCCAGTCTTCTCTTTATGGCTGGTCACTCAGCATTTACGCTTCAGACAATTGTCATCTATGGTATTATGTCAGCTGGTCTTGCGATAACATATTATAAGACTAAGCGTATCGAGTACAGTATGGGTGTTCATATCTTAAACAATAGCATAAGTGTACTACTCAGTCTTTTCGTTTAAGGTAAATATGATGTTTAACTCTATGAATGAAATAGTTTTAAACTATTCTTTTAAAGGATAATAAAAGGAGTGTTAAGATATGTTAATAAAAATGTTATTAGGAAAAAGAAAAACAGAAGCCGAGTTTAAGAAATACATTACACGAGTAGCATGTTCTCTTTTTTGCTTGGGTGTTTTGGGCTTGTTTGTTGTTCGCTCTAACAGTCTTAGTGATTATGCTCTAGGCTTAGTATTAGGACTTACCATTGGGGCATATGTTAAGTCAATCTGTTATTTTGCTACACTTACCCATCCCAAACGTCTTCACCAGATGTATATTGCTGCCTACGATGAGCGAAATAAACAGATTTTAATGGCGACAGCAGTTGCAACTCTGATTTTAGAGTTTTTGCTTATCTTTGCTTTGATTGCCCTATATGCCTTTGTCAATATTCAGTTGCCATATGTTACAGTCTTATCAGTCTTGCTCTATGGCTTAGTTTTGGGATTTGGTCTTATTCGTCTTATTCTATCTAAAATGGTATAGGAGTCCATCATTTCTTCAAGACTATACCTCTTATTTTCATGGTGTCTTGTCAAAATAGTTTAATTGTATTATAATAAAGATACAAAATAACAATGAAAAGAGGTAGCTTCTTATGAACAAAAAGTCCATTTTAAAACGTTTTCTTTATTTCTTACTGGCTTTCCTAATTTTGTGTATTGAAGGAGCTCTAACCATGTTTGTTCGTGTTAAAGATGTGAGGGCAGTGGGTCTCCTAATTTTGGTTACGCTACTCATTAGTGCAGGAGCTCTTTTCTTGGGCAAACTTATAGGTCTTCTTGAGGGCTTCAAGACACTTTCTTCCCTGAAGGCCTGGGGGATGATTGGCTTGACCTACCTAGGCATTTATATTGCTACTAATGGAGGTATGTCGGTCATGAGAATGGAAGGAATCAGTAATACCACTAACCAGGCAGCCATAGAAAATGCCCATATGAATCCCTTTGTTCTCATAACGGTTACGGTAATCATGGCACCGATTGTGGAAGAGTTGATTTTTAGAGGGCTCCTCATGGGACGTGTCTTTAATCTAGATTCTATTGTTGGCTTAATTTTGAGCAGCTTACTCTTTGGCCTTGTTCATACGCCTAATAGTATCGGTGTTTGGATTGTATATGCAGGTATGGGATTTGCCCTTGGGACAGGATATCGTAAGTTTCAGAAGTTAGAGTACTGTATCATTGCCCATATGATTAACAATAGTATTGCGGTTTCAACGATGTTACTCTTACAATTGTTAGCGCCCTATATCAAATAAAGCTCGGAATTTTCCGAGCTTTTTACTATAATTTTTTGGCTTTGGCAATAGTGGTATCAATACTTGAAACCACACTATGGGTGAGGCCAGTCCGTTCAAGGTCCATAAGACCAGCAATTGTGGTCCCACCAGGGCTACAAACCTTATCAATAAGATCATGTGGACTGTTGCTACCCATACTAAGATTTTCAGCAGTAGCTAGAACAGTCTGTGTGGCAATAGTTAGAGCGACCTGCTTACTTAGGCCATTTTTGACGCCAGCCTTAGCCAGAGCCTCGATAAAGAGGGCGATGTAGGCCGGACTAGAGCCAGCTAGAGCAGTAAAGGTATCAAAGTCCTTCTCAGCCAATTCAACAGTAGTTCCAAAACTATCTGTGATTTCCTTAGCAACTGCCAAAAGGTCCTCGGATACCTTATCGTTGGTGCAAAGACCAGTAGTGCTCTTAAGAATCTGAGCATTGAGGTTAGGCATGATACGAATAAGAGGTAGGTCTGGACTAGTGAGTGAAGAGAGGCGTTCCAAGGTCACTCCAGCAGCCATGCTTATGATAGGTTGACGGAAGTTGAGGCCAGCTAGTACCTTATCAAACATTTGGGGTTTGATACCAAGGATGACCAAATCAGCCTTATCCAACAATTCCTGATGGGAAGTAGCTGCTTCAACCTCTAGTTCCTCTGCAATTTGGCGTGAACGAGCCAAGGAAGACCCTGAAATAATGATACGATGTGAGCTTGTATTTAGGCCGTTGATAATGGCTGT
>ENA-UPWP01000462-UPWP01000462.1-human-gut-metagenome-genome-assembly--contig:-NODE-462-length-36487-cov-6.678495_pt1 | contig 36487 bp, 26 predicted proteins | sample MGYA00250052_ERZ773380 | MGnify/ENA primary metagenome ERZ773380 (study PRJEB29103, sample SAMN06112063) | human gut metagenome | biome: human gut; feature: ankylosing spondylitis patient; material... | reverse complement strand
GGCAAAAAGGAAGGACAACCTGCGGTTTTCCTTCCTCTTTGAACTCCTACCTTTCCCTTGCTTCCTAATCTGGCGCAAATTTCCTATATGTGACCGCTCCGAAACAGGGGAACGGCAGAGGATTTTTTCTTCCGTATCTTTCGCAACCTGTTCGCAGTGTCAGATACTGTACTGCTACACATATGATTTCATCTCCGCAGGCGCAACATACCCGTGTTGCGCAACTCTTTAGCACGTTGTAACACACGGCACCTACGAATTAAGCGTTTGGTGCAATTTACCTTCGCAGACCCTGTCTATAACAACGTGCTAAAGAATCGCGCGGCACTGCTATGCCGCGCCTGCGGAGACCCTCCGATATGTGTAGCAGTACGGTCTCCAACACTGCGAATATGTCTCGGCATGGGAGCACACTGTGCTCCCCTACGTAAGAAAAAATCCTCTGCCGTTCCCCTATTTCGCAGCGGTCACATGTCGGCAATCTGCGCCAGACCCTCTAAGGGAAAGGGGTAATTCACAAGAGGGTGGAAACCGCAGGTGTCTACCCTCTTGTGCCCCCGCCGGGTAGGCGCACTCCCCGCTGAGGTTCAGCGAAAAAACTTCCCGCCCGTCAGGGGCGAACACGCTGACGCAGTTCGCATGCCCCGCTCAGCCGGTGCAGAAAAGGAGCCGCCCGGAAAGGGTGAACCGCCTGCGCGGTTCAGATGTCCCGCTCAGCCGGTGCAGAAAAAAGAAAAGAGCAGACGTTTAACCATCTGCTCTCTGGAAATTCTATTTTAGCGGAACTTCTTCTTCTTTGCGCGTGCAGCCTCAGACTTCTTGCGGCGCTTTACGCTCGGGCTTTCATAATGCTCACGCTTGCGGAGCTCGGAAAGCGTACCCGCCTTGGCACACGAACGCTTGAAGCGACGCAGTGCGCTGTCAATAGACTCATTTTCCTTGATGCGGATCTCCGACACAGTTTTCCCTCCCTCCGCACGTTCCCCTCATGGGGATCGCTTAGCACAGTTTGTATACATTCGTACACAAAACCGTAAGGATATTATATCGAATTTCCGCGTCAATGTCAACTACTTTTTCCCGTAGTTTTCGATTTTTTCTTTTTGACGCGGAAATCCGGCATTCCTTCTTACTTTACGACAAGGTTTACAATCTTGCCCGGAACAACGATCTGCTTTACGATCTGCTTGCCCTCGATGGCGTGCTGTACCTTTTCCTCTGCCAGTGCGGTGTCAATCGCAGTCTGCTTGTCCGCATCGACTGCCAGCTTGATGGTGCACTTCAGCTTGCCGTTTACCTGTACCGCCAGCTCTACCGTGCTCTCGACGGTCTTGGCCTCGTCGTAGGTCGGCCACGGTGCTACGGAGAGCAGACCGGTCTCGCCGAGCTGCTGCCACAGCTCCTCGGTGATGTGCGGTGCAAACGGATTGAGCAGCGCCAGGAAGGTCTTGTACTCAGCCTTGTTTACGCCCTTGTCGTAGAACTCGTTGAGCATGGTCATCAGCGCTGCGATAGCGGTGTTGGCCTTGAGGTTGTCTGCGTCCTCGCCCACCTTCTTGATGGTACGGTTCATGAGCACCTCGTGCTGCTCGGAGTAGGTGTCGCCGTCCTGCACCTTGTCAGCCAGCGCCCATACGCGCTCGAGGAAGCGGCGGCAGCCCTTGATGGACTTCGGGCTCCACGGAGCAGCCTTCTCAAAGTCGCCGATGAACATCTCGTACAGACGCATGGTATCTGCGCCGTAGGTGTCAACGATCTCGTCCGGGTTGACGACGTTGCCGCGGCTCTTGGACATCTTCTCGCCGTTCTCGCCGAGGATCATGCCGTGGCTGGTGCGCTTTGCATACGGCTCCTTGGTCGGTACTACGCCGATGTCATACAGGAACTTATGCCAGAAACGGCTGTACAGCAGATGCAGCGTGGTGTGCTCCATGCCGCCGTTGTACCAGTCAACCGGAGACCAGTATTTCAGTGCTTCCGGCGAAGCAAGCGCCTTGTCGTTGTGCGGGTCCATATAGCGCAGGAAGTACCAGGAAGAACCGGCCCACTGCGGCATGGTATCGGTCTCGCGCTTTGCCGGACCGCCGCAGCACGGACAGGTGGTGTTTACCCAGTCGGTCATGTGCGCCAGCGGAGACTCGCCGTTATCGGTCGGCTCATAGCTGGTTACGTTCGGCAGCTCAAGCGGCAGCTGATCCTCCGGCAGAGCCACATAGCCGCACTTGTCGCACTTGACGATCGGAATCGGCTCGCCCCAGTAACGCTGACGGGAGAATACCCAGTCACGCAGCTTGTACTGCACCTTGGCATGGCCGATGCCCTTTTCACCCAGCCACTCGATCATAGCCGGGATAGCGTCCTTAACGGTCTTGCCGTTGAGGAAATCGGAATTTACCAGAATGCCGGTTTCGTCCTTTGCGGTGAACGCAGCCTTCTGGACATCCTCGCCGCCGGAAACAACCTCGATGATCTCACAGCCGAACTTCTTTGCAAACTCCCAGTCGCGGTCATCGTGCGCCGGAACAGCCATGATGGCACCGGTGCCGTAGCCCATCAGAACATAGTCGGAAACGAAGATCGGGATCTGCTTGCCGTTTACCGGGTTAATTGCGGCAACGCCGTCCAGCTTAACGCCGGTCTTGTCCTTGTTCAGCTCGGTACGCTCGAAGTCGGACTTGCGGGCAGCCTCCTCACGGTATGCGCGAACGTCCTCGATGTTGTTCAGCTTGTCCGCCCACTGCTCGATCATCGGGTGCTCCGGAGAGATTACCATGTAGGTCGCGCCGAACAGGGTGTCCGGACGGGTGGTGTAAACGGTCAGCGTGTCGCCCTCGGTGGTCTTGAAATCGACCTCAGCGCCGGTGGAACGGCCGATCCAGTTGCGCTGCTGAATCTTAACGCGCTCGATGTAGTCTACATCATCCAGATCGTCGATCAGGCGCTGTGCATACTTGGTGATGGCGAGCATCCACTGGCTCTTGGTCTTGTGAACGACCTCACTGCCGCAGCGCTCACAAACGCCGTTGACAACCTCCTCGTTCGCCAGAACGCACTTGCAGGAGGTACACCAGTTTACGCTCATTTCCTTCTTGTAGGCCAGGCCCTTCTTGAACAGCTGCAGGAAAATCCACTGGGTCCACTTGTAGTAGCTCGGGTCGGTGGTATTGATCTCACGCGACCAGTCGAACGACAGACCAAGGCTCTTGAGCTGGCTCTTGAAGCGTGCGATGTTCTTCTTGGTAACCTCTGCCGGATGAACATGGTTCTTGATGGCAAAGTTCTCGGTCGGCAGACCGAATGCGTCCCAGCCCATCGGATACAGCACGTTGTAGCCCTGCATGCGCTTTTTGCGCGCAACGATATCCAGTGCGGTGTAGGAGCGCGGATGGCCTACATGCAGACCCTGACCGGACGGATACGGGAACTCTACGAGCGCGTAGAACTTCTCCTTGTCCGAGTCATTCTCGGCATGGAAGCACTGCTTCTCGTCCCAGATGTCCTGCCATTTCTTTTCTACTTGTTTATGATCGTACTTCAACGGATTCTCCCCCTAAAGTGAGTTTTGGATTTTGAGCGCGACAACGCGGCGGACGTCGTTCCCGGCGCCGCCGCATGTCGGTATTTTACTTGTCCTCGATGCCCAGCTCTTCAAGCGTTACCGGCGTGCCGTCCTTCCACAGGTTCTCCAGATTGTAGAACTTGCGTGCCTCCGGCATGAATACATGCAGTACAGCGCAGCCGTAGTCCAGCAGCATCCACTGTGCGGATTCATAACCCTCGGTGTGGTGCGGCATCTCGTCATGGTCATACTTCAGGTGCCACTCTACATTGTCCGCCAGTGCCTTAACCTGCGTAGTGGAGGACGCAGAGCAGATGACGAAATACTCGGTCAGCTCGGTCAGGCGCTCAACATGCAGCACCTCAATGCCCTGAGCCTTTTTCTCGATCAGCGCTTCGCAGATCGCCTTTACAGTTTCTTTTGCAGTCAAAGTATAAACTCCTTTTGTGCGGCAGAAAAGGGTTTGCCTTTCTGCCGATTATGGTATATTGCCTTTATTATGCCTCGGGATCGTATGTTCCGCCGTCGTCTCCGCCGGAGGAAGCACCGCTGTCCTCTCCGCCATCGGTGTAATCGCCGCCGGAGGAGTCGCCGCCGCTTTCCTCACCGGAGTCGCCGCCGGAATAGTCTCCGCCGCTGTCGCCGCCCGAGTAGTCATTGTTATCCGAATAATCGCCGTCCGAGCCGCTGTTGTCGTAGGATGGCTCATCGTAGCTGTAATCCGGTTCTTCGTAATAATCCTCGCTGTAATCGTACGAGCCGGAGGTGTCACCCCATACATTATTTTCCTCGCCCGAGCTTACATAGCCGCCCGAGTAGGTAGTGGTATCCGGTCCGCCGACGATGTCCAGCTTGGAGATCGGCTCCTCGTAGGGGTTGAAATACTTGTTTACCAGCTCCAACGTCTGGTCGTAATACGGGAAGAAGAACGAATACTGCACCGAGGTGCCCGCCGTGCTCATCTTGCCGTAGCCGGGCAGTGTAAAGAACTGAAGGCTGCTGTTGTCGATCTGCATGGCCTGCATGCCCATCCACAGCAGCTCGCCGGCGCTGAAGTCGGTCTTGACGTTCTTGAACACGGCCTCTGCGATCGAGCGGATCTTGGTCACGTTCTTGATCTGCAGCACCTGACCTGCCAGCGCCTTGAGGAACTTCTGCTGATTCTCTACACGGCCTTCGTCGCCGTTGGTGTACTGTACGGTGTAATCGTTGTTGTGTCTCCAGCGCAGGAAGCCGACGGTCTGCTTGCCGTCCAGATGCTGCTGGCCTTTTTTCAGGTCGATGTGCAGATTCTGCGACGGATCATCGTACTTCATATCGAACGGCACGTCATAATCCACGCCGCCGATCGCATCCACGATGGCTGCAATGCCGTCAAAGTTGACGATAACGTATTTATCCGGCCGGAAGCCCATCAGACGCTCGATTTCCTTGTTCGTCTGCTCGATGTTGCCGCCCTTGCCGCCGGTATCCATGCCGTAAGCTGCGTTAATCTTCTTGCTCGCGCCGGTTGCCGTGTTGTTGCACATGGTGTCGCGCGGGATGTTCATGACGTTGATAGTCTTATCCTTGGTATCCATGGTTGCGACCATCAAAGCGTCTGTTCGTGTTTCGTCCTCATCAACTGCGCCGACCACGAACGTAAACACATCGTCAATGCGGGTGCCCGAGTTGAGCAGGCTGCTCACATCGACCTTATCGCCGTTTTCCTTGTCCTTGATCGTCGCCTGCGGCGAACGGACGAACCACACCGCTGCAGCAGCTGCGCACGCGAACAGCACCAGCACAACCGCCATAACGATGGCAATGCGCTTGCCCTTCTGTCTGGGTGTCAGCTTTTTTTTCTCCTTCGGAGCCTTTCCCTTTTTGCCGCCCGGCTTGGGCGCCGAGATCGGCTGGTGGTTCCCTTCCGGCTTGGGCGCTGCCTGCTGTGCCGGAGTGCTGTCTCCGTTGCGATTTTTCCTGTCGCCGCTTCCTCCGAATAGTTTCAAACGATTCCTGCCTCCATTTTACTTGTCCCGCCAGCTGACACCCTGCCGGATCATATCATTATAAGCGGCAATGGTATCGCTGTGGATGAGTTTTCCGCGTGCGACCAGCTCGGTCAGCGTCTGGTCATAGCAGTAGAGCAGGGCACTATCGATGTCGATCTGCGCCAGCTCACGCGCCTTGTCCACGCCGGGAAAATCACGAGTTTCTTCGATGTAATCCGCCAGATACAAGATCTTGTCAAGCAGCGTCATATGGTTCTTGCCGGTGGTGTGGCAGGCGATGGCATCGCAGATATCCTCGGGCATGTGGTATTCGGCCCGCGCGATGGCTGCCGCCGTCTTTCCGTGCAGCATTTTCGGCTCGCTTTTTTCGACGGTACAGGGTATTATACCGTATTTCCCGCATAAATTCAACTGTTCTTGCGGAGAAAGATATTTTGTTATGTCATGCAGAATGCCTGCAGTACCCGCTTTTTCCGGGTCCTCGCCGTACTTTTCTGCCAGCATGATCGCCGCACGCTCCACGCCGAGCGAGTGCTCATAGCGGTAGCCCTGCAGTCTGGAAAGGATACTTTTACGCATTTCTTCATTACATAACATAACTTTTCCCGCCTTTCTCTGTATTTCCTGTCGCAAAACTGCAGCTTTGCCGACAAGAAGGAACGAGCCGCAGTCCGTTCCTAAGTCATACAAAAAATACTGATTTTGAACAAACTGCTGTATTTATCTGTCAAACCTGTATTTTACAGGCTTAATAGCCGTACAAATGCTTTTCTTCGATGTAATCCGCGACCGATTCCGGTGTATAGCATCGCAGTGCACCGCCCTGCCGCAGCTCGGTCGAGGAAATGGTCAGGCTGTCGCCCTGCACCAGCTCTACGATTGCACCGAGCGAGTCCTTGAGCGCCGCCGCCTTTTCACGCAGCGCGTCCCAGTCCTCGTTTTCGCGGGCGCAGACAGCAAGCGAAGCCAGCCGCGCGATCTCGTCCGGCGCACGCCAGATTTTATCGAACGAGAGCAGCATATCCGTGCCGACGATCAGGTGCAGGTCGGTCTCGCCGCGTGCATGAAGCGCGCGGAGCGTGTCCACCGTGTAGCTTGCGCCGCCGCGGTCGATCTCTATAGTGTCAAGCATCGCCCACGTTTTTTCTGCCGTCAGGCGGCGCACCATCTCGCACCGGTCCTCTGCGGACGCGGTGTTCTCCGGCAGTACCTTATGCGGCGGAATATTGGTCGGAATGAACAGCACCCGATCTAAGTTCAGCGCACGGTGCGCGAGTTCCGCCGCGTGCAGATGTCCCAGATGCGGCGGATTGAATGTGCCGCCGAGAATTCCCGTCCTCATTTTACCAGAACGATCTTGCGCTTGTCCTCATCGCTGGACTGGCGGTACAGCACAAACTTGGAGCCGATGCACTGTACAGCGTCCGCGCCGGTGGCCTCGCAGAGCGCCTCGGATACCGTGCGCGGCGTCAGCATCGCACTCTCGAGCACCTTGCCCTTGACCAGCTCGTGGGATTCGAGCAGCGCGTCCAGCTCGCGTTCTACCGCGTCGGTTACGCCTTCCTTGCCGATGATCAGCGTGACCGCCAGCGGGTTTGCCATTGCACGAAGCTGTGCGCGTTGTTTTGTGTTAAGCATAAATGTAAACTCCTGTAATTTCGTTATATTTTTTTCGTAGGGCGGGCTGCCCTACGGCTTCGCTTATATTTTATCCTTTAAGGCTTCTTTCAACTTATTCAAAGCATTTGCCCGATGAGAGATTGTATTCTTGACCTCTGCGGACAGTTCGCCGAAGGTACAGCCGTATTTCTCGACATAGAACAACGGGTCGTAGCCGAAGCCGCCTGCGCCGTGGTTCTCGCGGAGCAGTGTGCCCTCGCATTCACCGCGCACGGTGAGCGTTTCGCCGTCCGCGAGCACACACGCGATGGCGCACACGAAACGGCAGGCACGGTTTTCCTTATCCTGCATATTTTTCAGCAAAAAGGCATTGCGGTCCTCGTCCGTGCCCTCGCAGTAGCGCGCGGAGTAGATACCGGGAGCGCCGTCCAGCGCATCCACACACAGGCCGCTGTCATCCGCGAGAGCGGGCAGACCGGTGAATTCTGCGGCGGATTTCGCCTTGATGAGCGCGTTTTCCTCGAAGGTTTTGCCGTTTTCCTCGGGTTCGGGGGCACCCTCCGGCAGCGGGATGATTTCAATGCCGAGGCTGCTCACGATAGAGGACAACTCTGCCAGCTTTTTCTTGTTATGGGAAGCAAGTACAAACTGCATTACAGACTTTCCCCCATCACCTTGGCCTGCTTGCGGCACAGCGTCAGGCAGCCGCGCTTGCCGAGTCCGAGCAGCTTACGCAGCTCGGTATCCGTGAACGGACGGCCCTCGCCGGTGCCCTGCACCTCGATGAACTCACCCTTGCTCGTCATAACCACGTTGCAGTCCACGATGGCGTGGCTGTCCTCGGCGTAGTTGAGGTCGAGCACGGCTTCATCCTCAAAAATGCCGACCGAAACGGCTGCAACCTGTGCGGTGAGCGGCATTTTCTCGATCACGCCATCGGCCAGCAGCTTTTTGCATGCAAGCCACAGTGCAACAAATCCGCCGGTGATGGACGCGCAGCGCGTGCCGCCGTCCGCCTGAATAACATCGCAGTCAATCGTGATCTGGCGCTCACCGAGTGCTTCGCGGTCAACGACCGCACGCAGCGCACGGCCGATCAGACGCTGGATCTCACTCGAGCGGCCGTCCAGCTTGAGCGACTTGATATCACGTTTTTTGCGGGTATTGGTCGCACGCGGGAGCATCGCATACTCGGCGGTTACCCAGCCGAGGCCCTTGCCCTCGAGGAACGGCGGTACCTTTTCCTCGACCGACGCGGTGCAGATGACCTTGGTGTTGCCCATCTCGACCAGCACCGAGCCTTCCGCGTACATCGTGTAATCAGTGGTAATCTTCACCGGACGCATTGCGCCCTTGGTTCTTCCGTCAGGTCTCTGCATTTTCGTCCTCCTCGGTCTGTTCCTCATCGTTTTCTGTGTTTTCATGAACCGGCGGCAGGATGGCCTCCAGGAATGCCGCACGATCAAAGTCGATCAGATCGTCAATGCCCTCGCCAACGCCGACCAGCTTGACCGGCACGCCGAGTCCTGCCGAAATAGCGATCACGATGCCGCCCTTTGCGGTGCCGTCCAGCTTGGTGAGAATGATGCCGGTCAGCTCGGCAGCCTTGTTGAACTCCTCAGCCTGATGAACCGCATTCTGACCGGTGGTCGCATCCAATACGAGCAACGTTTCGCGCGACGCATCCGGCAGCTCACGGGAGATAACGCGGTCGATCTTCGCCAGTTCGTTCATCAGGTTGGCCTTGTTGTGCAGACGGCCTGCCGTATCCACGATGATGATATCGCTGCCGCGTGCCTTGGCCGCCGAGATGGAGTCGAACACAACAGCCGCCGGGTCTGCGCCCTCGCCGTGGCGAACGATGTCCGCACCGGCACGTTTAGCCCAGATTTCGAGCTGGTCAGCTGCCGCTGCGCGGAAGGTATCCGCCGCCGACAGCATAACCTTTTTACCCTCATTGACATAGCGGGCCGCCAGCTTGCCGATCGAGGTCGTCTTGCCGACACCGTTGACGCCGATTACCAGAATGACCGCCGGCTTGCCGTCCGTATTCAGCGGCTGGTTATCGAGCATGTTGTCGGTCAGCACCTCGCGGAGCAGGTCGCGCAACTCGTCCGCCGTGGTGGTCTTGCGCAGCTTGGCGCGCTTTTCGACCTCAGCGACGATCTTCGCCGCCGTGGATGCACCGACGTCCGACAGGATGAGTGCTTCTTCCAGTTCCTCGAGCAGATCATCATCCACCTTGACAAATGCCGCGAACACGCTGTCCAGCGAGTGGTTCACCGCATCCGATGTTTTCTTTAAGCCCTGCTTAATTTTATCAAAAAATCCCATGCTTATCTCCTTATGTTTATCTTGCAAATCAGGAATCAGTAATTATTGACCGTAGTAGTTGATACGCCAGTTCTCCCAGTCTGTGCGGTCAATCCGCTCACCCCAGAGAACATAGCCACGCGCATGTCCCCAGTGCCGAAACTCGACCGGATGCCGTGCCGCATAGCCGTCCGTCGTAAGAGAGCCGTTCGGCAATCGTCTTTCCACATCCAGCCGGTACGGATATTTTTCGCTTCGCATATCCATTGCCGCAATTCTCCATTTCCCATTCTCAATTTTCCATTACTTAATGGTATTTTTGAGCCGTTTTTCCGCCTCAGCCAGATTGAGCATCAGCATTTTGGAGACGCCCTGCTCCTGCATGGTCACGCCGTAGAGCATATCTGCTTCTTCCATTGTACCACGTCTGTGGGTAATTACAATAAATTGTGTCGAATCTGTCAGGCGGCGAATGTATTTTGCAAACCGCTGCACGTTTACATCATCGAGCGCGGCTTCGATCTCATCAAGCACGCAAAACGGCGTAGGCCGCAGCTTGAGGATCGCAAAGTACAGCGCAATGGCGACAAACGCCTTTTCACCGCCCGAGAGCAGCGTAATCGTTTTCACCGCCTTGCCCGGCGGAGACACGCGGATGTCGATACCGCAGTTCAGGATATCCGAGGTATCGGCAAGCTGCAGTTCGGCGTGTCCGCCGCCGAAGATCTCGCGGAAGGTATCGCGGAAGTACACATTCAGCTTGGCGAACTCGGACGCGAAAATCTCCTTCATACTGACGGTCAGCTGCTCGATGACCTTGCGCAGATCGGTCTGCGCGGTCTCGAGGTCGTCCTTCTGCTCCCGCAGGAAGCTGTACCGCTCCTGCACACGCTGAAATTCGTCCACCGCATCCAGATTGACGTTGCCAAGCGCCCGCATTTTCAGGCGCAGTTCCTGCACACGGCCGCGCGTTTCACCGAGGTTTTCAATCGGTTTGGCAATCTCTGCCGCCGGTGTGGGTGTCAGCTCGTAGCTTTCCCACATTTTATCCAGAATCTGTGTTTCCTCGGTTTTCAGCTGTCCGGCGCGGTTTTCCAGTCGGGCGGTCTCGCGTTCGAGTTCAAGGATTTCCTCGTTGCGGCTCTGTGCCGCCTTTTCCAGACGAACCCGTTCGCCCTCGGTCTGTTCGCGCCTGCCAGTCTGCCGCGCAAGCTGTTCGCTGAGCAGCTGGGCGGTTGTGTCGCGTCCGTGCTTGGCTGCGCGGACTTGGGTGAGTTCATCGGTCAGGTGTGCGATTTCCGCCGCAAAGCCTGCAATCGTCTGCTCCGCACCGGACACACCCGCGTCAAGGTCGGCCTTGAGCCGCTCAAGTTCCGCGAGTGCGCGTGCTTCGCTGTCCTGCGCCGTGCGCGTCTCCGCGAGCGCGGTCTGCGCGGCTGTGATGCGCGAAGCCGTCTGCGTCAGCTGTTCCGCAGCGGCGTTCACTGCCGTATGGTGCTCGGCACAGACCTGCTCAGCAGCTGCAAGCGCCTGCTCTGCGGCAGACCGGCGCTCTGTGCAGGCGGCAAGTGTCTGTTCGTACCTCTGCTGCGTTGCTGTGAAGTTAGTCTGTTCAGAAATCAGGCTATCATACCGTTTCTGCAGGCTTTCCAGCAGGAATTTATGCTGTTTTACCGAAGCAGCAAGTCCGGCTCTCTCCTGCTCCGCGCGGCGGCGGTCGGTTTCGATGGCCTGCGCCTGCCCGGCAAGCGATTCCAGTTCCTGCCTTGCATCCTGCTCGGTCTGTGCCAGCATTTTGCGCTCCTGCTCGAGTGCGCGCACGCGCTCCTCGGCGGCGTGCAGGCGTTCCGCCCGCGCCAGTGCGCCGGTGCCGCGGGAGGCCGAGCCGCCTGTCATGGCACCGCCTGCCTGCAGGATTTGTCCGTCTAAGGTGACAATGCGAAACCGGTGTCCGTACGCCTTTGCCAGCGCAAGCGCGGTGTCCATGTTCTCCGAAATGACCGTGCGCGCCAGCAGATTGCACACAATATTCTTATATTTTTCATTAAATCTGACGAGAGCATCCGCGGTGCCGAAGCAGCCGTTCTGCCGTTCCAGGCCGGTCTCCCGCAGGCTGTTTGCCCGAATGGTATCCAGCGGCAGGAATGTCGCGCGGCCGCCGTCCGTGCGCTTGAGGTACGAAATGCACTGCTTGCCCACGCTCGTGCTGTCCACCACGATGGAGGACGCCGACGCACCGAGTGCAGTGTCGATTGCCGTCACGAACCGCTTTTCGGTCGTGATGAGCGCGGAAACCGGACCGTGCACGCCGTTCATCGCACCCTTTTCGGCCTGCCGCATGACGGCTTTCACCGAACGTGAGAAGCCCTCGTACTCATGCTGCATGTCGGTCAGCATTTTCACGCGGCTCTGCATTTCGCTCAGCGAGGACTGCGCTGCTCGCAGGTCGTTCTGCGCCTGCTCGGCCTTTCGGCGGCAGGTCTCCGCCTGAGCGGCGGCCGTCTGCGCCTGCTTTGCCGTTTCGGCAAGCGTTTGCTCGCACGCGGTCAGTTCCCGCTCGAGATTATCCTGTGCCTGCTTTTCGGTATCCAGCTGCTGTGCCGCTGCCGCGATTTCGGAATCCAGTGTCATTTTGCGGTCGCTCATACCCGCCAGACCGCTCTCGGCGGCTGTTCGGTCGAGTTCGAGCGCGTGCAGCGTGCGCTCCTGCCTGCGCTGCGCCTGCTCAGCCCGCCCAAGTGCCTGCTCGGCCTGTGTGCGCTGCTGCTCCTGCCCGGCAGACTGTTTTCGGAGTGCATCCAGTTCAGCCGACTGTGCCTTCTCCTGCTCATTCAGCGCAGAAATACGCTCGCGCCGTTCGGCAAGCTGCGCATCCATGCTCTGCACCTGCTCGGCGCGGTGTGCGCTCTCCTGCCGTGTGCGCTCGATATTCTCCTCGCAGTTGCGGATGTTCGTCTGAATAACCGCCTCACGGCTGATCTGCTCGGCGGCAAACTGCTCGGCTTCGCGCAGCTCATTCCGCAGACGCTCGGTTTCCCGGTCAATCTCGCGCAGTGACTCGGCCAGCTGCTCGGACTGCGCATACAGCGTTCCCTGCTGCTGTTTTGCATCCGCAAGCTGCTTTTCGCAGGTTGTCTGGTCTTTATTCAACTTGGCAGTGTCATTCTTCAGCTGCTCGAGCGACAGCAGCCACAGCGAGACCTCAAGCACGCGCAGCTCATCCCGCAGATGCAGGAACCTTTTCGCCTTGCCAGCCTGCTGCTCGAGCGGCCCGAGCCGGTTTTCCAGTTCGCCGTACAGGTCGCGGATACGCACCAGATTTTCCTCGGTGGCTGCCAGTCTGCGCTCGGCTTCCTCCTTACGGTAGCGGAACTTGGTGATGCCTGCGGCTTCCTCAAAGATTTCGCGCCGGTCCTCGCTCTTAAAGGACAGAATCTCATCAATGCGGCCCTGTCCGATGCTGGAATAGCCGTCGCGTCCCAGACCGGTATCCATAAACAGCTCGTGCACGTCCTTGAGGCGGCAGTGCTTTTTGTTGAGGAAATACTCGCTCTCGCCCGAGCGGTAGTACCGGCGCGTGACCATAATTTCGGTAAATTCCGAGCGGAACACATGCGCCGAATTGTCCAGAATGAGCGAAACCTCGGCAAAGCCGACCGGACCGCGCTTGGCTGTGCCGCCGAAGATCACGTCCTCCATCTTCGCGCCGCGCAGAGACCGCGAGGACTGCTCCCCCAGAACCCACCGGATGGCATCCGAAATATTCGATTTTCCCGAGCCGTTCGGACCGACGATCGCCGTAATACCGCCGAGAAATTTGATCTCGGTACGATCCGGGAACGACTTGAAGCCCTGTAAAATCAGGCTTTTGAGAACCATATGCCACCTCTTTATTATAGATAGTTTTATTTTACCACTGCGGCAGTATCTTTTCAACGACTAACTGCGTCACGCAGAAAAAAGAGGTCGATTTCTCGACCTCTTTGCCGTTTATCTCTATTGCGGTTTGGCGATAAGCGTCAGCATCCCATATTTTCCAAAGCCTTCTTCGCCGCCATCTGCTCGGCTTCCTTTTTGCTCTTGCCGATGCCCTCGGCAAACACATTGGAGTTGAGCAGCAGCTCCATGGTGAACCGCTTGTCGTGGTCCGGGCCGGACTGCCCTGCCAGACGGTATTCCAGCGTTTCCTGCTTGTTCTTCTGCACGATCTCCTGCAGCATGGTCTTGTAGTCCTTGAACGCGCCGCCTGCCAGCGCAACCTCGACCTTGTGCGGGATGAAGCGCAGCACGAACGCGCGGGCAGGCTCGATGCCGCCGTCCATGAAGATAGCGCCGAGCAAAGCCTCGGTCGCATCCGCGAGAATGGACGCACGCTTGCGTCCGCCGCCCATCTCCTCACCGTGCCCCAGACGGATGGCTTCGGGGATACCGATCTCGTGCGCGATCTCGTCCAGTGCGCCTTCGCAGACGACTGCCGCGCGCAGCTTGGTCAGGTCGCCCTCGGGCAGGTCGGGATAGTGCGTGAACAGATAGCCCGCCGTGACAAAGCCCAGCACGGAATCGCCCAGAAACTCCAGCCGCTCGTTGCACTGCAAATGCGTGCCGTGGTGCTCATTCGCGTAGGACGAATGGGTCATCGCCAGCCGGAGCAGGCTCTCGTCCTTGAATTTATAGTCAATTTTCAGCATTTTTGTTCCTTCTTCCTGTGGATCACTCGGAAACCGTCATGTACTGAATGTTTTCCTTAACTGCATCGATCATGCCGGATTTGGTGTACGCGATGGCCTGACGGACGGCGTTCATCACCGCGATCTCGTTGGACGAGCCGTGCGCCTTGATGACCGGCTTTGCGATACCGAGGAACGGCGCGCCGCCGATCTTGTCCTGATTGAACACCTCGCGGAAGTCGTCCATGCCTTTTTTACACAGCAGATAACCGAGCTTGGTGCCGACAGACGCCATAAACACGCCCTTGATCTCCTTCGACATGAACTTCGCCACACCCTCAATGGTCTTGAGCTGCACATTGCCGGTAAAGCCGTCGCAGACAGCAACATCACACGCACCGAGCGGCACCATGCTGCCCTCTACGTTGCCGACAAAATTCAGACGGCCCTCGTCGCCCGCCTTTTTCAGCAGCGCGTAAGCCTCCTTGCGGAGCGGGTCGCCCTTGGTATCCTCCGTGCCGTTGTTGACAAGGCCGACACGCGGCTTGACGACACCGTTTATCTTCTCCGCATACAGCGAAGCGAGGAACGCGAACTGGAGCAGCATTTCGGCGGTGCATTCGGTGTTTGCACCCGCATCGCACAGCATGACCTGACCGTTCGCGCACGGCATAACCGGTGCCAGTGCACCGCGTCGGATGCCCTTGATGCGGCCGCCGTACAGCGTTGCGCCGGTGAGCAGCGCGCCGGTGTTGCCTGCGGAAACCAGCGCGTCGCCCTCGCCGGCCTTGAGCAGCTTAAACGCTACCGCCATGGACGAATCCGGCTTGCGGCGGAGTACCGTTGCGGGATCGTCGTGCATATCGACCAAATCGTTTGCAGGCATGATAGTAATGCCCTTAACATCGGAAAGTCCCTTCTCCTTGAGGACATTCGCTACGACCTCCGGCTTGCCGACCAGCAGCACTTCCTCGCCGTATTCCTTCGCAGCCAGCGCACCGCCCCATACAGCGGATTCGGGCGCGTTATCGCCGCCCATCGCATCAACGATGATCCTCATATTAAAGCTCTCCCTTCAGTTTTTCGATCTGCTCGAGCGCCCGCTCGGAGATTTTGGTGTTCTTCTCCCGCTTGCCCTTGATTTTATAGCCGAGCGGCTCGATAATGCCGAAGTTTACGTTCATCGGCTGAAATTTCGCGACCGTATGGTCGGAAATATAGGTCGCCAGTGCGCCGGTGGCGGTCAGGCGGTCGAGTGTCGGCATCGGTTTGCCGAGCACGTCCATGGCCGTTGCCACGCCTGCCACCCAGCCGGAGGCGGTGGACTCCACATAGCCTTCTACGCCGGTCATCTGGCCCGCAAAGCGGATGCGCGGGTCGGATTTGAGCGCGTAAGTCGCGTCCAGCAGGCGCGGAGAATCCAGAAATGTGTTGCGGTGCATGACGCCGTAGCGCACGAACTCGGCGTTTTTCAGCGCCGGAATCATGGAGAACACGCGCTTCTGCTCACCGAACTTGAGGTGAGTCTGGCAGCCGACCAGATTGTACAGCGTGCCGTTCGCGTTGTCGCGGCGCAGCTGCAGGACCGCATACGGATCCTTGCCGGTTTTCGGGTCCGGCAGGCCGATCGGCTTCAAAATGCCGAAGCGCAGCGTGTCAAAGCCGCGGCGTGCGTTAACCTCGATGGGCATGCAACCCTCGAACACCTTGGAATCCTCAAAGCCGTGTACCGGTGCTTCCTCAGCGGTGGTCAGCGCGTTCCAGAACACCTCGTACTCCTCGCGGGAGAACGGGCAGTTGATGTAATCCGCCGTGCCCTTGCCGTAGCGGGACGCCTCGTAGGCAGAATCCATATCGATGCTCTCAGCCGTGACAATCGGCGCGGCGGCATCGTAAAAGTGCAGGAAATCGCCGCCGACCTTGGCGTGGATGGCGTCAAACAGCGTATCCGAGGTCAGCGGGCCTGAGGCGATAACGACTCTGCCCTCCGGAATCTCGGTCACTTCACCATAGACCACCTCGATATTCGGGTGGTTCTTGATCTTCTCGGTGACGGCTGCCGCGAAGGCTTCGCGGTCAACCGCCAGTGCGCCGCCCGCCTCTACGCGGTGCGCATCCGCACAGGAGAGGATAAGGCTGTCCAGACGGCGCAGCTCCTCCTTGAGCAGACCGGCGGCGTTCGCCAGCTCGTCCGAGCGCAGCGAGTTGGAGCACACCAGCTCAGCGAAATCGTCCGAGTGGTGCGCCGGCGTATGCTGCACCGGCTTCATCTCACACAGGCGCACAGAGATACCGCGCTGTGCCAGCTGCCATGCAGCCTCACAGCCGGCCAGTCCTGCGCCGACTACTGTTACCATTTCACTCATTCGGCGCTCTCCTTTGCCGTGGTCTTTTTCTTTGCGGCAGGCTTTTTCGCTGCTGCTTTCTTCTCAGCGGCTTTTTTCGCCTTCTCAGCCGCCTTTTCTGCTTCATACTTTGCCAGAGCCTTGGCGTACTGCTCCTGCTGCTTGGCAGTCAGCTCCTGTACAGCCTCGTCCTTCAGCTTTTTGAATTTATTGGTGGTCTTGGTCATCCACGGCAGAGTTTTCTTTGCGGTGGATTTCTTGACAGCCGCCTTTTTCGTTACCTTCTTGACCTTTTCCTCGGTCTCGCCGTTCTTCTCGGCGGCTTCCTTTGCGGCAGCACGTTCCGCAGCCTTGGCGGCACGCGCTTCACGCATCTTGCGGCGCTTTTCGGTTTCCTCAGGCGGCAGGCCCTCCTTGACCAGCTCCTTGTAGCCGCAGCCCTCACGCAGGCAAACGTCCGTGACCTCCTTGGAATCGCGGTCGGTGTGGCGGAACAGCGAGGAATCGCAGTTCGGGCACTTGGTCTTGAGCGGCTTGTCCCACGTCATAAACTGGCAGGTCGGATAGGTGTCGCATGAGTAGTACACATAGCCGCGTGCGGACTTTTTCTTCACGACCTTTGCGCCGCAAACCGGGCACGCAGCGCCGGTGTCCTCGGTGATGGGCTTGGTGTTGGTGCACTCCGGAAAACCCGGGCACGCAAGGAATTTGCCGAACCGGCCGGACTTGATGACCATGTTGCGTCCGCATTTCTCGCAGATAACGTCGGTCACCTCGTCCTGAATCTTGATGCGCTTGCCCTCCAGATCGATCTCCGCCTGCTTGAGCGCGGCTTCAAAGCCGTCATAGAAGTTGTGCAGCAGCTGGATATAATTCAGCTTGCCCGCCTCGACCTCGTCCAGCTCGTGCTCCATATTGGCGGTAAATTCGTAGTCCGCGACCGACTTGAACTCGTCCACGAGCAGGCCGGTAACGCCTTCGCCGAGCGGCGTCGGACGGAGCGCCTTGTTCTCCTTGGTGACGTAATCGCGGTCGATGATGGTCGAGATAGTCGGCGCATAGGTGGACGGCCGGCCGATGCCGCGCTCCTCCATCGCACGGATGAGCGATGCCTCGGTATAGCGGGCCGGCGGCTGCGTAAAGTGCTGGGACGGCTCGATTTTCTCGGCGGTCAGCTTGTCGCCCTGATCGAAGCGCGGCAGCGGCTTTCCTGCGGAATCCTGCTTTTTCTCGTCGTCCGTGCCTTCCTCGTAAACCGCAGTAAAGCCCGGGAACGCGACCGTATGACCGGATGCGCGGAACACCTGACCCTCGCAAACGATATCGGCGGAAACCGTATCGAGAATGGCGTCTGCCATCTGGCAGGCCACAAAGCGCGACCAGATCAGGCGGTACAGCTTGAACTGATCGGGCGTCAGGTACTTGCGGATCTCTTCCGGCAGCAGCTGCACGTTGGACGGACGGATGGCTTCGTGCGCATCCTGCGCGTTGCCCTTGGTCTTGAACACACGCGGCTTGCCCGGATAATATTCCTCGCCGTAGCGGCCGCGAATGAAGCCCGCAGCGGCAGCGGTGGCCTCGTCCGCCAGACGGAGCGAGTCGGTACGCATATAGGTGATAAGGCCGGTCAGACCGTATTCACCGAGTTCAATACCTTCGTACAGCTCCTGCGCGATGCTCATCGTGCGGCGCGGCGTCATATTCAGCTTGCGGCTGGCTTCCTGCTGCAGCGTCGAGGTGATGAACGGAGGTGCGGCGGTGCGCTTTTTCTTGCCGCGCTTGATATTGCCGACGGTGAACGGCTTGCCGGTAACGGCGTTGACAACATGCATCGCCTGCTCTTCGTTTTTCAGCTCGGCCTTGCCGTTCGCATCGCCGTAGTAGCGCGCGGTGAACTGACCGCCGTCCGCAGTCTGCAGCAGAGCCTCGATCGACCAGTATTCCTCCGGCACGAATGCGCGGATTTCGTTCTCACGGTCCACGACCAGACGGGTTGCAACGCTCTGCACACGGCCTGCGGACAGACCGCGCTTGACCTTGCGCCACAGGAACGGCGACAGCTGATAGCCAACGATTCGGTCGAGAATGCGGCGTGCCTGCTGTGCATTTACCAGATCGATATCAATATCGCGCGGGTTCTCGATGCCCGAGCGGACCGCCTGCTTGGTGATCTCGTTAAAGGTCACGCGGCGGGAATTTTTGTCCTTGAGCTTGAACAGCTCCTTGATGTGCCACGAAATCGCTTCTCCCTCGCGGTCAGGGTCAGTTGCGAGATAGACGAAATCGCTCTTGCGGATTTCGCTGCGGATTTCCTTGATGATTTTATCTTTACCCTCGATCGGCACATATTCCGGCTGGAAATCGTGCTCGATATCGATGCTCATTTTCTTTTTCGGCAGATCGCGCAGATGTCCCATCGAAGCCTTGACGACATAGTCCGAACCGAGATATTTTCCGATCGTCTTTGCCTTGGCCGGGGACTCCACGATGACTAACTTAGACATAAAAACCTCCAAAAACTTACTTCGATTGCAACCACGCTTGCAATCGAAAGGCCATACCGAACTCTGTTCGGATATGGCTAAGGCTGCGAAAAGTTCCTCCTTCGTCGAAACTTTTCTCCGCACTTGTATAAAAAGGGTGATACATGCTCCCCCTTTTTATGAATTTCCTGTGAAAATTCTATTGAATGCGCACCTTACGGTGCGGAATGCGTGTATTTCTTTTCTTCTCTCTCCTGCTTATCACCATGTGCCGAGGATGAGTCTGCCCTTTTCACGGCGCAGAATCCCATCCATTTCCAGCATGGTGACAAGGCTCATCACCCGCGGTGCTGCCAGACCGCAGCGGTCAATCAGCTCCTCGGGCGTGCTCACACCGTCCCGCACGAGCGTGACGATGGCCTTTTCATCCTCATTTAAGCCATCCGGCAGCGGTTTTGCGGCCGCAGACGGCTGTTTGGGTTCGGCCTTCGCCTTTTCGGCGGCAGCGGCGCGGCGCTGTTCGGCCTGCTGCTCACGCCTGCGAATGTCCTCCCAAGCACTTCTGGCAGCCGGTTCCGGATACTCGCCGGTCTGACGACGAAACGCCTGCTGTACCGCCTGTTCAGGCATCATGCCGCTGTACTCGCGCACGAGCACGGTCGGACTGGTCAGCAGCGCAGCCTCGCCCTTGGCGATCAGCTCATTGCACGACTGCGACTGCGGCGCGTCGATCGGACCGGGCACGGCGTACACATCGCGGCCCTGATCAAGCGCGTGACGCGCGGTAATGAGCGCACCCGAACGCCAGTCGTTCGCCTCCACGATGACGGACGCGACCGACAGGCCGCTGATAATGCGGTTGCGCTGGTGGTAATTGCGTCCGTGCGGCTCGGTGCCGGGCGGATATTCGCTGATGATGGCACCCATGAGCAGGATATCGCCCATCAGGCTGCGGTGCTGCGGCGGATAACACACATCGGGTCCGCCCGCCAGCACGGCAACGGTCAGACCGCCCGCCTTCAGCGCACCACGATGTGCTGCGCCGTCATTGCCGAGCGCCATGCCGCTGACGGTTATCATGCCCGTCCGGGCAAGCGTTGTGCCGATCTGATCGGCGACTTTCAGGCCATACGGCGTCGCCTTGCGCGTGCCGACGACGGCTACGGCGGGAACGCTGTCGAAATCCGGCCAGCGTCCGCGCACATACAGCACGGTCGGCGGATCCGGGATCGCCCGCAGGCGGTCCGGGTAAGCGCTGTCGCCAATGGTAATGATCTGGATATTCTTTTCCGTGCAGGACCGGATGACCTGCTCTGCTTCGAACGTATCCTTGTCGCACAGCAGATCGACATGGGTCTTGCGCAGCTCACACGGCGCAGCTGTCAGTGCCTGCCGGTCGGCGGCGAACACCGCCTCCGGAGAGCCGAAGGCATCGAGTACCTCAGCGGCTGTGCGCGAGCCGAGTCCGCGCTTGAGCGAAAGCCAAACATAGCTGAGTCTTGACGGCATAGTGCCCGCCTCCTCATTTTGTCATTTCGTAGATCACGATGGCCGCGGCAACGCCCGCATTGAGCGATTCGGCACGGCCCTTCATGGGAATGATCACGCGCCTGTCGGACAGACGGAGCGCCTGCTCAGTCACGCCCTTTCCCTCACTGCCGATGATAACGGCGGCTTTGGAAAGCGAAACCGAGGAAAGCGGCACGCTGTCCTCATGCAGCGCGGTGGCGTACAGCGGCAGACCGTTCCGGTGCAGCCGTTCGGCAGCCTCCGCAAGCGGGAGCGTCACGCACGGCAGACGGAACACCGCGCCCATCGTCGAGCGCACGACCTTGGGTGAAAACGGATCGGCGCAGCCCTCGCACAACACAACGGCGCCGAGCGCGAACGCTTCGGCGGTGCGTAAGATCGTGCCAAGGTTGCCCGGGTCCTGTAAGCCGTCCAGCAGGAGCACCTGCCCGGCTCCGTCCAGCGCGTCCGCCGTCCACTGCGGCTGCTCGCAGGAAAAGATGACGTTCTGCGGCGTTTCCACCTCACTTGCGAGTTTGAACAGCGCATCCGTTGCAGAATAGAGCGATGCTCCCTGCTCTTCCGCCTCTTTGACGAGCGGACTGTCCCAGCCGTCTCTCACAAGCACGGTTTTCAGCTTCGCGCCCGAACGCAGTGCTTCTCCCAGCATTTTTTCGCCCTCGCACAGCATTTCCCCCGTGCTCCGGCGGTATTTTCGTTCCCGTCCCAGCCGCGCAAGGTGCTTGAGCGCGGCATTCTGACGGCTCTGTATCTCAATCAACCCAGTTCCACCACCCTGCTCACAAATTTATTTTCGCCCATGATAAACAGAAGATCATCCGGCTCGATGGCCCTATCCGGCTTAGGACTTGCATCCAGTGCACCCTGTTCACCATGACGGACGGCGAGCACATTCACTTTATGCTTCTGCCGCACGTCAAGCTGCACCAGCGATTTGCCGACCCAGCTTTTCGGCGCGTGTATCTCCAGAATGCTGTATTCGTCCGACACGCCGATAAAATCCACCACGTTGGTATGTGCCAGGCGCTGTGCCAGCTTGCAGCCCATTTCGCTCTCCGGCAGGACAACACGGTCCGCACCGACGCGCTCGAGCACCTTGGCATGCACAGTGCTTCTTGCTTTGGCAATGATGTATTGCGCGCCCAGATCCTTGAGCATGACTGTGATGAGGATGCTCGCCTCCATATCCGTACCTACCGCAACGATACAGCAGTCGAAGTTGCGCACGCCGATGGCCCCCAGCACGGCTTCGTCCTGCGCGTCGCCCTGCATGACCTGCGTCACATCATCCGCGATGCGCTGCACGCTCTCGACGTTCTCGTCGATGGCAAGAACCTCCTGACCAAGCTCGGTCAGCTCCTGCGCAACGGCGGTACCGAATCGGCCCATGCCGATCACCAGAAAGGATTTCATATCTGTCTCTCCTTTGGATAACTGCTTAATCTACTTCACCATAAAGGCATCATCACGCAAAATGCCGAAAATGTAATTGCGGAATGCTGCCTCAACCAATAAACACATCTGCGTCCGGGTATTTGAGCCTTGGCGGCTCTCTGCGGCGCATGAAAACGGCAACGCCGAGCGTCAGCACACCGACACGGCCCATATACATCATCACGATCAGAATGACGCGCGAAGCCGCCGCCAACGTCGGTGTCAGACCCATGCTCACACCGACCGTGCCGAACGCGGAGACCGCTTCAAACAGGCACTGGTGAAACGGTGCGTCCTCGATTCCGGCGATCGCACAGGCGCCGACCAGACAGAGCACGCCGCCTGCCATGAGCAGGGTTACGGCGTTCATGATGCTGCGCGGCGCAATCGTCCGGCCGAACGCCGAAACCGTTGTGCGCCCGCAGAAGGCGCTGATGGCCGTGAGCACGAGCACGGCCGCCGTCACGGTCTTGATGCCGCCTGCTGTTGAGCCGGGCGATCCGCCGATGAACATGAGCAGGCACGACACCGCCTGACTCGGGCCGGTAAGCGCGCCGAGGTCGATGGTATTGAAGCCTGCCGTGCGCAGGGTTACGGACTCAAACGCCGCCGCAAGCAGCTTGTGCGGAGTATCAAACGCACCGAGCGTTGCCGGATTGCTCCACTCGAACAGCAGCGTCCAGCCAAAGCCGAACAGCAGCAGACCTGCCGTGGCCGTCAGCACGATTTTCGTGTGCAGGCGCAGACGGCAGAAACTATGCTTGTCCCACACGTCGCTCCACACGAAAAAGCCGAGACCGCCGAGCACGATGAGCGCCATCAGCGTAATGTTCACGAGCGGATCCTCCGCCCAGCCGATGAGCGACTGAAACGGATCGTCCGGTGTGCCCATCAGGTCAAAGCCTGCGTTGCAGAATGCCGAAACCGCGTGGAACACGCCCATTGTGATTCCCTTCGGGAAACCGTAATGCGGCACGAACCGGCAGGACAGCAGAACCGCTCCCGTCCCTTCGATGATGAACGTGCCGAACAGCACGCGCCGTGTCAGACGGACAATGCCGCCGCCGTCCGACAGATTAAGCCCCGCGCTCATCACCATGCGCTCGTGCAGCGTGATCGTTCGCCGCAGGACAAACGACGCAATAGCCGCGACGGACATAAAGCCGAGTCCGCCGATCTGAATCAGCAGCAGGATGACGCACTTGCCGAATACCGACCAGTGCACTGCCGTGCTGACCGTGACGAGTCCGGTAACACAGCTCGCCGAGGCTGCTGTAAACAGCGCGTCGAGAAACGGCGTTATCTGTCCGTCTGCCGCCGAAACCGGCAGCATCAGTACCAGCGCACCCACCAGAATCGTCAGCGCAAAGCCGACGGCAAGCACCGTCGGCGCCCGCATTCCCAGATGCCGCTTATGCGCCGTAAAAATCTGCGTCTGCACGATAAATCCCCTCCTTTAACGATGATACGCTGAAAGCCTGAACGTACCGTTCAGGCTTTAAACAGGCATACATTATATATGTAGTATATCATCGAATTTTTGTCTGTTCAATATAATCTTATACCCGAAATTTTTCGAGAAGTCAAGCGATTTGCGGAATTTTTCCACGCAAGAATAAGCAAGGGCTCTCTGATTTTCAACAGATCAGAGAGCCCGTAGGGGGTTCTGCCGTCGGCAAATACTCCAACAATCCGGCTGACAGAAGTTTATTCCGCAGTTCAAACACATCTACACATTTCCCATTTTACGGTAATACGGTAAGAGGAAAACCGCATCGAACTGCGAAATAACACAGGTAACAAATGGTACGTTTTTGCGTACTTATCCAGTATAACACCATATCCTGCACAGTCCATAGGCATTTTTTGCCCAAAGCCTGCTATTCCTTATGCAGATGAGCCTTCCGGCACAGGTGGCTGCCGGAAGGCTCAGGAGAAAGATTAAGATGCTACCAGATTCGGGAGGAAATATACAACCTGCGGGAATACCGTTACCAGAATTACCACTGCGATGATAATCAGGATAAACGGGATAACGCCGCGGTAGATTTCCTGTATTTTGACCGACGGCGGCACAATGCCCTTGATGTAGAACAGTGCGAAGCCGAACGGCGGCGTCATGAAGCAGGTCTGCAGCATAACAGCCGTAACTGCGACGATCCACAGACGGTCAAAGCCGAACATATCCATAATCGGCAGGAAGATCGGGAATACGATCATAACGATGCCCAGCCAGTCGAGGAACATACCCATAAAGAATACGATCGCCATCATGATTGCGAACGCGCCCCACTTGCCGATGCCAACGCTCGAAATCCAGGTTGCAATCAGCTGGTCGCCGTCGAGCGACATGAAGATGCCGGTGAAGGCAGACGCGCCGAACAGGATGATGAATACCATCGCAGATGTCTTTGCGGTGTCGATGAGCGAATCGTACAGCATCTTCCAGCTGAACTGCTTGTAGAAGATGGCGAGAATAAGCGAGAACAGTGCGCCTACACCTGCTGCCTCGGTCGGAGTTGCCCAGCCGGTAAAGATAGAACCGAGCACGCCGACGATCAGGATGACCGGCGGGATCAGGTTGATGAGCGAACCGGTGATGCGCTCACGCAGCGGCATGGCAGCCAGCTCTTCGGTGGTCATCGCCGGACCGTAATCCGGGTGGATATGGCAGATGACGAACACATAGATCATGTAGAACAGCGACAGGACAAGACCCGGAACGATAGCGGCGAAGAAGATCTTGCCGACCGATACATTCGCATAGGAGCCCATCGAAACCAGCATGATGGACGGCGGGATCAGGATGCCGAGCGAACCGCCCGCACACACCATGCCGCACGCGAGAGACGGCTTATAGCCGCACTTCAGCAGCACCGGTACGGACAGCATGCCCATGGTAACAACGGATGCGCCGACGATACCGGTCGTGGCAGCGAACACGGTGGAAACCACGATTACTGCCAGACCGAGACCGCCCTTCAGAGGACCAAGCAGGTAGCGGATAGAGAGGAACAGCCCATCCGCAACCTTGGAATGTGTCAAAAAGTTTGCCATCAGCACGAACATCGGAATGGCGACCATGGAATAGCTTTGCATCTGGTCGTACACCTTGGTCATGGCGATAGTGATGCCCGGGCCGCCCCAGGCGAGATAACCGATAACAACACCGGCGCCGCCGAGGACGAACGCAAGCTCCTGACCGGTCGCAAGACCGATGATCATGATAAGGAACAGTACGCCAAGCAGGATCGCGCTGAGCTGTGTTGCGCTCACGCCGGACTGCGTGACAAGATTGGTCAGCATTTCCATCATGCAGCGTCGCCTCCCTTCGTATCATCCGTGCCGGAAACGGCTTCACCGATGCCCTGCACGCACTTGAGCATCTCGGAAATGCCCTGCAGTGCGAGCAGCGTCATGCCGACGAACAGCGCCAGCTTGACCGGCCATGCCGGCGGCGCCCATACCGAGTAGCCGCGCTCACCCGTGGTATACGAGCGAAGGAAAAATCCAAAGCTCTCGGGCACGAGCACGAATACGAACGGAACAAAGAACACCAGATAAGTAATCAGGTGCAGAATATTCTGCGCAAGCGGTTTAAGCCGTGCATACAGCACATCAACCGCAACAAAGGCCTTCTTCTGGAAGCCGTAGGCGCAGACCATGATAATGTAGCAGCCGAAGGTCATGCAGATGACGTCCATCGTCCAGATCTGCGGACTGTGGAACAAACGGCGCAGCACGACTTCTGTAACAATGACCGCGAGAATGCCAAGAACGGCGAAGGAAGCAATCCTGCCGATCCAGTCATTGACGAGGTCGATCACATCGCAGATGCGTTTGATCACTTTCATATATTACACCTCATCTTCTGAGGCTCCGTGCTCTCAAAAGAGAGCACGGAACACTCTGTCGGTCACTTTTCGGATTCATCGTAGTTGAAGCCCCAGCCGTAGTCACCGAGCATTGCACGGTAGGTATCGGCATGTTCACGGTAATCCTGCATAGAGCTGTATACCATGTTGAAGTTTTCATTCTTCGCAGCTTCTTCTTCGTAAACCTGACGGCAGGTCTCACGGATGGTATTCCAGTCGTCCTGGTTCATCTTGGTGACGATGCAGCCATCCTCCTCGAGCATCTTCTTGGTGGAATCGAAATCCATCCACAGGTAGCGGGACAGCTGCTCGGAGGTGCAGATCTCAGCCGCCATCTGGATGGCGTTCTGGTACTCCTCAGGAAGCTGGTTCCACGCGTCCTTGTTGATCATAACGCCGTTGACACCGCCGGACTGATACCATGCAGGCGAGCACCAGTACTTGGCAACCTCCTGCAGTTTCAGCGAATCATCCGAGCACGGCGTAGAGAACTCGCCGCCGTCGATAACGCCGCGCTGCAGCGACTCATACAGCTCGCTTGCTGCAACGGTGGTGATGTTGATGCCCAGCTTTTCCGCCGCACGGCCTGCCATAACGCCGCCGAGGCGGATCTTCATGCTCTGCATGTCCTTGATAGAAGTGATCGGCTTGGTTGAGCGGATACCGGACTCTGCGTGATTGATCATGATTGGGAAATACGTCATGTTGTACTTGCCGTACATATCCTGATAGCACTGCAGACCGCCGCCCTGGGTGATCCAGATGTAGTAGTCCATGCCGGTGAAGTTATCCATTGTAGTGGAGAGCAGCTCAAAAGCGGTATCCTTGCCGCTCCAGTAGCCGCCCCAGTCACCGCCGCACTGGATGGTGCCGTTCTGGACGTAATCAAACAGCTGGTTTGCCGCACAAAGCGATCCCTCCGGATAGTTGGTGATGGTGAAGCGTCCGTCGGTCAGCTGGCTGACCAGCTCGGAGAAGCGCTCGTCACAGGTGAAGTGAATGTTGCCGTCACCCCAGGTGGAACCCATCTTCCAGGTGATGACCGGCAGATCACTGCTGCCGCCTGCAACTGCATTGGCGTTTGCCGCATCCATCATGCCGCTGTCCGCGGCATTGCCGCAGCCGGACAAACCAAGGGTTGCCGCACCGACTGCACCGCAAAGCAGACCTGCCATCAATCTTTTGATTTTCATCTTTTTAGCCTCCTTGTTCGTTTTCCTCTATCGAAAACGCCGTTTTACGGACGTTTGCGAACAAACTGGTCATGCACAAGGAGGGGATTCTCGCTAATCGCTGTCGGCCAGTGCCTGTACGGCCTGCACGACCTCCTTCTGCGCATCGGAAAGGTGTTCGTAAATCGGCTGCACCGCTGCACGGAACTTTTCGGCCTGCTCCTCATCGAGCAGCGCCATGTAGCAGCCGCTGCGGGATGCGTGCAGCATTGCTCGAACCTCTGCGCTCTGCCAGTGGTCGCGCTGCCACGAAGCCGCCTCAGCGGCGCATCGCTCAATGATGGTCTGCTCCTCCTGTGAGAACGTTTCCCACGTTTCCGAGGACGCGACCAGCACATCCGCGTTGTAGGAATGTCGGTCGTACGTCCAGTACGGTGCAAGCTGATAGTAGCCGCTGTCCACATAGGTAGGCAGCGTGCTCTCGGCGCCGTCAATCCGGTCAGTGCGGAGCGCGAGCGCGATCTCATCCGGCGGCAGCGTCACCGCCTCGGCGCCCCACATCGGAATGACCTGCTTCATCTGCGAGGAATCCTCGGTGCCCAGCCGCAGGTCCTTCATGTCATCGAGTGAGGTGATCGCCTTTCCTGTCGTGAAAAAGCACCGGTAACCGGCATAAAAATAGCTTAAACCGGTTAGGCCCTTGTCCTCGAGTGAGGCCATTACCTGCTGACCGACTGCGCCGTCCAGCACCCGGAACAGGTGCTTGTCCGAGGTGTACTCGTACGGCAGCTGCAGCGCCGCAAGCTGCGGTGCATACGCTGCGGCAGACGAGATTGGCGTGCGTACAAAATCAATGCCGCCGTACACGCACTGCTCAAGTGCGGATGCATCGGTACCAAGCTCGTTATCAAAGCTCGGCAGAATTTGTATCGCGCCGTCTGTTTCCCTGCGCACCATGTCGCAGAAGCGCTGACACGCCTGATTGGCGAGGTAGTTTTCGCTCTGCCCGCTGGCAAGGCGGTAATAGCGGATATGCGGCTCGTCCGTGCCGCCGGTACATGCACAGAGCATGAGCAGCAGCCATCCGGCGATCACACACCGAAAGCGTTTATTCATCTTTCCATCTCCTATTATATAGGGTGACCAGTTTCGGCAACATCGTAAATACTTGCGGTAGACAGGTAAAATCACAGCGTACTGAAAATTTTCATATTCTTTTTTGTAACATTTGCATAAATGCTTTGGAAGGAATAGTAAATTTCCGTATAAATTCCGTAAATCCTGCCGCGCGGCTCGTTCAGTTTGCGTTATGATTGCGGTACTCGGTAGGCGTTACGCCCAAATGCCGCTTGAACACCTTCGTGAAGTAGTTTGCATCTGTGTAGCCGACCCGAACAGCGATTTCCCGTACCGGAATATCAGTCTGCTGCAGCAGCTCAACCGCACGGTCGATACGGTAGGCGGTCAAGTATTCAAGGAAGGTCTGGTTATACGAGGTGCGAAAAAAGCGTGAGAAGTAGAACGAACTCATGCCCATCGCCTCTGCCGCCTGATCAAGCGACACATCCTGCATGTAATGATGCTCCAGCCACACGGAAAACTGGGTGCAGAACGTATTTCCCGGCTTGTCCCCGCATACCGCCGGACGGCTTTCCGGCAGCAGATTCAGCTTGCGCAGGCAGGCGGTAATCTGTGCGCTGTCAAACGGCTTGACCAGATAATCCGTTCCGCCGGCCCGCATGGCGCCTACGGCGTAGTCGAAGCGGTCGAAGGCAGTCAGGAATACAATGTGGGTTTCCGGCATGGCTTTGTGGATGATGGCTGCCGCATCAAGGCCGTTCATCACCGGCATTTCAATGTCCATCAACACCAGCTGCGGCTGAATTTGACGGGCGCGTTCAACCGCCTCCCGTCCGTTCGCAACTCCCTCGATGAGTGCATCCGCGCCAAGCAAATCGCGCATCTGTCCGCTCAGATTCTGCAGACTCAGCGGTTCGTCCTCCGCGATCAGTACCTTTAACATATATGCTCTTCCCCTTTCATGGGCAGTATGATGCGGGCGGTCGTGCCCAATCCGGGACAGCTGACAATGCGGAAGCTGCCGCCGGACAGCGCAATGCGTCCCGCGATATTCTGCAGGCCGATGGACCGGTGTCCCTCGGCGGTGTTCTGTTTCATTTTGCTGCGCGAGAAGCCGCCGCCGTTGTCCGTAATCTGGATGCGGCAGCCATTCGGTGTGCTCTCAGTGACAATGCGGATGCGGCCGCCCGCACTGCGGCTGCGCATGCCGTGTACGATAGAGTTTTCCACAATCGGCTGCAGTGTGAATTTCGGCAGTTCACAGGCCGCACAGCGGCTGTCACAGTTCATCTCGAACGAAATACGTTCGCCGAACCGCAGCTCCTGCAGGGAAATGTAGTCGCGCAGCAGCGCAAGCTCGCGGTCGAGTGTTACCACGCTGTCGTCATGGTCGAGCGTGTAGCGGAAGAAGTTCGCCAGCCGCACCACCATGTCGCCGGTGACGGTCGCCTGCTCGATTCCGGCCATGTTGGCCACGCTCTGCAGCGTATTGAACAGAAAATGCGGGTTGATCTGGCTCTGCAGCTGCGCAAAGCGGCTCTGCTCGATCAGCTGCCGCAGGCGTGCTGCCTCGCTCTCCTGCTGACGCAGGGATTTTTCCAGCTGTGCTTCGCTTTCCAGTGCGTGAATCGTCCGCGCAATCTGGTGCTTGAGATGGTTGAACGAGTCGGCGAGCATACCGATCTCGTCCGAGCGTGCAAAGTTAAAGTCCTCAATGTCGTATTCGCCATCCGCGACGCGGCGTGCACCGCGGCTCATCTGCTGTACCGGCAGCAGCAGGCTGCGTGCGTAGTACAGCATCGCGCCTGCAAACAGCACGCTGCCGATCGCGGCTACGATGGTAAATACCATGTTCTGCGAGGTCCCCCGCTGACCGAGGATCAGATAGCCCTCGCGTCCCTCCATCAGAAACGCCGCCGTCAGCTGATCGGTGTATTGCGTCAGATAGCTGCCCTGTGTACGCAGAGCTTCGTAGTTCACCGCGTCAAATGTGCCGTCATGCAGCTGCGCGATGAACGTCTCCTGACGGACACGATAGCTTTTCATCGTGCGGTCGATGACCTGCTTAAGCACCTCGCTCTGCATGCTGCCGTCGGTCTCTGCGCTGCGCAGCCGCTCCCACGCAGAGGCGGTGTCCTGCACGGCGTCCGCATATTTGTCGATCGTATCGGACTCGGGCGCCGCAAACGTCAGCTCGCCCAGAAGCGCATTTTCCTGCTCCATGGCGTTCATGTAGTCCGTGCAGCGTGCATATTCAGACAGGATATCATCGCTTTTCTCGCGGTAATCGTAAAAATCGTTCATTAACAGTCCCACCACCAGCAGAATGGGAATGATGAATGCGCAACTCAGCACGATCGCCTTGTGCAAAATGGACAGACGCACCCACCATTGACGTACTCCGTGCACAGGCCCACCTCCTTTGTCAGATTTTATCATAAGCCAATTGATAAGCAATGTAAACCTTTTCCGGGCAGAAAAGGTAAAAAAACGCCGCACCGGCGGTGTGCAAAGAAAAACGCAGGAAGGCATCCCAAACGGACGCTTCCTGCGTTTCCTATTCAGTCTGATCCGGCGGCTTCCTTATCGAATAACGCGATGAAAATGAAAGCGTTACGGCGACAGCTTCTCCCGAAGCATCGTGAGCAGCTGCTGCATATCGAACGGCTTGGACAGATGGCCGTTCATGCCTGCCTTCTCTGCGTTCTGCCTGTCCTCGTCAAAGGCGTTCGCTGTCATGGCGACAATGGGCAGACCCGCCTTTTCGGCATCCGGCAGAGCGCGGATGGCACGCGCGGCCGCATAGCCGTCCATGATCGGCATCTGAATGTCCATCAGCACCAGATCATAGTACCCGGGCGCGCTCTCGCGCACCTTGTCGACCGCAATCTTTCCGTTTTCCGCCGTGTCCACCTCGAACCCGCCTTCCTCGAGCATCGTCACCGCGATCTCGCGGTTGAGGGCGTTATCCTCGACGACCAGCAGCCGTTTTCCGGCGAAATTCGCCTTTTTCTCCGTCTGTTCCGCAGCCTCTGCCGAAAGAAACGGCTCAGCCAGTATGCGGCGCAGCTCGGACATGAACAGCGGCTTGGCGCAGAACGCAGTCACGCCTGCAGCCTTTGCCTCAACCTCGATATCCGCCCAGTCGTAAGCGGTCAGGATGATGATCGGGGTATTGCTGCCAATCAGCCTGCGAATGCGGCGCACAACCTCAAGGCCGTTCAGATCGGGTATCATCCAGTCGATGATAAAGACATAGAAGCCGTCGCCCTGCTCGATCGCGTCCTGCGTGCGGACAACAGCCTCATGTCCCGAGGTTGTCCAGTCCGACCGCATGCCGATCATGCGCAGCATTTTGCTGACGTTCAGACAGGTGTTGGTATCATCATCCGCCACAAGCGCGCGCAGGCCCTCAAGCTGGGGGATACGCTGCGGCACGGCCTGCTCTCCGCTGATGGGAAAGCGCAGGGAAACCGTGAATTCCGAGCCCTTCCCCGGCTCACTCTCGACCGAAATACTGCCGTCCATCATATCGACCAGATTTTTCGTAATCGCCATGCCGAGACCGGTTCCCTGAATTTTGCTCACGGTCGAGGTCTCCTCGCGCGCAAACTGCTCGAAGATATGCTCCTGAAACGCCGAGCTCATGCCGATGCCGGTATCACGGATATGAAATTCATAATCCACACTGCCATGCGGTGCGGTCTGCTTCTGAACGATGCGCAGGGTGATCATGCCGCCTACCGGGGTGAACTTGATGGCATTGGACAGGATGTTGAGCATGATCTGGTTGAGACGCATGGGGTCGGCAACAACATCCTCGTCCTCCACATCGACCATGTCGATGAAAAGCGAGATGCGCTTGGCGGTGATGCTCGACTGGATGATATCGCGCAGATCGTGTACAAGCTCGGGCAGGTGCACCGGACGCAGCTCGAGAGAAACCTTGCCGCTCTCGATACGGCTCATATCAAGTACATCGTTGATGAGCGAGAGCAGATGCTGGCTCGCCGTCGCAGTCTTTTTCAGGTAGTCGAGCACCTGCTCACGGTTGTCGATATGGGTGGCCGCGAGCGAGGTGAAGCCGATGATCGCGTTCATCGGCGTGCGGATGTCGTGCGACATATTGAACAGAAATTCGCGCTTGGCGCGGTTTGCCGCCGTTTCCTGACGGATAGCGCGTTCAAGCTCGGCGTTTTTCTGCTCAAGCGAGGTCTGATATTCCTTTTCGAGCGTTTTCTGCTGCTGGAGGAAGCTCTTTTCCGTTCCTCGCCGCACGAACAGGAGCAGCGTTAGAACGACCGCACAGGCGAAGAACGACACGATCAAATTGATCGGCGTGTTCCTGTAGAGCAGTCTGCCCGGGACATATATATAGTAGTAGAAGTTGCGCCCGTGGCTGTACATGCCGTAATATCGGGTCAGGCCCCTGCGTCCGGCATAGACCAACCGGTCGGCATGGCCGCTCGAGCGGATGCGGCGGAGCAGATCATTTTCCGTGGTATCCGTACCGATGAGGGACGGCTCGTCCGACGCAGTTACGCGGTTGCCGTCCGACAGGAGCACGGTTCCCGTGGTCTCGGCGTCGTAGCCGTCGAGCAGATTCTGCACGGAGAGCACGGATTTCTTTGCGAACGCCGCCCCGGTGTGCCGCCAGCCAAGCACCGCGCCGCGTCCGTCCGCGCAGCTGCGCACGGCAGCGTCGGCAAACGAGCCGTCGGTCAGCTGCACGCGCCGAACATAGGTGCTCTGCGGATGACCGATCACGGCGAGCACGCGCTCGGCTTCCAGATCGGTTTGCAGGCGGGTATAGCCGATGCCGTCCGTGCTGTACTCGCAGACCAGCCTGCCGTTCGCGTCCAGCACTGAAATACCGGTCAGCCCCAGCCGCTCCACATACTGCCGCAGCTCGTCCTCGCCGCAGTCGAGCGTCACGCCGTCCAGCTCCTGAACGGCGGTCGTTCCGCGCACAAGTGCCTTGGCCACGGCGGTTTCGTTATACTGCACATAGGAGGAGGACTGCTCCTTTACAAAGTCGATCAGCTCGGTCATGCGCCGCTCGCAGTCCTGCATATCCGCGTGCCGGGACAGCAGGAATACCGCACCGAGGAACAAAAGCCCCGCCGCGAGGCACAGGCACCAGAACGTCCTTCGGGAGACGATGCGCCGGGAATTATCGTTCAAGCTGCTCCACCTCCAGACTGTGCGCGGGGACCTCGAGATATTTCCCGACCAGCTGTTCCATGCTGCCGTCCTCGCGCATCTGCTTGAAAACCTCGGTCAGCTGCGCCGCCAGGCCGCGTGTGTCGTTCTTGGAAAATGCCACGCCGATGCCGGTCGTCAGCAGCGGTTCATCCAGAATACGGAAGTTCGCGCCGTAGTCCTTCATATACTGCCGGATGGCCTCCTCGTGTGCCGCTACCGCGTCCACATAGCCGCAGTCCAGCATGGCATACTGCACCCCGCGGTCAGCGAGGCTGATGATATTTCGGAAGGCCGGGACGTTTTCGCCTCCGCTCAGAAAGATCGCCTCCGGCTTGCCGGTGGCCTGCACCGCGATGGTCTTTCCGGCGAGGTCGCTCATTCGCTCGATGCTGCTCTGCGCGCTGACGGCGATGACCTGACGGCTTACCAGATACGGTCCCGCCCACTGATAGTCGTTCTCGCGGCCGTCCATGGAAAAGCAGTCCCAGATGCAGTCGATTTCTCCGTTATCGACCAGTTTGGTTTTCTGTTCCCAGTCGATCGTGGTGAATTCCGCGCGGTATCCCATGCGGCGGAATGCCTCCCCGCAATATCCACGTCCAGACCGGTAATGTCGCCGTTATTGTCCATATAGACATAAGGCGGATAGGTGTCGCTGCCGACGGTGATCGTCGGGAGTGTGCTGTCGGACGCCGCATCCGAGACGCAGCCGGACAGCAGACCTGCCGTCAGCATGGTCAAAAGCGCCAGAGCGCATCTTACCCGTTTGTGTCTGTTCATACCGATGATGGTGTCCTCTCCCTCTTGCTCGTTGTCTGTGCCGCAAATCGGCACAATTCACTCTTCATTATACACGCTGCCGCACTCCTGCACAACAGAAATTTCCGCCGTCGGCGCTGACGGAAATTTTCCTTTATTCTGCATTGCATTGGTAGTATAATAAAAAATGGTGAAGCCGGTCAAATTCCGGTGAACAAAGGGAGGGAGAGCGACCCGACTGCGGTCGAACGACTATGAACCGACAGAAAATTCTGATTGTTGACGACTCGGAACTCAACCGAGAAATGCTCAAGGCGATCCTCGGCGAGGAATATGACTACGCAGAGGCAGAGGACGGTGCGCAGGCCATCCTCATGCTCCAGCAGGATATGAATATCGACCTGCTGCTGCTGGATATCAATATGCCGAAAATCGACGGCTTCGGCGTGCTCGAGCGTCTGAATCAGTTCCGCTGGATCGAGGAGCTGCCAGTCATCATGATCTCCGCCACCGAGGACCGTGCGGTTATCGAGCACTGTTACAGCCTCGGCATTACCGACTATATCCGCCGTCCATTCGACTCCTTCATCGTGCAGCGCCGCGTCAAAAACACGCTCACGCTCTACGCCAACCAGAAGCGGCTGATGGGCATGGTCTCCGACCAGATCTATCAGAACGAGAAGGACAGCCATGTCATGATCGGCATCCTCAGTCATATCGTCGAGTTCCGCAACAGCGAGAGCGCACAGCATGTGCTTCAGGTGCAGACCGTGACCGAAATGCTGTTGCGCAAGCTGACCGAAAAGACCGATGTATACGGTCTGACCGAGGACAAGATCCGCCTCATCACCACCGCGTCCGCCCTGCACGACATCGGCAAGATCAGCATCCCCGAGAACATTCTGAACAAGGCGGGCGCACTGACGCCCGAGGAATTCAACATCATCCGCACCCATCCCGCCGTCGGCGCATCCATGCTCGAGGGGTTGACGCAGTACCGCGACGAGCCGCTGGTCAAGGTCGCCATCGAGATCTGCCGCTGGCACCACGAGCGCTGGGACGGCGGCGGCTATCCGGACGGCCTGCTCGGTGAACAGATCCCGATCTCGGCGCAGGTAGTCGCACTGGCAGACGTATTTGACGCGCTGACCAGTGACCGCTGCTACAAAAAGGCATACACCCACGACACCGCCATCACCATGATCCTCAACGGAGAGTGCGGCGCGTTCAACCCGATGCTGCTCGACTGCCTGCAGGAGATCAGCATGCGCCTCCGGAGCGCACTGCCGACGCTTGCCGCCGATCAGGTGCTCCGCCGCGACGCAAAGCGCCTGTCTGCCGAGCTGCTGCAAAAGAGCGCTGTACCGCACAGCGACCGCGCCCAACGCGAGCTGAATTATGTCAAGGAAAAGCTGGATTTCTTTGTCTCCTGCTGCGGCGATGTGCAGTTTGAGTATGACGTTCCTGCCGGTACCGTCATAATAGCCGACCGGAGCCGTCCGCGTCAGCAGCAGTGCACGATACTGGATGTGCATGAAACGGACAGTCTCCGACTGCTGCGGCCGGCCGATATTGCGCGGCTCAGAGCCGCTCTCAAGGCCACAACGCCCGAGAACAACGAGCTTTCGCTCAGCCTGCTCCTGCCGGTCGGGCGCAAGCAGCACTGGCACAATCTCCGGATGCACACGCTCTGGTCACCGTTCTCCCCCGGTCACTATGTCGGCGTGATCGGCTGTCTGACCGATGCGCAGAAGGTGCAGGGCAGCTGTGCGCCCTTCCGCTGCACAGGCAAAAGCGTAACGGACGAGCCGTCGATCGCCAATGATATGCAGCGTCTGAGCGCGGTCTTTGATGTCGTCCGTCTGGTTGACCCGACAAAATACGCCGTGCTCGATCTCGATGCGGACGGCATTCTGCACCGCACAGGCGAGCGCTGCGCCGCGTTCTGGGATAACGATGCGGGCTGCGCAAACTGCATCTCCGCACGGGCGTTTGCTGAGCATACTACGCTCAACAAGCTTGAATTTACACGAAATGAGATGTATTTCGTCATCGCCAAGTATATTACGATCAACGGCACGCCCTGCGTGCTCGAGCTGGTCTCGCGGCTCAACGAGGGCCGCTGGATTGACGCAAACGGCTCGCGTTTTCTGCTTGACCGCACGCGCGGCGAGGATATGCAGCTGTTCCTCGACCCGCTGACCAACGTCTATTCGCGCCGCTATTTTGAAACCTACCGCACCCACCTTGAGGGCATGGAGGGCGTGGCGCTGATCGACGTAAACAACTTCAAGCTCATCAACGATCGCTGCGGCCACGCCGCAGGCGATGCGGCGCTGCGCGACATCGCAAACGCGGTGCGCTCCTGCATTCGCAAGAGATCGGAAGAGCACACGTCTGAACTCCAGTCACAGTTCCGTATCTCGTATGCCGTCTTCTGCTTGAAAAAAA
>ENA-UPWP01000461-UPWP01000461.1-human-gut-metagenome-genome-assembly--contig:-NODE-461-length-36657-cov-12.887671_pt1 | contig 36657 bp, 30 predicted proteins | sample MGYA00250052_ERZ773380 | MGnify/ENA primary metagenome ERZ773380 (study PRJEB29103, sample SAMN06112063) | human gut metagenome | biome: human gut; feature: ankylosing spondylitis patient; material... | reverse complement strand
GTAGTGGATTTTGCCGATTTGGAATGCGAAGCATCGGCAAAATCAGTTACTGTTTGCGCAAGGCGTGAACAGTAACAAATAATTGCCGGAACAGATCAGTGAAATCGGAAGAAAAGACTGGAAAATTCAGGCGAAAAGAACTATAATACGCATTAAGAGACCTGACAAGTAGGTTTTTGTCAGGCCTTTTTCCTTATAAGAATACTGCAGTGAATTTATGGGATAAAAGAAAAGGAGATTGTGGATAATGGACGAATTACAGAAGAAAATTGTGGATTATGTAGAGGCAAACGGCAAGACATATCAGCAGATCGCTTTGGAGATCCATGAGAAGCCGGAGGTCAGCAATTATGAGTTTTTCGCTTCCAAGCGTCTTGCAGATCAGATTAAGAGCGTGGGATTTGAAGTAGAGATGCCGGCGGCAGGTCACAGAACCGGTTTTGCGGCGAGCTATAAATCCGGGAAACCCGGTCCGGTCATGGTTTTCCTTGCGGAGTACGATGCCCTTGTAGGACTTGGACATGGCTGTGGACATAACCTGTTTGGAGCAACTTCTTCTCTGGCGGCTGCGGCGTTAAAGAGCGTGATCGATGAGGTCGGCGGAGAGGTCCGCCTCTACGGAACACCTGGAGAGGAAGGCGGAGAAAATGGAAGTGCGAAGGGAAGCTTTGTCCGCGAGGGATATTTCAAGGACGTTGACGCGGCTCTTTCCGCCCATCCGGGTGTTGGACATCGCCTTACAGAAAAAACACTTGGATGTGTTCCGATCGATATCGAATTCTGGGGCAAGGCGTCCCACGCGGCTGCGGCACCGGAACAGGGAATCAATGCCCTAGACGCATTGATCCAGACCTATAACTCCATCAATGCTCTTCGCCAGCATCTGAGTGATGATGTGCGGATCCACGGGATCATCGTAAACGGCGGACAGGCACCGAACACGGTACCGGATTACGCAGCGGCAAAATTTTATCTGCGGGCTGCTGCAGCTTCCACATTAAAGGATGTTTACGCTAAGGTAGAGCGGATCGTGGAAGCCTCTGCGATGGCAATGGGTGCAAAGGGCAGCATGAAGCCGTACCAGAACTGGGTAGAGAACATGGTTCCGACACCATCCTTTGATGCGGTTTATGCGAAGAATCTGGAATTGTTTGGAGAGACTGCAGATCCGGCAGGAGAGCGCCTTATGGGATCGACAGATATCGGAAATGTTTCCCAGGTCGTTCCGGCGATCCAGCCGACCATCAATATCAGCGACGAGCCGATCAAGGGCCACAGCAAGGAGATGGTTGCGGCGGCATGCTCACAGAAAGGACTCGATTCGATCCTTCTCGGCGCAAAGGTTCTTGCGTTCACAGCCCTCGATCTGATCCGCGAGCCGGAGACCTTAAAAAAGATCAAGGAAGAACATGCCTATGAGGTAGAGCATCAGGCAGACTGACCGGGGAGAACCGCCGTTTCCGGTTCCGGTATATAAAAAGAGTGTGAGCTCCTATATTAACGCAGCTCTTCTGACGGAAAAAACTCAAAACAGGAATAGGATCATGCAGCAGTTTCTAAAGCTGCTGCATCCTATAGCTGATTGGAACCTGATTCTGTGATTTCAAACCAGAATGAGGTTCCTTTTTCGTCGGAATCCACCCCATATTTCATTCCGTGGGCATCTAAGATCGTGCTGACGATAGAGAGACCGATCCCGGTACCCATGCGGCGGCCGCTCTGGTGCTGGCTTCGCTGGTAGCGTTCCCAGATAATCTTTTTGTCGTCTTCTGAAATCGGGACGCCGGGATTCGTTACGGAAAGCCGAAGTGTGTGATCATCTTTGGTTTCCAGGGAGACGGTAATGGTATCGCCTTCCGGAGTATGATTGATGGCGTTGTAGAGAAGATTCCGGAGTACCTGACTGAGCTTTAAAGGGTCGGCGTATATGAACACGGACTCTTTGGGAGCGTCAAAGCGGACCCGGATCCCGTAAGTCGCGGCTGCTGCCGCGCAGTGGGAGGTCTCTGATTCCGCCAACCCTGTGAAATCAAAGGCTTCCGGGCGGAGCTTGATATAGCCGGACTGAAGCTGGGAGTAATCTAAAATATCATTTACCATCTCACTCATCCGGTTGGATTCCTCAATAATAAGGTCCAGATCTTCGTTTCTGGCCTTCTCATCTTTCCAGTGAATGTCCCGGACAAGTTCTGCATAGCCGGAGATCACGGAAAGTGGAGAGCGGAGCTCATGGGAGACATTGGCGATGACTTCCTTTCGAAGAACATCGACGCGGGCCAGTGCCTGTCCAAGAAGCCCGACAGATTCCGCCAGCTCGCCGAGCTCATCCTGGCGGTTCACATCGGCGCGGGCGGAAAAATCGTTTTCTGCAAGCCGGTCCACGGTGTGTTTGATCGCAAAGATCGGCTTTGTGAAATATCTGGAGCCTACGGCGGCGAGGATGGACGCGGCGATGGTCAGGACCACGGTGAGAATGATCAGCTGCATCCGGTTGAATCTAAAAGCTGTATCGGTACGGATCGTATTTTCAATCAGAAGATAAGCGTTCTCACCGGCGTAGGTGACAGGGATCCCAATATGGATACTGATCATATGGTGATCGCCTTTTATTACGTTCTGATAGATCTGGCGCGCCTTAACATTGGAAAACTCGTCGGAATTTCTGATAAATTTCCAGATGCCGTATTCAGGCTCATTCTGAACACCGGCAAGGAGATGGCCATAGCTGTAAATACCGGTCAGATCCCCTGCATCGTCTACGAGAAAGATCGTTCCGTCGATCATCCGGCTCAAAAAAGGCAGAAGACGATCGTCTTCCGTCAGGTCCCGGTTTGTCAGGTCGCTCATAACCGGCTGCAGCTGTTTTAAGGAGTTGGACAGGGCTGTCTCCGCATAGGTATGTTCGAAGAAAAAGACCTGAACAAACCACATGCAGGCTGCAGTCAGGACAACAAGCCCCATCATCATGCCCCAGAGCTGAAACATCAGACCGGGGCGTTTTTTTCTGCGAAGAACGTTCAGCTCAGATTTTTTTGTTTCATTGATATGTTCCATAATTTTCCTTTATCAATAATGATATTTCAATTCCAGTCAGTATCTGAGGCGTGCCCGGCGGGAGCTGTCAGACAGAATTACCGGATCGCGGCATCAGGATCAAATTTATATCCGACGCCCCATACGGTCTGGATCATGGAGCGGTACGGGCCGAGACGGTCACGGACAGACTTTACATGGGTGTCCACGGTGCGCCCGTCTCCGCAGTAGCTGTATCCCCAGACATCCTGAAGAAGCTTGTCCCGTCTCATGACAGTTCCGGGATTTTTCGCAAGTTCCAGGAGAAGATCAAATTCCTTCGGAGCAAGGATCAGCTCCTTCCCGGAGATGGAGGCAATGCGGGAATCCGGATGGATCTCAAGCTCTTTATATTGATAGGAAAGAACAGATTTTTTCTTTCCGTTGCGCTTTAAGACTGCGCCCACCCGTGCCATGAGCTCTTTTGGGCTGAAGGGTTTTGAGACGTAGTCATCTACTCCGAGTCCAAAGCCTGTGAGCTTATCGTATTCCTCGTTTCTGGCAGTCAGCATGATCACCGGGATCTCACTGATCTTGCGGATTCGTTCTAACGTTTCGAAACCGTCGAGTCCCGGCATCATAACGTCCAGAATCACGAGATCGAAATTATCATTTTGCAATTTTTCCAGTGCCGCAAGTCCATCTGCGGCCTCATCACATTCATAATGCTCCACTTCTCCGTATGTCCGCACCAGTTTCCTGAGACGGATATCGTCATCAACGATCAATAGTTTTGACATTAATATTGTACTCCTATTCTATAATTTCATGAATTACACGTATATTTAATAAAAACATACACTTTCATTTGCAGATAATCGGTTTGGACATAAAAATTTTTCCAACATTTGTGTCATAACCAGCTGGCATTTCTATCTAAAGATATATCATAAAAATCCCATCTGTGAAAGAGTCCTCACAAATTCCTGAAAATTTCCTCACAAAGTGTTCACAAATGACTTTTATATTATTGGCTATAACATTCAAAAAGGCAAAAAATAGCAAGGATTATCAGGAAGGGAGCATATAGGATCATGAAAAAAAGGAACATCATCCTGTGTACGGCAGCAGGAGTCGTTGTAGTTGCAGCGGCAGCAGGTGTAATCGTGATGAAAGGAAACTCGTCGGGCGGTGGAATGCAGGGCGGTATGGGAGGGCTCGGCGGTGGTCCCGGAGGAATGGGCGGTATGCAGCAGGAAAACCAGAGTACCGTGGTCCGTGCGGAGGAGCCGGGGACAGGAAGTATTTATCTGACAACGGAGCTGACCGGTACGGTGGAACCGGATGATGTGGTTCATGTATACGCAAAGGCGTCCGGAGATATCACGGCGGTCTATGTGAAGGCGGGCGATACGGTCACGAAGGGTCAGGTCCTTTTTACCATCGATACGGAGCAGGTGGCAACTGCGAAAAATTCTGTGGATTCCGCGCAGGTAAATCTTCAGAAGGCTCAGAGTGATCTTGCAAGAATGCAGATCCTCTACGATGGCGGGGATCTCTCCGAACAGGAATATGAACAGTATACAAACGCGGTGAAGACGGCACAGCTCCAGTACAATTCCGCGAAGACCTCCTATGATCAGCAGGTCAGCTACAGCAGTGTGACGGCTCCGATCTCCGGAAAGGTGGAAAGCTGCAGCGCGGAAGTTTACGACCGGGCGAATATGAACGGGGAACTCTGCGTGATCTCCGGCGAGGGTGAGAAGAAGGTGACATTCTATGTCACCCAGAGAATGCTGGAGAACCTTGCGGTTGGCGATTCGCTGACAGTAGAAAAGAGCGGAAATACATACAATGCAGTGATCGATGAGATCAACACCATGGTGGACGATTCCACAGGAATGTTTAAGGTGGAAGCGCAGCTTGCCGATACAGACAACAACGCGGCGACAGGAAGTACCGTGAAGCTCACCGTTACGACGGGAAAAGCCGAAAACGTTATGACGATCCCGGTGGATGCTGTGTATTACAGCGGAGGAAAAGCCTATGTTTACTTATATGAAGATGGAAAAGCAAAGAAAGCGTCCATTGAGGTCGGAATCAACGATGACGACTATGTGGAGGTCACGGACGGACTTTCCACGGATGATCTCGTTGTGAGCACCTGGAGCAACAACCTGTATGAGGGTGCAGATATCCAGCTTTCCGGAAGCGGCGACAGCCAGGCAGCCCCGGAAGGAGCAGGTGATCAGAACAGCCAGGCAGCCCCGAACGGAGAAGCTGGCGCACCAGATGGTCAGGCAGCCCCGGCAGGCGAGCCAAACGCAGATGCCCCGGCAGACGGAGCAGGCGGCGAGACACCGGCCGCAGATAACAGCGCTGCCGGCAGCAGTGCAGCACAGGAGGGCTGATCATGGGACTTACGAGATATGTATTAAAACGTCCGGTCACGACGATCTTAGCCCTGCTCTGCATCCTTGTTTTCGGTATCTCCTCTGTATTTAACGCCACACTGGAGCAGATGCCGGATACAGACCAGCCGATGCTGATCGTCCGCGCGTCCTATTCGGGAGCGACACCGGAAGACATGGATGAGCTTGTGACAAAGCCCATCGAGGATCAGGTCAGTACGCTGGAGGGCGTAAAGAGCATGTCATCCACCTCCAACGAGGGAAATGCCATGATCATGCTGGAGTATGATTATGATCAGGATATGGATGATGCCTACAATGAACTGACACGTTCCTTAAACAGCATCCGCGGACTCCCGGATGACTGTAATACGAGCGTCATGGAGATGAACATGAACGGCGGAAACGACATCATGCTTTCCATCACTCATGACACTCAGGAAGACCTCTACGACTATGTAGACCAGAACATCACACCGGTATTCGAGCAGCTTTCCACAGTTGCCCAGGTGGAATCCATGGGCGGTTCCTCCGAGTATGTGAAGGTGGAACTCGATCCGGTAAAGATGAAGCAGTATAAAGTGACGGTGAACCAGATCACAAGCGCCATGGCGGCATCGGATCTCTCCTATCCGTCCGGCACTGCGGAATACGGAGACCTCTCCCTTTCCGTCACAACATCTGCAAAGGCCAGCACACTGGATGATCTGAAAAAGGTTCCGATCACGACCCAGAGCGGTAAGATTGTGTATCTGGAAGACATTGCAGATGTGTACACAACAGAAGAACAGATGGGTGGTGTGTCCCGCTATAACGGACAGGAGACCATCTCCATCTCCGTATCAAAGAAGCAGGAGAGCTCCGCCATGAAGCTTTCCTCCCAGGTAAAAGAAACCGTTGAGTCTCTGGAATCGTCGGATTCCGGACTTCATATCGAGATCGCCCGCGACAGCGCCGACAGCATCAAATCATCCCTTCTGGATGTGGCTCAGACGATGGTTCTGGTGGTTATTATTTCCATGATCATCATCTGGCTCTTCTTCGGTGATATCAAGGCATCCCTGATCGTCGGAAGCTCGATCCCGACCTCCATCCTGGTATCCCTGATCCTGATGACGAGAGTCGGCTTTACTTTAAACGTCATTACCATGAGTGCTCTGGTTCTCGGCGTCGGCATGATGGTCGACAACTCCATCGTTGTTTTAGAGAGCTGTTTCCGGGCCATGGATAAGATGGATGGGCGCGGGTTCGTGGAGTACGCGAAGGCGTCTTTAGAAGGTACCGGTCTGGTTGCCATGTCCGTCCTCGGCTCCACCCTGACGACCTGTGTCGTATTTATCCCTCTTACAACCCTAAACGGAATGAGCGGCCAGATGTTCACACCGCTCGGCTGGACCATCGTATTCTGTATGAGTGCGTCCCTGCTTTCTGCGATCACGGTCGTTCCGCTGACCTATATGCTGTATAAGCCGAAGGAACGGGAAAAAGCACCGTTATCCGGTCTTATGAAGCTGCTTCAGTTCGGATACCGGAAGCTACTTCCGACGGTACTGAAACATAAAGCCATCGTCATGCTGGGCTCCATCGGACTTGTCGCAGCTACGCTCTTCCTCGCGAGCGGCATGCAGAGTGAGCTCATGACATCTGATGATAATGGTACGATCTCCGTGACGATCACCACAAGACCGGGTCTTCTCGATGAGAAGGCAGATGATATCCTGACTCAGGTGGAATCCATCGTCAGCAGCCACGAGGATGTGGATTCCTACATGCTCCGTTACAACGGCAGCAGCGGAACCGTCAGCGCTTATTTAAAGGACGACAGAAAGATGAGCACGGCTGAGATCGTATCTGAGTGGGAAGATGAGATGGCGGGCCTTGAGAACTGTACCATTGAGGTCGAGGCGTCTGCGTCCATGAGCTTCATGGGAAGACAGAACGACTATGAGGTGATCCTTGACGGTTCCGATTACGACACGGTGAAGGAGACCGCGGACAAGATCGTAAGCGAGATGGTTGCCAGAGATGATGTAAAGAATGTCCACTCCGATGTGGAGAACACGGCTCCGGTTGTATCCATCAATGTGGATCAGGTGGCGGCTTCCGCGGAAGGTCTCACGGCGGCCTCCATCGGACAGCAGGTAAAGCAGATGCTTGATGGAACTGAGATCGCGACCCTGACCATCGACGGAAACGAGGTCAGTGTCAAGGCAGAATATCCGGAAGGCATGTACCGCACGGTCGAGCAGGTAAAGAATATGCTGATCACGACAGGAAGCGGCGGAACCGTAGCGGTTTCCGATGTGGCGGATGTTGTCTTTAAGGATAATCCATCCTCCATCTCCAAGACCGATAAAGCGTACGAGGTGACGATCACGGCGGATTATGTAAATGGAAATGTGAAGAACCTCATTGACAGCGAGGTAGTCCAGCCGAATCTTCCGTCCGGCGTGACCATCGGTACAAACTCCAGAAACCGTATGATGGCAGAGGAATTCTCATCCCTGTATCAGGCCATCGCAGTCGCGGTATTCCTGGTATTTGTAGTCATGGCGGCCCAGTTCGAGTCCCCGAAGTTCTCCTTCATGGTCATGACAACGATCCCCTTCAGCCTTGTCGGTTCCTTCGGACTTCTGAAGCTGACCGGCACGACCATTAGTATGACATCTATTTTGGGATTCCTGATTTTAATTGGTACGGTCGTAAACAACGGTATCCTTTATGTGGATACGGTCAACCAGTACCGCATGACGATGGATCTTAAGACTGCCCTTGTTGAGGCCGGAGCGACACGTCTCCGCCCGATCTTAATGACAAGCTCCACCACGATCCTCTCCATGATCCCGATGGTGCTCTCCACAGGAAGCAGCGCGTCCACGACAAAAGGTCTGGCGATCGTAAATATCGGTGGTCTGACGGCAGGTATTCTGGTTGCATTGTTTATTCTTCCGGTTTACTACGCGATCATGAACGGTAAGAAGGAGAGGAAGGTACTGGATATTTAAATTTGGGTTTAAAATAAAAGGTCATAAAAGAGGATCAAATTAAGGATTAAATTTAAAGGTTTCATTAAAAAAGGTTTAAAAGGATAAAAAGGTTTTGGGAACACCCTGGGGGAATTGATCCCCAGGGCGGACCTGTATCTGCCGCAGAAAGGAATGGATATCAGCATGAAGAAATGGAAGATCGCAGGCTTGTTCGCTATGACACTCATGATGAGTGTGACGCCGATTCAGGCGTTTGCGACCAGCCCGGAATTTGCATATACAGCGGAAAAATGGGCATCTCTCCAGGATAACAAGCTGGAATACGGGGAGATCGCGGACCTGATCCACGAGTACAACACGACAGTCCGCCAGAATGAGCTGGACTACCAGAAATATAAGGGAAAGACAAGCACGGATATCGCAAAGGAATATTATGATTCTGCAGCAGAGATAACTGAGCGGATCAATTACCCGGAGGATGACAGTGCAAATTATGCGAATCAGCTCTCCTCTGCATTGATCAGTGAGATATCGGCGGATAACCTGACGGAGCAGGGAGATAGTAACGTAGATGACGGTGAGATCAAACGCCTCGGATATGAACAGGCGGAGAAGAGCCTTGTGCAGCAGGCACAAAAGCTGATGATTTCCTATTATAGTGGGAAGGCATCCCTGGATACCTTAGAGGACGCAGTGACCCAGGCGGAGACTGCTTATACGCAGGCTCAGACGAAAAAGTCAGCAGGAATGGCGCTGCAGTCGGATGTGGACACTGCGGCGGAGAGTGTCACAAATGCGAAGGCGTCCCTGCAGTCCGCAAAGAGCAGCTTAGAGCAGACGAGACAGCAGCTTGTGATCATGCTGGGATGGAATTACAATGATTCAGTGGAGTTTGGAAACCTGCCGGATGTGGATACTTCCTCGGTTTCCACCATCAATGTGACATCCGATATCCAGACGGCGATCACGAACAACTACAGCATCAAGATCACGGAGCGCAGACTTGCGAATTCCCAGTCGGAGAACAACCGTGCTACTTATACGAATACATTGACAAACCAGAAGGATACCGTCTCCACTAATGTGAAGAACGCCTACAACAGCCTGGTACTCGCAAAAGACAGCTACGAACAGGCGAAGACGAGCTACGAACTTGCGGAGAAGGAACGGGCAGCAGCAGAGCTAAGGCTCTCCGCCGGAACCATCACAAAGAAGACATACGCGAAGCAGGAATCCGCCTGCCTTTCTGCGAAAACTTCCATGGAATCCGCGAAGTTAAGCTTTCTCACTGCAAAGATCAGCTATGACTGGGCGGTGGCAGGACTGGCGTCGGCGTCATAAGTTCCTTTCTGTGGGAAACGCTTCCTGTCATGGCAGAAAAGACGCAAAATGGCACGGAATGTAGATTGGGAATGAGTTGATGTGAGGTGAAAAAATGAAAACATATAAAAAATGGATGGGCGGTCTGCTATTCGGCGCGGTATTTCTTGCGGCAGCCGGAGGTGGGAACAACGCGGACAGTATCCCCGGAGCGCTCTCATCCTGCAAAATCGTATCTTACGCAGCGGAATCCGATTCCGTAGATCCAAGTCAGATCACAAAAATCGAGTACAGCGATCTGCGGGAGCTGATCAAAGCAGGAAACTTTTCCTACCTGCAGAGTCAGGACAGCCAGAATCGCCAGAGTGCGCCCTATGAGAAGATGCACGAGACGTTAAAGGAAGAGTACAACTACCTGAAAAAGATGGCAGATTCCTACAAGGATGACGGTGATGCGGAAATGCAGGCACTCTACGAGAACAACGCGAAGAACATCCGGACGTCCATGGCGCAGGTGCAGTCCACGATCAACCGCATGAATTCTGCAAGTCAGGAGAAGACCATGGAGGACCTGGCGGACACCCTGACGGCATCGGCGCAGAATCTGATGAATTCCTATAATCAGATGGCAGCCAATGTGGCGGCGGTGGAAAAAAATATGGAGGCGGCACAGAGTGCTTATGACGCGGCGGTGAAGAAACGGGAAGCGGGACTTATTAAGGATACAGAACTGGAATCCGAGGCCAGCAGTCTGGAGCGTCAGAAGAATTCTCTTGCCTCCTTGAAAGAACAGCAGAGTGAGTTAAAGGAAAGTCTTCTGACCATGCTTGGCTTGTCCGGCCGTGATGATCTTGAAATCGGGACTGTTCCGGATCCGGACATGACAGCGATCCGCGCGGTTTCTGTGGAGAATGACCTTCAGACAGCCATCAGCAACGATCCTACCTGGGTCAGCGAGATGAAATCCAAGGTGACCGGAACGGATAACCGGGAGCTCAAAAAGAAGCGGATTCGGGAGGCAGAACAGAATGCGGAGATCAGTCTGAGAGCCGCATATGAGAATCTCCAGAATGCCGTATCCCAGTACGAGGCAGCGGAGAGTGCCTATTCCGCAGCAAAGCAGGAATGGGACACGATACAGAAAAAGCAGGCTGCAGGCATGCTCTCAAAGAACGCCTATCTTTCCGGTGAATCCGCATGGCTTTCCGGTGAAGCGGCGATGAACACGACGAAATTGAACCTTGTTTCTGCCTACGAGTCCTATGTATGGCAGGTGGCCGGTGTTGAGACCGGCACTGCGGCAGGCGGTACAGCCATGTCAGCCGAAGCCTCCGGCTGACATGGCACCGGCTGGGAGATAGGAAAAGGGAAGAAATCTGCTGGCCGGTTTTCTTACGGTCAGAATAGCAGGCGCAAAGACCTGCTGAACCGTTATAGAAATTTCTTCATATGATCTCTGAGATTTTCCTCCATCCCGGTGAGCTCATCGGCGATCTCCATGACAGCCTTTGACGCACCAGAATACTGATTTTTATAACCGCATATGGTCTTGATCCCCATATTACAGCCGTCAGTGACAATACTGGCGGCTTCTTTGTCGCCGCCTTTTGCCATCATGCGCATTTCTGTGGACATCCAGGACCAGGCGGAGGCCATTTTCCCCGGCTCTTTTCCCTCCTCCTCCATGGCGCTTAAGGTCTTTTTGATCTTTGCATCCAGCTCCTGATGTTTTTCATAGCTTTCCGTGATATCCTTCCAGAGCTCCTGATCCGACACCATATCCCGGATCTGTTCCAGGCTTTCCGCCGCCATCTTGCAGCCAGAATCACATTCGCGGAGAAGATTGACTGAGTGCTCTTCCATCATTGATCCATCCTTTCCATAATAATTGCCATGCAGTTTCTTCAGACAGCTGATAAAAACAACAGCCATGGATCTGTCTGATATTCATCTGCAAAAAAAGTATGAGAGATACAGGGGAAAATTATGCATGGCACTTCTGGAATGTCACTGACATGTCATAAGAATTCAAGAACGGCGGAACGTATTCTGCCACGGACAGAAAAACTTAAGAAAATGAAAAGCAAAGGACAAGAGGGATCAGTTGAATCCAGACCCCATTTATGTTATGATGTTAACGTTCGAAAACGAATTATGCAGAATATTGGAGGAAAAGCTTGGAAAAGACAGAAGCAGAAAAGATCCTGAAGGAAAAACTGGAAACCGCAGAGAAGATCCTGGTGGGGATCGGCTCTGAGTGGAAGAAAAAAGAAGGCACGGAGGAGGAAGAGGTCCTTCATGCCGCCGAAAAGTTAAAAAATTTTCTGGATGGAAAAGATTATTATATCATAACTTCACTGCCCGGTGAGGATGCGGACCGGCTGGGCTTTTCTGCCGGTCATATGGCAGTTCCCCATAGCGTATCCTTTACGGAAGAAGCGTGGAAGCATTATACCTTATGGCTCTCCTGCACCCTGAACCGGAACACGGTGCTCCTGGAGCTTGGTGAGAACTATAAAGATCCGTCCCTGATCCGCTGGCCCTTTGAGAAGACAGCAATGTTAAACAATAAGGCGTATCTGTTCCGGGTTCACAAGATCTTTTCTCAGGTGCCGGAAGAGCTTTCTGGGAAATCATGTCCGGTGGCGGAGGTATCGTTTAAATTAGTGGATGATTTCTTAGAAAGAGTGTAACTGTTCAGGAGGTTTGTGCACTTGCTGTGTTGACGGTAAGAAAACATAAAATTATGAAGGTACTGAAGCGTTACGAATAAATACAACAAGGAGGAAATATGGCTGCGATCGCAAATGACTGGTTGGTCCCTATGAGCGGGGAATTCAAAAAGCCGTATTACAGGAAATTATACGAGACCGTAAAGAATGAGTATGAGACGAAGGAAGTCTACCCGGCACCGGATGATATCTTCAACGCCTTTGCGTTTACACCGCTCTCAAAAGTAAAAGTGGTGATCCTCGGACAGGACCCGTACCACGAGCCGGGGCAGGCGCATGGACTGAGCTTCTCCGTAAAGCCGTCGGTGGAGATCCCGCCGTCTCTTGTCAATATTTATAAGGAACTTCACGAGGATTGTGGCTGCTATATCCCAGATAATGGATATTTAAAGAAATGGGCAGATCAGGGTGTGATGCTCTTAAACACAGTCCTGACCGTTCGTGCCCATGCGGCAAACTCCCATAAAAATATCGGCTGGGAGGAATTCACGGATGCCGCGATCCGCGTCTTAAATGAGCAGGACCGCCCGATGGTGTTCATCCTCTGGGGGCGGCCGGCGCAGATGAAAAAGCCAATGCTGACGAATCCGAAGCATCTGATCCTCGAGTCACCGCACCCGAGCCCGTTGTCCGCCTACCGTGGATTTTTCGGCAGCAGACCGTTCAGTAAGACAAATAAGTATTTAAAAGAGAACGGGATCGAGCCGATCGACTGGCAGATCGAAAATATCAACTAGCAATCCGTCATGCGGTCGATCATGTGGAAAAATATGCTGCAAGCTTGCTTGCATAAGCATTTTGGTGTATGATCAGCCGTAGGGTGGATGCCATGACTAATTATAATAAAAACAGGAGTGAATATGAACAGCTTTATCGAATTTCTAAAGATCGTCGTATTCGGTGTCGTCGAAGGCTTCACCGAATGGCTTCCGATCAGCAGCACCGGTCACCTGATCCTTGTGGAGAATATCGTCCACCTGAATGTATCAGAAGAATTCATGAACGTGTTCCGCGTCGTGATCCAGTTAGGCGCAATTCTCGCGGTACTGGTCCTGTATTTCAGACGCCTGAACCCATTTGATCCGGGGAAAAAACCGGCACAGAAGCGCGCCACATGGCATCTATGGTTTAAGATCATCATCGCCTGCCTTCCGGCTGCCGTGGTCGGAATCCTGCTTGACGAAGTGCTTGACAAGTATCTCTACAATCCATATGTGGTAGCGGCGATGCTCATCATCTACGGTGTTATTTTTATTGCCTTCGAGAACCGCAACCAGCACGCGGAATTCCGCATAAAGAAAGTATCCCAGATCAGTTACCAGACCGCATTTTACATCGGTCTCTTCCAGCTCCTCGCGCTGATCCCGGGTACATCGAGATCCGGCGCAACGATCCTCGGTGCGATGATGCTTGGCTGTTCCAGAACCGCCGCATCGGAGTTCACCTTCTTCCTTGGAATTCCGGTCATGTTCGGCGCCAGCCTCTTAAAGATCCTTCACTACGGCCTGGCATTCTCCGCAATGGAGCTCTTCTTCATGGCAGCTGCCATGGTGATCGCCTTCGTCGTTTCCATGTACTCGATCCAGTTCTTACTCGGATATGTCAAAAAACATGACTTCAAATTCTTCGGATACTACCGCATCGTTCTCGGTGTGATCGTCCTGATCTATTTCGGACTGACTGCGATCCTGACAAAATAAAGAAAAACAAGAGTTTCCCGGAATCCATCCGGATGGGTACAGAATAGCAGCCCACCGATGGATTCCGGGATTTTTTTGCGTATTACAAAAACACGGGAATTGTGACGCTATTTCACAGAACCGTGCATGTTTCATCACACTTTCATCACATTTCACTGGTACACTATGTCATGTAGTTAAGGAGAGGAAAGAAAAAGAGAGAGTCCTTAAGTACAAAAAGAAACATCGAAAATTTCAACACAGAAAGGAGATTCCTATTATGTATGATGAAAATAAATGGAACGAAGTAAATAATGAAAACGAAAAGAAAAATAATGAACAGCCGGTAAACACGCAGAACACTCAGAACACCCAAAACGGAGCCCAGCAGCCTCAGGGTGAGCATACAGGAAGACAGGTCTACGGAAGACTTGGTTCCGGTACACAGAACAGCCAGCCGTATAACGGAAATCCGAACGGCCAGAACGGTTACTACGGCGGGCAGCAGCATCAGCAGTATTACGGAAACCAGAACCAGTATACGAACCCGTATCAGCAGTACGACTATTATCAGGGACATGGACAGAATCCGAACGGAAACGGAAACAGCCACCACGCTTCGAAGAAACACTCCTACGCCAAGACGACAGCTCTTGTCACAGCGGCAGCGCTCCTCTTCGGTGTCGTATCCGGCGGAACGATGTACGGAGTCAACCGTGCGGCCAACACCCTGTTGCCGTACCAGAGCTCCCAGGTAAACGAGACCATCGGGCAGACGACCCAGATCCCGGCAGCGAACACATCCACAACTTCCAGCAACGGTGTTGTTATTGAGGATGTCTCCGCGATTGTGGACGCAACCCTTCCGTCTGTCGTATCGATCACAAATACCCAGGTCTACCAGAGCAACACCTGGTTTGGACAATCCCAGACCTACGAAGTCCCGAGCAGCGGTTCCGGCATCATCGTCGGACAGAATGACTCCGAGCTTCTGATCGTTACAAACAACCACGTTGTCAGTGATTCCGAGGGACTTACCGTGACGTTCGCGGATGAGAGCACTGCGGACGCGGCCATTAAGGGCACAGACTCCGAGGCGGATCTCGCAGTGATCGCAGTTCCGCTCGACAAGGTCTCCGCTGACACAAAGGGCAAGATCAAAGCGGCGACACTCGGTGATTCCGATTCCTTAAAGATGGGGCAGGGCGTTATCGCCATCGGCAACGCGCTTGGACTTGGCCAGAGCGTGACAGTCGGACATGTAAGCGCGTTAAACAGAGAGATCAAAGTTGACGATGCGACTAAGACCGTCATCCAGACAGACGCAGCGATCAACCCAGGCAACAGCGGCGGAGCTCTCTTAAACTCCAAAGGTGAAGTTATCGGCATCAACGAAGCAAAGTACGCGGATACAAGTGTTGAAGGCGTCGGTTACGCGATCCCGATCTCCAAAGCAAAAGACATCATCGATGACCTCATGACAAGGACCACAAAGATCGCGGTTTCCGAGTCTGAGCAGGGCTATCTCGGAATCCAGTTACAGAACATTGATGAGTCCATGGCAAAGATGTACGGAATGCCGCAGGGTGTCTATGTCTACAAGATCATGGAAGACTCCGCAGCCGCAGGTTCCGATCTTCACGAGAAGGACATCATTACAAAGCTGGATGGTGAGAAGATCTCCAACTACGCGGACCTTGCAAAGCTTCTGACTTACTATAAATCCGGTGATACCGTAACATTGACTGTCCAGTCTCTTGTAAACGGCAGCTATCAGGAGAGAGAAGTCCAGTTAACCTTAAAGCAGCGTCCGGCTGAGTCTGACAGTGAAAACAGTCAGAGCCAGGGCGGACAGCAGGATCAGAAACCGGCGCAGAGCCAGTCTAAGATCGGAAAATAATAAAGAGTCGATATAAAATAGAGAAACAAGACCGCCTCCCTGGAGTGATCCGGGAAAGGCGGTCTTGTTTTGTAAAGGTATAAAGGTTTTATCGAAAAGTTCCTGAAAACATGTTTACAGGAAATTCATGAACGTGGTCAGTACCATGGAGTTGAAGAAGTCAACGAATAAGCTTCCTACTAACGGTACGATGAAGAATGCTCTCGGAGCTGCACCGTAGCGCTCAACGAGTGCTCTCATGTTTGCCATAGCGTTCGGGGTAGCACCCATACCGAAACCGCAGAATGCAGTTGTCATGGCAGCTGCCTCGTAGTCACGTCCCATAACGTTGAATACAACGAAGTTCGCGTACAGGAACATAACAATCGTCTGAACAAGCAGGATGACGATCATCGGAAGAGCAAGTGCTGCTAACTGCCAAAGCTTTAAGCTCATCATAGCCATGGACAGGAACAGATTTAAGGAAAGTCCGCCGAGGGCGTCAATCTCAACCATCGGAAGTTCTTTGTGCTGGACATCCCAGATATTGCGGATCGCTGCTGCTGCGAGCATAGCGCCGATATAAGTCGGGAATGTCAGGTGGCATACATCTTTGAAGAATGTGAAAATAAGAGTACCGAGACCGATGGCAACTGCTAAAAACATTGCGGATGTTGTGAATTTCTGACCATCAACGGCCGGCATAACCTCAGCTGTCTCGTTGCCTTCCTCAGCTGCTGTGGATTTTAAGTGGAGTTTTTCAACACGGGCACGTGCGATCGGGCCGCCCATCATACTTCCGGATACAAGTCCGTATGTAGCTGCCGCGAGAGCAACTGTGGTAGCGCCTACAACGGCGTAATCTGTTTCAAGAAGCGGTCCGAAGGAACCGGATGTTCCGTGTCCGCCTACTAACGGCATGGAACCCATACATAAGCCGAGCAGCGGATCCAGACCAAAGGCTGCTGCGAGACCGCTGCCAACTGCGTCCTGGATGACACAGATGGCGACTGCGAGTCCGAGGAACAGAAATACCTGAAGTCCGCCCTTTTTCAACAGACGGAAGCAGGCTGTGAATCCGACGCTGCAGAAGAAGATCGTCATGAAGACACTCTGTAATGTTGTGTCAAAGGAGAGTTCCAGAATTCCTGCTGCGTATAACGCCAGATGAGCAAAGGCGAATACGATACCGCCGGCAACCGGTGCCGGGATGCAGTACTTGCTTAAAAATGAAAGTTTGTTGACCATAAGCCGTCCGAGACAATAGACGAGAGCGCCGAGGGCGCAGGCTTGGTACATGTCGAGCTGTAAAGTGATCATAAGATTTACCCCCTCTTATATAGTTGTTCACCAGGTAACGGTTCAGTGAATTCACAGCCGCGGTCAAGCCTGTGTTACTTACGGTCGGTGCAGGGAATGCGCTGACCTGCCAAACAGTTACTTAGTTGCTACAATTCCATGTTAAATTCAAACTACAAAAAACATCAAAAAAATACAGGGGGAAGAGTTCAGATACTGTTAAGAGGAAAGATGATTCTGTCAGAAAATTTACACATGGTTTTTCGGTTGCGGGAAGACTCAATTTGCATTATAATAGGTTATAATTCTGTAAAAACAGGCAGAAAACGCGTGGACAGGCCGCGGCCTGTATCCATGAGAAACGATAGAAGGTTCAGGGAGAAAAAATTTGGAAGACAACAAAAATAACGGATATGAGAAGATCTGCTGCATGTGCAGACGGACGGAGAGTCAGGCAGGAAAAATGATCACGCTTCCGGGCGGATTGCAGGTGTGCCGGGACTGTATGCAGAGATCGTTTGATATGATGATGGGAAGCGGTATGGACTGGACAAAGATGTCCGGGATCACGCCGGAGCTGTTGAAAAATATGTATCTGAATCCGATGGGAGTCGGAGATGAGGCACAGAAGCCGGAGAATACCGGAACTGCTGCGGGTAAGAAAGATGACGTGAGCGGAGCGAAAAAGCAGAATTCTGAGGATGATCCGACTGAAGCAGACACGGATGAGGATGCAGAGCAGACCGTTGTGGATGCTGATGAGGCTGAGGACGGCGACGATTTCGAGGAGGACGGTGACGGATCAGAGGGAATTCCACTGGGAAATATTTTCGGAATCCCGGTGGGGCAGATCGACCTCGGCGCCCTCATGGGCCAGGGCCATAAGCGCAGGAAAAAGAAGAAAAAAGTAAAAAAGGAGCTGTTCAAGCTCAGCGAGATCCCGGCCCCCCATGCGATCAAGGCACAGCTCGACGAGTATGTGATCGGACAGGAGCAGGCGAAGAAGGTGATCGCTGTCGCAGTCTATAACCACTATAAGCGTGTATTTTCCAAGACATCCCCGGATGCCGGGAAGTACGGAACCGATATTGACATCGAAAAGTCAAATATCCTGATGATCGGACCTACCGGAAGCGGTAAGACGTATCTCGTAAAGACTCTGGCGAAGCTCCTCGATGTGCCGCTTGCGATCGCGGATGCCACATCCTTAACAGAAGCAGGTTATATCGGTGACGATATCGAGAGTGTTCTCACAAAGCTCCTCGCAGCGGCGGGCGGTGATGTGCAGAAAGCGGAGATGGGCATCGTGTTCATCGACGAGATCGATAAGATCGCAAAGAAGAAATCCACGAACACCCGCGATGTCAGCGGCGAGTCCGTGCAGCAGGAACTGTTAAAGCTTTTAGAGGGTGCGGATGTGGAGGTCCCGGTCGGAACAGGACAGAAGAACGCCATGACCCCGATGGAGATGATCAACACAGACAATATCCTCTTTATCTGCGGCGGCGCCTTCCCGGATCTTGAGAATATTATCAAGGAACGTCTCACCAATACGACGTCCATCGGCTTCGGCTCCGATCCGAAAGACAAGTATGATAAGGATCCGAACCTTCTTTCCAGAGTTACCAATCAGGATCTCAGGGAGTTTGGCATGATCCCGGAGTTCCTTGGAAGACTTCCGGTGACTGTGACACTTCAGGGATTGACAAAAGACTTCCTCGTACGGATCTTAAAAGAGCCGAAGAACGCGATCCTGAAGCAGTATAAGAAGCTTCTCGCCATGGACGAGGTAAATCTGGATTTTGACGATGACGCTCTGGAATGGATTGCAGAGCAGGCGTTAAAGAAAGATACCGGAGCCAGAGCACTCCGGGCGATCATCGAGGAGTTCATGCTTGATATCATGTTCGAGATCCCGAAGGATCCGGAGATCGGTTCCGTGACGATCACCCGTGCGTATCTGGAAAAACACGGTGGCCCGCGGATCGAGATGCGGGAGTATTCCGCACCGGAGAAGAAGGAAGCTCTGCCCGGACCAGTGGAAGCGGCAGTACAGGAAGGCGCTCCGCAGGTTCAATAAATTAAAGGTTTCGTAAATGTAAGAAAGCTTCATGAAGATCCAGTGTTCCATATCCGTATTCACGGTTCGGGTATGTGAGCGCTGGATTTCTTTGTGCTCCGCGGACGAAGATGGATTTTAATACCGGAGTGTTGAGGTACGGATAACTTCCGTTAAGGAGACCCCAGTGCAGCAGGATCGCCGCGGCTCCGGCGAGATGGGCGGCGGCGACGGAGGTGCCGGACATTCTCGTGAGGCGTATTCCCGAGGCGGATGCCCCTAAAATATTGACGCCCGGAGCAGCGAGATCCGGCTTGATCTGCCCGGAACGGCTGTAACCGCGGCTGGCATGGATGTAGATACTGTTCCGCGTGTGGTCATAGGCTGTGACGGTGATGGGATACTGGGCATTTCCGGGATCTGTGATGGTCGTGTCGGGATCCGGGCGGAGAAAATAAGTCTCATCCGAGATGAAACCCCGTACCGGAAGCCAGAGATGAAAGGTTTCCCGGATGTCCAGAGAGTTACGGATCAGGATCCGCCAGATCCCGGACATCGGTCTTTCAAAGCGCATGAAGATAAACTGGCTCCCGGCGCTCACGTCGGCGATCTGGGTGTAGACAGTGATCTGAGTCTGCTCCAGAAGAAAGGACAACGTGTTCTCGCCCCGAAGTGGAACGGGGATCTCCTTTGCTACTTCCCCGGTGGGCGAGATAAAACCCACCGTGTAGACACCAACCTCATTTGCCCACAATTCCATGGAAAATCCCGTTTCCTGTTCCCCCACACGAAGTTCCGCTGTGATCTCATCCGTATCGGCATTCATGACTGCCTGAAAGTGGTGTCTCGCTCCTGTTTCATTTCCTGCGGCGGTGATGACGGCGGAACCATTTGAAAGGCTGACCTGATTTAAATACTGTCCGAGTCGGCTCGTTCCCATGTGGCTTCCCATATTGGTGCCGAGGGCGATACAGACGACAAGAGGCATGGAGTATTCCCGCGCGAGAGCGTAGAGATAGGAGACGCCCATCAGGATATCATTTTCCTGATATGCGTCAGCCCCGTCCCGGATCAGGTAAAAATCCCGGAGATACTGTTTTGCTGGTTTTAACTTCACCATGGCGATGGATGCCCGCGGAGCTGCCCCGGAAAATCCGGCGCGTTCGTCCCGGTTTCCGGCGGCGATGGAAGCGAGGAAGGTTCCATGCCCGTTTTCGTCCCGGGTTGGAACGATGGAGGCAGGATCATCGGAATTCAGGGCCAGATTGATCTGGGCAGCAGTATATTGGCAGCCGTAAAGGACCGGGAAGAAGGATGAGGTTTCAGAAGACGGCGGGAGTGTCTGGTCCCATATCCCAATGATTCTGGTACTCCCATCCGCGCTCCGAAACAGAGGATCCATATAATGGATCCCGGTATCCACAAATCCAATAAGAACTCCTTCCCCCTGATTGTTCAGCACCGGAAGCTCACCTGCCGCTGTGATCCCAGCAGCATCCATACTTGTGACATCTAAAAGACTATATAGTTTCGGAATTGCCGAATATGTATAGGAGGTATAGGAAAAGGATGTTATCGTGGAGAACGGGATATAGACGACCGCCAGCGTGGAATTCACGAAATCAATGCAGTCTGTCCCCTGTGATCGCATAAAGTTCTCGGGAGAGGTAAAATAGGGCGCGATAAAATCTGCAAACTCTTCCGATGCGACAGAATTTCTACATGCCATGGCTGATACTCCGCAGAAAAATGGTTTATACTGTATATGTATCCAGAATGCAGATAAGACCCGGATCCAAGAAAGATATGGACGGACTCTTTAAAATGTTGTAAGATGATACAAGGGATAGAAGATCAAAAATCCGACGCAGGGCTGCCCGCGGAGGGATTTCTGTATCTGGACCCGGCATCATATCAGTTTAGAAAGGAAAGGGGAATCGCAATGTTTGGATTTTTGACATTCGGAACGACGCTTGCGCTTACAGATCTGGCTGTGAAAAAAGAGATCGAAGCCAGACCCGATGAAGAATTCCCGAAAACTGTGAAAGAATCAGGCGGCCTGATCTGCCTCCACAAAAACCACAATCCGGGCTTTTCCTTCGGATTCATGAAGGAATCCCCGAAACTTGTGGAGATGGTCCCGGTCTGCATGCTGTCGGCGGTAGCCGGTGCATGGGCGTATGTGATTGGAAAGAAAGGACGTGTGCTGGAGAAGACGGCGCTGACCCTGGTGCTGGCCGGCGGCGCGAGCAACCTTTATGACCGGCTCAAACGCGGATATGTGGTGGACTATTTCAGCATCCAGTGGAAGAAACTGAAAAAAGTGGTCTTCAACCTGGGTGATATCTTTATTTTTGCCGGATCCGCCCTGTTTGCGGCAGTCCAGCTCGTGGAGGAGATCCGCGGAATTCTTTCGAAAGAAAAAATCTTTCTTAAGGAAGAAGAGTAATTCAGGCAGCAGGACACAAAATCCAGCTCACCCATGCTGCAAAACACATCGGCGCAGAAAAGCCGGGACAATGAGGAGAACAGTCTATATGAAGAAACAATATGATTACCTGTTAGTGGGCAGCGGCCTTTTCGCCGGAGTTTTCGCGTACTACGCAAAAAAAGCCGGAAAGACCTGCCTGGTTCTTGAGAAGAGAGAACATGCAGGCGGAAACATCTACTGCGAAAATATCGAGGGCATCAACGTACATCGTTACGGCGCCCATATCTTCCACACCAGCAACAAGGAAGTCTGGAACTTTGTGAACAGCCTCGTGGAATTCAACCGCTACACAAACAGCCCGGTTGCAAACTACAAGGGCGAGATGTATAACATGCCGTTCAACATGAACACCTTCAGCCGCATGTGGGGAATCTCCACTCCGGAGGAGGCAAAAAAGATCATCAATGAGCAGAGAAAGGTCATCAAGGGCGAGCCGAAGAACCTGGAAGAGCAGGCCATCAGCCTTGTGGGAACCCATATCTACCAGAAGCTTGTCAAGGGCTACACTGAGAAACAGTGGGGCAGAGACTGCAAGGAGCTCCCAGCCTTCATCATCAAACGTCTCCCGGTACGCTACACCTACGACAACAACTATTTCAATGACCTTTACCAGGGAATCCCGATCGGCGGCTACAATAAGATCACGGAAAAGCTCTTCGAGGGCTGTGAGATCCGCCTCGGAGCCGACTACCTGGCTGACAAGGAGAAATATGACGCCCTTGCGGACAAGGTCGTATATACAGGAACCATCGACAGCTATTTCGACTACTGCTTCGGAAAACTCCAGTACCGCAGTCTGCGGTTTGAGACGGAGGTCTTAGACTGCGACAACTATCAGGGCAATGCGGTCATCAACTACACCGACCGCGAGACTCCGTACACGAGGATCATTGAGCACAAACACTTCGAGTTCGGAACCCAGGAGAAGACAGTCATCACGAGAGAGTACCCGGCGGAGTGGACCGAGGGCATGGAGCCATACTATCCGGTAAACGATGAGAGAAACCAGGAATTATATAAGAAATACGCGGAACTCGCTGGAAAAGAGAAGAATGTGATCTTCGGCGGAAGACTCGCGGAATACCGCTATTACGATATGGATAAGGTTATCGAGTCCGCCCTGTCCTGCGTGAAGAAGGAATTTGGAAATGAATAACCGGCCGAAAACGCCTCACGGGTTCGCCAGACTCATCATTGGCGACGGATCCGCGGTGTCGGAGCAGAAGAACATTATCTGGAATATGATCGGAAGCTTCCTCTACGCCTTTGCGTCCATGGTGCTCTCTATCGCGGTGGTCCAGCTTGCGGGCGAGGACGCGGGCGGAGTGTTCACCTTCGCCTTTACCACCTTCGGACAGCACATGTTCATGGCGGCATACTTTGGGATCCGCCCGTTCCAGATCACGGATACCGGGGAGAAATATACCTTCGGCGATTATCTGGGACTGCGCCTCATCACCTGCGGTCTCGCGATCCTTGTGGGCTTTGGCTACGTCCTTGTCAGCGGATATACCTTTGAGAAGGCAGCTGTCGTTTTTCTGATGGTGGTCTACAAGGTCATCGATGCCCTGGCGGATACATACGAGGCAGAATTTCAGCGGAGCGGAAGACTGTACCTGACGGGAAAATCCAACGCGTTCCGGACGATCCTCTCCGTAACCTGTTTCCTCGGAAGTCTCGCGGTGACAGGAGAGCTTCTGACGGCCAGTATCTGGGCAGTCGGCGCGCAGTTTATGGGATTTTCCCTGTTTGATTTCCTTGTGATCCGGGAACTCCCGAATGTGACATGGAAGTCGGGGCGCGGAAAGAAATTCCAGCTCTTCCGGGATAATATTCTGTTATTTTTCTCGGTGGTTCTGGACTTCTATATCTTTTCCGCATCAAAATATGCCATCGAGGCCCATATGGCAGACCGTGATCTCGCAGTCTACGGCGCGATCTTCATGCCGACCAGCGTAATCAACCTGGTTGCCGGCTTCGTGATCCGACCGTACCTCACAAAGCTCGCGGTGGACTGGGAGACAGGCCACTTAAAAGCATTCCGGAAGATCATCATGAACCTTGCCCTGATCATTGCGGCCCTGACCGTTCTCGCGGTGGGCGGTGCGTGGTTATTGGGAATTCCGGTGATCAGCCTGCTGTACCCAAACTTAAGAGAAGGACTTTCCACCTGCCGCATGGCGTTGGTACTGATCATCATCGGCGGCGCCCTCAATGCATTCATGAACCTGTTTTACTATTCCCTTATTATCATGCAGAAACAGAGGTTCATCATCCTGGGCTACGCCTTCGTCAGCGTACTCGCGGTGCTTTCTTCCGGCTGGTTCGTCCGGATGGGAGGAATCCAGGGAGGCGCCTTCGTATACATGCTTTTGATGGCGGCACTGATGGTATTCTTTGGAATTTTCTCTGCAGGATTTATGAAACAGAAAGAGAGAGCTCAAAAACACGATGAAGGTTGATGTGATCATCCCGGTCTATGGTCCGGGAAACAGATTGTTGGAATTATTTGACCGGCTGGGACGCCAGACCGTACCGGTGGACCGGCTGATCATCATGAATACAGAAAAGTACCTGTGGGATAAGTGGACGGAGACCCTGGAACCGGGAAGACTCCCGGAAAATCTCTCCGTGTACCATGTGACGAAGGAAGAGTTTGACCATGGCGCTACAAGAGACGCAGGGATCGGGCACTCCGATGCGGATGTCTGTGTCTGCATGACCCATGATGCGCTTCCAGCGGATACAAATTTGATAAAAGCCCTGACGGACGCACTTTTCTCCGGGGACGATATCGCTGTGGCATATGCGAGACAGCTTCCGGCAACGGACTGCAATATCATCGAGTGCCACACGAGAGATTTTAACTATCCGGACAAAAGCCGGGTCAAGAGACTTTCAGACCTCGACACCCTGGGGATCAAGACCTACTTCTGTTCCAATGTCTGCGCGGCATATAAGCGGGAGATCTATAGGAAACTCGGTGGTTTTATCCGGAAGACGATCTTCAACGAGGACATGATCTTTGCGGCGAAGGCCATGAAGAATGGATACGCGGTTTACTACGCGGCGGACGCGAGAGTGATCCACTCCCATAACTATACGGCGTCCCAGCAGTTCCACAGAAACTTTGACCTGGCGATCTCCCAGGCGGACAATCCCGACGTATTCTCCGGGATCCGGTCCGAGGGCGAGGGCATCCGCATGGTGAAGGACACAGCCCGCTGGCTCGTAAAGACGGGGCACGCGTACCTCGTCCCGAAGCTTGTGGTGGACAGCGGATTCAAGTATCTGGGGTATCTTGCCGGGAAAAGGTATAAGAAGCTGCCAAGAAAATTGGCAGTAAAGCTGTCTATGAACCGCAATTACTGGAAATAGAGCTAAAAATTATGTAAACTGACCTGCTGCCTGCTTCTATATACAAATGGCGGCGCAGTGGCACAACGCAGAAAAAAGTTGTCATTCCGCCTGTGGGGTGGTATGATGTAGTGCGGAAATGCCGAAAAATGGCGAAAATACAGCGGTGTGCAGGAAAAGCATATATTTCTGCTTCAGAAATGAGATGGGTATATGCCGAAAGAGAAATATTGCAGCCGTAAATTTATAAAAATGTGAGGTAAAAAACTATGGGAAAGATCAAAGTTTCTTCCTGTGAAACAGATGGAATGGTAATCGAAGGCCTTCATGTGATCGAGCCGACCGTATTCAACGACGAGCGCGGATACTTCATGGAGACATACAACCAGAACGACTTCAAAGAGGCTGGACTCAACATGGTATTCGTACAGGATAACCAGTCTATGTCCGTAAAGGGCGTACTCCGCGGCCTTCATTTCCAGAAGCAGTTCCCGCAGGGCAAGCTCGTCCGTGCGGTACGTGGAACAGTTTTCGATGTAGCCGTTGACTTAAGAACACACTCCAAGACATACGGAAAGTGGTTCGGTGTTGAGCTCTCCGCAGAGAACAAGAAACAGTTCTACATTCCGGAAGGTTTCGCACACGGCTTTGTCGTTCTCTCCGACGAGGCAGAGTTTGCCTACAAGTGCACCGATTTCTATCATCCGGGTGACGAGGGCGGACTTGCATGGAACGATGAGACGATCGGCGTAAAGTGGCCGATCACACCGGACATGCAGCTCATCATCTCCGAGAAAGACCAGAAATGGCCGGGATTCAAGGAAATTTTTAAATTCGACAGATAAATTATATTAAAACTCACACATAGTCTCCGCCCCGGGAATGTGCGGATAGCGCTCCCCGCCCCCGGAGACCAGAAAGGTTGTTAAAGCGTGAATTATCTGACTTCATTACTGAAGGAGCTGGTGGCAAAAAGAAAACTGATCTGGGAACTCTCCAAGGCAGATTTCAGAAAACGTTTTGTCGGCTCCTATTTTGGCGTTGTCTGGATGTTTATCCAGCCCATCGTCACCGTCCTGATCTATTGGCTCATCTTCGGTCCCATCGGATTCAAGAGTGCGCCGCCGGTGCCGAACGCCTCCTATGTCCAGTGGCTGGTTCCGGGTATCGCCCCGTGGTTCTTCTTCTCCGAAGCCTTAAACTGCGGAACAGGATGCCTTCAGGAATACAACTACCTGGTAAAAAAAGTAGTATTTAAGGTGGAGATCCTGCCTGTGATCAAACTGATCTCCTGCCTGTTCGTCCATGTGTTCTTTGTTGCGATCATGTTCATCGTATTCCTGGTCAGCGGCAAAAGACCGCAGATTTCCTGGATCCAGATCATTTATTATTCCTTTGCCGCATCCATGTACGCCCTGGCGCTCACCTATCTTACCAGCGCGATCCAGGTATTCTTCAAGGATATGGCACAGATCGTCAGCATCTGCCTGCAGTTCGGCATGTGGCTGACCCCGATTATGTACAGCGAGCAGTTATTCCTCGACAAAGGTCTGACGATGGCTCCGATGATCCTGAAGCTGAACCCGTTTTACTATATTGCGGCGGGATACCGTGACAGCATGCTGACGGGAGACTGGTTCTTCATGCGTCCGACACTGACCGTGTATTTCTGGGCAGTGACCCTGATCACCATGTTAGTGGGACTCAAAGTATTCAAGCGGCTCCGTCCGCATTTCTCAGATGTATTGTAGGAGGAAACCATGTCTGCCAATGCGATTACAGTAAAAGACGTGACGAAGGTGTACAGGCTCTACGACAAGCCGATCGACCGCTTGAAAGAATCCTTAAGCCTGACACATAAAAGCTATCACAAAGACTTCTATGCCTTAAATGGTCTGTCCTTCAACGTGGAAAAAGGACAGACGGTGGGCATTATCGGAACGAACGGTTCCGGTAAATCAACGATCTTAAAGATCATCACCGGTGTCCTCACACCGACCACAGGCCAGGTGGACGTTGAGGGAAAGATCTCCGCACTTCTGGAGCTTGGTGCCGGCTTCAACATGGACTACACCGGAATCGAAAATATCTATATGAACGGCACGATGATGGGCTATTCCCGGAAGGAGATGGATGAGAAGCTGCAGGATATCCTGGATTTTGCGGATATCGGCGATTTTGTCTATCAGCCGGTGAAGACATACTCCAGCGGTATGTTCGTCCGTCTGGCGTTTGCGCTCAACATTAATGTGGAGCCGGAGATCCTGATCGTCGACGAGGCCTTGTCCGTCGGAGACGTATTCTTCCAGGCAAAATGTTACCGGAAGATGGAGGAGATCAAGCAGAGGGGAACAACGATCCTCATGGTTACCCACGATATGGGCAGTATTATTAAATACTGCGATAAGGTCGTTCTCTTAAACAAGGGCGAATTCATCGCGGAAGGTGAGCCGGGCCACATGGTGGATCTCTATAAGAAGATCCTGGCAAACCAGCTGGATTCCTTAAATGAAGAACTGGAGAGCGATTATTCCGGCGGGATGTTAGGCGATGAGAAAAAGGCGAAGGCGGAGGAATCCCATTCCGACGGATCCCTCATGAAGGATAAGATCACCATCAACACAGACCGCACCGAGTACGGTGACGGCCGGGCTGAGATCTTCGACCTGGGACTCTTCGACGCGAAAGGAAATCTCACAAACCTTCTGTTAAAGGGAGAGATGTTCACGATCAAGGAGCGGATCCGCTTCCATGCGCCGATCAAGAGTCCGATCTTTACCTACACGATCCGCGATAAAAAGGGAACAGACCTCACCGGAACGAACACCATGTACGAGGGATGCGATATCAAACCGGTGGGGGATGGCGATGTCTACGACGTTTCCTTTACCCAGAAGATGACATTACAGGGCGGCGAGTACCTGCTCTCTATGAGCTGTACCGGCTTCGAGGGCGAGGAACATGTGGTCTACCACCGCCTGTACAACATTGCAAACATTACGGTGATCTCCAACAAGAATACGGTCGGCGTCTACGACATGGAGTCTGAGGTGGAGACATCGCTCACAAGGGCGTAAAAGCGGGAGAAAAAGATGAAGGATTACAGTTATGAACTTCTTGACCTGCTCGAAAAGTATAAAGGAGATGCGGAGGCGGCACTGCGGGGTGAAACAAGCCCGTGGTGTCTCTACGCATTTTCGCCGTTAAGGGAAAACCTTTTCGAGTGGCTGGAAATAGGAAAAAAGGACCGGGTTCTCCAGGTCGGATCCGACTACGGTTCCTGTACCGGGCTCTTTGCGGAGCGCGCCGGTGAGGTGGTCGTTCTGGATCCGTTGGATGAGAACTTGGAGGTGAACCGGAAAAGACACGGAGAGAAGGAAAAACTCTGCCTGGTCCGCGGCGAACTTCCAAAGGCGGGAACAGAGTCTCTTGGATGGAAAGAGTACAAGGGAAAAGAGCGTGCGGCAGAAGAACTGGATGCTCTCTATAAGGATGGCTTCGACTATGTGATCCTGCCGTCCATGCTCTCCAGGACAGAGAAAAACGGGGCAGCAGATCTGCTGGCAAGAGCAGCTGCTCTTGTGAGACCTGGCGGAAGGCTTTTAGCGGCAGCGGAGAATGAGTCTGGTGTCCGCTATTTCATGGGAGCGGAGCCATTTGAGCACTCCTTCCTGGAGGTGGAGTTCCGTGGTCTGTTTGAGGACTTAAAAGAGAAATTTGGCGGAACCGCAATGCTCTACTATCCGGTTCCGGACTACCGTTACCCGGTGACCATCTACTCCGACGGCTATCTCCCGCAGACCGGCGATGTGACGAACATCTCCGCCCGTCTTGACGGACCGGGACTCTGGTTCGGAAACGAGGAGAAAGCCATGGCGAACGCATGCAGAAATGGGGACTTCACGAAATTCACGAACTCATTCCTTGGCATGTGGGAAAAGGGGAAGGCATGAGACAGATTTTATTTGTAAAATACAACCGGACCAGAGCGGCGCAGTTCCAGTTAAAGACAGAGATCGTGCGGGAGGACGAAGTTCTCACCGTTGAAAAAACGGCTCTCACAGAGGCTGGCGAGGCGCATATCCGCTCCTTCGGAGAAAAATATGAGAAGATCCGTGATCTGAATCCTGCCATCCGTTTCTTGAAGCCGGAATGGAAAAAGGATAAGAAGACGGTCTCCTTCCAGTACTTAAACGGCAAGACGGTCGGGGATGCCCTGGGCGAGGCTATCGTTATGGGCGAGGTTCCGTATCAGGAGCTTGAGACCGTGATGAAGGTGCTGTTCCCGGAAAATGCAGACGCGAAAATCTTTGAGGCGACACCGGAGTTCGAGACGGTATTCGGAAAAGTTCCGATGATCGACGATAAGGCAGCCGCGGTCTCCAATGTGGATGGGCTCTTCGAGAACCTGATGGTGCCGGAAAACGAGAACTGCATCTACGGAATCGACTATGAATGGGTATTTGATTTCCCAATCCCGGAGAAATTTTTGAAATACCGCGACCTCTTATATTTTTACAGACGCTACGAGAGAGTCCTCAACGTAAAAGAAGAGGATCTCTATGCCCATTTCGGGATCACAGGGGGAGAACTCCAGATCTTTGACGGCATGGAAAAGGCGTTCCAGTCCTATGTCCATGATGCAGGCTCCTTCGGCTACATGAAACAGTACGAGCAGCCGACAAAGACCGTGGAATTTCTTCTTGACCGCGAGAGCGAGCTCTACAAGGTAAAAGACTGGTGCGAGAACTTAAAGCAGGAGATCTCCGAGAAGGACATCACGATCATGAAGCAGCAGGAAGTCCAGCGTCTCACAAACAATCATGTGACGAACTTGGATGCCATCATCGCCAGCCTGAGAAGCGAGAACGCGAGAATGGCGGGAGACCTGCAGTACCTGTCGAAACATGAGGCGATCATGTGGAAAGTTCTCCGGAAATGCCACCGCGCTGTGGATAAAGTCATGCCGAAGGGCACAAGAAAGAGAAAGATCGCGGGGTACTTCAAGAATACCGTCTTCCATCCGGGAAAATACGGAAGGCTGTATTTCACAAAGGACGGAAGAAACAGGATCCGCGGCGACTTTAAGATCGGCGCCGGTTACTTAGAGCATGGAAAACTCCATTTTGACTATGTGGAGCACCCGACCGTGTCCATCGTGATCCCGGTCTACAACCAGATCCACTATACCTATGCCTGCCTGCTCTCAATCTTAGAGAACACGAAGGATGTGACCTATGAGATCATCATCGCCGATGACGTGTCCACGGACGCGACTAAGGAGCTGTCCCTGTACGCGGAGAATCTCGTGATCTGCAGAAACAAGACGAACCAGGGTTTCCTGAGAAACTGTAACCAGGCAGCGAAGGCGGCCCGCGGAAAATATGTGATGTTCTTAAATAATGACACACAGGTAACTCCGGGCTGGCTCTCATCACTCGTGAACCTCATCGAGTCTGATCCGACGATCGGTATGGTTGGCTCCAAGCTGGTCTACCCTGACGGACGTCTCCAGGAAGCGGGGGGAATCATCTGGAGCGACGGCTCCGGCTGGAATTATGGACGTCTTGACGATCCGGAGAAGCCGGAATACAACTACGTGAAGGATGTGGACTATATCTCCGGTGCGGCGATCCTGTTATCCAATGACCTCTGGAAACAGATCGGTGGTTTCGACGAGCTGTTTGCACCGGCGTACTGCGAGGATTCCGACCTTGCCTTCGAGGTGAGAAAAGCCGGATACCGCGTAGTCTACCAGCCATTGTCAAAAGTCATCCACTTCGAGGGCGTCTCCAACGGTACCGACGTAAATGGAACTGGTCTAAAGCGCTACCAGGTGGAGAACAGTAAGAAGCTAAAGGAAAAGTGGGCGGAGGAGTTCAAAAATCAGTCTGTAAATACAGGCAATCCGAACCCGTTCCGTGCCCGTGAGAGAAGCCAGAAGAAGCCGGTGATCCTTGTGGTGGACCATTATGTTCCGACCTTCGATAAGGACGCGGGTTCCAAGACTACTTACCAGTACCTCAAAATGTTCGTGAAGATGGGATATTCCGTGAAATTCCTCGGAGACAACTTCCTTCACGAGGAGCCGTACTCCACAACACTTCAGCAGATGGGCGTGGAGATCTTATATGGGCCGGAGTACCAGGCAGGTATCTGGGACTGGCTGACAAAGAATAAAGATGAGATCGATTTTGCGTACCTGAACCGTCCGCATATCGCCATCAAGTATGTTGATTTTATTAAGAAGAACACCAATATCAAGGTGATCTACTACGGACATGATCTGCATTTCTTAAGAGAGTACCGGGAGTACGAGCTTACCGGCGATATCAAGAAGAAACGGGAGTCCGATTACTGGAAATCCATCGAATTCTCCCTGATGGAGAAGGCGGCGGTCTCCTACTATCCGTCCTACGTGGAGGAGGAGGCGATCCACGCGATCCATCCGGAGTACAAGATCAAGGCGATCACAGCCTATGTCTATGAGAAATTCCTGGAGAATATCGACAAGGACTTCGCAAAGAGGGAGGGACTGCTGTTTGTCGGCGGCTTCGCGCATCCGCCGAACGCGGACGCGGTTCTCTGGTTCGCAAAGGAGATCTTCCCGCTGATCAGACAGAGGATCGACGTAAACTTCTATGTGGTTGGCTCTAAGGTGACAGACGAGATCAAAGCGCTTGAACAGCCGGGAAGCGGCATCATTGTCAAAGGCTTTGTCACGGAGGAAGAGCTTGCGTCTCTTTATTCCACATCCCGCATCGTTGTGGTTCCGCTGCGCTACGGCGCCGGAGTTAAGGGCAAGGTCGTTGAGGCAGTCTACAATGGAGCTGCCATCGTCACCACATCCATCGGTTCCGAGGGAATCCCGGAGGCGGATCGCGTCATGAAGGTTGCCGACGGACCGGAGGCATTCGCTGACGAGGTAGTCAAGATGTATCAGGATCCGGCAGAATGCCGCAGAATGTGCGAGGAGACCCAGAAATACATTCGCGAGTACTTCAGCGTTGAGGCTGCATGGAAGGTCATCGAGGAGGACTTTACGCCGGAGAAAAAGAGATAGGACTTGGCTGTAAAGTCATATATGGAATCGAATATTGTGATAAGACTCTGCCGGGAATTTATTTCCCGGCAGTCTGTTCACATGAACGAAAATTCCGGCAAAAATCCGGCAGATCCGTCGTGCATGGTGTGCAAGCCTGTGGAATGCGGTTGAAAAGGAGAATATAGTGGAAAAAGACATTATTCATGAAAATTCCAACAATCACAATAAATACATAAATAACGAAAACAGCGGTGAAAAATCCGCGGAACAGGCAGGAGCTGTGCTTCGCGCGATGACTGTGGATGATATTTCCGCTGTGAAGCAGATCGAACAGACCTGCTTTTCGGATGCCTGGTCTGAAAAGCTCCTCTCTGACCTGCTTGAGAGTGAGTGGGACGAGGCCTGGGTGCTGACAGATACAGACGGCACCAGGATCGGATACGCGAATTTCCGCTTCCTCGCCGGCGAAGGCGAGCTCATGAGGATCGCAGTGCTCCCGGAACACAGGGGCTGTGGGGAGTCAAAGAAACTCATGGACCGTCTGGAAATCTCTGCAAAGGAAAAGGAAGCGCCGGACCTGACTCTGGAGGTGCGCGCCGGAAACACACCTGCCATAAACCTTTATAAATCCTATGGTTTTCAGGCGGAGGCTGTGCGGAAAAATTACTATCAGAATCCGGTGGAGGATGCCCTCATCATGTGGAGACGTTCCGTTCCATCGATTCCCACTTAAAATCATGAAAATATCCGCTATACTGTAGGGGACTCCGGAAGAGCCGGAGATAAAGAAGGCGGAGGAAAAGAAACGATGAGAAAATACGGAAAAGATGGCAGGCTGGATTGTGTGATCTGCAACCGCTGTGGGAAAAAACTGGCGGTGAAACATGGGATCGTGCGGGAAGGTGTGTTTACATCAGATCACAGATGGGACTTCTTTTCGGAAAAAGACGGGGAGATCCACCATTTTGACCTGTGCGAGGATTGCTACAACGAAGTGACAGCGGAGTTCCGGGTTCCGGTGGACGTGGAGGATGAGATCGAGCTGCTTTGAAAACGCAGGCGGTATGCGGCAGAAATGCCGTTATGCTGAAACAGGTTCAGACCAGATTGCGCTGCAAGAGCATATTTGAATGTTAGAAGCGGGTACGGGCGGTTGTCTGTACTCGTTTTCTATTGCCGGGTATTCAGAAGAAGCTGACGTCGGCAGTTCTGTACTTCTTGGTCACTGTACACGGGTAGGAATTTTCTGAACTGAAAATTCCGTACAATACAGTGATGGTAATGGATTTTGCCGATTCGGAATGCGAAGCATCGGCAAAATCAGTTACTGTTTGCGCAGCGTGAACAGTAATACTTCTTGCGGTTCCTGCCCAGGAATCAACTTCCATCTCTTGCATATGACCTCCGCTTTATGGTATGATACGTGCAGACTGGATAAATATAAACTTTTATTATCATAGAATGCAGAGGAAAATACATGTTAGATATCTGTTTACTGGGAACCGGCGGCATGCAGCCGCTGCCGTACCGCTGGCTAACGTCCATGATGGCGCGCTGCGATGGTAGCAATCTGCTGATCGACTGCGGCGAGGGAACCCAGATCGCATTGAAAGAAAAGGGATGGAGCCCGAAGCCGGTGGACGTGATCTGCTTCACCCACTACCATGCCGACCATATCAGCGGACTTCCGGGGTTTCTCCTGACCATGGGAAACGCGGAGCGCACGGAGCCGGTACTTCTGGTGGGACCGAAAGGTCTGGAACGTGTCGTTGGTGCCCTGCGCACCATTGCGCCGGAACTTCCGTTCCCGCTTGTGTTTAAAGAACTCACGGAGCCGAGAGAAAAATTTCAGGCGGGTCCCTATGTGGTGGACGCATTCCGCGTAAACCACCGCGTGACCTGCTATGGATATCGCATTACGATCCCGAGAAACGGCAAATTTGATGTGGAACGGGCGAGAGCCCAGGAGATTCCGCAGAAATTCTGGAGCAGACTGCAGAAAGGCGAGACCATCGAGCACGAGGGTAAGATCCTGACCCCGGACATGGTGCTGGGAGAAAAGCGCCGCGGAATTTCCGTTACCTACACGACTGACACGCGCCCGGTTCCGGCAATCGCCGAATATGCCGCGGACAATGACCTCTTTATCTGCGAGGGCATGTACGGTGAGAAGGAAAAAATTGCCAACGCGCGGGAGAATAAGCATATGATGTTCCAGGAGGCGGCAAAGCTCGGTAAAGAGGCGAATCCGCGGGAGATGTGGCTGACCCATTACAGCCCGTCCTTAATGCATCCGGAGGAATATTTAAACGAGATCCGGGAAATCTTCCCGAAAATTAAGACTGCCCGCGACGGCTGGTCTGCTGAACTTGGATTTGATGAGGATTAAGAAATGAAGATACACAGTGTTGAAGAAGATGTATATATACTTGCAATCGAGAGTTCCTGTGATGAGACAGCGGCCGCTGTTGTAAAAAACGGCCGTGAGGTGCTTTCTAACGTGATCTCATCCCAGATAGCGCTCCACACACTTTACGGCGGGGTTGTGCCGGAGATCGCGTCAAGGAAACATATTGAGAAGGTAAATCAGGTGGTTCAGGCTGCCTTAGACGAAGCACACATGACATTAGATGAGATCACAGCCATCGCTGTGACCTACGGACCTGGTCTTGTGGGCGCGCTTCTCGTGGGCGTTGCGGCGGCAAAGGCTATCGCTTACGCCGCAAAGAAGCCGCTGGTGCCGGTTCATCATATCGAGGGACATGTATCCGCAAACTTTATCGAGCACCCGGATCTGGAACCGCCGTTTGTCTGCGAGATCGTGTCCGGCGGACATACGCATCTTGTGATCGTGAAGGACTACGGTGAGTTCGAGATCATCGGACGCACAATGGATGACGCGGCGGGAGAGGCATTCGATAAAGTTGCCCGCGCCGTAGGTCTTGGCTACCCGGGCGGCCCGAAGGTCGACAAGGCGGCAAAAGAGGGAAATCCTCATGCCATGGAATTTCCGCGGGCAAAAGTCGGCGGATCCCAGTATGACTTTAGCTTCAGCGGCATGAAATCCGCTGTATTAAACTATATCAACCAGGCGGAGATGAAGGGAGAGACGATCTGTGTGCCGGATCTCTGCGCTTCCTTCCAGAACGCGGTGGTGGATGTTCTCGTGAGCCGTGCCGTTGCGGCAACAAAGGAGTTTGGATACAAGAAGCTCGCCATTGCGGGCGGCGTTGCGTCAAACTCTGCCCTGCGCGCAGGCATGAAGGCGGCATGTGAGAAAGCCGGAATCGAATTCTACTATCCGTCACCGATCTTCTGTACCGACAACGCAGCAATGATCGGTGCTGCGGGATACTATGAGTATATCAACGGAGTCCGCGCAGGCTGGGACCTCAATGCGGTGCCGAACCTAAAACTGGGAGAGCGGTAATGGAACAGGTGAAAACAGCAGCCATCGTGCTGGCAGCAGGACATGGAAAGCGGATGCACAGCAAGGTGGCAAAGCAGTATCTTCTCTTAAAGGGGGAACCGGTGGTTGTTCATGCCCTGCGGGCCTTTGAGAAGGCAGGGATGGATGAGATTATTCTGGTGGCCGGAGCAGACGAAGTGGAATTCTGTAACAGGAATATCGTGGAGCAGTATGGATTTACCAGAGTGAGACAGGTCGTTGCGGGGGGAAAAGAACGGTATGATTCTGTCTGGAATGGACTTTGCGCTTTAAAGGCCGTAGGATTCGCAGAGGACGGTATCGTTCTGATCCATGATGGTGCAAGACCGCTTGTAAATGGAGAGATCATCGAGAGAGCTGTGGATGGTGCCCGGGAGTTTTCTGCCTGTGTGGCATCGATGCCGGTTAAGGATACGATTAAGGCAGCGGATGCGGAGGGATTTTCTGCAAGCACGCCGGACCGCAGTACCTTATGGCAGATCCAGACACCTCAGGCATTCCGCTTCGGTCTGATCTACCGCGCCTACGAGAAGGTATTTGCACCCGGAACAGACCGCAGCCGTATTACGGATGATGCAATGGTAGTGGAACTGATGACGGACACAAAGGTGAAGTTTATCGAGGGAAGTTATTCAAACATCAAAGTGACAACTCCGGAGGATATGATCATCGCGGAGGCTCTTTGTGCTCATAGGGTACAATAGATTCTTTCTATAATAGAAGATATGGATCTGCCAGTGGCAGTCAGAGAGAGGCGTGGTCTTCCGGGAAAAGGAGATCACGCCTTTCTGGCTGAACAGATAAAAAGAATTTTAGTACCTATTCAGTACCTTCATAGTTACACGCAAAAATCCATTCCATATCAGCTTCGCTGATGGGATTTTTGCCCTCCAGCCTATGTTTTCTTACGGTCAGCGCAGCAAGTGCGCAGACCTACT
>ENA-UPWP01000439-UPWP01000439.1-human-gut-metagenome-genome-assembly--contig:-NODE-439-length-38351-cov-7.579401_pt1 | contig 38351 bp, 26 predicted proteins | sample MGYA00250052_ERZ773380 | MGnify/ENA primary metagenome ERZ773380 (study PRJEB29103, sample SAMN06112063) | human gut metagenome | biome: human gut; feature: ankylosing spondylitis patient; material... | reverse complement strand
GAACTTCGCATTGGGAATCTAGTGGCCAAAGTACCTATTATTCAAGGTGGTATGGCGATTAGATTGTCTACAGCTCGCTTGGCAGCAGCCGTTGCAAATGAAGGTGGTATCGGCCTTATTGCGGCATCGGGCTTGCCTTTCGATGAATTACGATACGAAATACAATTAGCTAGAAAATTATCACCTACGGGTATTATTGGTATAAATGCGATGGTAGCAGCAACTCAATTTGCTGGCTTAGTAAAGACTGCCATCGAAGAAGGCATTGATCTTGTAGTAGCAGGTGCTGGTTTTTCAAGAGATATGTTCGCAATGGGCAAAGAGTCTGGTACTCCTATTGTACCAATTGTTTCGTCCGCAAAATTAGCTCGCATTTCTGAAGGTTTAGGTGCTGCAGCTGTAATCGTAGAAGGCTGTGAAGCTGGTGGACACTTGGGGACGGATCGTTCCGCTCGAGAAATCGTTCCCGAAGTTGTAGCAGCGGTAAAAAACATTCCAGTAATTGCTGCTGGTGGTGTTCTAGATGGCCGTGATATCGTTGAAATGTTAAAAATCGGTGCTAGTGGTGTTCAAATGGGTAGCCGTTTTGCTGCTTCTGATGAATGTAATGCATCTGATGAATTGAAAAAAATGTATGTACGAGCTACAAACCCTGAGGATATAGTATTGATTCAAAGTCCTGTTGGTTTGCCTGGTCAAGCAATAAAAAACAAATTTGCTGAATCTGTTTTAGATGGTACTGTAGCGCCTCCAACGGTGTGTGATAACTGTTTAAAACATTGTTCCCATAAATTCTGCATTATCCGTGCTCTTTCTCGCGCACAACAAGGTGATGTGGAAACGGGGTTGGTGTTCTCTGGCAATAATATGAGAAAAGTCGATAGGATTATGCCAGTTAAAGATATCTTTGCTCAATTAAAACAGCAAGTAGCAGAGATTGATTAATTTAAAGGGCTGTATAGCTATAAGAGGTGGAATAATTGGAAAAACGTGTAGTAATTACTGGCTTAGGGGCAGTGACTCCTGTAGGTATCGGTAAAGAGAACTTCTACAATGCGTTATTGGCAGGTCAATCTGGTATTGGGCCGATTACACGCTTTGACGCATCTGACTATGCAACACGCATTGCGGGTGAAGTAAAAGACTTTGATATTACAAACTATGGGGTAGATAAGAAAGAAGCTCGTCGTATGGACCGTTCTGTAGAATTTGCTATCGGTGCAGCTGTTCTTGCTTGTGAAGATGCTGATCTTGATTTAGATAAAGCAGATTTAGATCGCTGTGGTACTGTAGTTGGTACAGGTATAGGCGGTATTGACTCTATCCATGAGGTGTATGAAACATTATTCGAAAAAGGTCCTGGCCGCGTAAGTCCATTTGCAGTACCTATGATGATTGCAAATATGACATCTGCACGCGTATCTATTCGCCTTGGTCTTAAAGGTCCAGTTATTACAGACGTAACTGCTTGTACTTCTGGTACAAATGCGATTGGCGATGCATTCCGTATCATCCAACGTGGTGATGCTGATGTGATGTTTGCTGGTGGTACTGAAGCTGCGGTATCTCCGGCTGCTGTAGCTGGTTTTGCGGCTATGAAAGCTATGTCTACACGCAATGACGAACCAACAAAAGCGTCCCGTCCATTTGACCGTGACCGCGATGGTTTCGTAATGGGTGAAGGTGCTGGTATCGTAGTTCTTGAAGAATTAGAACACGCAAAAGCACGCGGTGCGCATATCTATGCTGAAGTTGTGGGCTATGGTAGCAATGGTGATGCTTACCATATCACTGCACCAGCTCCAGGTGGTGTTCAAGCTCGGAAATGTATGGAATTAGCAATTAAAGATGCAGGTATTGATCCTAAAGACGTTAACTACATCAATGCTCATGGTACATCTACTGGCCTTAATGACCAAAATGAAACATTGGCTATTAAAGAATTGTTCGGCGATCACGCTAAAAATATCGCTGTTAACTCTACAAAATCCATGACAGGTCACTTGTTAGGTGCTGCTGGTGCTATCGAAACTATCGTAATGGCGATGGCTATCGAAACTGGTAAAGTTCACCCTACAATTAACTGTGACAATCCTGATGAAGGTTTGGATCTGGACTATGTTCGTGAAGGCGCACGTGAACTTCAAGTAAAATGTGCACTTTCTAACTCTTTCGGTTTTGGTGGTCATAACGGTACACTTTGCATTCGCCGTTATGAAGCTTAATGGTTACTATCGAAACGCATAAGAGTAAGATAACACAAGCTCGTGAAGAATCTCTTCATGAGCTTGTTGCTCGTTTAGACATACCTGTGTCAGATATATCCATTATAGATTGTGCTTTTACACATACTTCTTATGCGAATGAACATAAATCAAAGCATATTCATCACAATCAGCGATTAGAGTTTTTAGGCGATGCTGTTTTGGATCTTATTATTGGGGAATACCTATTTAAGACATATCCAGATATGGCTGAAGGTAATTTAACGAAAATTAAGGCCGCTACAGTGTGTGAGGATTCTTTAGCATCTGTGAGTCGTTCTTTGCAACTAGGACAATATTTATTGCTCGGTCATGGAGAACGCGCTTCCGGTGGTAACGATCGAAACTCTATATTAGCGGATACCTTTGAGTCTCTCATCGGTGCCATTTATATTTCTACAGATTATCAAACGGCTATGGCCTTTGTTTTAAAGCATTTAACTACCTATATCATGCAAGCCTTAGAAGGTAAACGGGGCAAAGATTATAAGACATTATTACAAGAATATGTGCAACGCGATGGGGATAAACATATTGTCTATCATTTGCTCAGTGAAAGTGGTCCCGATCATGCTAAAACCTTCCATATGGAGGTTGAAATTAATGGTGTTACTTACGAGGCCGGCTCTGGTAAAAGTAAAAAAATTGCAGAACAACATGCGGCTCAATTGACTTTAGAAAAGTTGATGGCTGATAAATAGAAAAGCGCCGAATGGCGCTTTTTTTTGTATAATAGTATGTGAGTAATATATAGTATGTGAGTAATAATCTATATAATGGTAGATGAATAATGATCTATATAATGATAGATGAACAATAATCTATATAATAATAGATGAATAATAATTTTTACATAAGAAGAGGAGGTGTCTATGAAACCATTTGGTATGATTCCCTTTTTTATACCTCACGTAGGTTGTCCCTATGTGTGTACATTTTGTAATCAATCTCGTATTACAGGCCAATCTGGTATTAGTCACCTAACTCCAGAATATATACAACAAACAATCAAAGACTATGTAGGAACAAAGCGGAATGAAAAGTTTTGGGAGGTTGCCTTTTATGGTGGATCATTTACGGCTATTACTAAAGATTTACAACATAAATTATTAATGCCTGCCTATGAAATGCTTCAACAGGGCCTCATTGATGGCATACGTTGCTCTACAAGACCTGATGCTGTAGGTGATGAAGCGATTACATTATTACAGTCTTATGGAGTAAAAACTGTAGAACTTGGTGTGCAGTCTATGAATGATGGTATTTTAGTCGATGCTAAGAGGGGGCACACGGCACAAGAGGTAGTAGAGGCTGTTACACGATTAAAACATCGTGATATGACCGTTGGGGTTCAACTTTTACCAGGACTAAAAGGAGAGACATGGCAAACCATAATAGAAACGGCCATTGCAGTAGCCGCATTACGACCTGATTTTGTACGTATCTATCCCGTACTAGTTATAGAAAATACAGAGCTAGCCGACCAGTATAGAGCTGGAGAATATGAACCACTAAGTACTGAGCTAGCTATACAGTATTGTTCATTTTTAAAAGATTGGTTTGAACAGCATGGTATTGAAGTCATTCGCACGGGGTTACAAAGTACAGAAGAATTAGATTCCGGCAATAGCTTAGTGGCAGGTCCATATGAGCCCGCTATGGGAGAGCTGGTTGTGAACGAACAGTATAAGCAGCGAATTGAACGTTGTATTGATGAGCATGTATCTCAGTTTAAGTACTTAATAAGTAATGATTGTTTTAGTTTAATTGAAGATGCTACTTATGGAAGCTTAAAATTAAGTAGAGTTAATGTTGATAATAGTGGATGTATAGATAACACTAATAATGATAGAACAAATTATATTAGGACTAATGGTATTCCTGTAAAGCATAATATTGTTATTTCTTATCCGAGATGCTTAACATCTAAGGTGCGAGGCCTTAATAATCGAAACGTTAAATACTTTCAGATTCAGTATCCGCAGTATGCATTTGAATGGTGTGAAGAACGCACGAGAAATACCGTTCGTTGCTGTATTGATGGCCTGCAATATGTGTTATAATAAAAGATATGATTATTTAGGGTTGTTGGTAGAAAGGAGGCAGTCATGCAATTACTTCGGTTGGAATTAAAGGGCTTTAAATCGTTTGCGGATAAAACGATTGTAAAATTCTCACCAGGAATGACTGCCGTTATTGGTCCTAACGGAAGTGGTAAAAGTAATATTACGGATGCAATGAAATGGGTTTTAGGGGAATCCAATGTGCGTAATTTGCGCGGACAAAAAGCAGAGGATATTATTTTCTCTGGTACGGAAAAGCGCAAACCTATGAGCGCTGCTGAGGTTACACTTGTGTTTGACAATAGTGACCAACAATTAGATATAGATATGGCTGAGGTAGCCATTACACGCCGTATATACCGCACTGGTGAAAGTGAGTTTCTTGTCAATAAGCGATCTTGTCGTTTAAAGGACATACATCTTTTACTAGCAGATACCGGTCTTGGTAGAGATTCTATGGCCATCATTGGTCAAAATCGAATTGATGCTATCTTGAATTCTAAGCCTGAAGAACGGAGATTGATTTTTGAAGATGTAGCAGGTATTTCTCGCTTTAAGATCAATAAAGAAGATGCGTTGCGTCGTATTGCTAGCACAGACCGTAATATGGAGCGTGTACGAGACGTAATGGCTACCATTGAAGAGCAATTAGGACCTTTGTCTGAAAAAGCGGAAAAGACTAAAAAGTATATGACCTTAAGCCGCACAAAGCGCGATTATGATGGGGCATTAGGCTTTCACAATTATAAGACCTCTGATCGTCTTTTGACGCGTTTTGAAAATGATAATATTGCCTTTAAAGATGAAGAAATTGAGCTTCAAACTGAATTGTCTAAATTAGAGGCTCGTCGTCACGAATTGCAATCGTCCTCGTCAAAAGAGCAGGAACAGCTTAAGTTGTGGGAGGCTCAGTATACTGAAAAGCAACGTGATGAAGAACGCTTAGCTGGCCATTTACGTCTCTTAGAAGAGCAACTAAAAACAGCGCGCCGTGAATTAGATGAAACTTCTATGCGCATTAGCGAGCTAGAGGCTACGCAAAAGGGCGAGGAGCAACAATTGCGCATCTTAAATCAATTGATTCAAGATGAAAGTGCTCAATTAGTAGAGAAAGAGTCTAATTTAGAAGAATTAGAAGAGACCTACAAAAAGGCTGTTGAAGATGTAAGGGCAGAACAAGCTAAGTTCCAATCCTTGCAATCCGATCGAGAGGCTTTTGAGCAACGTCAATTAGAAGTTGTGAGTGCTATTGAAACGGCTAAGGCTAGTATTCGGAGCTTAGAAGCTCGCAAGGTAGAAAGCAAAAATCAATGTGCTATTCTAGAATCTGAAATAGCACAGGTAGATAGTGAACTACAAGTCGCTCGTTCTGAATTTGAAGAGCTAGGCCAAAAGTTTAATGCCTTATCTGCTCAACGACAAGCCCTCGTTGATGATGCTAAGAATGCGGCTATGAAAGCGCGTGAAGAGCGTAAGGAGTTACAAAAGCTGCGCACTCAAGAACAACGTGCAAAAGGTCGTTTAGAACTCTTAGCACAGTGGGAGGAACAGCACGAAGGCTATTTAGAAGGTACTAAGAATATCCTCAATGGTAAAGGTTCTTGGCGTGAACAGATTACGGGCGCTGTTGGCGAGCTCTTTACGGTAGAGGACAAATATACTACGGCTATCGAAACGGCATTAGGCGGTAGTGTTAACCACGTTGTAACTACTACAGCTCGCGCTGCTGCGGAGGGTGTCAACTATTTGAAATCTATCCAAGGTGGTCGTGTAACCTTCTTGCCGATGGATTCAGTAAAAGGTAAACCATATGATACACCGGCTTTACATGAAAGCTGTGTATTAGGCACTGCTGTTGATTGTATTTCCTTTGATAATAAGTACGCCCATATTTTCCAATACTTGTTGGGACGCACCTTGGTAGTATCCTCCATGGATGATGCCATTGGATTACAGAAAAAATACAATCAGCAATTGCGCATCGTAACCCTTACAGGGGAACAATTCCAACCTGGTGGTTCGTTAACCGGTGGTGCCACAAAGCGCAAGCGTGCTTCTGTATTGAGCCGCAAAGAAGAGGCTGCTAGCCTTGAACAAGAGCTAGTACAAATTGAAGAACAAATTCAATCTTTAACTGCTAACTTAGAACGACTTGAAAAACGGGTTGAAGAGTCTGAGAAAGAACGAGTTGCCCTTGATGAAAGCTATCAACATACGAACTTACTCTATGTGGCTAGCGAAACAAAGGTACAAAATATACAACATCAGATAGATCGTAAGAAACGTGTTCTATCAGAAGAAGAGCAACGTTTAGTACAAATTGATATTGATTTGGCTACTACAACGGCTAACTTGAAAGATCAAGAAACAGCATTAGCTTCCTTGCAAGAGAATCATGGTGTGGATGGTAATCAAGGGGCGTTGATGGATCGATTGACTGTGTTGCAAAAGGTGCAACAAGAGGCGTATGAAGCTTTTACAAAAGCTCGCCTTACTTGTGATACCTTACGACATACGATTCAGGAACGGGAAACACAACGTGAACAGCGTAATCAATCTATTTCTAGTATTATTGAGCGCTTAACACCACTTCGTAATTTGTTAGTGAGTACTACACAACGCTATGAAGAGGAATTACCTAAGGCTCAAGAAGCTGCAGAACAAGAGTTGTCCTCTGCTACGGCTGAGGTTGAACGATTACGTGCTCTTCGTGATGAAGCCTATGATAAAACATCTACGGGGCGCGAGGAAATGGAATCTATCCTCAGTGAGCAAGACCGATTAAATCAACGCTATAAAGTGGTGCAAGGTCGTCTTGTTGATATGGAAGGTAAAATTACACGTTATCGCATGGATTGTGAGCGCTTTGTAGAAGAATTACAAGAGCTAGGCTTTACATTGGAAGATGCTCAAGCCCTTCGCATTGAAGGCTCCGTTAATGATTGGAAGGATGAGCAAGCTCGTTTGATGGCCGAAATTGCCGAATTGGGTCCAGTCAATCCAAATGCCGTTGAGGAATATGAAGAGACTAAAGAACGCTATGATTTCTTAACCACACAATTAGCTGATTTAGATACGGCAAAGACGCAATTACAGGCGGTTATTGCCGAAATGGATAAGGCTATGAGTACACAGCTATACGATGTATTGGATGTGGTAGGCCGTAGATTCCAAGAAGTATTCAGCCAATTGTTTGGCGGTGGTACTGCGCAAATTGTACTGACTGATCCAGATAATATTTTGACGGGTGGTATCGATTTCTATATTCAACCACCAGGGAAAAAGCGTCAACAATTGACACTCTTATCGGGTGGCGAGCGTGCTCTTACGGTTATCGCTTTATTGTTTTCATTCCTCGATTATCGTCCAGCTCCGTTCTGTGTGCTTGACGAAGTTGATGCGGCGCTTGATGAAGCTAATGTTGAACGATTTAGCTCTTACTTAAATCGAATAAATAAAGAAACACAATTTATCGTTGTATCTCACCGTAAAAAGACGATGGAAGCTGCCGAAGTACTTCAAGGGGTAACCATGGTGGAACGCGGTGTATCGCGATTATTAACAGTAGCATTTGAAGATGTGAAGGAGGATCTAGCATAATGACATTTGGATTCTTTGATAGAATTAAAGACGGTTTAGAAAAAACTCGTAAGTCTTTTGTAAAAAATGTAGAAAGCATCGTTATTGGTTATGCGCAAATCGATGATGATTTTTTAGATGATTTAGAAGCAGTTATGCTTACTAGTGATCTAGGTCCTAAGACGACAGAATACTTGATGAAAGAAATTCGTCGTGGTGTAACAGAAGGTATCATTAATCATACAGGCGATGTAATGCCGTTTATGGAAGACCGCATCACGGAAATGCTCATCGATCAAGAAGATGAAATTACTTTGCACCATCCTGAGGTTATCCTCGTAGTTGGTGTAAATGGTGTTGGTAAAACAACGACAATCGCTAAATTGGCTAACTATTATACTAAAGAAGGTAAAAAGGTTATCATTGCTGCAGGTGATACATTCCGTGCCGCTGCAGCTGACCAATTATCCATTTGGGCTGATCGCGTTGGTGTGCCGATTGTTAAACATAAAGAAGGCGCAGACCCTGCTGCCGTTGTATATGATGCAATGGAAGCTGCGAAAGCTCGTAATGCAGACCTTGTTATCGTAGATACGGCTGGTCGTCTACATACTAAGGTTAACCTTATGGAAGAGCTTAAAAAGATGGGGCGCGTAGCGAATAACCACGTAGAAGGTGCGCCGCATCAAACATTGCTCGTTTTAGATGGTACTACGGGTCAAAATGCAGTAAGCCAAGCTAAATTATTTGGTCAAGCTGTACCAGTAAATGGTATTGTAGTAACTAAACTAGATGGTACAGCAAAAGGCGGCGTAGTTATCTCTATTAAAGAGGAACTGGGCGTACCCGTACGCTGGATTGGCGTTGGCGAAGGTATGGATGACTTGCGTCCATTTAATGCAAAAGAATTTGCTAATGCACTATTTAATAAAGGAATGATTCAAGGTGACAAATAAATATAACCGGGAATTCTTACTTGAATATGTAGAATCTGAAAATAAAAAAAATGAATGTAATGTTAGCCTAGAAAATATGAATAAGATAGTTAGCTTAATCGAGTACTTCGGTATTGAACTATATCGCCCCATTACGAGATTGCTACTTTCAAACTGGGAAGAAATTACAGAACGCATTAATAACTATACTGAATCAGATTGGATGATGGCTGATGAAATCCAGAAGACCACACCTACACTAGATCGCTTTTCTATTGCTATGCTCATCGAAGTCTTAGAAGGTGAGGATACGTTGAATCAAGCGGAAAATGTAGGTCGTCGTTTAACGGATGAAGAAATGAAAGCCATCCGTAAACATCAGGATGAACAGTAATGAAGCATAGTACTTATAATTACGAGGGGGGCCAACCATTTAAAGTGGAGGCGCCCTTTGCGCCTACAGGGGACCAACCTACTGCGATTCAATCTTTAACAGAAGGCATTGAACGCGGTGAATGGGCCCAAGTTTTGCTCGGTGCCACTGGTACTGGTAAGACCTTTACAATGGCCAAGGTTATTGAGGCAGTTCAAAAGCCGACCTTGATCATTGCTCACAATAAAACCTTGGCTGCTCAATTATGTAGCGAGTTTAAAAGTTTCTTCCCTAATAATGCGGTAGAATATTTTGTATCTTACTACGATTTTTATCAACCGGAGGCCTATATTCCTTCTAGTGATACATATATCGAGAAGGATGCGTCTATTAATGATGAAATCGATAAACTGCGACATAGTGCTACGATGAGCCTTTTTGAGCGCCGCGATGTCATTATCGTTGCCTCTGTTAGCTGTATTTATGGCTTAGGTGACCCTGAGGACTATTCTGATCTTGTATTGTCCTTGCGCTTAGGTCAAACTAAATCGCGCGATGAAATCTTATCTAAACTCGTAGATATTCAATATACGAGAAATGATATGAACTTTATCCGCGGTACCTTCCGTGTACAAGGGGATACAATTGATATTTTCCCTGCCGCTTATAGTGAAAGAGCCATTCGTGTGGAGCTCTTTGGTGATGAAATCGACCGCCTCGTAGAGGTAGATTCCTTGACGGGTGAAGTTATTGCGGAAAGAAAACACGTTGCTGTCTATCCAGCATCTCACTATGTAACGACGAAAGAGAAGATGAATATTGCTGTAGAGCGTATTGAAGCCGAATTAGATGAGCAGTTGGCGAAGTTAAAAGCTGCTGACCGTCTATTGGAGGCTCAGCGCTTAGAACAGCGTACCCGTTACGATATAGAAATGATGCAAGAAATGGGCTATTGCTCGGGCATCGAAAACTATTCCCGTCATATGTCTGAACGTAAGGCTGGGGAAGCACCGTTTACATTGATTGATTATTTCCCAGATGATTTCCTCATCATGGTGGACGAATCGCATGTGACGATGCCTCAAATTCGTGCTATGTATAATGGTGACCGTGCCCGTAAAGAATCTCTTATCGAATACGGTTTCCGTCTTCCTTCTGCATTAGATAATAGACCTCTTCAATTCGATGAATTTGTAGAGCGTATCAATCAAATTGTATACGTATCGGCTACACCTGGCCCATACGAAATGGAAGTAGAAACGAATATTGCAGAGCAAATCATTCGTCCTACGGGCCTATTAGATCCATCTATAGAAATTCGTCCTATTAAGGGGCAAATGGATGACTTGCTTGGAGAAATTCACAAACGAGCTGCCAAGAATGAACGGGTTCTTGTTACGACATTGACGAAGAAGATGGCTGAGGACTTAACGGAATTTTTGAAGGAAATGGGCGTACGAGTTCGTTACCTTCATTCCGATATTGTTACTATTGAGCGGGCTGAAATCATTCGTGATTTGCGGGCTGGCGTATTCGATGTATTAGTTGGTATTAACTTGCTTCGTGAAGGTCTCGATATGCCAGAGGTTTCCTTGGTTGCTATCTTAGATGCGGATAAGGAAGGTTTCTTGCGTTCCGATACGGCCATGATTCAAACTATAGGTCGTGCGGCTCGTAATGTGAATGGTCATGTTATCATGTACGCAGATCGTGTAACAGGTTCCATGCAACGAGCTATCGATGAAACCGATCGTCGTCGTGCCGTGCAAGAGGCTTATAATATTGAACATAATATTACGCCTAAATCTGTATCTAAAGATGTAAAAGAGCTTATCGAATTAACGAAAATCGAAGAAGATATAGTTACTGATGGAAAGGGACTTTCACCGAAAAAAGGAAAGCAAAAAAAATCCTCAGAGGGCATGGACCATGGACACGAATCATATGTTCAAGATACATCAGCACCTAAGGTGGCAGATATAACACCGGAAGAATTGTACAATAAGATTGAAGAACTAGATCGTCAAATGAAGGCCGCCGCAAAGCAGCTTGAATTTGAAACCGCTGCTAAGTTACGTGATCAATTGGGCGTATTACGTCAACAATGGTCCGATATGCATAGTGCAGGAGATAGCAAGTTGAAGAAGCCTGCTTCTACCAAATCTAGAAAGCGGACAGGTCCAAAAAGTAAATCTTAGGAACAATTTTAAAAGATTGTAAGAAAACACATAGATTATATAGACTATATGTGCGATAATATACATATATTATTTCATGTTAGTAATCAGAGAGATGATGCCATTTGGTATCATCTCTTTAAATAGGAAAGATAATGAAAGACCAATTGATTGTAAAAGGTGCGCGTCAGCATAACCTAAAAAATATTGATATATCCTTGCCACGTGATCAGTTTATTGTCTTAACTGGCCTCAGTGGTTCTGGTAAATCATCCCTAGCATTTGATACGATTTACGCAGAAGGGCAACGTCGTTATGTTGAGTCCCTGTCTGCATATGCACGTCAATTTTTGGGACAAATGGATAAACCTGATGTGGATTATATTGAAGGTTTATCTCCGGCCATTTCTATCGACCAAAAGACGACGAGTCGCAACCCTCGTTCTACCGTTGGTACCGTAACGGAGATTTACGACTACTTGCGTCTATTATTTGCACGTGTAGGTCATGCACATTGTCCAGAGTGTGGTAAGCCTATTACCCAGCAAACAATACAACAAATGACCGACGATGTAATGAGCTTTCCTGAAGGTACTAAGGTTTTAGTGCTAGCCCCTATGATTCAAGGTAAAAAGGGAGAACATAAATCGGTATTTGAACAACTTCGCAAAGAAGGCTTTGTTCGTGCTCGCGTAGATGGTGTAGTGCGTACCTTGGACGAAGAAATCGTATTAGAGAAAAATAAAAAACACTCCATCGATATCGTAGTAGACCGCCTCGTTGTAAAAGAAGGCATTGAATCCCGGTTGGCTGACTCTATGGAGACTGCATCAAAATGGGCGGAAGGCATCGTTGTGATTCAAGAGGTAGATGGACCTGAACATATGTATAGCCAACATTTTGCGTGCCCGGATTGTCATGTTTCGCTACCTAAGATTGAACCACGTATGTTCTCATTTAATAGTCCATTTGGTGCGTGTCCATCCTGTTTAGGGATTGGTTCTACTATGGAGGTTGATGAGGAGCGCGTTATTCCAGATGGATCCATTAGCTTTGCCGATGGTTGTGTGCAAGCATTGAGCTCTAATCCTAACGCGTGGTTTATGCGTCAAGTAGAAGGCCTATTAAAAGCTAATGGATATTCCTTAGACTCCACCTATGATGAATTGCCGAAAGCATTACAGAAAAAGGTGATGTACGGTACGACGGATAAGGTAAGTTTCACCTATGAAAATATGCGTGGTGAAATAAAGGAATTCTTTACTGAGTACGAAGGCATTTTACCGATGGTTAAGCGCCGTCATAGTGAAGCCTCTACAGATTCTATGCGTGAAGAATTTGAAAAGTTTATGTCCATTAAGCCTTGTACTACTTGCCATGGTGCTCGTCTAAAACCTGAAGTATTGGCTATTACCGTAGGGGATAAGAATATCAATGAGGTCACACAATTAACTATAAAGGAAGCATTAGATTTCTTTGGGCATCTACAATTAACAGAGCGTGAACAAGTCATTGGCGCTCAAATTTTGAAGGAAATCAATGCTCGTTTAGGTTTTCTCAATAATGTAGGCCTCGATTACCTTACCATGAACCGTAGTGCAGGGACACTTTCTGGTGGTGAAGCACAACGTATTCGCTTGGCCACACAAATTGGCTCTGGCCTTGTTGGTGTGTTGTATATTCTAGATGAACCATCCATCGGTTTACATCAACGCGATAATGATCGACTCATCGATACATTAAAAGGGTTACGTGATTTAGGAAATACTTTGCTTGTTGTAGAACATGATGAAGATACCATGCGCGCTGCTGATTATTTAGTAGACATCGGTCCTGGGGCGGGTGAGCATGGTGGACAAATTATTGCAGCAGGTACTGTTGAGGAAGTGATGAAGGTAGAAAACTCCATTACTGGTCAGTACTTAAGTGGTCGTAAGTTTATAGCACTTCCCGAAGAACGCCGCAAACCAGGCAAGAATTGCATTGAAATTCGCAGTGCGAAGGAAAATAATTTACATAATATTAATGTAAAATTTCCGATAGGATTATTTACTGTCGTTACGGGGGTCAGTGGTTCTGGTAAGTCTACCTTAATCAATGAAATCCTTTATAAAGGATTAGCCAATCAGTTGTATCGTTCTTATCATAAGGTGGGAGCTCATAAAGAGATTCGAGGCATTGAACATATTGATAAAATCATCAATATTGATCAAAGCCCTATCGGGCGTACACCTCGTTCCAATCCAGCTACATACACAGGTGTATTTGATGCCATACGCGAACTATATAGTCAAACGCCAGAAGCTAAGATGCGTGGCTATAAACAAGGTCGTTTTAGCTTTAACGTAAAAGGCGGTCGATGTGAGGCTTGCCGTGGTGATGGTATTATCAAGATTGAAATGCATTTCTTACCAGATGTATATGTGCCTTGTGAAGTCTGCAAAGGGGCGCGATATAATCGTGAAACCTTGGAGGTTAAGTATAAAGGTAAATCCATTGCTGATGTATTAGATATGACCGTAGATGATGCGGTAGAATTCTTTAGTGCCATACCTAAGATTAATCGTAAAATGGTTACTCTTCAAGAGGTGGGTCTTGGGTATATCCGTTTAGGTCAAGCAGCTACAACATTATCTGGTGGTGAGGCTCAACGGGTTAAATTAGCTACAGAGTTAGCTCGTCGTAGCACCGGTAAAACTCTATATATCCTTGATGAGCCTACTACAGGTCTTCATGCTGAAGATATTCGTAAGTTGTTACATGTATTGCAACAACTCGTAGAGGGTGGCGATACAGTTGTCGTTATCGAACATAACTTAGATGTTATTAAAATGGCGGACCACATCATCGATCTTGGTCCTGAAGGTGGTAATCGCGGTGGCACTATCGTGGCTACTGGCACGCCTGAGGAAATTGCTAAGGTGAAAGAAAGCTATACTGGGAAATTCTTAGGTCCTGTATTGGAACAGACTAAGAAATTTATGAAAGCAGCGAAGCATAAGAAATAAAATAGTACATATATTTAAGTTTCTATAAAAGAAAAATCATAAAGAGAATAGACTACATCCTTTAACTCATAAAGAGAATTATTTAAAGAAGAGTGTAAGCTATTCTCTTGTAATCTACAAGGAAAGGAGGAAATATGCCGTCTGAAGAATTACTGGAAAAGGTCAGTCATCTGCCAACGACGCCAGGTGTCTATTTATGGCGCGATCAATATAACCGCATCATCTATGTAGGTAAGGCTATTAATTTGCGCAACCGTGTGCGTTCCTATGTACGTAATGATGCGAATCGGGCACCAAAGGTAACGGCCATGATGAAACGTGCCGTCGATGTGGAAGTCATTCAAACAAAGACGGAAATGGAAGCACTTATCTTAGAAAATACGCTTATCAAGGAGCATGAACCTAAATATAATATTAGGCTCCGCGATGATAAGACGTACCCCTATGTCAAAATCTCAGTGCAAGAAGACTATCCTCGTGTATATATGACGCGCCGTCTTGAACGAGATGGGGCTAAGTATTTTGGCCCTTTTACAGACGTTACATCCGTCCATGTGGTACTGAAATTAATACGCCAGTACTATCCATTGCGTACCTGTAAGTCTATGAAGGTAGAACGCCCGTGCTTGCAGTATCATATGCATTACTGCGAGGCACCGTGTTTTAACAAAATATCTGTACCGGATTATCGGAAGTATATTGACGAAATTATAGAACTTTTTGAAGGTAAACCTATACCATTGCTAAAGGAAATTAAATCAAAGATGGAGGCTGCTGCAGAAGATTTGCGCTTTGAAGATGCTGCACGTTATCGTGATCAATTGTCTAGCATTGAAAAGATACAAGAAAAGCAACGCATGGTTACTCAACGTGGCGACTTAGACGTCTTAGGATTGGCTGTAGATACATCGATGGCCTGTGTTCAGTTGCTATTCATCCGCGGTGGTCGTCTGTTAGGCCGTGAGAATTACTTTGTGCAACATGATGGAGATAGTTCAGAAACCATTATGACAGACTTTATCAAGCAATACTATGGAGATACAAACTTTATTCCTAAAGAGTTGTTACTACCTATGGAGAGTACAGATAGAGACTTATTAACAGAATGGTTTACACAGCTCAAAGGCCAACATGTAGATGTATCTGTGCCACAACGTGGCTATAAGATGGACATGATTAAGATGGCTCATGAAAATGCGGAAACTTTCCTTGAAGAACGTCGTCGTCAGTGGCAGCACCAAATCGATAAGACTGGCGGGGCGGTTAAGAAGTTAGCCGAGGTTCTCGATTTACCACGTTTACCTGAACGTATGGAGTGTTTTGATATATCTCATACACAAGGGGCTGAAACGGTAGCTTCTATGGTTGTTTTTGAAGGTGGCAAGCCTGCGAAGAAGGAATATCGCCGCTTTAAATTGAAAACAACACAGGGTAAGCCAGATGATTTTAAATCGATGGCAGAAATCATGGAACGACGCTATGGTAATGAAACAGACTGGCCTATGCCGGATCTTATTATCATCGATGGTGGTAAAGGTCAGCTCAATGCGGCCTTGCCATTAATCCGTGCCGTTGGTGTTACAGATGTTCCTGTTATTTCTTTGGCTAAACGTATTGAAGAGGTCTTTGTAGAAGGGCAATCTGAAAGTATCATTTTGAGCCATCACACGCCGGAACTTCAATTACTTCAACAAATTCGTGATGAAGCTCATCGCTTTGCCATTACCTATCACCGTAAGTTGCGTGGCAAGCGAAATCTTGAGTCTATATTAGACCATATTGAAGGCATCGGGCCTAAACGCCGTAAGGCCTTATGGGCTCACTTTAATAGTTTAGAGGCCATGAAAGAGGCATCTATTGATGAACTTGCAAAAGTAGAATCTATGAATTATAAGACGGCAGAAATGCTATATAATTTCTTTCGTATGTCCAAAGTAGAGAAACAAGAGATTTTAAAATAAAATGGAAAAAGCACCTATTAATGTTTTACACTGATGTGTAATATTCAATAGGTGCTTTTATTATTTTGTAATAGCTCTAGGTTTGTAATGTTGTATATAGTATGTGCGAAGTGTAAATAATATACCCGCAACTACTACACTAGCCAACAAACCAATCCATACGCCAAATGGTCCATAATTAGGATTTTTAGCAAGGGTATAAGCCGTTGGGAAACATACACCCCAATAAGAAATGAGTGAGATGTAAAGAACTACTTTAACATCCTTGTAGGCTCTTAGAATACCTTGTAATGGAGTACCTATGGCATCGATGGCAGCAAAAAATATGCCATACCCAAGAAAGTGATAAATAAGCTCATATACTTCATCATCATTAGTGAATAGATCAGCAATATTATCCATATGGGTGAACGTAAAGGCGCATATGAGAACGGCTATGATGATGGCCAATACACGAGAAATATAAGAGTATTGAATGGCTTCCTTTTTTCGCCCTGCACCGAGTTCATAAGCAACGGCAATGGTAGAAGACATGGCAATGCTTAATGGCAAGCAGTAGAAAACATTAGTAAAGGAAATAACCGATTGGTGAGCTGCTACTACAGCAGATCCAAAGTGAACCATTAAAAGCCCAGCAATGCTAAAGATACTAGCTTCAAAGAAGATGGAAAAACCAATGGGTATACCAACTTGTAATTGTTCACGGATATAGTGGAAATTAGGGCTATGGAAATCTTTATAGATGTGATAGCCTTTTAACTTAGGATGCAATAGAATGACTAAGCTAAATAGAATAAAGTTGGTCCAACAGGCACCGGCAATACCATAGCCAGCACCAACACCACCGATTTCAGGAAAGCCGTAATGACCAAAGATGAGTGCGTAATTTAAGAATACGTTAATCACAAAGCTTGTAAAGACAATGGCCATGGAGTAATGTGTCAATCCGTGAGAATCAACCGTGTTACGCAAGGTATTTACCCAGAGTAATGGGAATAAACCAAGTGCAAAGGCTTTCAGATAACTAATACATACCTCGGCGGCAGCCGGTTCAAGATTTAAATATGTCAATAAAGGGCGTAAGCCGAATATACCAATTAATAAAATTAAAAATGCTAGTCCTGTACCGATGAAAAGGCCTTGATGAAAGATTATTGGAATATCATCTGTTTTCTTAGCTCCTAATAGTTGAGAAATGATTGGCGTGATACCCATTAATGTACCTTGTGCAAAGATATAGAAGAGGAGCCATAAATTATATCCCGTAGCGACACCCGCTAAATCAGTCGTACTATATTGCCCCGTTAAAAAAATGGCGATGAAGGTCGCCCCAATCAGGGAAAATTGAGTGATGCACATTGGAGTAAATAGTTTTATGAACAACCATAATTTTTGCAGTATAGAATATGTTTGATACATACTAACCTCCCTAGTAACAATATACTATACCATATCATAAAGTAGCTTAATTTAATAGCCAAAACCTAAGAAAAAAAGGAATTAAATATATAAAAAAATAGAGCCCATATTATGATCATGTAAGGGGAGAAATGAGCTTATATAAACTATCTTATTTAATAAGAAAGAATTATGATAAAAACGTATATATATGTTGATAATTGAATTTTACACTACCTTACTATATCGATTATAATATATATACTATTGTTTTATTCTAAGGAGGATACATTGGACATCTTAACTGTACAAGGCTTATTAGCGATGCTTCAAATCATCGTTATTGATATTTTATTAGCTGGTGATAATGCTATCGTTATTGGTATGGCGGCTCGCAACTTACCCGCACATTTACAGAAAAAAGCGATTTTCTGGGGCACAGCTGGCGCCATTATTTTACGCCTTGTTATGGCATTCCTATTTGTAGAGGCATTGAACAATATTCCTGCTTTACGTTTAGTAGGTGGTATCCTTCTTTTATGGATCGGTTACAAGCTTGTTGTTGATGATGATAGCGAGCACAATATTGAGGCTAAAGATAACTTGCGCGCTGCTATCATGACCATTGTTATTGCAGATGGAATTATGGGTATTGATAATGTTATTGGTGTAGTTGGTGCCGCTGGTGGTGATATGACATTAGTTGCTATTGGTATGCTTATTACAGTACCTATTATCATTTATGGTAGTACTTTATTTGTAAAAGTTATCGAACGCTTTCCAATCATCCTTTACGTTGGTGGCGGTATCCTTGCCTGGGTGGGTGCAGCGATGAGTGTGGAAGATAAATTAATTTCACATACCGTAGAACCGTATGCATTACTCATCAAAGTCGGAGCTGTTATCCTCGTAGTAGGGGCATCTTTGTTAGTAAAGAAAATTAAAAAATAATGTAATAAATCTCTTCTTCTAGTCATAGGAGGAGAGATATTTTTTCGTAAAAGTATAGCCATTATAAAGAACCTTATAGGCTAATCTTAAGAATAACAGTGGTAATCTAAGAGCTTTCTTTTAGATGAGAAAATAGAGAATTTGTGGTATAGTTAAGGGATAGTTATTGAATTAGCAGAGTGAATTGAGGTAAGTATAGAATGGAATTTTTAGAAGCTGCAACGTGGATAACGATTAGTAAAATTATTTTGATCGATATTTTATTGGCAGGAGATAATGCCGTTGTTATTGGTATGGCAGCGGGTAAATTGGCGCCAGAATTACAAAAGAAAGCCGTTATCTGGGGGACAGTAGGGGCTATTGGAATGCGCCTTGTATTTGCCACTCTTTTAGTGGAAGCACTTACTTTAATTCCTCTTATTCATTTAGGTGGTGGCCTTGTACTTGTATGGATTGCCATTCAACTCTTAAAAGGTGGAGATGAAGATGCACATATCGAAGCTAAGAATTCTTTAATGGGAGCCATTTGGACAATCATTGTGGCTGATGCGATGATGAGTATCGATAATGTAATTGGCGTAGTTGGTGCCGCTAAAGGACATTTAGAGCTCGTTATTGTTGGTATGTTGATTACTGTTCCCATCATTGTGTTCTGCTCTACACTATTTGCTCGTATCATCAATAAGTTTCCTGTCATTCTTTGGGCTGGTGGTGCGTTATTAGGTTGGGTTGCTGGTGAAATGATTGTGGAAGACCCACTTCTTATGCCATATATTCAAGGTGAAGAATTACTCGTGAAATTTGGCGCTGTATTCTTCGTACTTATCGTAACTGGCATGATTAAAATTTGGAAGAAAAGAGACTCGTAATGAACGGTACAAGTCGTACATCTCGTAAGAAAAAATCTAAACAACAACGTAGAAACGGTAATCGTGCGAATACAGGTCAATCAGTTACTAGTACATTATCTAAGAAGCAACAGACCATATTCAATGCTCCCGTTAAGTTAGGTGATGAAGTATTAGTTACTATTCATGGTATAGGTAGTAGTGGTGAAGGGGTAGGTCGTGTAGAGGATTTTACAGTCTTTGTTCCTTTTGCCTTGCCTGGAGAAACCGTGAAAGTATCCATCAATATGGTGAAAAAGACTTATGCTACAGGACGACTATTAGAAATTGTTACTATGGCTCCTAATCGTATTGATGCTAGGTGTGATCTTTATGGATTCTGTGGAGGCTGCCAATTACAACACATTACCTATGAAGGACAGCTTTCACTAAAAACACAAAAGGTGAAGGACGTAATTGAGCGTATTGGTCATCAAAATCCAGACCTTGTTAAGCCTGCTTTAGGACCTAAAGAACCATGGGCCTATCGTAATAAGATGCAAATGCCTGTGGGTGGGACTAAAGGGAATATTCAAATGGGATTCTATGCGATGGGATCACATGATATTGTGCAAGGTACGAATTGTCCTATACAAGATGAAGGTAATAATATCATTGCTCAAGCTTGCTATCAAATTGCTAAAGAATTTGATATTGAGCCTTATGATGAACATACTGGTAAAGGTGTGCTACGTCATGTAATCGGTCGTATTGGTCAATCTGGATGGATGATTATCCTTGTAACTGCTACTGATCATTTACCACACCAAGAAAAATGGGTGGAAAAATTAACAGAACGCATCCCTCAAGTTCAAACTATTGTTCATAATGTAAATAGTAAGCGTACCAATGTTATATTAGGACCTAAGAATCATATCCTGTATGGGGTTGGTACAATTACAGACCATATAAAGGACTTACAGTTTACCTTATCTCCACATTCCTTCTTCCAAGTTAATCCAGAACAAACTACAGTACTGTATAATCAAGCACTGGCGTATGCTGACCTAAAGGGGGATGAAACTGTTATCGATGCGTATTGTGGTACAGGAACTATTTCACTCTTCTTGGCACATAAGGCAAAACATGTTATCGGCATAGAAATTGTAGAACCTGCCATTATCAATGCTCGTGAAAATGCCCAACGCAATGGCTATACTAATACAGAATTCATCGTCGCTGATGCAGCTGTAGAAATGCCAAAACTCTATAAAGCAGGTGTACGACCAGATGTTATCGTATTCGATCCAATCCGGGCGGGCTGTAAAGAAGAAGTATTAACTTCTGCGGCTGGTATGGAACCTAAACGCATTGTTTATGTATCCTGTAATCCTGCAACCATGGCACGAGACATTGAAATCCTCACACACTATGGGTATGAACTACAAGAAGTACAACCAGTAGATATGTTCCCAATGACAGCGCATGTCGAAGCAGTGGCTTTGCTCACTAGGAACGAAGAGACGTAGTACGCATAAGTATTATATATGAGGTAATCACTATGGCAACTTCTAATATGAAGGTTACTATTTTATGCCCTATAGAAATTGTGTGGGATACAGTGACGAATCTAAACGATTTTTCCTGGAGAAGCGATTTAAAGGCTGTAAAAATTATAGATGAGCATAACTTTATAGAGATTGCCAAGAATGGAATCGAAACTTATTTTAGGATTATAGAATGTATTAAATACCAGTCATGGATATTTGAGATAGACAATAAAAATATTAAGGGGACTTGGATTGGAAAATTCTACTCAAAGGGTGATAAAACGATTCTGGATTTTACTGAAAATGTTGTCTCTAAAAAAATAATATTTAAACCATTTATAAGTTTATATTTGAAACGACAACAAAGAATATATTTTAAGGATTTAAAAGTGAAACTAAATTGTAAAAAAAGCTAGTTTTATTTAGAGCGCACTAAATAAATATAACCATATATACTAGAAATAATATTATTTTTAGTAAAAATAAAAAAATATCATTATTATTACTTATTAATTTGGACTATTGTATCTATTATTTTTCTTAATAGTAACATATAATATAGTTGATTTGTATTATTATGTATGGTTTTGAAAGGATTGATAAGTTTCATGATTATTTTATTAGGTTTTATTGTTTTATTAGCCTGCTTAATTGTAGGTGTTAGATATGGTGGCCTAGGACTTGCTGCTATATCAGGTTTAGGTCTTGCCTTTTTTGTATTTGTAATTGGTTTGGTTCCAGGAAAACCACCTATTGATGTAATGTTGACTATTATGGCGGTTGTTACATGCTCTGGTTTTTTACAAGCTTCTAAAGGTTTAGATGTAATGCTAGTTTATGCTGAAAAACTTCTACGTAAAAATCCGAAGCAGATTACAATTTTGGCACCTATAACAACTTGGTTTTTGACTGTTCTTTGCGGTACGGGTCACGTTGTATATACAATGTTCCCAATTATATATGATATTGCAATCAAAGAAGGTATTCGTCCAGAACGACCTATGGCTGTATCATCTATTGCTTCTCAAATGGGGGTATGTGCTTCACCGGCATCCGTTGCAGTCGTATCCGTTGTTGCTATGTTAGTAGCGGCTAACTTCCCAGCTAGTGTAGTAACAATCTTGGCAATTACAATTCCAGCTACTTTCTGTGGTGTTATTGTTGCTGGTATTTGGAGCATGCGTCGTGGCAAAGATCTTGCAAATGATCCAGACTTTCAAGAACGTATTAAAAATCCTGAGCAACGTGCGTACATTTATGAAGAAAATAAAGAAGCAAGTGTTAAAACTGAACTTCCACGTACTGCATATTGGGCAACAACAATTTTTCTACTAGGTATTCTTATTATTGCTCTCTTTGGTAGTTTCCCTGAACAATTGTTACCACTTGTTCCAAATGCTAAAGGCGTATGGAAACCATTATCCATGACACCAACTATTCAAATTTCTATGCTTGTAATTGCTGCGATTATTCTTCTTGTGTGCAAGGTAAAAGTTAGTGATGTAACGAATGGTTCTGTATTTAAATCTGGTATGATTGCAGTTATCTCTGTTTATGGTGTAGCTTGGATGGCAGAAACATATTTCGGTGCTTACATTCCACAATTTAAAACTACATTGTCTGGCATTGTTGTAGCGTATCCATGGACATATGCTTTTGTGCTATTCTTGATTTCTAAACTGGTAAACTCGCAAGCGGCAGCACTTGCTATTGTAGTGCCAATGGGCCTTAGTGTTGGAGTAGATCCTCTCATTATTTTATCCTTTGTGCCAGCTTGTTATGCTTACTTTATTTTACCAACTTATCCATCAGACCTTGCATGTATCGGATTTGACCGTTCTGGTACAACGCGCATTGGTAAGTTCGTAATCAACCACAGCTTTATACTACCTGGTTGTATTGGTGTATTCACAAGCTGTGTGGTGGGTTACTTTATTGCTCACGCAATGTTTTAAAAAATATAAAAATAAATACTTAACAAAATTGTTATATAGAAACCTAAAGGGTGCGACTGTTAATTGCAACAGTTGCACCTTTTAAATTTATATGACTCTTCTGAATGAAGATTATTCTGTAAGTTTATTCGTAAATAGATTTTCATAGAGTTGGGTTTCTTATATAATAGGAATATAAGTGTTCTAATAGAATGTATTGGGGAAATCATTCCGTAGTAAGGGGTTATACTGATGGATGTAAAAATTTTTGATAATATTAATGATATTGTTCGTGATGATATGATATCTACAATAAATAGGGGGAGTAAGATATCAATTGCTGCTGCGTGTTTTTCAATTTATGCTTATAAAGAATTGAAGAAGCAGTTGGAACAAATAGATGCGTGTAGATTTATTTTTACAGCACCAACATTTATTAAAGAAAAAACAGAAAAACAAAAGCGAGAATTTTATATTCCTAGATTAAATCGAGAGAATAGCTTATATGGTACAGAGTTTGAATTGAAACTACGTAATGAAATGAACCAGAAGGCTATAGCAAAAGAATGTGCAGACTGGATTAAACGAAAAGCAATTTTTAAGTCTAATATTACAGGGGAGAATATGACTGGCTTTGTAAATGTGACCAATTTTAATTCTGCTACTACTTATATGCCTATTAATGGTTTTACAACTGTAGATATTGGTTGTGAACGCGGTAATAATACCTATAATATGATTAATCGATTTGAATCACCATTTGCTGATTCTTACATCAATTTATTTGAAAGCCTATGGAATGACAAGAATAAACTTCAAGATGTTACGGATATCGTTATAGATAATATGACTTCTGTTTATAATGAGAATTCTCCGGAGTCTATTTATTTCTTGATCTTATATCATGTATTTAGTGAGTTCCTCAATGATATCTCCACTGATGAATTACCAAATGAAGCTACAGGGTTTAAACAAAGTAAAATTTGGAATATGTTATATGATTTTCAACGAGATGCAGTACTTGCCATTATAAACAAGTTAGAACGATATAATGGTTGTATTCTTGCAGATAGTGTTGGTTTAGGGAAAACTTTCACTGCATTAGCAGTTGTAAAATACTATGAGAATCGAAATAAAAGTGTTCTTGTTCTATGCCCTAAAAAGTTAGTAGAGAATTGGAATACCTATAAAGATAATTATGTAAATAATCCAATTGCCGTAGATCGACTTAATTATGATGTGTTATTCCATACAGATTTATCTAGACCTGGTGGATTTTCTAATGGTCTTGATTTAAATCGCTTAAATTGGGGGAACTATGATTTAGTTGTTATAGATGAATCGCATAATTTCCGTAATGGTGTTGGTACACATGCTAATACTGTGGAGAATCGGTATGTAAAATTGATGGATAAGATTATTAGAGCTGGTGTGAAAACAAAGGTATTAATGCTTTCCGCGACACCGGTTAATAATAGATTTATTGATTTGAAAAACCAATTAGCTATAGCTTATGAAGGCGATACTTCGTTAATTGATAATAAATTAGGTACAAACAAGTCAATTGATGAAATATTTAGACAAGCACAACGAGCGTTTAATGCTTGGAGTGAGTTAGATGTTGCTGATCGAACAACAGATGCTTTGTTAAAAACATTAGATTTTGATTTCTTTGAATTATTGGATAGTGTAACTATTGCACGTTCAAGAAAGCATATTGAAAAATATTATGATACTGCTGATATTGGTAAGTTTCCTACGAGAAAGAAACCTATTTCGTTAAGACCCGTACTTACTAATTTAGAATCTGCTACTAACTATAATCAAATTTATGAAGAGTTAAGTAAGCTTTCCCTTTGTATCTATACACCGTCTAACTATATATTTCCAAGTAAAATTCAAAAATATATTGACATCACACATAATAAAGGAAATGAGTTAACTCAAACAGGTCGTGAACAAGGTATTCGCAAGTTAATGAGTGTTAATTTGTTGAAACGTTTAGAAAGCTCTGTTAATTCTTTCCAACTTACCTTACAACGTATTTATAGTTTAATTAATGATACTGTAGATAAGATAAACCGATTTGAGCAATATGGTACAAGTAGTATTGATATGTATGAATCTTCTGATACTGAGTGGGATATTGATGATAGCAATACCGAATATTTTACAGTTGGAAATAAGGTTCAAATTGATTTAGCTGATATAGATTATAAAACTTGGCGATCTGAACTTACTTCAGATATTGAGGTTTTAAATGATTTGATGAGTAGGTTGAATGTAATAAAACCTGAATATGATGGTAAGTTACAATCTTTACTCAAGGTTATCTCTGACAAAATAGAAAACCCGATTAATAGTAATAATAAGAAGGTTCTTATTTTTTCTGCCTTCTCAGATACTGCAGAGTATTTATATGAACATGTTGGTACTTATATAAAAGATAAATATGGACTTAATACAGCTGTTATAACAGGTTCTATTGATGGTAAAACTACTATTAAGAATTTTAAGGCGACTCTTAATAATGTATTGACATGTTTTTCTCCTATTTCTAAAGATAAAGCAGTTCTATTGCCAGATAGTAATGATGAAATTGATATATTAATTGCCACTGATTGTATATCCGAAGGTCAAAATCTACAAGATTGCGACTGTGTTATTAATTATGATATTCATTGGAATCCAGTACGTATTATCCAACGATTTGGTCGTGTGGACCGTATTGGTAGTAAAAATGAAAGTATTCAACTTATTAACTTCTGGCCTGATATGGATTTAGATGAATACATCAATCTTAAAGGTCGTGTAGAAACAAGGATGAAGATTTCTATTATGTCTTCAACAGGGGATGATGATCTTATTAATGCTGAGGAGAAAGGAGATTTAGAGTATAGAAAGCAACAGCTTAAACGTTTGCAAGAAGAAGTAGTAGATATAGAAGATATGTCTACAGGTATTTCGATTATGGATTTAGGTTTAAATGAGTTTAGGCTCGATCTTTTGGAGTATATTAAAACTCATGGTGATATGGATACAAAACCTAAAGGCTTACATGCTGTTGTTCAATCATCTGAAGAACTTCCGCAAGGGGTAATATTTGTATTGAAGAATGTTAATAACTCTGTAAATATTGATAATCAAAACAGGATTCATCCATTTTACATGGTTTATATTGGTATGGATGGAGAGATTATCTGTGACTATCTAAATCCAAAACAATTGCTTGATGATATTAGATTATTGTGTAGAGGCAAACAAGAACCAATAGTAGAATTATGTCAAAAGTTTAATGAAGAAACGAATGATGGGAAAGATATGCAGGAATTATCAAATCTACTTCGTGAAACAATTCATTCCATTATCGATACTAAAGAGTCAAGTGATATTGATAGCTTATTCACATCTGGTGGAACATCTGCACTTATCTCAGTAGTATCTGGATTAGATGACTTTGAGCTCATTTCTTTCTTGGTAGTAAAATAAGAAGGAGCTATATGATGCTAGGTTTACCAAAAGCTACAGACTTTAATCGGCGAATTCCTAAAGCTAAGTTCTATGAAAATATAAATATTACGTCTTCTTTAAAAAAATTATTTGTAGATCAGGTAAAGAATATTTATTGGAGAAATAAAATTGCGTCTACAACTGTTAATTTGTCTGAAGGAAAATATGTAACCGAGATAGAAGTATTTGAAATCAATCTTAATAATTCACAAGTGGATATAGACTTATTAAAATTTATTGATAGTGTGATTCCTTACCATATTCTTTATATCTTAGAATACAAGGATAAGTATCAAGCTTGGATTGGATATAAGGAATCTACGGATGTAGAAAAGAAAATATCTAAAGTGGACAGATACTATCATACAAATTGGCTTGAAGAAACAGAATTAATAGTAAACCTTGAAGGTCTTAACCTTGATAATCTATATGAAAACTTAGTACGCCAAATTGCTGGGAATCAGTTGCAATCTGATAACTCCAGTGAAAGCTTGAAAACGTCTATAGAGCGTGATAAAAAAATAGAAACTTTGCAAAAGCAAATTAGTATATTACAAAATAAAATACGAAAAGAGAAGCAGCTAAATAAACAAATAGAAATGAACACTGAGTTAAAAAAGTTAAGAAGTGCATTGGAGAAACTATAATGGAAAAAATGAGAATGGAATCAGTAGATATGAGTGAAAAAAATATAGAGAGCATTGAATCATTATTTCCTAATTGTATTACAGAAACTTTAGATGAAAATGGGAAGTTGAAAAAAGCTATAAATTTTGAAGTATTAAAACAAATGCTTTCTGATGAAATTGTGGATGGTGATGAAGCTTATGAGTTTACATGGGTTGGTAAAAAAGCTGCTATTGTAGAAGCAAATAAGCCAATTAGAAAAACACTACGTCCTTGTGTTGAAGAGAGTGTTAATTGGAATAATACTGAGAATTTATATATTGAGGGTGACAATCTTGAAGTATTAAAACTTTTGCAAGAAAGTTATCTTGGAAAAGTAAAAATGATATATATAGATCCTCCATACAACACTGGTAATGATTTTATTTATAATGATGTCTTTAAATTATCTAGGGAGGCATATGATAAGGTTAGTGATGAGTCAGATGATGTAGGTAATAGATTTTTCAAGAATACTGATAGTAATGGAAGATTTCATTCTGATTGGTGTTCTATGATTTATTCTCGATTATTGCTTGCAAGAACTTTATTGTCAAATGATGGTGTTATATTTATTAGTATTGATGATAATGAGCAAGAAAATTTAAAAAAAATATGTGATGAAGTTTTTGGTGCTAATAATTTTATTACACAAATTGTATGGGAAAAGGTACATACTAGAAAAAATTCGGCAATAAATTTTTCTTCATCACATGAATATATTCTTTGTTATGCTAAGTTAAAACGTAATTATAGCGGAGACAATGAAGGATTTAAACGGAATTTACTTCCTCGTGAAGATACATCGGCTTATTCTAATCCAGATAATGACCCTAAAGGCCCGTGGAAAGCCGATCCTATTACTGCACATAACTATTATTCAGCAGACTATAAGATTACAAAACCAAATGGAATTATTATTGAGCGACCAGAAGATAGATATTGGGCATATAGCGAAGAAAGCATTCATAAAATGATTGCTGAAAATGCGATTATTTGGGGAGATGGTTATAGTATGCCTATGATAAAAAGATATCTATGTGATGTTCAAGATGGTCTAGTACCCGTGACACTTTTTACGCGAGAGTTTGCTGGTGATACTGCTCAAGCTAAAAAACAGATAGACTCTTTATTTAAAGATTGTAAAGGTGTATTTGAATATACAAAGCCGATAAAATTAATTTCAAGATTAATTCAAATAGGGTCAAATTATGATGATATTATAATGGACTTTTTTTCAGGTTCTTCAACTACTGCTCATTCAGTATTACAGATTAATGCTGAAGAAGGTACAAGAAGAAAGTATATAATGGTACAAATTCCAGAAAAAATAGATGAAGAGACCTCTCAATTTCAATTAGGTCTTAAAAATATTTGTGAAATAGGAAAAGAGAGAATAAGAAGAGCATCAAAAAAAATTTTAGAAGATAATAAAAAAATATGAATATTGAAAATTTAGATATGGGTTTTCGTGTATTTAAGTTAGATGATTCGAATATGACTGATGTATTTTATTCAGTAAATGATTATTCACAAGATTTACTATCAAATTTAAAATCTAATATTAAATCTGATCGTAATGATCTTGATTTATTGTTTGGATGCTTACTTGAGTGGGGATTACCATTATCCTTACCATATAATTCAGAAGAGATTGATGGTTGTATCGTACATGACTATAACAATGGAGATTTGGTTGCTTGTTTTGATGAAAACATTCCAGACAGTGTTATTAAACGAATAGCAAAAAAACAACCTCTTCGTGCAGTCTTTAGAGATAGTAGTTTTGCAAATAGTCCTTCTAAAATTAATGTTGGTGAGATTTTTAAATCATTATCTCCAGATACAAGTGTAAAAGTTATTTAAGGTGGCATAAACATGAAACTACAATTTAAGCATCAAAAATTCCAAGCTGATGCTGCAAAGGCAGTAGTAGATGTGTTTGCAGGACAGCCTTATTTAACACCAACCTATATGATGGATAGCGGTTCTGGTTATATTCAACAATCATTAATAGAGAAAAGAGATTTTACTGGCTTTAGTAATCAGAAAATAGTGAAAGAATTAAACGATAAGTTAATTCTTAATCGAATAAAGAAAATACAACGGGATAATCAAATTCAACCATCTGATAAATTAGAAGGTAGATATAATTTAACTATTGAAATGGAGACCGGTGTTGGTAAGACGTATACATATATTAAAACTATGTATGAACTTAATAAACATTATGGTTGGAGTAAGTTTATTATTGTTGTACCTAGCATTGCTATACGTGAAGGTGTTTATAAAACATTCCAAATTACACAAGAACATTTTGCGGAAGAATACGGTAAAAAAATCCGATTTTTTATTTATAACTCTGCCCAACTAACTGAAATAGATCGATTTGCATCTGATAGCTCTATTAATGTGATGATTATAAATTCTCAAGCATTTAATGCTAAAGGAAAAGACGCTAGACGGATTTATTTGAAATTAGATGAGTTTAGGTCTCGCCGCCCTATAGATATTATTGCGAAAACAAATCCAATATTAATCATTGATGAGCCTCAATCTGTAGAGGGGGAAAAAACTAAAGAGCGTTTAGAAGACTTTAATCCTTTGTTTACTTTGCGTTATTCAGCAACACATAGAAGTGACAGTATTTATAATATGATTTATCGACTAGATGCCTTAGAAGCTTACAATAAACATCTTGTAAAGAAAATTGCTGTAAAGGGAATTACTGAATCTGGAAGTACAGCTACTGAAAGTTATGTTTACCTGGAAAGTATTAATCTCTCAAAGTCAGCACCTACAGCAACTATTCAGTTTGACTATAAAGGTGCCAAAGGTATTCGAAAGATAACTAGAGTTGTTTCGGAAGGCTATAACCTCTATGATAACTCAGGCCAAATGGAAGAGTATAAAGATGGCTTTGTTGTATCTAGAATTGATGGTCGCGATGACTCAGTTGAGTTTCTTAATGGGGTAAAGATCTATGCTGGTGATGTAATCGGCAAAGTAAATGAAGATCAACTTCGACGTATTCAAATAAGAGAAACAATTTTATCTCATATTGAAAGAGAACGTGATTTATTTTATAAGGGAATAAAAGTATTATCTCTATTCTTTATCGATGAGGTAGCAAAGTATAAGCAATATGATGCTTCTGGAGATCCTATTAATGGTATCTATGCAGATATGTTTGAAGAAGAATATAAGGATGTTATTGATAATATTCAAACAAAATTTGGTGAAGATGAGTATTTAAAGTATATTAATGCTATTTCTGAATCGTCTACACATGCAGGTTATTTCTCCATTGATAAAAAAGGAAAAATGGTTGACTCTAAGTTAAAAGATAAAAAAGAGAAAACATCTGATGATGTTGATGCTTTTGATTTAATTATGAAGAATAAAGAACTTCTTTTAGATAGAGACCCTAAGAAATCTCCTGTTAGATTCATCTTTTCTCATTCTGCATTACGTGAAGGCTGGGATAATCCAAATGTTTTTCAGATTTGTACATTAAAACAAAGTAGTAGTGATGTGCGCAAACGTCAAGAAGTAGGCCGCGGCCTTCGTCTTTGTGTAAACCAAGATGGGGAACGTATGGATACCAATGTACTTGGTAATAATGTACATAATGTAAATGTTCTTACTGTAATAGCTAGTGAAAGTTATGATAGTTTTGCAAAGGGCTTACAAGCTGAAATTGCGGAGGCTGTTGCCGATAGACCGAAATCAATCACACCTGAATTATTTATTGGAAGAGTAATTATAGATATACATAATAACGAACAGGTTATAGATGATAAATTGGGACGTGCCATTCATTTTGATCTTATTGTAAATGGATACATTGATAAAATTGGTGCTCTTACTGATAAATATTATGATGATAAGTCTAATGGTTTAATACAGGTTGCTGATGAAGTATCTGACTCGAAAGATGCAGTTATAGGAATTATTGACTCTATTTATGATGTTAAATCGATGCAATTTGAAAATGCGCGCAGTAATAATATAGAGCTTCAGTTAGACGAAGATAAAGTTTCTATGCCTGAATTCAAGGCATTATGGGAAAAGATAAACTCAAAATCAGTATATGTGGTTGATTTTGATACTGATGAGCTTGTTAGAAATGCTATTTCAGCTTTAGATAGCAAACTTCGAGTTTCAAAGATTTTCTATAAAGTTGAATCTGGTACTATGAAACAGATTAAATCAAAAGAGGCGTTAGAAACAGCAGGTTCTTTTGTAAAAGAAGCGGCTTCAACTTATGGAAGTACAAATGCTGTAAACGCTAATGTTAAATATGATTTAGTCGGTAAACTAGTAGATGAGACAGGACTAACTCGAAAAGCAATTATACAGATTCTTCAAGGTATTGAATCTGCTGTCTTTAATCAATTCAAAGATAATCCGGAAGAGTTCATTATTAAAGCTGCATCTCTCATAAACGATGAAAAAGCAACAGCCATTATCGAGCATATTACATATGACGTACTAGATGAAAAATATGATACTAATGTATTTACTGATCCAACAATTAAAGGTCGATTAGGTACTAATGCGATGAAAGCTAATAAACATTTATACGACCATATTGTTTATGACTCAACTAATGAAAAAAACTTTGCATCTGAGTTGGATATAAATTCTGATGTGGCTGTATATGTTAAATTACCTGATGGATTTTATATATCGACACCTGTTGGTCGATATAACCCAGATTGGGCAATAGCTTTTTATGAAGGTACTGTAAAACATATTTATTTTGTTGCAGAAACAAAGGGCTCTATGAATTCAATGCAACTTAGATTGATTGAAGAATCCAAACTACATTGTGCAAGAGAACACTTTAAAGCTATCAGTAAAGGTGACGTTGTTTATGATGTTGTTGATAGTTATAAATCATTACTTGATATTGTGACAAAATAAATTCTTATACTTAATTAATGTGAGGGGATTGGGAGTATATAAAATGGGAAATGAATTATTTGATAATATTCCTAGTAGGGTATCAGACTTATTATCAGATGTAAGAAATGGTCGAATTGGATTACCAGACTTACAAAGACCTTTTGTATGGAAAGATAATAAAGTTAGAGAATTATTAGACTCTATGATGAAAGGTTATCCTATTGGGTATATTATGTTATGGGCTTCTCCAGAAAACTATGAGAATACTGCTCATATTGGTAAAAATGATAAGTTATATAAGCAACCAGATGATCTAGTGATTGATGGTCAACAGCGTTTAACTGCTTTATTAGGTGCATTATATGGTGTAAGCATTAAGGACAAAAATTATAAAGAACGGAATATACGTATTTCTTATAATCCATTAACTCGAGAGTTTGCAGTGTGGACACAAGCTTATGAACGAAATCAAGAGTGGATTAGTTCGATAAGTAGTGTATTTAAAGACCATAAAGACTTTAATATTGCGAAATTTCGTAAAACATTTATTAAAAACTGCAATGAAAATCGAATAAAAAATGGTATTGATATATTAACTGAAGATGAAGAGGACTTGATTGAAAGTAATATTAATGCTCTCTTGAATTTGGAAACGTATTCATTACCAACATTAAAAATTAATTCTAGAGCAACAGAAGAAGATGTTGCCGATATATTTGTTAGAGTTAATTCAGGTGGACAAAATCTTACGGAAAAAAACTTTATAGAAACTCTTTTAGCCGTTTATGATAATGAGGTCCACGAACTTATTAACAAGTTCTGTGCCGAATCTAGAATTCCATCTGAAAAAACATCCTTTAATCAAATCATTCAAGTTAGTCCGGCACATCTAATTAGAGTAGCTGTAGGTTTTGGGTTTAAACGAGCACGTTTACGTTATGCGTATATGTTACTTAGAGGAAAGAATCTAAAAACAGGCGAAATAACGCAAACTATACGTGATGAAAATTTAAAAGTATTTAAGGATTCACTTGATCTTGTATGTAATCTTAATAATTGGCATGCATTTATGAATTTATTTTCCACCGCAGGATATTTGAAAAGTAGTTTGATTGCATCTTCAAATGCTGTAGTGTTTAGCTATGTATTGTATTTAATTGGAAAATATGATTATAAGGTACCATCTGTTAAATTAAACAAGATTATACGTAAGTGGATTTTTATGTCTACAATTACTGGTTTTTATACAGGCTCAACAGAGAGTGAAGTAGAAAAACAATTTGCAGACTTACGGAAAATCAGTAAGGCAGAGGATTTTATTAGCTATTTAGATACTATTATATCCAATCGGTTTACAGATGATTATTTTACTGTTTCATTACCATCAGAACTAAATAGCTCATCAGCTACATCTCCTGCTTGGTATGGATATGTTGCAGCACTTAATGTTTTAGGTACACCTATGTTATTTAGTACAGAACCTTTATCACAGTATTTTATTATGGGCACAAATGGTGATAAAAGTGCCATTGATAAGCATCATATTTTCCCTAAACATTATCTTCAATCCATTGGTTATGATGATGATCGTGATAGAAACCAAATAGCTAATTTTACATATTTGGACTATGTTACAAATATTGAAATTTCTGATACTTCTCCATTAGAATATGTAAAAAAATATAGACAAAAACTAGGTCAAGAAGCCTTTAATCTTACTTGTGAACAAAATGCACTGCCTTTAAATTTTGAAACGTTATCATATTCAGAGTTTTTAAAACAACGTAGATTACTAATGGCTCAAATTATTAAAAAAGCTTATGCCAAGTTAGATTCTTGAATTTTTTAATTTGTTCATAGAGTTTCTATTATTAATAATAATTTGATTTAATCTCCTTAAAGGTATATTTTATGAGAGCGTATTTATTAAGTAGAAAAAATTTAACAAGGAAATTAAGTTTATTATGTGATGAGAATATTAAATCAAAGAATACGATTACATCTATAGTAAGAGGAAACGCAATAGAGGTGAGTAGTTTTTATGATTTAATTATGGAAATAGCTGAACTATCATATAGAAATCCTGATGTAATGTTATTTTATCGTGGTCAAAACAATAATTACATGAAGAATAATATTGCTACTTTATATCCAACGATATATCGTGCTTCTGATAAAAGTAATATTAATTTTGATTTTAAAGTATTAAATGAAGCCTCTTTAAAATTGATTGCTGCACTTAAAGCAGATGAAAGGATTGATTTAGAAGAACTTAAAGAGATAAAAAAGATCAAACTATTACAATACTCAATCTTGCAACATTATGAAGTATGTAAAACCCCTTTATTGGATTTAACACAATCAATAAAAGTCGCCTGTTCATTCGCAATACTAAATAATAAAAATGATATTGGATATATTTATGTACTTGGCCTTCCATATATAAATGGCAGAATCTCTGTTGATTCTGAGGAATATATAACTAATGTAAGATTATTAAGTATAAGCTCTAGTGCTGCTAAACGACCATTTTTTCAAGAGGGGTATTTAGTACAAACTGAATTTACTTCAGATATTGAGAATAATATGAAAATGGATGAGTTAGACTTTAATAGAAGATTATTAGCTATTTATAAGTTTAAAAATAATAAACAGTTCTGGGGTGAAGAGAGTCCTATAAGTGAAAATGCATTATATCCTAATGATGATATAATGAAAGAAATATGTAATAAAATTAAAGATTCTAAATACTATTTGAGCAATAAAATTACCAAAAATACGAATGCAAAATTATTAGGTGATTTTTTAACATTATGGTCAAATATAGAAAATAATTATAATAGTAAAAATACTAACAATCATTTAAGCATAGATAAATCTTATGTACATGATGAATCATATTTAAGAACTTTGATAGCTTTTCGAAATAAGGTTGTTCACAATCCAGATCTTGTTAAAGATGATGAATTAATAAAAAATATTAATAAATTAAAAACACTCATGGATAACAATAAAATTCAATAGTATATCAATATTAGAGTTTAATAAATATAATGGTAACCTATTTAGACTAAATTAGTGTTAGACAGATATTAGAAAAATAGTAGACTGGCCCTTCGCTTATGCGAGGGGCTTTTACTATACAATCATACTTATAAATGTAATATAATGTAATTAGTGATAATCATTTTAAAAATATAGTTCATGGGAGAGAGACATGATACAGTTAAAAGATTTAGGTACATTTGAATCAGTGCCTCATATCGTAACAGATATTGTAACAGGAAATATTAGCGCGTTAGAAAATGCATTAGCCAATGGTTGGAATATTAATCAACCTATAGAAATTGGTGAGTATAGTGAGCATACACCCTTAGAATTAGCTTTGGTTATGTGTTGCTTGCCAAGTATTCAATGGTTAGTGGAGAATGGCGCTGAGCTTAACGATGAGGAAAACCCAAGTTTCTTATTAGCTGTACGGTATTGTAATAAAGAGATTATAGACTATGTTGTGGCTCATGGTGCTAATGTTCATGCTTTAAACCGTGTGAAAGTAGATGTTTTTCAAGCTGCCTTATATGGTAAGCAATATAAGCACTTACAGATAATTCATGACTTAGGCCATACAGTTCAGAAATATGGTGGTCCAGCTTTTAGAAATGCTATTACAGATAGAAATTATGAGGTCCTAGATTTCTTTATCAATCATGGTGTAGATATTAATTACAATAAACCAGATTCTGTATATCCTTTTAAGCCAACTCCACTATGTGTAGCTGCTCGGTACGTAGATTTAAAAATGTGCAAATACTTGGTAGAACATGGCGCTGATGTGACCATCACAGAAAAGGATGGCATGCGTCCCTATAGCATTGCTGTTGAAAAGGGCGATATGGAAATGGCTGAGTATTTTAAAAATCTAGAACCAGCTGAGTATCATGATTTACAGAATAAAATGGATCAATTAAAATCATTTAAACTACCAAAGGCGTTAGTATTATTTTTAGAGGGAGATAATCTTTACTTTGAATTGCCAGATTCTGATTTTATATCCATAGAATTTTTCCCTCTAATTGATACAATTCCATTTAAAGTAGGTCGTCGTAACCTATTGCGTTTATCTAAAGAGCTAGGCGAGTATAATGATTGGCAAATTGTATGGGATCCTAGGTCTAAAAAGATTGGTTGTTATGATATAGAGCATCAAGAGTTACGAGAACTTTGCAGGTTTGATGAGTTTATAGCAGATATGGCAGGTCAATTAGAAACCTTATTCTAATGTATATTGTAAAGTTGAGGAGATACATATGGCAGATGCAGTTGAGAAAACTTATACAGGCTGGTCAATTGATGTGGGTGAGTACAAATATGAAGGGATTACCTTGAATGAGGTTGAGCAAAATCTATATGCTATTGAGGATCAAGAGCAAGATTTTGTAGTCATATCACCATCAAATGCAATCTCAATAGATACTAAAAAGTATAATTTTGTACAAGTTTGTAGTGATCAAGATACTGATTTATTACATATAGAGCTTAGTGCAACTAATGATGGTGAACAGGGCGCTATTATATATGGTAAAAATGAGCTAGGACATCAAGAGACATTCCAGATCATAGAAGAATTTATTGCACATCATAAGGCTCCATCATTAGATGATTGGGAAGTCGTACTAGATTTAAGACCGAAGATGGAAAGCTATGTAAAGGGTACAAACGATGACTAATTCTGTAATGTATGATGAACAGTTAAGGCAATATACCATATCCTTCGAAGGAATACAGTTTTGCTGGGATGAGAAACCAACAGATGCTAATTTAGATACGGCAAAGCTATTAGCTGTTAATTACCATAAAAATATAGATGCAATTGCAACTTTCATTTATAACGAAATACGAGATTGGTATGGTGATGTAACTATTGATGACGTGAAAATACGCATTGGTATGCCTGTTATTGAACCAGAACGTGATGCTGTGACCTATTGCGAGCAAACCTTTGATGATACTCATATCTTTTCTTTTACATTTTGGGATGATAAATTCAATGATTTACATTATTTTGCCATAGATGGATGATATATTTTTCATGATTTTGCTAGTATGACTTATGTGTGGAGTCTATTATGTTATATACACCTAATAACATTTTGTATAAGTATATTCGCTATCGATTTAGACGGATTCAGATTCAGTGCAATATGTTATATGAAATAGCACCAGAGGAAGAAGATGAGATTTGTCGTAATCTATTAAAAAAGAGGGCGAAGATATTAATTCCAACTGGCATATTATATTTTTTGCTTTTTGGGGTTATCTTCGCTTGGCTAGTAGGAACAAGTGAGGAATTAAATCCATTAATGCAATGGGAATTAAGAGTGATAGATTATGTTATACCCATTTTAAATACCATAGATATTAAGTGGTATGCATATCCTCTAGATCTATTATGGGTAGCAATTATATTAGCGCCTATAGCGATTATAAATGCATCTCCTTATATCATTTTTTCTTATATTGTAGATACTATATTGATACAACATGAGGTAAAAGCTTTAATCAAAACTTATTCTATAAATGAGTAATTAAGAATTTAGATTATATCGGTTTAAACTAGGAGAGGGTATTATGAGTAATCTGAAAGATTTTAATTGGACCGGATTTTGGAACGATGTTGACTATGCATTTGAATCCTATATAGGTAAACCTGTTACTGATGAGGATATTAAAGCAACTGAAGCAAATCTAGGGTATACATTGCCTGCAGCATATATTGAGCTACTTAAAAACCATAATGGTGGTGTAGTAAAGAAAAATTGTTTCATTAATGATGATGACGATTGTGTATACGTAACAGGAATATATGGCATCGATAGAGATAAGAAATACTCTCTTTTAGGTGAGATGGGGAATGAATTTTGGATTTCGAAAGTAAAATATCCCCCTATCGGTGTCGTTGTAGCCGATACGATTTCCGGTGGTCACGACATGATTTTCCTCGATTATCGTGAGTGTGGTCCAAGCGGTGAACCTAAGGTTGTACGGGTAGATCAAGAATGTGATTACTCCATGACTCCCTTAGCAGATAACTTTGGTGACTTTATTAAGAGCTTATATTTCAATATAGAAGAAATTACGGATGAAGAGTTTCAATCGTTAAGTGATGCGGAAAAGGTTAAGCTCCTTAATGAACAAGAGGGCATCGATTTCAAGCGTGCGATGGAGTTATTAACTAACATAGGCA